>Ga0316603_10002196_pt1 | contig 10660 bp, 10 predicted proteins | sample OWC_soil_day10_n_FD_207649 | JGI IMG/M metagenome (GOLD analysis project Ga0316603, IMG submission 207649) | Wetland soil microbial communities from Old Woman Creek delta, Ohio, United States - OWC_soil_day10_noCT | ecosystem: Environmental > Terrestrial > Soil > Wetlands | place: USA: Ohio...
GGTTCTATCGCCTCGCCGGCCAGAACGGGATCGATCCGAAGCTCCGCGGCGTGCGCCCACCGACGCCGCAGGAGGCGCCCGACGTGATCGCGTTCCTGCGGGCACTCGGGGACGCCCCGTTCGACCGTTCGATCCCGACGAGCGTCCCGAGCGGACTCCCCCCCGGCGGCTGATCGCCGAAACTTGGCCCGCGGCCCGAGCCGCGCCACCATTTCGGGATGAGCGTCACCGCCCTGCTGGCCACCAAGTCCGAGACGCGTCAACTCGCGGAGCACGAGCGTGCTGGGACGAGCGGCTCTCGCCTCGGCGAGCCGACCGACTGGCACATGAGTAACGGCGCGTTCTTCACCGCGTTCGTGGCGATCGCGGCGATCCTCGCCGCCGTCGCGTTGATCGCACGCTGACCAACGAGATCGCGCGCACGAGCGGCGCCGGGTCGCGACCTCTAGCGATCGCTGCCGAGGCCGAGCGTGAGCAAGAGGCCGAACGACGTATAGGTGTCCTTGCTCGGCTGCTGGATCCCGTCGCGGAGCCTGGGCATCGCGCCGACGGCGCCGAGGAAGGCGATCCGCACGCCGTGGAGGATGCCGTGCGGTCGGCGGGCGATGTCGATCGAGGCACCGGCGGTCGCCGACGTGTAGAGGCCCTGGAGCTCGCCGTCGACGCGGCGACTGGACTCGTCGCAGTCGATGCCCTCGCCCGTGGAGGAGACGCAATAGCGGCCGCTCGCATCGAGGTAGGTCGCCGCGACGGTCGCCTGCACGTGGAGGTCGAGCCAGCCGAACGGCAGCACCAGCGCATCGAGCACGAGCTCGCCGCCGAGCCGGGTCGCGCGATACGACGCGCCGCTCTCCTCGCCGCGCACGTGCGTGCCGAACGCGATGCCGGCGAGCGCGAACCGCTCGTCGAGCCGCCGGCGCAGCCCGATCATCGGCTCGACCGGACTGTCGCCGCCCTCACCCCAGGTGCGCGCGCCGAGGATCAGGCCCTTGGTGCCGAACACGCGGTCGGGCTCGAACAGCGCGGACAGGTGCCGCGTCGCCGGCGTCTCGGGCGCCTCGTCCTGGGTCGCATCGCTGAGGAAGAACGCCGGCATCACGGCGGCCTGGACCTCGCCGCTCGGCCGCTCGGCCGGGAGCGCGGATACGCCGGTGGTCGCCGGCATCGGACCGAGCGTGGTGCACGCGGTGAGGAGCACGGACGCGGCGGCGAGGAGGCTGGGCTGCATGCTTGGATGACCCGTGAGCCGTGCCACGTGGGAACTCCCGTCCCGGGCACGATCCGGCAAGCCCCGGCGGGATCAGGCGGGGGGGCGCTTGCGACGACGGAGCAGCGTGGCGAGCAGCGGCGTGAGGCCGAGCGTGGCGAGGATGCGCAGCGGCATCGTCGCCTTCGCGGCGAGCCAGCCCGCGCCGATCACGCCGAACACGCCGCTCGCGGACGACGGCGCCATGCCCGCACCGAATGCGATCGAGAACGCGGCGATCGTGCCGAGCGAGAGCGTGAGGTACGTGTAGATCGCGATCTTGCCGTACGCCCCGGTCAGCGCGGACAGCCGCTCCTTGAGCGTGGGCTTGACCACGGGGTCGGACATCCATGCGGTCTACCACGTCCCGCCGAGGCTGAACACAAGGCCCGGTCGGCCGCCATCGAGCGGGACCGCGTAGTCGATGCGTATGGGACCGAGCGGCGAGCGCCAGAGGAGCCCGACGCCCGCCGACGCGCCGGACCACCGCGTGCCCTGCGCGAGGACGCCGCCGGCGTCGACCCAGCCCACGGCCGAGATGCCGTAGCGCGCCACGAGCGGGACCTCGAGCTCGCCGCGCGCCGTGTACTTGAGATTCCCGCCGAGCGACATCCCGGTCTGCGGATCGACCGGACCGAGCGCGCCCGGCGCGTAGCCGCGGATGTCGCGCGAGCCATCGAAGTGCAGCCGCTCGGAGAACGGAGCCCCGTTGCTGACCGTGCTCAGCGTGCCGCCGAGGTGCAGCGTGAACGGGCCGAGCGGACGGTGGTGACTCGCCCACGCGTCGGTGCGGATCATCTGGATCTCGGAGCCGAGGTCGCGATCCGCGATCTCGATCGCGGTGCCGATCCGGGTGCCGCGCCTCGGCATCAGCTGCGTATCGAGCGTGTTGTACTCGAGCCCGGCGCGGAGCGCCGCGTAGCGTCCGCCGCGGAACGGATCGCCGGCCTCGGTGCCGCGCGCGATCACCAGCGCGTCGGGCGTCACCCCGATCTGCTCGAGCCGGTAGCCGACGAAGCCGCGCACGTGCGGACCGAGCGCGTGCGACAGCGTCATCGAGCCGCCGGTCGCCTCGCGCGTGAACCCGGGCAGCACGCGGCGCTCGGTGTAGAGGTTCGCGCCGAGCGCGAAGTCGGAGCCCAGCAGCGTCGGATCGGCGACGCCGATCGCGAACCGCTGCTGGCGCGCCGAGATCTTCGCGTCGAGCGCGAGCTGGATCCCGGTGCGGAACAGATCGAGCTGCTCGATCCGCGCGCTCGCGATGAAGCCGTCGTCCATCTGGAAGCCCGCGCCGATCACGAACCGGCCGGTCTTTCCAGGACGCGTCGGTGGAGCCTCGGGGATCGGGTCGTCGAGTGCAGCCTCGTCCGGATGTTCGGGCGGCTCCCCCGGCTCCGCGAGAGCGGGAGCCATGGGGACCACGAACAACAGGAGCGAGGCAGACACCACGGTCTGCTTCGCGATCATCTGGATCCCTGGACCGCCGTGCCGCGATCCGGGTTGCTCGCAGCCGCTACGCGCCGAGCGCGGCGAGCGTGTCGTGCGCTTCGCGCGCGAGGTCCTCGACGATCGCGCCGATCGGCTTGATCTCGTGGATCAGGCCAACGCCCTGGCCCGCGCTCCAGATGTCCTTCCACCGCTTCGCTCCCTCCGGGGTGCGCTCGGGCGACGTGCCCTCGGGCACGGTGTCCTTGATGAAGTTGGCGTGGATGCCCGAGATCGCGTCCGTGTACACGATGTCCTCCGGCGACGCCGTGACCACCTTCTGCTTGTACGCATCGAGCGCGCCGCACTCGGTTGACGCGATGAACCGCGTGCCGAGGTAGCAGAGCTCCGCGCCGAGCGCGAGGCTGGCCACGACCTGTCGTCCGTCGGAGATGCAGCCCGCGGCGAGGATCGGGACGCCGAGCTCGGCCTTCAGCCACGGGATCAAGACGTACGGGGAGATCCGGCCCGCGTGTCCGCCGGCTCCTGCGCTCACCGCGATGATGGCATCGACACCGGCGGCCACCGCCTTCTTGCCGTGCGCGAGCCCGATCACGTCGTGGAACACGAGCCGGCCGTGCGCGTGCGCCTCCTTGGTCAACGCGGACGGGTTGCCATAGCTCGTCAGGATCACCGGCACCTCGAACTCGAGGCACAGCGCCATGTCGGCGGCGACACGCTCCGGTGCCGTGAGCCCGATCGTGATGTTGATCCCGAACGCGCGATCCGTGCGTGCGCGGATCCACGTCAGGTCCGCGCGCAGCTGCTCCGCGGTGCGCGCGTTGAGCGATGGCATGCAGCCGAGGATCCCAGCCTCCGCGCACGCGACGATCATCTCCTTGTTGGAGATCAGGAACATCGGCGCGGCGACGAACGGGTACTTGAGGCCGAGCTTGCGGGACAGCGGCGTTTCTAGCTTCATGGGCGCGCCGAGCGTAGCTCGCCGGCGGCGAGGCAGTGGGCGATCTCCCAGGTGTAGGATCGGGGGGGCTCCATGCTGGACGTGATCGCCGCCGCATTTCCCGGCTCTCGCCTCCGGATCGAGCAGGGCACGATCACGGGGCCGCTGCACCACGAGGGGCAGTTCCACTCGCTGCGGCTGCGGTTCGAACCGCTCGTCGAGATCTTCGTCGAGATCCCGCCGGTCGACGGCTTCGAGCTCCTGATCCAGTGGGGCGATCGGTGGCTCGGCGACACGAACCTCGGCGATCCCGAGGTCGACGACGCGTACTTCATCCGCACCAACGATCCGCTGCTCGCCCGCGCGTGGCTCGACGAGAGCGCGCGCCGGGCGCTGGTCAAGGAGCTGATGCGGGTCAAGCTCGAGACCGCGAGCGAGCACGAGCGGATCCGGCAGCTCAAGAAGGTCGACCCGTTCGATCAATCCGAGCCGCACATCCGGCGGCCGTGGACGGTCGAGCTCCGCAGCGGCCGGCTGTCGTCGACGCGCGGGCAACGGCAGCTCCCCCCCGACGAGGTGATCAAGGCGCTCGAGATCGTGACCGCGATCGCCGGCGCGGCCGGGCGGTGGGGCCAGCGCTGCTCGGAGCTCGCGCTCCTCACCGGCGCACGGGTCAAGCAGATCGTCGATCGGATCGAGCTCGGCGCGCCGGCGATGCTGCTCGAGGAGCAGCGGGTCGACGTCGAGGTGCGCTACCTCCGCCGCGACGCGGGGCCACTCGGACGGCTGAGCACGCGCGTCCGCGGCAACCGCGCGAGCGCCGCCGACACGACCTGGTCGATCATCGACGATGACGTGCCGCGCGGCCCGCTACCGGAGCCGCCCGCGGGCGCCAAGGTGCGCGCGCCGAAGCCGCTGCGACACCTCGTGGCGCGATGCTCGCGCGCGGAAGCGCCGCCGCCGTTCGCGCTGCTCGAGCCGCTGTTCGTGCGCGCGACCGACAAGGCGCGCGCGGTGATCGCGACCAGCACGGACGTCACGGTGTGGTTCGACGGCGCGGTGTTCGCCGCCGAGCCGATCGCGATCGCGGCACGCTTGATCGCGCAGCTCGCGACCGATGCCGGGCTCGCCGAGGGCCCGTACCGCTGATGTGGCGCTTCCCACGAGCCGTACGGCGTTGGCTGTGCGGTCCCCGCACGGACTACCCCATCGGCCATGGCTCCTCGTCAGGTCACAGCTCGGCCTGCAAGTCCGCGGAAGCTGGAAGATCTCTCCGTCGATCCGTCGGCACGAAATCTGATGACTCGGGTGGGCATGCTCCGCCGCCTCGTGCTGGTGACGATGACGGGGTTGACGGGCCTCGCGGGAGTCGCGTCGGCGCAGCCCGATCGCGTCGTGATCGGCTCGGCCGTGGACGAGACCCAGACCGCCGATGCCAGGGAGCGCGCCGTCAACGCGGCGACCGTCAAGCGCGTGCTCGCGAAGCTGGTCGCGCGCGAGTCGTTGCCGCGCGGTGACGTCCGTCACCTCGACATCGCGGTGGTCAGCCTGACGATCGATCCACTCGGCGAGCACATCACGGTCTCTGCGGAGGTCCGCATCGCGGTCTCCGGTGGGCGCGGCTCGCTGCTCCAGGTGATCGCCGGCGGCGCGAAGGTCGAGATTCCTGCGCGCTCCTATCGCGCGCACCGGTTGCCCGGGCTCCGCGAGGACGCGCTGACCGGCGCGGTCGAGGCCGTGTTCGTCCGGGTCAAGCGCACGCTGCAGACGCGCGACGTGTCGGTCGCCGCGCGCTGATCACTGCTTGCACCACGGATCGGCGACCAGCCCGTTGGTCAGCGTGAACGTGTCCGTGTACGCCTCACCGGAGAAGCTGAGGTTGACGGTGAACATGCACGCGAGGTCGTCGCCGGTGACCGAGATCGCGCCCGCGGTCGCCGCGACGGTGCCGAGCAGCTGGCCCTGCGCGTTGAACCGGCGGTAGTACGCGCAGCCCTCGTCGACCGACGCGGAGAAGCTGGGGAACGACGTCGAGCACCCGGAGCGGACTGTGTGCGTCCCGGTCGGGCACGGCACCCCGGAGCTGAAGCCGACGTTCGCGATGATCTGGTGGCCGGAGGTGCCGAGCGCGCTGCGGTGATCCTGCGCGACGCCACACGCGATCGGACCGACGGTATCCGTCGTCGACAGCTGGAAGTAGCCGTCGGCGTGACCGAGGCTGCGCGTCCGCGCGGTGAACGGCTGGTAGTCGACCGTGGTGGTCGGTGCGTCGACCCCACCACCACCACCACCACCGCCATCGTCGTTCGGGTTGACGCAGGCGGACAGGGAGAGCACGGCGGACAGGAACAGGAAGCGCTTCATGCGGACCTCGCGATCGCGGCGAACCTGCCAGCGATGGCCCGCGCGAGCAACCCCTATCAGTTCGCCCAGGTGAACTAGCTCCGCAGCAACGACGCCTCCACCGCTGCCAGGTCGCCGAGCGTGTCGGTGGCGCCGGCGGCGAGCGCCACGTCGAGCCTGGTCACGCAGCCCGGACACCCCAGGTGTCGCGGCCAGGTCGCACTAGGCAGCGGCCGCCTGACTTGGTACGCACGCTGCGTGAAAAAGCTGATCGCTGCGTTCCTCCTGGCGGCCTGCGGATCGACTCCGCCTCCGACGACCACTCCTCCTGCGCCTGCGCCCGACCCGACGGTCGGAGCAGCCGACGTTCCCGCCCCTGCACCGAGCGGTGCGCGACCCGAGCTCGGCACCTGGGGCTTCGACTCCAAGGGCATGAACACGAAGGTCGCGCCCGGCGCGAGCTTCTATCAGTACGCGAACGGCGGCTGGCTCGCGACCACCCCGATCCCCGCGGACAAGTCGAACTACGGCATGTTCACCGCGCTCGGCGACCGCAGCGAGGCGCGCACCAAGGAGATCATCCTCGGCGCGTCCGGCGCGCCGGGCACCGAGAGCGCGAAGATCGCCGACTACTTCAAGAGCTTCATGGACGAGGCCGCGATCGAGGCGAAGGGCATCTCGCCGATCCAGCCGGATCTCGACAAGATCGCCAAGATCAAGGACGCGAAGGCGCTGCTCGCCGCGTTCGCTGCCAACGCGCGCACGTTCCGGACGAGCCCGTTCGTGACGATCGTCGGACAAGACGACAAGGAGCCCGAGCAGCACATCGCCAGCATCGCGCAGGGCGGGCTCGGCCTCCCCGATCGCGACATGTACGACGCCAAGGCGAAGCAGTTCGCCGCCGTGCGCGACGGCTACAAGAAGTACCTCGCGACGATGCTCGGCATGGTCGGCACGAAGGACGCCGAGAAGCGTGCCGCGGCGATCTACGCCCTCGAGGAGAAGATCGCGGCCGTGCACTGGACCCGCGTGGAGAACCGCGATCCGGTGAAGACGTACAACAAGCTCACCGTCGCCGAGCTGCAGAAGCTCGCACCGGGCATCGACTGGAAGCTCTGGCTGGCCGGCGTCGGCCTCACCGGCCAGACCGCGTTCAACGTCAACCAGCCGACCGCGGTCGCGGGCATCGTGAAGCTCATCAAGGGCGAGCCGCTCGCGGTGTGGAAGGACTACCTGACCGCGCACCTGCTGACCGCGACGGCGCCGTACCTGTCGAAGAAGTTCGTCGACACGCGGTTCGAGATGTACGGCAAGACGCTGTCCGGCACGCCCGAGAACAAGGAGCGCTGGAAGCGCGGCGTCGACGAGATCACCGCCGCGATGGGCGAGGCCGTCGGCAAGATCTACGTCGAGAAGTACTTCACGCCCGCGACCAAGGCGCGCGCCGACGCGCTCGTGCAGAACCTCCTCGTCGCGATGGGCCAGCGCCTCGATGCGCTGACCTGGATGAGCCCCGAGACCAAGGCGAAGGCCAAGGACAAGCTCGCGACCTACAACCCGAAGATCGGCTACCCGAAGCAGTGGCGCGACTACAGCTCGCTGCAGATCGTCGCCGGTGATCCGGTCGGCAACGACCTGCGCGCCGCGGCGTTCGAGTACGACCGTCGCCTCGCGAAGCTCGGCAAGCCCGTCGACCGCGACGAGTGGGGCATGACGCCGATGACCGTCAACGCCTACTACAACCCGGGCCTCAACGAGATCGTGTTCCCCGCGGCGATCCTCCAGCCGCCGTTCTTCGACGCCAACGCCGACGACGCGGTCAACTACGGCGGCATCGGCGCGGTGATCGGTCACGAGATCAGCCACGGCTTCGACGATCAGGGCGCGCAGTACGACGCCAAGGGCGCGCTCAAGAACTGGTGGACCAAGGATGACGCCGACAAGTTCAAGACGGCGACGAACATGCTGGTCGCGCAGTACGGCGCGTACTGCCCGGTCCCTGCCTCGGATGGCAAGCCCGCGCAGTGCGTGAAGGGCGAGCTGACGCTCGGCGAGAACATCGCCGACCTCGCGGGCCTGACCGTCGCGTACAGCGCCTACAAGCTGTCGCTCAAGGGCAAGCCGGCGCCGGTGATCGACGGCCTGACGGGCGACCAGCGCTTCTTCCTCGGGTGGGCGCAGGTCTGGCGCCGCCTGTATCGCGACCAGGAGCTCGCGAACCGCCTCGTCACCGATCCGCACAGCCCGTCGGAGTTCCGCACCTCGGTCGTGCGCAACCTCGACGGCTGGTACGACGCGTTCAAGCCCGAGGCGAAGGACGCCCTGTTTCTCGCGCCCGACAAGCGCGTCCGGATCTGGTAGCGGTTTCGGCTCGCCAGCTCGCCGGAGGGGCTACCCTCATCCGGTGGGGCGGTGGCACTGGCATGCGGCGAGCGGAGTTGTGCTCTTCGGGATCCCGGTCATGTTCGTCCGGATGACCGGGCACTCCGGGTGGGGAACGCACGTAAGCGACTGGGTGTGGCTGAACAGCGTGCTGATGTTGCCGGCGAGCTTGCTGCTGCTTGTCCTTCATCAAGGCGCACGAGCCATCGTGGGTACCCGTCTCGGTATTCGTTCTGGGATCCAGATCGGGGCGGGGCGTCGCCTCGTCACGATCCGAGGTGGCTCGGCGCCGATCGTGCTGCACTGGTTTCCCTGCGGCGCGTTCGTTCTCGATGGAGCCACCGAGACGCGTTCGCTCCGCTTGCGCATGTGGTTGATGTGCCTCAGCGGCACGTTGTCCATGGCCGCGCTCGGCGGCACTGCCTGGTACGTGGGCGGGGCGAGCTGGGACGCCGTGGGTGAGAGCGTGATGACGCGCGCTGCGCCGGCCGCGGTCTTGGTGCTCGGTGCCATCTTCGTTCTCGCCGTGACCAGCGACGTGTACCGGCTCTTCACGATCCCGCTCGCTCCTGCATCGCGACTGAGCTCGGTGCTCCTGTGGGGACACCTCTTTCAAGCGGGGGACCGCGCAGAGAGACAGGATCACGCCGGGGCGGCTGAGGCCGCTCGACACGCGCTTGCATACGTTCCCGACGACCCGATCGCACAGCGCATCCACGTCGCCACAAGGCAGGCCGTCGGAGAACCGGTGCTCGATCTCGCGAAGGCGCTCATCGAGAAGCCATCGCCCGTGCCATCGCTTCGATGCCAGGCTGCGAATCTCTGGGCGTGGGGCTGTTACCTCAGCCAGGATCCGGATCTTCTGGCTGCCGCAGACGAGGCCTCATCGGAGGCCCTGTTTCTCGCAAGAAATGATCCCGCGTCACGAACCCTCGAGCCCGGAGTGCTCGACACACGCGGACACGTCCTCCTGTGGGCCGAGCGCTACGACGAGGCGGCCGACGCGCTGACTCGCGCGAATACGTTGGCCACCAACGAGGGGACCCGCTGCGCTTCAGCGTGCGGCCTGGCCATGGTCCACGCTGGGTGCGGTCGACTGCCCGAAGCCGAGCGATGGCTCGCGATGGCTCGCGATCTGGAGCCCACTCATCACCTCATTGCGAGGGCAGAAGCGCGGGTCGACGCGGCTCGCGCGAGCGGCCCGACATAGAACGCGAACTCCCCACGAAGGCTCCGGACGAGGGAGCTAGTGACCCGCCATGGCCGCGGACGTGGACTGCTCTGCCGGGCGCGCGAGCTCTCTTGATCCAAGGAGACTTCGTTCAGCTATTCGGTTGTCATGGATCGCCGCCCGCGGCGTCAGGGCCCTCCCTGGCCGGGATCTGGTTCAGTCCCACGTGGGACTGGGTTTCGTTCGTCCTCGTCGATCGGCTCGAACCACACCGGCTCGCTGGTCAGCACGAGGTGCGGCTCGTCGTCGCCCGCTCGACGGAACACGAACACCAGCCGGTCCGGCGCGACGCCGGTGATCGCGAGCTGCCCGTCGTGCAGGGTCGTGTGATGCCCCGAGCACAGGACCACGAGGTTGCTCATCGCGTGGGTGCCGCCGCGTGACCGGAACACGACGTGATGGAGGTCGAGGTTGCGGCCCGAGCGACAGCCCGGCACCACGCACGCGAACCGATCGCGGATGAACACCCGCCGCCTCGTCGGGTGCGGGATGGTCGCCTTCAGCGCCTCGACCTCCTCGCTCTCGAGGTCACCGGCGCTCTCCGAGTCGCACAGCAGGCGCTCACACGCCGCCTGGCTGAGCGGGACCTCCATGCCCCCGGCGACCAAGCGGCTCTGCTTGCAGACCCGACACGTGGTCACGGCATGCACGCACGGCCGGCTCGTGCCGTCGCCACTCGGTTCGCGAACGATCGCATCGACGAGCTCGTCATCGCTGAGCCGTTCTCCCCGCTCGTCGTCGCGTACGATCCGCATCGCGCGCCACTTGGCATAACGCTCGCCGTCGACGTCGAGGACGATCCGGTGGCGCACGAGCTTCGGATCGGGTCGCGTATCGGGCGAGGCGCCCTTGGCGAGCCCCGACACCATCCGCTCGACCTCGCGCGCGGTCTTGCCGTCGACGCTCGCGACCCACTCGTCCTCGTTCTCGGGCACCGCGACCCGAGTCACCTCGCGCACGACGGAGAACGGCAGGTCGCCGGCGCGGAACTTCTCGGCGAGCTTCGGCAGCTCGAACAGCTCGTTGGCGACGCGCAGCCGCTCCTTTGCGGCGTGCGGCCCGTAGTGCAGCG
>Ga0316603_10002197_pt1 | contig 10659 bp, 8 predicted proteins | sample OWC_soil_day10_n_FD_207649 | JGI IMG/M metagenome (GOLD analysis project Ga0316603, IMG submission 207649) | Wetland soil microbial communities from Old Woman Creek delta, Ohio, United States - OWC_soil_day10_noCT | ecosystem: Environmental > Terrestrial > Soil > Wetlands | place: USA: Ohio...
AGCCCGGCGAGGAAGTTGAGGTCATCGGCTTCCGTCCCACCGTCAAGACCGTTGCCACCTCCGTGGAGATGTTCCGCAAGATCTTAGACCAGGGTCAGGCAGGGGACAACGTGGGCATCCTGCTCCGCGGTGTCAAGAAAGACGAAGTAGAGCGTGGGCAGGTATTAGCCAAGCCCGGCTCCATAACCCCCCACACCAAGTTCAAGGGTGAGGCCTATATATTGACCAAGGAAGAGGGCGGACGCCATACCCCGTTCTTCTCCGGCTATCGGCCCCAGTTCTACATCAGGACCACGGACGTGACCGGTATCGCAAAGCTTCCCGAAGGCGTGGAGATGGTCATGCCCGGTGACAATATAACCTTGAGTATCGAACTCGTCTCACCCATTGCCCTTGAGAAGGAGCTCCGCTTCGCCATCAGGGAAGGCGGGAAGACCGTAGGTGCAGGGGTGTGCACCGAGATAATAGAATAGAGGGGATGGAAGATGAGGCAATTAGTTACGCTTGCATGTACAGAATGCAAGAACAGAAATTATACAACGACAAAAAACAAACAAAAAACACCAGACAGGCTTGAGACCAAGAAGTACTGCAGATTCTGCAAGAGGCATACCTCTCACAGGGAGACAAAATAAAAGGCCAGTAGCTCTAACGGATAGAGCACCGGACTCCAAATCCGGGTGTTGGGGGTTCGAATCCCTCCTGGCCTGAAATGAAATGTATGGAGATGCCATGGATTTTAAGGGAAAAACTGAGATTGTAAAGGCCTATTTCAGAGACGTATATCTGGAAGGAAAAAGAATCACATGGCCTTCGAGAAAAGACGCCCTGAAAGGGACATATGTTGTATTGATAACCGTTTTTGTGTCAGCACTGTTTCTTGGTGTTGTGGATATTGGATTGGCGAGACTCATTCAGGCTATTTTACGAGGATAATCAGGTAGAAAAGAGATAATCAGATGGAAAAGAAATGGTATGTAGTCCACACCTATTCTGGCTACGAACAGAAGGTAAAAGATAACCTCGAGGAAAACATCAAGGGTACCAAGATGGATGATTTATTCGGGGATATCATTGTCCCATCTGAGATCATCATGGAAAAAGTGAAGGGACAGGTAAAAAAATCGCAGCGCACCGTTTTTCCTGGTTATATTATCGTCAATATGATCATGAATAACGATACATGGTATCTTGTGAGGAATACCCCGAAAGTTACCGGTTTTGTTGGTTACGATAAAATGAACCCCCCGCCTTTACCCGATCACGAAGTGAAAGAGATCATCTATGCAATCCAGGAAGGTAAAGGTAAGATAAAACCGAAGATACGTTTTGAAAAAGGGGATGGCGTCAAGGTCACTGAAGGACCATTCGCAAATTTCACGGGTAATGTGGAGGAGATAAAGCCTGAAAAGGGCAAGGTAAAAGTACTGCTCAATATTTTTGGCAGAACAACACCTGTAGAGCTTGATTTCATACAGATAGAAAAAATCTAAAGGAGTTAGGAAATGGCAAAGAAAATCGTTGCTATGGTCAAATTGCAATTGCAAGCAGGTCAGGCAACTCCATCGCCACCAGTCGGGCCTGCTTTGGGTCAGCACGGTGTAAACATCATGGAATTCTGCAAAGCTTTCAATGAAAAGACGAAGACCCAGGAAGGTACGGTCATTCCAGCGCTTATAACGATTTTTTCGGACAGGACCTTTACATTCGTTACAAAGACCCCGCCTGCTACGTTTCTTATTAAACGAGCGGCAAAACTTGCAAAAGGTTCCAATAACCCGAAGAAAGAGAAAGCAGGAAGTATTACGAAGTCTCAGGTAAAGGAAATTGCCCAGCTCAAGATGGTAGATCTCAATGCAAAAAATATTGAGGGTGCTATGAAAATCATCGAGGGTTCAGTTAGAAGCATGGGGCTGGAGGTAGTGGAAGAACAATAAGGCAGAAATTGAGAAGTTGAGAAATTGAGAAGTTGAGTTTTCAACCTTAACTTCAAGATTTCTTATCTTCCCGGATTCTGATTTTAATGAAGGAGTAAGGAATATGGCAAGGATAGCAAAAAAATACGCTGAAGCAATAAAAAAGGTCGACCGGGAAATGAGATACGACATGGACGAGGCCTTAGACCTCCTACCCCAGATGACGTTTGCAAAATTTGATGAGACCGTAGAACTTGCACTCCGGCTTGGCGTTGACCCTCGACATGCTGACCAGATGGTCAGGGGAAGTGTAGCGCTCCCGAACGGACTTGGGAAAAAGGTCAGGGTCCTTGTCTTTGCCAAGGGACAGAAAGAAAAAGAGGCTGAAGAGGCGGGGGCGGAGTTTGTTGGCTCAGAAGAAATGATTGAAAAGATCCAGAAAGGTTGGCTGGACTTTGATAAGGCAATTGCAACGCCCGATATGATGGGTGCGGTCAGCAAGCTTGGTAAGATTTTAGGTCCCCGCGGGCTTATGCCTAATCCAAAGGTTGGAACCGTCACTTTTGATATAGCCAAGACAGTGAAAGAGATGAAAGCAGGCAGGGTTGAGTTCAGGGTCGATAAGGCAGGCAACCTCCACATCCCTGTCGGTAAGATAAGTTTTGGAAAAGATAAACTCCTCGAGAATGTTAACTCGCTCCTCGATGCAATCGTACGATTGAAACCACCTTCAAGCAAAGGGACGTATGTGAAGGGCATCGCCATTTGCACAACCATGAGCCCGGGTATAAAAATTGACCCAGCATATGTGAGAAATTTAAGCAAATAGGGAATAAGTCAGAGAAAGTAGGTGTTCCGCCACGGGGGAATTAAACGATTACGGCCTACCGAGATTTATTGTAATGTCGCTTTCCTGACTTTCCATATAATTTTTTCAGAAAGGAGGGATGAAAACCATTGGAACGACAAAAGAAGGAAAAGGTAGTTGAGGAATTAAAGGCAAAGCTTGTTAATCTCAATGCCATGTTCCTCGCTGAGTACAGCGGAACGAACATGACCCAGATGACAAAGTTGAGAAGAGAGCTGAGAAACATTGACGTTGAATTCAATGTTGTGAAAAACACACTTCTTAAAATTGCTTCCGGAGGAACAAAGGCAGAGGTATTGCAGGATAAGTACAATGGCCCGAATGCGATTATCTGCATCAACAAGGACCCATCAGCTGCAGCCAAGGTTCTATCCGGTCTTGCCAAGGATGTTCCTCACCTGAAGCTGAAAGCCGGCTTCCTAGGTGACCGGGTCATAACACCAGAAGAGATTCTGAAACTTGCCACGCTTCCATCAAAAGAGGTACTTGTTGGTAGGTTCCTCGGATTGCTGCAGGGTATGCCCCAGCGGCTTCTGTATGTGCTCTCAGGCAACACGAACAAGCTGATGATGACGCTGAACGCTATAAAAATTCAAAAAGAACAAGGATGAAGGAGGAAATACATGAGCGTTACAAAAGAAGATGTAATTCAATTTATCGAGAACATGACGGTTCTTGAACTCTCAGATTTCATAAAGGCTTTAGAGGACAAATTTGGAGTAACTGCAGCAATGCCCATGATGGCTGCAGCAGCCCCGGCAGCCGGTGGAGCAGCCCCGGCAGCTGAAGCAGTCGAGGAGAAGACAGAGTTCAATGTAATTCTGACAGGCTACGAAGCAGACAAGAAGATTCAGGTCATCAAGGTTGTCAGGGCGATCACAAGCCTCGGCCTGAAGGAAGCAAAGGATCTTGTAGAGGGCGTGCCAAAGCCTGTTAAAGAAGCAGTATCAAAAGACGAGGCAGCAAACATCAAGAAACAACTCGAGGAAGTAAGCGGCCAGGTCAAAGTTGACTAAAACATGAGGGTTCCGGGGTTCCATGGTTCCAGGGGTGCAGAGATTTCATCCCCTCGAACCCTCGAATCCCGGACCACTTGCACCCTTAAAAACATGAGGTGAAAAACAATATGAGGGAAACCTTTAATAATAAGATTTTTAGGAAGAATTACGGTAAGATCAAGGAGATTCTTGAAATCCCTAACCTCATTGAAATCCAGCTTGATTCCTATATAAGTTTTCTCCAGAGAGATGTCTCCCCAGAAAAAAGAGTAAACATCGGCCTGCAGGCAGTTTTCAAGAGCGTATTCCCTATCAGGGATTCACATGATACAACGTCTCTTGAATTTGTTAAATATGAAATGGGTGATCCAAAAAATTCTGAAGAAGAATGCCTTTTCAGGGGTCTTACGTATGCTGCGCCCATGAAGGTTACCATCAGGCTTGTAGTCTGGAATATCGATCCGGTAACAAAAACAAAAGATATCAGGGCCGTCAAGGAACAGGATGTCTATTTTGGCGAGATTCCGCTCATGACAGAAAGGGGAACCTTTATCATTAACGGAACCGAAAGAGCCATCGTGAGTCAGCTCCACAGGTCTCCCGGGGTTTACTTTGATGCCGATCAGGCAAAATCGCCCACAAGCGGGACCCTCTCTTACACGGCACGGATCATTCCATACAGGGGTTCGTGGCTCGATTTTGAATTCGATCACAAGGAACTCGTATATGTACGAATAGATAAAAAGAAAAAGATACCCGTAACACTCCTTCTGAAGGCATTGGGTTATTCTGAAAAAGAGATACTCGATTATTTTTACGAAAAAGAAAAAGTCATTATAAAAGAAGGGAAATTTTACAAAGAAACGCCTCTTGTACTCCTTATCGGACTGAAAGCTCGAAATGATATAGTTAATGAAAAGACCGACGAGGTTCTCATTAAAAAGCATAAAAAGATCAGCAAGGCCGATATCAAAAAGTTGGAAGCTGCCAACATCAAGGCGATACCCGTTGAAGAAGATGACATAATCGGGAAGGTTGTATCGTCTGAAATTATAGATCCAAAAACAAAAGAGATCTTAATTACCACCAATAAGATCATAACGAATGAAGATCTTGAGACATTCGTCAAGAAAAAGGTGAAAAGTTTTGAGGTGCTCTTTATTGACAACCTGAATGTTAGTCCGTCACTTCGGAATACCCTTGAAACAGACAAGGTGAACACGAAAGAGGATTCCCTCCTCGAATTATACAGAAAACTGAGGCCAGGCGATCCGCCAACCATCGAATTTGCCGAAGCGCTTATCCACAATATGTTTTTCAGCCCCGAGCGTTACGACCTTTCAAAGGTTGGCAGGCTCAAGATAAACCACAGGCTTGGGCTGGAAGTGCCACTTGATGTCTCCACGCTACGGAGAGAGGACATCATCGAGGTTGTAAAGCACCTTCTGAAGCTCAAGGATGCAAGGGGTGTGGGTGACGACATAGACCACTTAGGAAACAGAAGGGTGAGAACAGTGGGGGAACTCCTGGAGAACCAATTCAGGATGGGCCTTGTCAGGATGGAGAAGGCCATCAAGGAACGATTGACCTTCCCGGAGATGGAAACCCTTATGCCCCACGACCTGGTCAATCCAAAGCCGGTGGCAACAGCTGTGAAAGATTTCTTCGCATCGAGCCAGCTGTCCCAGTTTATGGATCAAACAAACCCCTTGAGCGAGATAACCCACAAGAGACGGTTGAGCGCTCTTGGGCCGGGCGGTCTGACGAGGGAAAGGGCAGGCTTCGAAGTGAGGGACGTACACCCTACCCACTATGGAAGGATATGCCCTATTGAGACCCCGGAAGGTCCCAATATCGGTTTAATTGCTTCTCTTTCAACGTACGCAAAGGTGAATGAATACGGCTTTATTGAAGCACCATACAGGAAGGTTGACAAAGGCAAGGTCACCGATGAGGTACATTACCTGAGCGCCCTCGAAGAGGAGCAATACTTCATTGCCCAGGCCAACAGCCCCGTCGATGAGCACGGAAAATTCAAAGACCCACTCATATCGGCACAGAAGGGAGGAGGATTCTTCCTCATTAGCCCTGATCAGGTCGATTTTATGGATGTTTCTCCAAAACAGCTCGTGAGTGCATCTGCATCCCTCATACCCTTCCTCGAACACGACGATGCAAACAGGGCTCTCATGGGATCAAACATGCAGAGGCAGGCAGTTCCTCTTATCATTACGGAAGCCCCTATCATTGGGACAGGAATGGAAAAGGTGGTGGGGAGAGACTCAAGGGTTACTATCACTGCGAAGCACACCGGTGTCATCAAGAGTGTAGATGCAAACAGGATTATCCTCAAATACGAGGAAAAAAGCAAGCACGACGAGCCTGTAACAAAAATAGATGTTCACAACCTCCTCAAGTTCAGGCGATCAAACCAGGATACATGCATTAACCAGAGGGTCATCGTAAAAGAGGGAGACTTTGTCAAAAAAGGCGATGTCCTTGCCGATGGTCCTTCCACGGACAGGGGGGAGCTTGCTCTCGGCAAGAATGTCCTTGTGGCCTTCATGCCATGGCGAGGTTATAACTACGAGGACTCAGTCCTCATCAATGAACGGCTTGTGAAGGAAGATGTTTTGACCTCAATCCACATTGAAGAGCTTGAGTGTGTAGTCCGGGACACCAAGCTTGGTAAAGAAGAGGTAACAAGAGATATACCCAATGTCGGCGACGAGACACTGAAAGACCTCGATGAAAGCGGCATTATCCGTATTGGGGCTACGGTCAAACCGAATGATATTCTCGTGGGCAAGGTTACCCCGAAAGGTGAAACCCAGTTAACGCCCGAAGAAAAACTGCTCCGTGCCATCTTCGGTGAAAAGGCAGGAGACGTGAAAGATACTTCACTGCGGGTCCCTCACGGAATAGAGGGAATTGTGACCGATGTTAAGGTCCTCTCGAGAAGGGGTATTGATAAGGATGACCGGAGCAGGGACATTGAAGACAAAGAGGTGTCCAATATCCTCAAAGACCAGGAAGACCAGATCAAAATCATCCTGGAAAGCACGAGAGAGAAGATCAACACGCTCTTTCTTGGCAAGACTGCACCGGCAGATATCAAGGATGACCGTGGCAAAACCGCCATTAAAAAAGGCGACATGTTTACCAAGGAAAAAATAGACCATATCAGCGTCGATAAGCTGCAAGATGTTGACTTCAGTGATCACGAACTCGAGGCGAAGGTTTCAAAAATCCTCGACAGCAAAGAGAACCAGATCGAGATTATAAAACTCTATTACGAGGATAAGATCAACAAAATCAAGAAAGGTGATGAGCTTCCCCCAGGCGTCATAAAAACCATCAAGGTCTATGTTGCCATGAAGAGAAAGGTTGCTGTTGGTGACAAGATATCGGGCCGCCATGGAAACAAGGGGATTGTGTCGGTCATACTCCCTGAGGAGGACATGCCGTTCATGCAGGATGGTACCCCGATCGATATCGTGCTCAACCCCCTCGGTGTTCCATCGAGGATGAACGCCGGCCAGATCCTTGAAACACATCTTGGATGGGCGGCAAAAGAGCTTGGAAAGAAGATCGGTGACCTGGTAGACAATTATTACCGGGCAAGCTGCTCCCCGGAGGTGATCAAAGGCCAGTTGAAGAAGACATTTAACCATGGTGAGCTCAAGAATTTTATCGATAAACTGAGCGATGAAGAGATCATAAACCTTGCTAACAACATGCGAAACGGTGTCAACATCGCCGTACCTGTTTTTGACGGAGCAAAGGAAAGCGAAATCAAAGATCTTTTCAAGATGGCCGGATTGGCTGATAGTAGACAAACGACCCTCTATGACGGAAGAACAGGGGAGCCTTTCCACCATCAAATTACCGTGGGTTATATGTATTTTCTTAAGCTGCACCACCTTGTTGATGATAAGATCCATGCTCGATCCATTGGCCCCTATTCCCTTGTCACCCAGCAGCCGCTGGGAGGGAAGGCGCAATTTGGCGGCCAGAGACTTGGAGAGATGGAGGTATGGGCCCTTGAAGGGTATGGGGCGGCGTATTCACTCCAGGAGTTTCTCACTATTAAATCAGATGACGTGAATGGCAGGATAAGGGCTTATGAGGCTATTGTAAAAGGGGAAGATGTCCTTGAGCCAAGCTTGCCCGAGTCGTTTAATGTGCTGGTTAAAGAGTTGCAGAGCTTGTGTATAAACGTGGATCTGGTGAAAGAAGAGTAGTAAAGGAGGTAACAATTGGAAGATTATTTTAAGGTTTATGACAAACAGAAGGATCCTTTAAGCTATACAGCTATCAAAATATCGCTGGCTTCTCCTGAATTGATTGAAAAATGGTCTTACGGAGAGGTCAAGAAGCCGGAAACTATCAATTACAGAACCTTCAAGCCTGAAAGGGATGGGCTTTTCTGTGCCAAAATATTTGGCCCCGTAAAGGACTATGAGTGCATCTGCGGTAAATATAAACGAATGAAACACCGTGGCATCATCTGTGAGAAGTGCGGTGTTGAGGTGATCCAGTCAAAGGTGAGAAGGGAGCGGATGGGCCACATAAAGCTTGCCTGCCCGGTTGCCCACATCTGGTTTTTGAAGAGTATGCCGAGTAAAATAGGGACCTTGCTGGAGCTCACTATCAAGGAAGTTGAGCGGGTACTCTACTTTGAAATGTATATTGTCATTGAACCCGGTGCATCGCCCTATGAGTTTTGTGAGCTTATATCGGAAGAAAAGTACATAGAGGCGCGAGAAAAGTTTGGGCCGGACTTTGTCGCTGGCATAGGTGCTGAGGCTATGCGGGAATGTCTGAAAAAGATTGAAGTAGACAAACTTACAAAAGAACTCAGGGAAGAAATGCGTGAGACTTCAAGTGATGCCAAGAAGAAGAAGCTTGCCCGTCGTTTACGGGTTGTGGATGCCTTCAAGGTCTCAAGCGTGAAGCCTGAATGGATGATCCTCGACATCATCCCTGTTTTGCCCCCGGAACTTCGCCCTCTTGTTCCGCTTGATGGTGGAAGGTTTGCCACTTCTGACCTCAATGACCTTTACAGAAGGGTGATTAACAGAAACAACAGGTTAAAAAGGCTCATGGAGCTCAATGCGCCAGAGATCATCATCAGGAACGAGAAGAGGATGCTCCAGGAAGCTGTTGATGCGCTCTTCGACAATTCAAAGCGTGGCAGGGTTGTCACGGGCACGAGCAAGAGGCCTCTCAAGTCACTGAGCGACATGCTCCGGGGAAAACAGGGAAGATTCCGTCAGAACCTCCTGGGAAAAAGGGTTGACTACTCCGGAAGGTCGGTTATCGTTGTCGGCCCAGAGTTGAGGCTACACCAGTGTGGTCTTCCGAAATACATGGCCCTGGAGCTTTTTAAGCCTTTTGTTTACAACAGGCTCATCAAGAAAGGTTTTGCAACAACCATCAAGAATGCAAAGAAGATAGTGGAAAAGGAGCGCCCAGAGGTATGGGACGTCCTTGACGAGGTGATCAAGGAGCACCCTGTTCTCCTGAACAGGGCCCCCACGCTCCACCGCCTTGGTATCCAGGCTTTCGAGCCACACCTCATTGATGGAAAAGCAATCCAGCTCCATCCCCTTGTATGCCCTGCATATAATGCTGACTTTGATGGAGACCAGATGGCAGTCCATATACCGCTCTCTGTGGAGGCTCAGACCGAGGCACGGGTGCTCATGATGTCTACTAACAACATCCTGTCACCGGCAAGTGGGAAGCCTATCATCGTCCCCACACAGGATATCGTTCTTGGTCTCTACTATCTCACCATCGAGAGAAAATCCAGAAAGGGAGAAGGCAAGATTTTTGCTGACCCTGAAGAGGTGCGGATGGCCTATGATGCCGGAGAGGTAGATCTCCATGCACGGGTCAAGGTCAGGATTGATGGTAAGCTTGTGGAAACAACAACGGGAAGGATTATGCTGCGGGACGTGATCGAAAACGCCCTTGATGAATTAGAGCCGGATAAGAGGCGGCTCATTCTCAACGACATGTTCAGTACTATCAATAGAATTATGGACAAGAAAACGATCGGTCTCCTTGTCGACAAATGCTACCGTGATGCAGGAGAAAAATGTACCGTCATCCTTTCTGACAAGCTCAAAGACCTTGGCTTCTTCTATGCTACCCTTGGCGGTATCTCAATTTGCATAGACGACATGAAGGTGCCTGAAAAGAAAAAACAACTTATCGACAGAGCGAACAAAGACGTCCTTGATGTCCAGAAACAGCACGCTGAGGGTTTGATTACTGACGGGGAGCGTTACAACAAGGTAATCGATATCTGGGCAAACGTAACAGAGGAGATCGCTAAGGAGTTGATGGATGAGCTTGGTTCTGAAAAGGTGATTGGCCTTGATGGAAAGCCAGTCTTGAACGCGAGTGGGAAGACAGAATATCAGAACAGCCTCAATCCAATTTTTATGATGGCCCATTCTGGTGCGAGAGGTAACGCCCAGCAGATCAGGCAGCTTGCTGGTATGAGGGGTCTCATGGCCAAACCATCGGGTGAGATTATTGAGACACCAATTACAAGTAACTTCAGGGAAGGTCTCGACGTTCTCCAGTACTTCGTCTCCACCCACGGAGCAAGGAAGGGTCTTGCTGATACGGCATTAAAAACTGCAAACTCCGGTTATCTCACCAGAAGACTCGTTGATGTGGCCCAGGATGTCGTTGTGTCAGAGCCTGATTGCGGCACTTTCGACGGTATAGAGGTGGGCGCCCTTACTGAAGGCGGGGAAGTGATCGAACGACTAGACGCAAGGATACTCGGAAGGGTTGTCCTTGAAGACCTGAAAGACCCTGATACTGGGGAGGTCATAGTCAGAAGGAATGACGAGAT
>Ga0316603_10002200_pt1 | contig 10654 bp, 7 predicted proteins | sample OWC_soil_day10_n_FD_207649 | JGI IMG/M metagenome (GOLD analysis project Ga0316603, IMG submission 207649) | Wetland soil microbial communities from Old Woman Creek delta, Ohio, United States - OWC_soil_day10_noCT | ecosystem: Environmental > Terrestrial > Soil > Wetlands | place: USA: Ohio...
AGCTTGCCGAGCGGGCGCGCGAGGCGCCGCGAGAACCAGATCGAGGCGGCGCCGACGAGCACGAGGATCGCGCCGCACATCGGCAGGACGTAGAACCACGGGAACCCGGGCCGATTCGGCGCGTAGACGCCGAGCATCGTGCCGTCGTCGCTGCGCACCACGATTCGCCCGGTCGACAGCGCCCACTTCTCGTGCGTCAGCGCTGCGCGCTCGGCCTCGTCGGGTGGATCGAGGGGGGGCTCGATGGTGGTGCGCACGAGGGTGCCGCTGGTGTCGAACAGCGACAGCTTGCCGCGCAATCGCGGCTCGATCCGCGCCATCGTCGCCTCGAACTTCGCCGGATCCTTCAGCGACCACCGCTCGACGAGGTACTGCAGCAGGGCCGCCTGCGGCTCGAGGTAGCGCGCCGTGCGCACGTAGCGGGGCAGGATCAGCAGCGCCACCATCGTCACGAGCGACAGCGCCGCCGCGAACCCGTAGACCCGGAGGACGAGCCGGCGTCGGCTCACGAGTCACCGCCCGCGAGCAGGTAGCCGACGCCGCGCACCGTCTTCAGGAGCCTGGGGTTGCGGCTGTCATCACCGAGCTTGGCGCGGAGCCGCGACACGTGGACGTCGATCGAGCGGTCGAACGACAGCTCGGCCGACCCCTTGGCGACGTCGAGCAGCTGCTCGCGCGACAGCACGCGCCCTGGCCGCTGTGCGAGCGCGCGCAAGATCGCGAACTCGTAGGCGGTGACCTCGATCGGCTTGCCGTCGAGCACCACCGTCATCCTCGCCGGGTCGAGCGCGAGCCCACCGACCTGGAGCATCTGGTGCGTCGGCCCCGCCTGGCCTCGAACCCGTCGCACGGTCGCGCGGATCCTCGCGAGCAGCTCGCGCGGCGAGAACGGCTTGGTCATGTAGTCGTCGGCGCCGACCTCGAGCCCGAGCACGCGATCGGCCTCCTCGCCACGGGCGGTGACCATCACGATCGGCACGTCGGTCCGCGCCCGCAGCTCGCGCGTCACCTCGATCCCGTCGCGACCGGGCAGCATCAGGTCGAGCACGATGCAGTCGTACTGCCGGCGCAGCGCCTCGGCCTGGCCCCCGATCCCGTCGCTCGCGACGGTCACGAGGACGCCGTGGCTCTCGAGGTAGCGCGCCGTGAGCTGCGCGAGGCGCGTGTCGTCCTCGACGAGCAAGACCTTGATCGAGGGGAGCGGCGCGTCGGTCACCCCTGCAGGATACCGACACCGGCGCCATTCCGCTCGCTCTTCACAGTTCACAACACCGCGGGCACGAGGTCGTCACGATGTTGTCTCCAGGAAAGCCTGGGCGTCCGGACCGCGAAGATCGATGCGCCCGGTGCAACTGCGCGCCCCGGTCTCTGTCTCGCTCCACAAGCCGCCGGTTCTCGCCTCGCCTGGAAGGAACCCATGGTCACCCGACTGTCTCGTGTCGCTTCATTCGTGCTCCCTGCGCTCGTCGTCGCGCTCGGCTCGGCTCATTCCGACGCCCGGGCCGACAAGTTCACCCACTCCGCGGAGGTCAAGCCCCCCATCAAGCTCACCGAACGGAGCAGGCCGGTCGCCCGAACGGACCAGCCCGCCGGCCCCTCCACCACGAGCACCGAGATCCTGAACGTCCAGGGCCTGCTCGGCACCATCCACGCCGAGCAGATCGCGCTGCTCAAGGACCTGATCGAGCACACCCCGGATAGCAACGCCGACGAGAAGGCCGATTACTACTTCCGGCTCGGCGAGATCTACGCCAGGTCGCATCGGTTCCACCGGCTGAAGGCGATCGAGGCCGAGATCGCGCTCGGCAAGGAGGTCGAACCGACGCGCAGGGTCACCCTGAACGCGACGATCGCCTTTCACCAGCAGCAGGCCAAGGCCGCGCTGCTCGGATCGATCGACACCTACCAGGCGCTGATGAACAAGCCGATCTTCGCGCGCTATCCGAAGATCGATACGGCGATCTTCTATTTCGCCTACACGCTGCAGAGCGCGAACTACCGCAAGGAGGCGCGCGCGGCGTACGACCGGCTGCTGAAGAACTATCCCAACTCGCGCTACGTGCCGGAGGCCCACCTCGCGTTCGCCGAGTATCACTTCGACGCCAGGCAGCTCGCCGACGCCGAGGCGCGGTATCGCCAGGTCCTCAAGTTCCCGCAGTCCTCGGTGTACCTCTACGCGCAGTACAAGCTCGGCTGGGTCGACCTCAACCTCGGCAAGCCGACCGAGGCCCTCCAGGCGTTCAACCAGGTTGCGCAGCAGACGCGCAGCGATCCTGACAAGGCCGTGCTCCACCGCGCGGCCAAGCACGACTTCGTGCGCGCCTACGCCGAGATCGGCAAGGCCGACAAGGCGCTGCCGGCGTTCCGGCGGATCGATGCCGGGCGTGGGCGCGATGGGGACAGTGGCCTCGCCATGCTCGAGATCCTCGGCGACCTCTACCTGGATCAGGGCAAGCACGACAAGGCGATCTACGTGTTCCGCCAGCTCATGACGGAGCGCCCGACGAGCCCCAACGTGTGCCTGTGGCAGCACTCGGTCGCGCGCGCGATGCTGGCCGCCGGCACCAACGACGACAAGGTGCACGAGGTCGAGCAGCTGGTGAGGCTCTACGTGGCGCTGCGCGATCGCAAGGCGCTGCCGAAGGCCGCGTCGATCGAGTGCCACGACGCCGCCGCCGAGATGTCGGGCCAGCTCGCCCGGGCCTATCACCAGGAGCTGGCGAAGGCCGAGAACCCCGCGTTGCCCGCGCTCGCGGGCCGGCTGTATCGCGCCTACCTCGGCGCGTTTCACGACGCGCCGGACTTCGGCGAGACCCAGTACTTCGCCGCCGAGCTGGCGTGGGTCAGCGCCGAGCGGGAGACCGCGCCGCGGCTGGCGACCCAGCGCTGGGAGGAGGTGGCCCGCGCGTTCACCGAGGTCGCCGTCAGCAAGCGGGTCGACGCCAGGCTCGTCCAGGTCGCTGCCGATGCCGCGATGCTCGCGTGGATGAAGGCGCTCGCGGTCGATCCGCGCGTCGATCGCGTGGCCGTCGTCGAGGAGGCCGCGTATGCCCGCGTCGCCACGCCGAACCCGATCCCGGCGCGCGAGCAGCAGCTGCTCGCGGCCTACGACGGTTACCTCGCCGCCGTGAACGATCCGAAGGACAGCGAGCGGATCGACGTCACGTTCCACAAGGCGAACCTGCTGCGCCGCTACGATCATTTCGCCCAGGCGATCCCGATCTTCGAGCAGCTCGTCGCGCAGCATCCCGACCACGAGGCCGCCGAGACCGCCGCCCACTTCGTGCTCGACGGCTACAACCGGCAACAGCGTTACGACGCGATGCTCGCGTACGCCGAGCAGCTCCCGGCGCCATTCCTCGCGGCGCATCCCGCGCTCGAGAAGACCGTCGGCAAGCTACGGCGTCAGGCCGTGCGCAAGGGGGCGGAGCGGCTCGAGGCCGAGGCCAAGCAGACCGCGGACATCCCCAGGTACGTCGCGTGCGGCGAGCAGTACCTCCGGGCGTACAACCTCGATCCGCTGGCCGGCGATGCCGACGAGCTGCTCTACAACGCCGGGGTCTGCTACGAGCTCGGCAAGTCGGTCGGCGCCGCAAAGCAGGTCTACGAGCTGCTCCAGCAGCTGTTTCCGAGCTCCACGCTGACCGCGCGCTCGGTCGCCCGGCTCGGCAACGTCTACGGCTCGATCGCGTACTACAAGGAAGCGGCCGAGAAGCTCGAGCTGTACGCGACGAAGTACGGCCGCCAGCAGGATGCGTTCGGCGCGCTCTCCGATGCCGTCCAGTTCCGCAAGGGCATCGGCGACGACGTCAAGGCGATCGCCGACACCAAGAAGTTCATCGAGATGTTCGGCAAGCAGCGCCCGGCCGAGGCCGCCACCGCGTCCTGGAGCCTGACTTCGATCTACGAGAAGCAAGGCGATCTCGACGTCCTCGCGCGCCACCTGCGGTCGTACATCGACAGCTACGGCGCGTCCGGTGGCGCCGATCGCCTCGTGACCGCGTGGGGCAAGCTCGGCCAGGCATTGTGGCAAGCCTCGTGTCCCGTCAAGACTGTCGACGGCGCGTGCATGCGCGTCGTGCGAACAGCGTCGCTCGGCCGGGTGGGAAACCAGCTGCGCGCGCAGCCCGCCGGGATCCCGAAGCGGTGCGGCGACGAGTCCCACGCCGAGCTGACGATGGTCCCGCGCGACGATCGCAAGACGAAGGCCGCCATGGCGGCGTTCGCCAGCGCCATCGCCGCCTACGAGCAGGCCGGCAAGATCACCGGCGATCCGCGCGGCGCGCTCTACCACTACGCGCTCGCGCGGTTCAATCGGATCGAGCGCGAGTACGAGCAGTACCTCGCGATGCCGATCCCGACCGGGCTCGACTTCGATCGCCGCAAGCCGGCGATCGCGGCGCGGTCGCAGCAGCGGTTCGGTGGCTGGTACAACAAGAAGCTCGCGCTCGGGGCCGCGATGCGCAAGCAGTACGAGGCGATCATCGCGCTGGGCGACGGCGCGGTCGCGATCGCCTCGGCTGCACGGCTCGGAGCGATCCTGCAGGGCTTCTCGGTCCAGCTGTTCCGTGCCGAGATCCCTGCGGACCTGCGGAGCGGCCCGTTCGCGGAGGACACCGCGGTCGCCTACTGCGAGCGGCTCGAGGAGGTGGCCGAGCCGCTCGAGGCCGACGCGGTGGCGTCGTACCAGGGCTGCCTCGTCACCTCGACGAAGCTCGGCTGGTTCAGCGAGTGGTCGCGGATGTGCGAGCGCGAGCTCGGCCAGCTCCAGCCCGAGCGCTGGCCGCAGGCATTCGAGCTGCGCCGCGCGCCGGATGCGTTCGCGGTGATCGTCGATACGGAGACCGCCACGCGGCTGTAGCAGGTCAGGCCGTGATCGCGGCGATCCGCACGGTCAGCTGCTTCTGCGGCTCGCTCGGCTCGACGGTCTGCATCGCGACGACCTTCGCGAGATCGCCTTCCACGGTCACCTCGCCGGCGAGGAAGGCCTGGACGCCAGCGACCATGTCACCGTCGACGAATAGCTTGCGCGCGAGCCCGGCGTCGAGCGTCAGCATCGTGTCCACGCCGGGCTGATGTCCGCGGGTGAACAGCCCTTCGTTGATGAACAGGTGCGTCTCGCCTTTCGGCGACTTGATCGTGACGTTGACCGCCACCTTCATCGGCTCGGGGATCTTCAGGTCGCCGGCCGCCGCGATGAGCTGCTCGATCTGCTGGAACCAGGGGTCGGACAGGAACTCGTAGGTCATGCGCTGCACGATAGATGCTCGGCGCACTCCGAGGGCTGCTCACGACCGCGGACGCAGGACCTGGGCGAGCAGCTGCTCGAGCGCCTCGATGCGAAACGGCTTCGGCAGGTAGGCATCGGCCTGGATGGGGCCGCGGCGGTCGCGATCGAAGCCGGTGCACAGGATCACGGGCAGCGCGGGGTTGGACACCCGCAGGGCAGCGACGACCTCGGCACCGCTCATCTGCGGCATCGACAGATCGACGAGCACGGCATCGATGACCTGCTGCTCGACGAGCGCGAGGCCGGTCTCGCCATCCGCGGCCGTGATGGCGGCGTAGCCGAGGTCCTCGATCATGCGGGCGACGACATCGCGGACGAGATCCTCGTCGTCGATCACGAGCACGGTGCGGCGGGCGGGTGAGGGGGCGACCGGCACGGCGGGTTCGGCGGCAGGGGTGGTGACAGGCCACAGCACCTCGAAGCGGGTGCCTTCGCCCGGCGCCGACACCAGGCGGAGGCCGCCCATGTGCGAGCGCACGATGCCGAGGACGGCGGCGAGCCCGAGGCCGTGGCCGGTGCGCTTGGTGGTGAAGAACGGCTCGAAGATCCGGCGCCGGGTGTCGCTGTCGATGCCCGGACCGTCGTCGGCGATGTCGAGCTGCACGTACGAGCCGATCGGCACGCTGATGATGTCGTCGGGGCTGCTGGCCTCCGTGGTGTGCACGAGCCGGGCGGTGATGGCGATCGAGCCCGTGGCCTCGCCGAGGGCATCGCGTGCGTTGGTGACGAGGTTCAGCAGGACCTGCCGGATCTGCGCGGCATCGCCCTGGATCGCGAGGTCGTCCGCGATCTCGACGCGGATCGCGACATTCGCCGGCATCGTCGGCGCCGAGATCCGGACCAGCTCGTCGACGACCGGACGCACGACGACCCGGCCGGCCGACACGCCGCCGCGCCCGGCATACGCCAGGAGCTGATCGGTGAGCTCGGCGGCACGCAGGCTGGCCACCCGGATGTTCTCGAGGGAGCTGCGGCCGGGGGCACCGGGGACGGTGTCGCGTAGCCCGAGATCGGCGTTGCCGAGGATGGCGACCAGCAGGTTGTTGAAGTCGTGCGCGAGGCCGCCGGCGAGCACGCCGAGGCTCTCGGCGCGCTGGGCGTCGACCATCCGGCGCTCGATGGCGCGCGAGGCCGTGACATCGATGGCGGTGCCGATCACGCCGTGGATGACACCGTCGATGCGGTGCGGACACAGCGTGTTGGCGAGCTGCTTGCCCAGGTACTCGGACTCGTAGGTGACCGTCTCGCCGGCGAGCGCACGCTGGTGCGCGGCGATCGGATCGTTCGAGGCCGGAGCGTCACGGAGGATCTCGTGCAGCGTCTGGCCGAGGTACGTGTCGGGGTGGTAGCCGAGGATCTGCGCGACCGCGCCGCCCGTGCGCGACAGCCGCAGCTCGGGATCGACGAGCCAGTAGATCGCGGGCATCTGCCGCACGACGAGGTCGAGGATCGTCGCGGTGCGCGCGACCTCCTCGCGCTGGCTGGCGAGCTTGGCGTCGGCAGCCTCGATCGCGGTGACGTCGAGCACGGATGCATCGAAGCTGGCTTCCCCGTGCTCGCCCTCGTTTTCGACGAAGTGACCATAGATCTGGACCGTGAGCGGTATGCCGTCGCGCCGCTTCCAGTGGACCCGGACCCCGTCGATGACGCCTCGGTCGCGGTACTCGGCGAACATCCGTAGCCGCTGGGTGGCGTCGGCGCAGATCTGGGTGTTGAGGTTGGTCTCGAGCAGCTCGTCGATCGAGTAGCCGAGCATGGTCGCGAGCGCCGGGTTGACGTAGAGGAACTTGCCGTCCTGGGTCGATCGGTACATCCCGATCGGGGATCGCTCGAACAGTCGGTAGAGCTCCGGATCTGTGGGGCGGCTCACGCGCGAGCAGCATACCTCACCGCAGCAGTGCGTCCTCGATCTCCTCGAACGCTCCCGCACGCCAGCGCGCCAGCGGGCTGCGCCCGGCGAGCAGGTTGTCGGTCTCGGCGAGCACCGCCGCGAGATCGACCAGCCAGCAGTACGGATCGGCCGGCGAGCGGACTCCGACATCCTCGGGGAGCTCGGCGGGTGGCATCCACGCGGCCATCTTGTGGCTGGTGCCGGCGATCAGCGCACGAACCGCGACATTCGCGAGCCGGCTGCCGAGCAGGCGATCGAACGCGGAGGGGCGGCCGCCGCGGACGACGTGCCCGAGCACGGTGACGCGGGTCTCGATCCCCGAGGGATCCGCATCCGGAGATCTCGCGCGCAGCCGCTCATCGACGAGCGTCTTCAGGCGATCGACCTGGATGTTGACGCCCTCGGCCTTGATGATGATGACGCGGCGAGCGCGGCGATGGGCCGCGGTCAGGTGCTGTGACTCGACGCGCGGAGGGCTCGCCTGCGAGCGTCCGCGCACCGCGAGCACGGTCTCGACGATCTGCTCGACGATCTCGTGCTCGGGCTTGCCCGCCTCGGGGAACAGCGCGAGATCGGCGCCGACGGCGATCGCGGAGGTCATCGCGAGGTAGCCGCAATCGCGGCCCATCACCTCGACGATGAACGTGCGGTCGTGCGCGGTGGCGGTATCGGCGATCTTGTCGCAGGCCTCGACGATCGTGTTCATCGCGGTATCGACGCCGATCGAGAGCCCGGTGAGCCCGAGGTCGTTGTCGATCGACGCGGGGATGCCGAGGATCTTGAGCGAGCCCGCGCCGAGCTCGGCCGGGTCGGCGAGGTGGAGCGCGCCGGTGAGCGAGCCGTTGCCTCCGATCACGATCAGGCCATCGATGCCGCGCCTGGCGAGCACCGCGCGCGCCTTGTCGCGGACCTCGCGCTGGTGGAACTCCTTGCACCGCGCCGAGCCGAGGATCGTGCCGCCCTCGCGGAGGATGCCGGCGACGTCGCTCGGCTGCAGGCTGAAGATCTCATCGTCGAGCAGCCCGCGATAGCCACGCTCGATCCCGAACATCTCCGCGCCGAGCGCTCGCCCCACCAGGGTGGCTGCCCGGACGGCCGAATTCATGCCGGGGGCGTCGCCGCCGCTCGTCAAGATCGCGATTCGCTTGCATCCTGCCATGGGCCGGAATGTATGCCGGATCCAACCCTGGGTTGGTACGGCGCACCGCGCATGGCGGTACGATGGGATCGATGGAGCTGGTCGACACGGTCGGCGGGACGCCGATGATCGAGTTGCGGACCGGTGTCATGCGGCCAGGCATCCGGCTTTACGCCAAGCTCGAAGGCAATAACCCAGCGGGCAGCGTGAAGGACCGTCCCGCGCGCTCGATGATCCTGGGCGCCGAGGCGCGTGGCGACCTGCGCCCCGGGATGCGGCTCGTCGAGCCGACGAGTGGCAACACCGGCATCGCGCTCGCGATGATCGCCTCCGCGCGCGGCTACGCGATCGAGCTCGTCATGCCCGAGAACGCCACCCTCGAGCGCGTCCAGGTCATGCGTGCGTTCGGCGCGCGGGTGATCCTCACCCCGGCCGCGCGCGGCATGGAGGGCGCGATCGACCACGCGCGCGAGCTGCTCGCGCGTGGCGGGTACCTGATGCTCGACCAGTTCGGCAACCCCGATAACTGGCGCGCACACTACGACACGACGGGGCCAGAGATCTGGCGGGACACGGCCGAGGGCGTCACCCACTTCGTGAGCGCAATGGGAACGACGGGCACGATCATGGGCGTGTCTCGGTTTCTCAAGGAACACGGGCCCGGCGTCACCATCATCGGCTGCCAGCCGACCGAAGGGTCGAGCATCTCCGGCATCCGGCGGTGGCCCAAGGATTACCTCCCGAGAATCTACGAGCCAGATCGCGTCGACCGGATCGTGGACATCGCGCAGGCCGACGCCGAGGCGACGACGCGCGCGCTCGCCCGCAGCGAGGGCCTGCTCTGCGGCGCTAGCTCGGGAGGCGCGGTGTGGGCGGCGCGGCAGATCTGTCAGGAGCTGGAGCACGCTCGCCAGGACGGCCTCGTCGTGTGCATCATCTGTGATCGCGGCGACCGCTACCTGTCGTCGACCCTGTTCACCCCGGAGGCCGCTGGTGGCTGAGAAGACGATGCACGTGCGGCTCGAACAGGTCGGGGTCGCGGCCTTCGACGCGACGGGAGATTCCGGCGGCAAGCTCGTCGTCGATGGCGCCCCGGAGATCGGCGGGACCGGCGCCGGCATGCGGCCCATGGAGCTCTTGCTGTCGGCGGTCGCGAGCTGCAGCTCGATGGACGTCCTCACCATCCTCCGCAAGCAGCGCGAACCGATCGAGCACCTCACCGTCGACATCGAGGGCGTGCGCCCCGATGGGCAGGTCACCCCGTTCACGCGCATCAAGCTCGTGTTCGTGGCGCGCGGGAACCTCGACGAGCACAAGCTGCAGCGCGCGGTGCAGCTCTCCGTGGACAAGTACTGCTCCGCGCGCGCGACGCTCGGCGGCGGCGTCGAGGTCACGTGGGAGGCTCGGCTCGACCGAGGGTGACGACGGCGACGTCCAGGTTCGTCTCGTCGGCTTGCGAGCCCGTCGCGGTCAGCTGCACGGTCGTCTACGGCTTGCCCCGCTGGGGGCAAGTCGAGCATCCGCTGGATCTGCGGGGATCCAGGCACGACGTCACTACGGGTCGTCCGCAAGTGGAGAACGCGGGCCTGCTCGCTGCAAGATATCGGGATGCGTTCCACTCTGCTCTCGCTCGGCCTGGCGATGTCGATCCCTGCGTGTGTCGTCACCGGTGCGAGCACCATCGGTGTCGCGACCGAGCCGTCGACCGTCGACATCTACGCCGCGCCGCCCGCCGCCAAGGACGAACCCGTCGAGGCTCGCCCGGGTTACGTGTTCCTGCAGGGCCGGTGGTCCTGGCAGCACGGCCAGTGGGTGTGGGCGCCCGGCTACTGGGAGCGCGAGCGCGCGGGCTACGCGTGGACCCCGGGACGCTGGGAGCGTCAGGGCCCTCGCTGGTTCTGGATCGAGGGCAGCTGGACGGCGACCGGGTCGTCACCGCCGCCGCCGCCGCCGCCGCCGCCGTCGCCCCAGGGCGTCATCGCGGAGGGTGGCAGTGTTGCCGTCGGTGGAGGGAGCGGGGTGATCGCGCTCGCGCTCGGTGAGAATCACACGTGCTCGCTGTCGAGCGCAGGCGAGGTTCGCTGCTGGGGCTACAACAAGCAGGGCTCGCTCGGCGTCGGCACGACGAGGGATCCTGGCGATGGCATCGTCGCTGGCATCGGCGCGCAGGGCGATGGGGCGGTGCGCGCGATCGTCGCCGGCGGTTACCAGACCTGTGCGCTGACCTCCGCGGGTCGGGTGTGGTGCTGGGGCATGAACCACGCAGGCCAGGTCGGCAACGGCAACGCGTCGGCCACCGCGGTCAGCAAGCCCACGCGCGTCGACGGGCTCGAGG
>Ga0316603_10002201_pt1 | contig 10652 bp, 8 predicted proteins | sample OWC_soil_day10_n_FD_207649 | JGI IMG/M metagenome (GOLD analysis project Ga0316603, IMG submission 207649) | Wetland soil microbial communities from Old Woman Creek delta, Ohio, United States - OWC_soil_day10_noCT | ecosystem: Environmental > Terrestrial > Soil > Wetlands | place: USA: Ohio...
GATTTTCGTCACCCTGCTGGCCTGGCTGCTGTTCGTCAATCGCAAGGCGCAGATGGTCAAGCAGTTCAACATCGTCTATTCCGCCGAGCGCCCCTATCGCCCCGAGACCACCCACTTCGCCTGGAACTTCTTCGCCCCCTACCGCAAGGCCCTAGGCTTCCTGGTGCAGCCCTTCGCCGCCCGCTTCTGGGGCGCCCTGACCGACCTGCTCCACACCGGCGGCGACCTGACGCGACGGCTCTATAACGGCAACGGCCAGACCTACGCCTTCCACTTCCTTGGCTTTGTCGTCATCGTGTTCTTTTCCTGGATGGGGGTCTAGCCATGGATTTCGACTGGATCAAGATTCCCTACTCGCTCCTGACCCTGTTCATCGTCGTTAATTTCGGCATGCTGCTCGGCGCCTTCATGCAGAAGATCGGCGCCCGCGTCGGCCGTCGGCGCGGTATTCCGATCTATCAAAACTACGTGGATCTCATCAAGAACTATGGCCTGCGCAGTTCCATCACCCACGGCACCATGTACTACCTGGGGCCGGTATTCCGCCTCTCGGGCGGCGTCGGCCTGCTGCTGTTCGTGCCGACCATTTATGGTTCGGAGATGTTCTCCAACCTGTCCTTCGCCGGTGACCTGATCCTCGCCCTGTACTTCGTCTTCTTCGGCACCCTCGGCATGGCCCTCGGCGCGGCGGAGAGCGGGCATCCCCATGCCGCCATCGGCGTTACCCGCGGCCTACAGCAAGTCAGCATGGCCGAACTGCCTTTCGCCCTCGCCGTGTTCTCAGTGGCACTCCAGTACCAGACCCTGTCGGTCACCGACATCGTCGCTGCCCAGCAAGGCGGCATGCAGTATTGGACTATCTTCACCAACCCCTTCGCGGTGGCGGCGGCCATGCTCTCCTTCCTCGGCTCCATGATGCGCCCGCCCTTCGATGTGGTGCTGGCACCGCAAGAGATCCCGATCGGGCCGCCCACCGAGTACCACTCCTCCTATCTGGCCCTGATGCAGACCAATCGGGCGATCTTCCCCATCGCCAAGATCGTCATCTACATGAACCTGTTTTTTGGCGGCGCGGCAAGCTGGCCGGTGTTCTTCCTCAAGGTGTTCCTGATTTACATGGTTTCAGTCTTCGTCGGCGTCTGCCATCCGCGCTTCCGCGTCGAACAGTCGATCCGCTGGTTCCTGGTCTGGGCAGTACCGCTGGGCGTTCTTTCCATCGTGCTGGTGTGAGGGTGAAATGAAAGAAGAACTGCTCAAACGCTGGGTAAAAGGGCCGGACGGCGTCGAATTCGAGGTCGAGCCCCTGCGCGACTACTACTGCGAAGCGCCACCGACGGTGATGCCCGCCGCCTACATCAAAATCGTCGAAGACCTGTTCAACTGGGCACGTTCCGAGTCGATCTGGATACTCGGCTTCGGCACCGGCTGCGGCGCCATCGAAATGCGCCCGCTGATGACCCCGCGCTTCGACGCCTACCGCTACGGCGTCCAGTGGCGCCCGACACCGCGCCAGGCCAACCTGTTCATCATCTCCGGCTACCTCTCGACCAAGACCCTCAAGCGCGCCATCCGCTCCTACGAGCAGATGCAGAACCCGAAATACGTGATCGGCCTCGGCTCCTGCACCATCAACGGCGGCATGTACTGGGACTCCTACAACACCATCAAGCGCCTCGACGACTACCTGCCGGTGGACCTCTACATCGCTGGCTGTATGCCGCGTCCCGAGGCCCTGCTGGCGGGCTTCCAGGACATGAAGAAGCTCATCCGCGCCGGCCAGGGCGAAGGGGCGAACAAGTACGCGGAGAACTTCGACTGGTACAAAGCCAACCAGAAGAAGGTGATCCACGACTGGGACATGCCGGATTACAACTGGTAGCAGCCACCATGACCCTACGCGACCTTCACTCCCGGCTCCAGGCCCTCTTCCCCCTCGGCGACCTCACCGAGCAACGCCCCAACCTGGGCTTCGTCACCGTGCCGGCGGAATATCTGCGGCCGACGCTGCTGCATCTGCGCGACCGGGAAGGATTCACCCATCTGATCCTGCTTACCGCCGTGGATTGGCTCGAAGACGGCCAGTTCCAGCTCACCTATCTGCTCTCCAATCGCGCCGCTGCCACGGACATCGGCCTGCGCGTGATGCTGCCCCGTGACGGCGCCAGCATGGAAAGCATCCATGAACTCTGGCCCACCGCCGCCACCTATCAGCGTGAGCTGCGCGAGATGTTCGGCATCGCCTTTCCCGGCAGCCCGCGTGTGGACGAGGAGTTCATCCTCGAAGGCTGGATCGACCTGCCGCCCTACCGGCGCGATTTCGACACCAAAAAGTTCTCCGAAGAGAACTTCAACCATCGCCCCGGCCGCGAAACCACCGACCCGGCGACCCACATGAAAAAGCAGCTCTATCCGGGCGGACTCTGACATGAGCTATACGCCTGATCGTAGCCAATACCCCGCGCGCAAGGCCGACGGCAGCCTCGACATCGACCTCGCCTCCGGCAAGTACCTGAAGCTCTGGCAGGGGCCGAACCATCCGGGCATTACCGGCAACATGTCCGTCGAACTCACCGTTTGCGGCGACGAGGTGGTGGAAGGCAAGACCCACGTCGGCTATCTGCACCGGGGTTTTGAAAAGCTCATGGAGCGGCGCACTTTCATCCAGTGCTTCCCCATCGTCTGCCGCATCTGCGTTCCCGAACCCGACTTCAACGAGTATTGCTACGCGGCGGCGGTCGAAGAATTGGCCGGCATTGAGTCGCCGGAACGCGCCAACTGGATCCGCGCCCTGATTCTCGAAATGGGGCGTATCAACAGCTACATGATGTATCTCGGCGGCCAGGCCGGCAGCCTCGGCCTCGGCGTCATCGGCCAATGGACCACCTACGTCCGCGACCTGATGCTCGACCGCTTCGAGGAACTCACCGGCGCCCGCATCTATCACATGTTCATCCTTCCCGGCGGCGTCCGCGACGGCCTGCCCGAGGGCTTCGAGCAGCGCATGGAAGAAACCCTGCGCGAAATCGAAAGCACCATGAAGGACGTGTACGAGGTGATGTTCTGCAACGCCGTGTTCAAGCAGCGCACCGTCGGCATGGGCGTCATCGACCCGTCCTGGCTCGACCAATACGGGGTCACCGGCCCCAACGCCCGCGCCGCCGGCGTCGCCAAGGACGTGCGCAAGGATCAGCCCTACCTGGTTTACCCCGAACTCGACTTCGAGCCGGTGGTGGGCAAGGATTCCGACATCTACACCCGCGCCGACGTGCGCCGTCGTGATGTGCTGGTGTCCATCGACCTGGTGCGCCAAATCCTCGCCAAAATGCCCAAGACCGGCCCGCTCTCGGCCAAGATTCCCAATGTGCTGCACTGGAAGATACCGCGCGGCGAAACCTACATTCGCGGCGAGTGTTCGCGCGGTGAATACGGCTACTACCTGGTTACCGACGGCAGCGGCTACCCGCGCCGCGTCAATGTGCGCGGCCCCTCCTACACCCACGCCATGGCCCTGCTGGAACGCATGATCGTGAACGTGAACATTTCCGACGTGGCGGCGCTGATGGTGTCGCTCCATACCTATCCGCCGGAGATTGAGAGATAACCATGTCGATCCGTGACGTCCTCTCGCCCTTCACCGCCTGGAAGAACCTGTTCCGCGACCCGGTCACCATCGCCGATCCGATCAACGACCGCCCCGGCGCGCCGCGCTACCGGGGCTTCCACCAGAACGACGTGGACAAGTGCATCGGCTGCGGCACCTGCGAAACCATCTGCCAGAACGGCGCCATCGACATGCTGCCGGTGCCGGGGATTCCCACCAAGCAGGGCGATTCCGGCCTGCGCCCACGCATCGACTACGGCCGCTGCTGCTGGTGCGCCCTCTGCGTTGATGTCTGCATGACCGGCTCCCTCACCATGTCCAATGCCTACCAGTGGGTGGAGCGCGATCCCGATGCCTTCCGCTTCACGCCCGGCGTGGACAAGAAGCACTGGGATGATTCCGAACTCGGCTACCACCGCCCCGAAGGTCACCGCCTCACCGAGCGAGTGCGGGAACCCATGCACGAGCTCGATCCCGCCGTGCGCATCGGCTCCTTCGACGAAATCGTGAACGGCTACTCCGTCGCGCAAGCCCGGCTGGAGGCCGACCGCTGCGTCGCCTGCGGCCTCTGCGTCGCCACCTGTCCGACCCACATGGCGATTCCCGACTACATCGCCGCGGTGCGCGACGGCGACTACACGCGCGGCCTCAAGCTGCTCTACGACAGCAATCCCTTCTCCGGCATCTGCGGCCGCGTCTGCACCCACAAGTGCGAGACCACCTGCGCCGCCCGCCACGAAGGCGACCCGATCGCCATCCGCTGGCTCAAGCGTCACATCATGGATCAGGTGTCGGCAGAGCAATGCCGCCAGATCGTCGGCAAGCCGGCCGGCAACACCGGCTACAAGGTCGCCATCGTCGGCGCCGGCCCGGCCGGCCTTACCGCCGCCTTCGACCTCGCAAAGCTCGGCCATCAGGTCACCGTCTATGAAGCCCTCGACAAGCCCGGCGGCATGACCCGCTGGGGCATCCCCGAATACCGCCTGCCCTACGACATCATCGACCAGGACGTGGATGTGATCCGCTCCGTCGGCGTGGACATCCGCTGCAACGTGCGCGTCGGCACCGACATCAGCCTGGCCGAACTGCACACCGGCCACGATGCGGTGCTGATCGCCCTCGGCCTGCAACTCGGCCGCGCCACTCGCATCCCTGGCAGCGAGCACCCCGACGTACGCAAGGCCGTTGACCTGCTGCGCCAGGCCACCGCCGGCGAAGACTTCGGCACCCCCCGCAGCGCCGTGGTGATCGGCGGCGGCAACGTCGCCATGGACATCGCCCGCACCCTCGCCCGGCTGCAAAAGCAGGCCTACGGCGAGGTTCGCGTTACCCTCACGGCCCTCGAAGACCGCGCCCATTTCCTCGCCGATCCCGAAGAAATCAAGGAAGCCGGCGAAGAAGGCGTCGCCATCCTCGACGCGCGCGGCCCCCAGCAAGTGGTGGTCGAGAACGACAAAGTGACGGGCCTCAGAACCTGGAAGGTGAAAGCGATCTTCGATGAATCCGGCCGCTTCGCCCCCAGCTACGACGAAAGCGACGAGCAATTCCACCCGGGCGCCATGATTGTCGAAGCCATCGGCCAAGCCACCGACGCCAGCCTCCTCGGCGATGCCCTCACCGAGCAACTGGCCTGGAATCGCGGCCGGCTTCAGGTCGATGCCGGCGGACGCAGCTCGGAACCCTGGCTCTGGGCCGCTGGCGACATGGTGCGCGGCCCCGACGTTGTCAGTGCCGTCGCCGACGGTCACCGCGTCGCCGCCAGCATTCACGCCGCACTCACCGCAACGGAGCAATCGACATGAGCGAAGGCATGGCCCATGGCATGGAACGCTTGCGCAGCAAGACCACCCTGCGCCAGATTCTCGAAGTCGCCACCTCCTTCGAGGAAAGCGCCCGCGACTTTTACACGGCGCTGATCCCCAAGGTGAGCAAGCGCATCCGTTACCTGGTGGAAGAACTCGCCGCCGAGGAACAAAAGCACTACACGCTGTTCGGCACCCTCGCCCAGCGCGCCGACATCGCCGAACAGGTCAAGATCGAAATCGAACGCACCGCCACCGACAGCAAGTTCTCCGACTGCCTGCACCTGCCCGACCTGGGCGAGCAACCGGACGACCAGGCCGTGCTGCAATACGCCATGGGCCGCGAACACGCCGCCATGCACCACTACGGCGAACTCGCCCAAACCGCCCCCGAAGGCCCGATCCGCGACCTATTTCAGTACCTCGCCAGCGAGGAAACCAAGCACAAACTGGAACTCGAAAAGCTCTACTACGAGACCATCCACCGGGGCGGCGGGGTTTAGTTTTCCCGCTTGGCCAAGCCGGCCCACCCGGCAGCGCAACAAGCGCACAATCCCAATCCAGGCCCCTGCCCTGGAAGCCGCGTCAAATGGCGCTCCCAGACATGCCGTGCCCGAAACGCCCAAGGGACGCGGCCGCCAGGCCACCCTGAAACTGGGCATTCATTTAGTGGCCAATGGCACGTTCAGCCATTCGGGATCGCTCCCGGGAACGGCAGTACCCGGCCAGAAGCAGTCATTGCTGGCGGGCTGCTGCTCCTCACTCACTGCCTGTCTAGCCAGTAGCCCTAGTCTTGCGTCCTACACATTGCGCGTTCTATGCAATTCCCAAAGAAGCGGTTGCATCCTTGAGAAAGTCCCTGCCTGGGCGCATGGGCACAATCCCTGGATATCTAATTGTTATGTCCAGCAGTACAGACGGGGCATCATGTTTGCTGAAGTCCCGCTCCTCGACCGGTAGCCAATCTAGCGACTGCATCCATATTGCAAGCCGTTGCAGCGATAAGGTCGTTCGCGCACCTGCTTCAAGCACCCAGTCAGGAACTATGGGAATCTGGTCGTGCTGGCTCAGTGCGCCACCGAAGCCCTGGATGACGACTGCCCCGTAGACGTTCCACTCGCTTGGTGATTCAAGAGCGATACCGAATGCTGAATTCAGCAGGGTGTCAAGATTGTTACGTACTGAAGTAAGTTTCCGAGCAGCTTGGTCCACCTTCTGGTAACAAACCCGCTTCTTTGTTTGCACTTCGCGTGGGTCAGCAGGCGGCAGTATCCAACGAAGCTCAAGAAGGAGCATGGTCTTCGTATCGGGTTCGCAAATTAGAAGGTCAAGTTCCTCCCTAGTACGGCCCAGTTGAAAAATCCGGTTGGCCTCGACGTATTGCCACCTTTGTCGAAACACATCGACCAACTTGTTTGTCATTCCCACCTCGAAAAGTGAACTCTGCGAATCGAAGAGTCGCGGCTCCAATCTGGCCTGCAGAGTCAGCAGATTGCGCTCAATGTTTGATGACATAAGGCTTATGCCAGCAACTGTAAACCTATCAGAACCAAGAGGTACAAGGGGCTGTAAAGCTTGATCAGGTGAATCGACACCTAGTCCGTAAGTAACGTAATCAAGGAACAAATTGATCTGCGTCGAGTCCATCGAGCTATTCATTGCGATGTCACGAGTTAACTGTTCTCTATTAAGAACTAAGCAAATGTCCGTCTCGGCACCTCCGCGCAGCGCTACTCGGGCTGCCCCAAAGTGAACGGCGACAAGATGGTAGAAGACTCGAAGGCAAAAGGAATTAATCAATAGTGTCGTCTCATATCTCCCACCCCACGGAAACTTCCAATCATCGGGAATGAACAATGACGGCTGGCCTAGGTTCGTGGATAGCTCGAATGACAGTTCAGGGTCATACGTATACCGAATTCTCCTTTTCTGTAGCCGAGTTGTGGCAGCCACTTTGTGTACGACTACTGGCGCAAGCTCCGCATTACGCATCCACATCCATAGAAACGCCGAGAGCGCAGGTTCAATCGGACCTTCTGCGGACTGCCTCATCAGCTCAAGCGCCCCGTATCGCATGTCAAGACGTTGTTCATCAGCCTCCACAACATAGCCGTCATGGTCATCAACAATACGAACACTACTAGAGTGTACTGACGCACAGATTTGTGCAGCGATTGAATATTCGATGCCTGCCTCCAGAAACCGCGCTGTGCGAACATATAGTGCCGGAATGGCTCTATCAGGCAACGGTGTGGCTGTCTTATCGGTACTCTTTTGATACACAGCAGCCAAACATTGACGAAGGGCAAACTTGTACTTGTCGAGAAAGAACTCGACCCGCCAGTCAGGCAGGTTCTCATTGGGGCCTGCTAATAGGAGCCGTTGTTGGTCCTCCGAAACGGTGATGAGGTACCAAGCTGCAAGATGCACGTTCGGGTGCGGTATCTGATACGAGGAAAACGCAGCGTCTACCGCTGATTCAAATCGCGTGATGGATGTCATGATAGCAATGTCATTTTGTATAGCTAAAGCTGGCAGTATCCTCTTAGCTAGGACCGCTCGTCGAGTGGTAACTCGTATTCAATGGCGGCTCCCAATCGCCGACATAGAAGGGCGACCGGACGCTACACAGTTCTCTCTATTTCAAGACCATCCACCGGGGCGGTGGTGTCTGAGATGACGCCTTAAACCCTACCCCCGCCGCGCCGTAAGCACTCCCGGTACTTCGGTCACGCGGGTGAGGGTGCGCTGAAGCTGTTCGACGCTGGAGATTTCAACCGTGAAGCCCATGGAGGCGGCGCCGGCCTTGGACTGGGTGCGCACGGCGGTGACGTTGATGCGCTCCTTGGAGAGCACTTCGGAAATATCCCGCAGCAGGCCCTGGCGGTCGGCGGCCTCCACCAGAATATCGACGGCATAGACGGAGGCGTCCTGCCCACCGCCCCATTCGGCGCTGATGATGCGCTCGGGGTTGCGGGCCACCATGTTGCGGAAGTTCTGGCATTCGACGCGATGCACCGATATGCCCTTGCCCTTGGTGACAAAGCCGGCAATGGCGTCCGGCGGCGCCGGTTTACAGCAGCGGCCGAGTTGGGTCATCAGCTTATCCACCCCCACCACCAGAATGCCACCGCTGCCAACGCGGCTGCGGCCGGTGTGAATTTCCGGTTCGGCCGTCGGTGTCTCCTCGCCGTGGAGGGCGACATGCACGGCACGGGGGCCGACCTCGCCACGGGCGGCGGCGAGATACATGGCATCGGCGTTCTTGAAGCCGAGCTTGCCCGCTAGCTCGTCGAGATTGGATTGGGTCGCCCCTTCGCGCTGTAGATGCTGGGTCACCACGGCGCGGCCCTGGGCCAGCATTTCAGCTTCCTGCTGGTCGGCGAACCACTGCTTGACCTTCTGCCGCGCCCGCGAGGTGGCGAGATAGCCGGGGGAAGACAACCAGTCGCGGGAGGGACCGCCGGTCTTGCTGGTGACGATTTCCAGGCGCTGGCCGGATTGCAACGGCGTGTTGAGGGGCACCAGATGGCCATCGATACGTGCGCCCCGGCAGCGGTGGCCGAGGTCGGTATGCACCCGGTAGGCAAAGTCGATCGGCGTGGCGCCCTTGGCCAGGTCGATGACGCGGCCCTGGGGGGTCATGACGTAAATCGTATCATCGAGGGAAGCGCGCTTGAACTGCTCCACCCAGGCATCCGAGTCGGTGATTTCGTCGCGCCATGACAGCAGTTGGCGCAGCCAGGCGATCTTGTCGTCGTAGGCCGAATCGGCCTTGGCCGAGGTGCCCGACTCCTTATAGCGCCAGTGGGCCGCAACGCCGAGTTCGGCATGCTGGTGCATTTCGCGGGTGCGTATCTGCACCTCAAGTGAACGGCCGTCCTCGGCCATCACGGCAGTGTGCAGGCTGCGGTAGTTGTTGCCCTTGGGGTGGGAGATGTAGTCGTCGAACTCGCCGTGGATCGGCTGCCAGAGGGCGTGAACAATGCCCAGGGCGGTGTAGCAATCCTTGATTTCCTCGACGATCACCCGCATCGCCCGCACGTCGTACACCTGCTCGAAGTCCAGATCCTTCTGGCGCATCTTGTTGCGAATGCTGTAGATGTGCTTGGGACGGCCATACACTTCGGCGCCCTTGACGCCGGACTGCTCAAGTTCGCCCTGAATCCGCGCCACCGCGCTGGCGATGAAGGCCTCGCGCTCGGCGCGCTTCTCGTCGAGCTTCTTGGCGATGTGTTTGTACGTATCGGGTTCGAGAAAGCGGAACGCGAGGTCTTCCAGTTCCCACTTCACCTGCCAGACGCCGAGACGATTGGCCAAGGGAGCATAGATTTCCATGCTCTCCTGGGCGATTTCATGCCGCTGCGAATGCTTGGGCTTGTCGGTCAGCCAGCGCAAGGTCTGGGTGCGAGAGGCCAGGCGCAGCATGACGACGCGGATATCGTCGGCCATCGCCAGCAGCATCTTGCGCAAAATTTCGGCCTGGGCCTTGATCTCCGCCGGGCCCTTCTTGTCGCCGCTCTTTTCGCCCCCCTGATCGCCGAGGGCCGCCGCCCGCGTCAGGGGCCGCAAATGGCCGAGGCGATGGAGGCCGCCGACCAGGGCGGCGACGGCGGGACCGAATTCCTGACTCAGCTTCTCCCGCGATTCTTCATGGCTGTCGTAGGCGGCGAACAGCAACGCGGCGACGCGGGTATCCAGGTCCAGCCCGAGGCCGGTGAGAATCAGGCAGACGCCGGTGGCATGCTCGAAAGCGCCCTCCCCGGTGCCCAACTGGCGCTCGCCGTAGAGACTGGCCGCCAGATCGAAGGCGCGAGCCAGAACTGCCTTCCCCTCGGGAGCCAGTCCGTCGCCCAGGCGCTTCAGAGTATCGCCGTGTGCGCCGCTGGCCGGAAGGGCATGAACAACGGAGACCATGCTTTAGTGCTTCAGACCCGCCAGATAACGACGAAAATCCTCGCCCAGTTCCGGGTGGCGCAGGCCGAACGACACCGTGGCTTCCAGATAACCCAGCTTGGAACCGCAGTCGTAGCGCACCCCGTCGTAGCGGTAGGCCATCACCGCCTCTTCCGCCAACAGGGCGGCGATGCCGTCGGTGAGTTGAATCTCGCCACCGCTGCCAGCGGGAACCGTTTCCAGATGATGGAAGATGCGCGGCGTCAGGATGTAACGCCCCACCACGGCGAGGGTGGACGGCGCGTCTTCGGGCTTGGGCTTTTCGACCATGGCGGACACTTTTTCCAGCCGCT
>Ga0316603_10002202_pt1 | contig 10651 bp, 9 predicted proteins | sample OWC_soil_day10_n_FD_207649 | JGI IMG/M metagenome (GOLD analysis project Ga0316603, IMG submission 207649) | Wetland soil microbial communities from Old Woman Creek delta, Ohio, United States - OWC_soil_day10_noCT | ecosystem: Environmental > Terrestrial > Soil > Wetlands | place: USA: Ohio...
CCGTGCGCCGCTCCGACCTGGACGACACGGTGATCCGCGCGCCGTTTGCCGGGGTGGCGATCTCGAAAGACGCCCAGCCGGGCGAGATGGTCTCGCCGGTGTCGGCCGGCGGCGGGTTCACGCGCACGGGCATCTCGACGATTGTCGACATGTCGTCGCTCGAGATCGAAGTGGACGTGAACGAGAGTTTCATCAACCGCGTGACGCCGGGCCAGAAGGTGGACGCGACGCTCGACGCGTATCCGGACTGGAAGATCCCGGGCCACGTCATCACCATCGTGCCGACCGCCGACCGCCAGAAGGCGACGGTCCTGGTCCGGATCGGGTTCGAGCAGCTCGATCCGCGCATCCTGCCGGACATGGGCGTGAAGGTGGCGTTCCTCGGGGCGCCGGAGCCGGCATCGGCGGCGGCGTCCCGCCCGCGCCTCACCGTGCCCAGAGCCGCCATCCGCACGGATCAGGGGCAGGCTGTGGTGTTCGTGGTGGTGGAGAATCGCGTCGAGCGCCGCGCCGTGCGGCTGGGCGACTCGAAAGGCGACGCCGCGGAAGTCCTGAGCGGGCTCACGGCTGGCGAGCGCGTCGTCGTCGAGGGGCCGCCGGACCTCACCGACGGCCTCCGGGTCGTCGTCCGGCAGTGAAGGAGACCGCATGAGTGGAGCCGCACCGGCTGACCGCTGCCTGGTCACCGTCCGCGACGTGCACAAGGAGTTCCGCCGCGGCGCCGAGCGGATCGACGTGCTGCAGGGACTGAGTCTGGACATCCCGCGCGGCGATTTCCTCGGGCTGATGGGACCGTCCGGGTCGGGGAAGTCGACGCTGCTGAACCTGCTCGGCGGCCTCGACCGGCCGACGCGCGGCGAGATCGAGATTGGCGGCCAGCGCATCGACCAGATGTCCGGCGGCCGGCTGGCGGCCTGGCGCGCGCGCCACATCGGGTTCGTGTTCCAGCTGTACAACCTGCTGCCGGTGCTGACGGCCGAACGCAACGTCGAACTGCCGCTGCTGCTCACCAGCCTCGGCGCCGCGAAGCGCAGGCACCACGTCGCCACGGCGCTGGCCGTGGTCGGGCTCACCGATCGCGCGAAGCACTATCCGCGGCAGCTCTCGGGCGGCCAGGAGCAGCGCGTCGGGATCGCGCGCGCCCTGGTGACCGACCCGACGCTGCTGCTGTGCGACGAGCCCACCGGAGATCTGGACCGCCGGTCCGGCGACGAGATTCTCGACCTGCTGCAGACGCTGAACCGGGAGCACGGCAAGACGATCGTCATGGTCACCCATGATCCCCACGCCGCCGCCCGCGCGACGCGCGTGCTGCACCTCGACAAAGGCGTGCTGACGCGGGAGCCGGTCGCGTGAAGTACCTGCCCCTCGTGTGGCGCAACCTCCTCCGACGCAAGACGCGCACGACGTTCACCGTGCTGTCCATCGTGGTGGCGTTTCTCCTGTTCGGCATTCTGGCCGCGCTGAACATGGCCTTCAGCATGGGTGTCGAGCTGGCCGGCAACGACCGGCTGGTCATCACCCACAAGGTGTCGATCATCCAACTGCTGCCCGAGAGCTACGCGGCGCGGCTCGCGACGACGCCCGGCGTGGTGGACGTGCTCCACCAGACGTATTTCGGCGGCATCTACCAGCGGCCGAGCAACTTCTTCATGCAGTGCCCGGTCCAGCCGGAGCAGCTGCTGACGCTCTACCCCGAGTACGTCCTTCCGGAGGACCAGAAGAAGGCCTGGCTCACCGATCGCACCTGCGCGATCGTGGGCCGCCACACGGCGGACCGTTTCGGCTTCAAGGTGGGCGATCGCGTCCCGATCCAGGGGACCATCTGGCGCAAGAAGGACGGCAGCAGCAGCTGGGAATTCAACATCTGCGGCATTTACGACGGCGACAAGAAGGGCGTCGACACGACGCCGCTCTTCTTCAACTACGAGTACTTCGACGAGGCGCGCCAGTTCGGGCAGGGGCAGGTCGGGTGGTACGTCATCCGCATCGACGACCCGGCGGCCGCGCCGCAGATCGCCGAGCGCATCGACGCGCAGTTCGCCAACTCCTTCGCCGAGACCAAGACGACCACGGAGAAGGCGTTCGTGCAGGCGTTCGCCAAGCAGGTGGGCGACATCGGGGCGATCATCCGCGGGATCGTCACGGCCGTGTTCTTCACGATTCTCCTCGTGGCGGCGAACACGATGGCCCAGTCGGTGCGCGAGCGCACGAGCGAACTGGCCGTGCTGAAGACGCTGGGGTACTCGGACGGGCTCGTGCTCGCCCTCGTGCTCCTCGAGTCGTGCGCCATCGCCGTGCTCGGCGGCGCCATCGGACTCGGCCTGGCCTGGCTCCTCATCCAGGGCGGAGACCCGACCCGCGGCATGCTGCCGGCGTTCTTCCTGCCGACGGCCGACCTCGTGCGGGGGGCCCTGTTCGCGCTCGCGCTCGGCATCGTGGCGGGCATCATGCCGGCCGTTCAGGCCATGCGCCTGCGCATCGTGGACGCGCTGAGGAGGACGTGATCATGCGCGTGCTGCTCGGCTGGCTCTCGCAGGTTGTCGTCGTCACGCTGCTGAATCTGCGGACGCTCGGCCAGCGCGTGACCTCGTCGCTCGTGGCCGTGGTCGGCATCGCGGGCGTCGTGGCGGTCTTCGTCGCCGTGCTCTCCATGGCGGAAGGGTTCCGCAAGACGATGGCGACGACCGGGTCGCCCGATACGGCCATCGTGATGCGCTCGGGCGCCGACAGCGAGATGGTCAGCATCCTCGGGATCGACGACGTGCGCCTCATCGGCGACGCGGCGGGCGTCCGCCGGAACGAGAAGGGGCCGGTGGCGTCGGGCGAGCTGTTCGTCATCGTGGACCTGCTCAAGAAGAGCACCGCCACCGCGGCGAACGTGCCCCTGCGCGGCGTCGGCCCCAACGCCTTCGCCGTGCGGCCGAACGTGCGCATCGTCGAAGGGCGGCGGTTCGAGACCGGGCGGAACGAGGTGATCGTCGGGCGGGGCGCCGCGGGCCAGTTCTCCGGGCTCGAGATCGGCCGGACGCTCAAGTTCGGGCAGGGGGAATGGACGGTGGTCGGCATCTTCGACGCGGGCGGCACGATGTCGGACTCCGAGCTGTGGTGCGACGCGGCGGTCCTGCAGCCGGCATACCGGCGCGGGAATTCGTTCCAGACCGTCTATGCCAAGCTCGAGTCGCCGGAGGCGTTCACCAGGTTCAAGGACGCGCTGACGACGGACCCGCGGCTCAACCTGAAGGTGCTGCGCGAGACCGACTACTTCGCCGAGCAGTCGCAGATGGTGTCGACGCTCATCACGACGCTCGGCGCGGGCATCGCCCTGCTGATGGGGATCGGCGCCATCTTCGGGGCACTCAACACCATGTACTCGGCGGTGGCGGCCCGGACGCGCGAGATTGCCACGCTGCGCGCGCTGGGGTTCGGCGGCGGGCCGGTGGTCGTGTCGGTCATGGTGGAGTCGCTGCTGCTGGCGCTTGTCGGCGGGGCCATCGGCGGCGGCCTCGCCTACGCGGGCTTCAACGGGTTCCAGACGTCCACGATCAACTGGCAGACCTTCAGCCAGGTCGCGTTCGCCTTCGCCGTCACCCCGGGGCTCATCGCCGCCGGGATCGTGTACGCGCTGGTGATGGGCCTGCTGGGCGGCCTGCTGCCGGCCGTGCGCGCGGCACGGCTGCCGATTGTGTCGGCGCTTCGGGAACTCTAGGCGGAGTGCCGTGGCGCGCGCGCTGGTCGGCATCATCGCGTTCTACGTGTGCTGGCTCGCCTGCGTCGGCGGCGCGGCGCGCGGCATCCCGTGGGTCGGCCCGCTCGCGGTGGCCCTCTACGTCCTGGCCGACGTGCGGACGATTCGGACCCGCCCCGCACGCACGCGTCAGGTCTGGCTGCTCGGCGCGGCCGGCGCCCTCGGCTACGCGGCCGACTCGGTCCTCGTGCTCTCCGGCGTGCTGACGTTCCCGCCTCACGCGGCGCTGGGCTGGCCCTCGACCGTCTGGATGGTGGCCCTGTGGGTGCTGCAGGCGGCCGTCCTGGGCAACGCGATGTCGTGGTTGCGGAGCCGGTTCACGCTGGCCGCCGCCGTCGGCGCCGTCGGCGGCCCGCTGGCCTATCTCGCCGGCGAGCGCATGGGCGCGGCGTCGCTCGGACCGGCGCACGCGGTTGCCCTCGGGGCGATTGCGGCCGAGTGGGCCCTGGCGATGCCGCTGCTGGTCTGGATGGAAGGCCGGGCACGCCTCGCGCCGTGAGGCGGGCATCCGCCGCCTCACGCGCGAAGCCTAGTGGAGGGGTAGCGTGACCTTCGGCACCGACACGAGCGCCAGGACCATGGCGGTGATCACGGCGACGACCAGCGGCTGATATTTTCCCAGCCGGGTGTCGACGGTCCCAGTGATCCGAGCACGCGCAACAACCGAACGGGCGCCAACCATGCCCGATGCCTCAGCAAGACGGGTGCCAGCGGAATCCGGTGCATTCCTGCGGGGATCCGCGCGCGTCGGCCCGCCCGGGACGCAATTTGCGCCCGCGCCGTGCCTCGTTTCCGCACACCGCGTCCAGCAGGACCTGACACCTGGATCAGGCCGGCCGCCTCGCGATGGCGCTGCGAAGGCAGTCGCCCAGGCGGCCGACACCCTCCCTGATCCGCTCCGGCGCGGCGTTGGAGAAATTCAGCCGTGCCGTGTTGCGTCCCGTCCCGTCGGTGAAGAACGACTCGCCGGGGACGAAGGCCACGCGCCTGGCGATGGCGGCCTGGAGGACCTCGGCGGCGTCCATCCACTCGGGGAGGGTCAGCCACAGGAACAACCCGCCCTTCGGCCGGGTCCAGGTGATCCCGGGCGGGAAGGCCTGTTCCAGGGCCTGCAGCATCGTGTCGCGCCGCTCCCGGTAGATCGACCGGATCAGCTTCACGTGCTCGTTCAGGAATCCGCCGGACGCCACTTCGTACGCCGCCATCTGGCTGAGCGTGCTGGTGTGCAGATCCGTGCCCTGCTTGGCCTGCACCAGCTTCTGGATCACTTCCGCCGGGGCGATGATCCAGCCGAGGCGGATGCCCGGCGCGAGGATCTTCGAGAACGTGCTCAGGTAGATCACGTTGCCGCTGTAACGGACGCCGTCCGTCGATCGGAACTCGGAGTCGAGGTGCACGATGGGCGGCACGTGCTCGCCCTCGTAGCGCAGCTGGCCGTAGGGATCGTCTTCGAGGATCGGCACGCCGTAGTGGTCGGCCAGCGCGATCAGGCCTGTACGACGCTCCAGCGACATCGTGATGCCGCTCGGGTTCTGGAAGTTCGGCAGCGCGTAGATGAACTTCGGACCCGACCGGATCTTCGCCTCGAGCGCGGCGGTGACGTAGCCGTCGCTGTCGATGTCCGCGGCGATGTACTCGGCCTGGTAGGCGTTCCACGCCTGCAGCGCGCCGAGATAGGTGGGCCGCTCGACGAGGACGTGGTCGCCGGCGTTGATGAAGACCTTGCCGATGAGGTCCAGCGCCTGCTGTGATCCGCTCGTGAGCAGGACGTTCTCGGGCTCGACGTTGATGCCGTACCGCGTCGAGTGGCGGGCGATCATCTCGCGCAGCGGCGTGTAGCCCTCCGTCGTGCCGTACTGCAGCGCCCTGGCCCCGTGCGACGCCATGACGGCCTGCACGGCGTGCGTGAACCGCTCGACCGGAAACGTCTCCGGCGCGGGCAGCCCGCCCGCGAAGGAAATCACGTCCGGCTGTTCCGTCAGCTTCAGGAGTTCGCGAACGGCGGAACTCCGCATCCGCTGCGTCCGCTGCGCATACCGCTCGGCCCACGGGGTCTGCATGCTTCGTCCTCGCGATCGTCGCCCGGGTAGTACACCCGTTCGAGAAAGAGCCCTGACGCGGGGGCCGCCATCGCCGCCGATTCGCCCGACGCCTCGTCGAGCATGCGCGGCACGTCTGCCGGCTTCAGGTCCCGCCGCCCGACGGCCACCAGCACGCCGACCATCCGTCTGACCATCCGCCACAGGAAGTGCGAGCCGACGACGCGGACGAGCAGGAACGGCGGCTCGTCGAGGACCTCCACGCGGTCGACCTGGACCTTCGACGACGCGCCGTCGCGGTCGTCGGCCGAGAAGCCGCGGAAGTCCTTCAGGCCGACGAACGCCGCCGCCGCCTCGCGCATCCTCTTCACGTCGAGGTCTTCGCGGACCCACCACACGTACGGCTTGGCGAAGGCCGTGCGCCGGCGCGCGATCTGATAGAGGTAGCTGCGCGCCACGGCGTCGTGCCGCGCGTGGAAGCGCTGCGGGGCGCGGACCGCGTCGAGCACGCTGATGTCGGCGGGCAGGGCATCGTTGATGCGCCACCCCAGGGTGGCCGCGTCCATCCGCGTGTCGATCTGCAGGTGCGCGATCTGCGCCAGCGCGTGCACGCCGGCGTCGGTCCGTCCGGCGCCGTACAGTTCGAAGCTCCTGACCCCCGTCACGGCCGCGATCGCCCGCTCGATCTCGCCGGCCACGGTCCGGGCGTTCGTCTGGACCTGCCACCCGCTGTACCGGGTCCCCGCGTATTCGATGGTGAGCTTGAAGCGCGGCATCGGTTGTTCAGCTATGCTACAGGAACCCGGGTTCCGGGTGCAGCCGCCCCCTGGTCTCCTTCGTCAGGAGTTCGCACGCGCCATGATCGCCTTCCTTCGCCGGGCCGCCCTCGCCTCCGCGCTGATGCTGGCCGCCTCCGCCGCGTACGGCGCCCCGGCCCCGCCGCCCAGGCTGGTGGTCGTCATCATGGTCGATCAGATGCGCGGCGACTACGTCGGCCGCTACGGATTCCAATGGACGGGCGGCCTCCGCAGGCTCGTGGACCGCGGGGCGTGGTACCGCCGCGCGGCCTACCCCTATCTGACCACCGTCACGTGCGTGGGTCATGCGACCGTGTCGACGGGCGCCTTCCCGCGCACCCATGGCATCGTGGGCAACTCGTGGTTCGATCGCGAACTGGGCCGCAGCGTCGGCTGCAGCTGGGATCCGAGCGGCACCCTCGTCAGCTACGCCGCCCCGGGCGCCGGCGGCGAAGGGCCCTGGCGCCTGCAGTCGGCCGCGCTGGCCGACGAACTGCGGGCGCAGATGCCCGTGCCGGCCCGCATCGTGACCATGTCGATCAAGGAGCGGACGGCGATCATGCTGGCGGGCGCTCGCGCCGACGCTGTCACCTGGTACAACGCCGCCGCCGGCGGGTTCGTCACCTCGTCCGCCTACGCGTCCGCCCCGGTGCCGTTCGTCGCGGCGTTCACCAGGGCCAACCCCGTCACGGCGGACTTCGGGAAGGCGTGGACGCGGTCCCTGCCCGTGGAGCAGTACGTGTTCTCCGACGCGGGCAGGGGCGAGAAGCCCGCGGGATACTGGTCTGCCGAGTTCCCGCACGCGCTGAAGGGCGGGGGCGGCACCCCCGACGCGCAGTTCTTCGAGGCGTGGGAGACGAGCCCGTTCTCTGACGACTATCTCGGACGCCTGGCCATCGCGTCGGTCGACGCCTTGAAACTCGGCCAGGCCCAGGGGACCGATTACCTCGGCATCAGCTTCTCGGCCCTCGATCTGGTCGGTCACGACTTCGGCCCGACGAGCCACGAAGTGCAGGACACGCTCGTCCGCCTCGACCGGACGCTGGGATCGCTGCTGGATCATCTCGACCGTGTCGTCGGCGCCGGGCAGTACGTCGTCGCGCTCACGGCTGATCACGGGACGGCGCCCATCCCCGAGCAGGCCGCGGCCCTGGGCCTCGACGCCGGCCGCCTCGACTCGGCGACGGTCCGGCAGGCGGCGCAGCGCGCCCTCGAGACCGCGCTCGGGCCCGGCACCTACGCGGTGCGCAGCCAGTACTCCGATCTCATCCTCGACCCGGCGGTCGTCGACCGGCTGCGGCGCGAGCCCCGCGCGGTCGCCGAGGTGCTGCGCGCGCTGAGGACCGTGCCTGGCGTCGCGGCGGCGTACTTCGCCGAGGACCTGGACGCTCGCGCGGCGGCGGGCGACCGCGACGCCAGGGCGGCGCTGCTGAGCTACTATCCTGGCCGCAGCGGCGACCTCATCGTCGTGCCGAAGCCGTACTGGTTCTTCGTGTCCGCCGACGGCACCGCCCAGCCCGGCAGCGCGACCACGCACGGAACGATGTACGGCTACGATCAGCAGGTGCCCATCGTGCTCTACGGGAAGGGCATCAAGCCGGGCGAATACGCGAGAGCCATCACGCCCGCCGACATCGCGCCGACGCTGGCGTACTTGTGCGGCGTGACGCTGGCCGATGCCGACGGGGAGGTCCTGACCGACGCCCTCGCGCCGTCGGCTCCGGCCACGCAGCGGGGCAGGTGACCCGTGCAGAGCTTCGAGGACATCTTCGGGACTGCGCCCGCCGTGGCCGCCGAGGCGCCCGGGCGGGTGAACCTCATCGGCGAGCACACCGACTACAACGGCGGGTTCGTGCTGCCGACCGTGATCCCCCAGCGGACCCGCGTGGAGCTGGTGCCCCGGCCGGACGCCGCCGTGCGCGTGTGGAGCGCCAACGTCGACGACGCGCACCGGATGGCGCAGTTCGTGCTGGGCCGCGAGAGCCAGACCCGCACGTGGCTCGACTACGTGCAGGGGGTGACCGTGGCCCTCCGTCAGCGCGGTCTGCACCTGCGCGGCGTCGACATGCGCATCGCGTCGACCGTGCCCATCGGCAGCGGCCTCTCGTCGAGCGCCGCGCTGGAAGTCAGCGTGGCGCGCGCGCTGCGCTCCGCCTTCGACCTCCGCCTCGACGACGTGGAACTGGCGATGGCGGGGAAGTGGGCGGAGAACGAGTTCGTCGGGGCGCCGACCGGCATCATGGACCAGATGGTCGTGAGCCTCGGCACGCCGGGCGCGGCGCTGTTCCTCGATACGCGTTCACTGCATTTCGACCGCGTGCCGTTGCCGCCGGGCGCCGAGCTGGCCGTCATCGATTCCGGTGTCAGGCACCGGATCGTGAGCGGAGAGTACGCCGCGCGGCGCCGCCAGTGCGAAGAGGCGAGCCGGAGGCTCGGCGTGCCCGAACTGCGGGACGTGCCGCTGGCGAGGTTGGCGGACGTCGAGGCGCTCGAGGAACCCTTCTGTCGCCGCGCCCGCCACGTCGTGACCGAAGACGAGCGTGTGCTCCAGGCCGTCGCGGCGCTGCGCGCGCACGATCTGGCCCAGGTCGGCGAACTCTTCTACGCCTCGCACGCGTCGATGCGCGACGACTACGAGGTGTCGGTGCCCCAAGTGGACGCCCTGGTCGAGATCGCCAGCAGCGAGCACGACGTGTACGGCGCCCGGCTGACCGGCGGCGGTTTCGGCGGGTCGATTGTCATCCTGGCAAAGCGCGGGAGCGGCCGCGCGGTTGCCGAGCGCGTCGCCGAGCGCTACCGCGCAGAGTGTGGCGAAACCCCGACGATTCTGCTTCCCGCCTGATCAGGGCCGGGTTTCCGCGGCTCCCGATTCGGGACCGGGTCCGCGTCACGGGGAATCGGGACGAACAGGCAGCACGCCGCGAACGGCGAAGAAGTAGGGGATGGCGAAGGCCGAGAAGGCGGCTGCCACGCCGAAGCTGACCTGATAGCCAGCGACACCGACGATCCAGCCTGTCACGAGCGACCCGGTCCCGATGCCGGTGTCGAAAGCCGCGATGAGGGCACCAAATGCCGCGCCGCGCCGGGCGGCGCTCACCCGCTGCAAGAGATAGGCGGCGTACACGGGGTACGCGGTGCCGTACCCGGTCCCGAAAACCACGGCTGAGAGGATCTGCCGCGGCCGGCTGCCCCCGCTCACGAGGACGAGCAGGCCGGCGGAAATCAGCACCAGGCACGGAACGAGCAGACGGACGTAGCCGGCGCGGTCCGCGACCCGGCCCAGGAACGGCCTCGTGACGATAATCGCGAGTCCGACCACCGTCAGGTAGACCCCTTTCGGCGCCGAGCCGCTCGCCTCGGCATACATTGCGGCGAAGCTGGTGATGGCGCCGTAGCTGTAGGAATACAGCAGCAGGGTCCCCGACAGCACGAGGACGCGCCACTCGATCAGCGGGCCTTGCGCGGCGGGCCCTTCATGGGTGGGATGCGGCCGCTCTCTCGGGAGCCGCCACGCGACCGCCGCCATGCAGACGTTCAGCAGCCCCATGACCACGCACAGCGTGAACCAGCCGAAGTGATAGAGCCAGAACCCGATGGTCGGCCCGACAGCCAGCGCGAGCACGGACGCGAGCCCCCAGTAGCCGATGCCCTCGGCTCGTCGGCTCGGCGGCAGGATGCCGGTCATGTAGGCCGCCGACGCCGTCAGTACGCCCGACCAGAACAGCCCGTGGACGACGGTGAGACCGAGCATCAGCCGGTAGTCCGGCAGCACGGCGTAGCCTGCCGAGAACAGCGTCAGCGCGACGCCTCCGACCCGGAGGGTCCGGCGCAGGCCGAACCGGTCGGCCAGCGCCCCGGTGAACGGCGCCGACACGGCCGACGCAAAGGTCAGGCACGCCAGGAACAGCCCGGCCGCTATGGTGCCGCCGCCAAGGTCCCGGATGCGGAACGGCGCGGTGGGGAACAGGAGGAAGGCCGCCAGGAAGACCGCGAACGAGAACCCGCACATCAGGAAGAAGCGGGGCGTGAAGAGCCGTTCGTGCGTGAAATCCATGAACGGCCCAGTC
>Ga0316603_10002203_pt1 | contig 10651 bp, 8 predicted proteins | sample OWC_soil_day10_n_FD_207649 | JGI IMG/M metagenome (GOLD analysis project Ga0316603, IMG submission 207649) | Wetland soil microbial communities from Old Woman Creek delta, Ohio, United States - OWC_soil_day10_noCT | ecosystem: Environmental > Terrestrial > Soil > Wetlands | place: USA: Ohio...
CTTCCAAGAGGAACGCGAATATGGCGGCCTCGTCGTGCAGTGGGCGCCCGGGGCTTCACCGCGTACTTTCGACGTGCAGATCTCTAACGACGGCGCATCGTGGACGACCGTTCACGCGGCGGAGGCGGCGGACGTCGAATGCAGTTACATCTACCTCCCATGCACGGCGGGCCGTTATGTGCGATTCGCGCTCGAGCCGCAGGACGCCCGCGGCTGCGGCATTGTCGAGGTTGCCGTCCAACCCTTCGAGTTCTCGCGCTCGATGCACGCCTTTTTCGAGCACGTCGCGCGCAGCCAGCCACGCGGCTACCATCCGCGCTGGCTCTGCGGCGAACAAAGCTACTGGACCTGCGTCGGCCTGTCCGACGGGGAGACCTGTGCGATCATCAACGAGGAAGGTGCGGTGGAGGTCGATCGCGGCACGTTCGTGATCGAGCCGTTCGTGCATGTCGACGGCCGCCTGCTCACGTGGGCGGACGCGGAGGTCGTACAGACACTCGAGGACGATTGGCTGCCTATTCCCTCGTCTGTCTGGAATGCCGAGGAACTCGTCGTGCGCACCACGGCGTTTGCCGGACGGTGGGACGGGTACGCCATCCTCTACGTGCGCTACCGGATCGAGAACCGTGCGGCACGCGTGCGGCAGGCACGCGTCTTTGCCGCCATCCGGCCCTTTCAGGTGAATCCGCCGTGGCAGGCGTTTGGCGAGCTCGGCGGCGTACGGAAAATCGGCGCGCTCGCGTGGGACGGCACGGCGGTGCAGGTTGACGCATCGCGCTGGGTGGTGCCGCTCACCGTGCCCTCTGGGTTCGGCGCGGCCGCCTTCGAGCGCGGCGAGATTCCCAGCTACCTCGCGCGCGGCGAGCTACCGTCCCGCAGCTCTGTCGCCGACGCGTTTGGATACGCGTCCGGTGCGCTCGCCTTCGACGTCGATCTGGCGCCCGGGGCGGCAGGGGACGTGTTCCTCGCCATCCCGTTCGGCGCCGCGGCGGCAGCGACCGTCGCGGAGCTTGGTCAGGTTGACGGAGCGGAGGCATTCGACACGGCGCTGCGCGATTGGCGCGAGCGTCTGGGCGCGGTCGGATTCACCTTGCCGCTAGCGGCTCGTGCCTACGGTGACGTCGCCCGGACGGCGGCGGCGCAGGTGCTCGTCAACCGCGACGGGCCGGCGCTGCAGCCCGGCCCGCGGCGCTACACGCGCTCCTGGATCCGCGACGGTGCCGTGATGGCAGCGGCCCTGCTGCGCTTCGGCCGCTGCAGCGAGGCGGTCGAATTTGTCCGCTGGTACGCCGGCTACCAGGCGGCGGACGGCAATGTCCCGTGCTGTGTCGATCGCAACGGGCCCGATTGGCTGGTCGAGCACGACAGCCACGGCGAGTTGATCTACACGGTCATGGAGTGCTTCCGTTTCACCCGCGACCGGGCTTTCCTCGCGGAATTGTGGCCGGCGGTACGTAAGGCCGTTGCCTACCTCGATGCCCTGCGGGCGCAGCGGCTCGGCCCTGCGTTCGACACGCCGGATCTGCGTGCGCGACGCGGACTGCTGCCGGAGTCCGCCAGCCATGAGGGCTATCTGGCGCACCCGGTGCACGCGTACTGGGACGACTTCTGGGCGCTGCAGGGGTATCGTGACGCGGCGGCCATGGCGGCGCTGCTGGGCGAGGATGGCGAGGCGCAGCGCATCGCGGCGAGCCACGACGCGCTGCGCCTCGCGGTGCGGGCGTCGATCGCGTGCACCATGGCCGAGCGCGGCATCGCGTACGTGCCGGGCTCGGTCGAGTGGGCGGACTTCGACCCGGCGGCAACGGCTGTGGCCGTGTCGCTGCTTGGCGCCCTCGAGGATCTGCCACGGCAGGCGCTCGAGCACAGTTTCGACGAGTATCTCGCCGGCTTTCGCCGTCGGCAGCGGGGCGAGATCGACTGGAACAACTACTCGGCGTACGAGATCCGTATCATCGGGGCCCTGGTGCACCTCGGGCGGCGCGACGACGTCGCGGCACTTGCCGCATCCCTCCTCGGCGACCGCCGCCCGCTGGTGTGGAACCAGTGGCCGGAGATTTCCTGGCGCAATCCCCGCAGCCCGGGCCATCTGGGTGACGTGCCGCACACGTGGATCGGCGCCGAGTACGTGTTCGCCTTCCGCACCATGCTGGCCTACGAACGCCAGTCCGATCAGGCGCTCGTCCTCGCAGCGGGCGTACCGGCAGCGTGGGTCGACGACGCTACCGGCGTCGGCGTCACGCACCTGCCGACGCACTACGGCACCCTCGACTTCCACCTCCGCCGCGAAGGTCGTAACCTCGTGTTCACCATCGGCGGTGCCATTGAAATGCCCCCCGGCGGAATCGTCCTCTACCCGCCGCTTGCGGGACCGCTGGTTGCTGTCGAGGTGAACGGCCGTGCGATCTCGATTGGCGAGGCGGATGGCGTAATGATCGACGTGTGCCCCGCCCGCGTCGTCCTGCGAGTCTGAGGGTGCGGCGTCACGCAGTACTGCCGCAGTTCAATGCGGACTATCCATGATTTCGGCAGCGCGCTTCGGCACGCTCGATTCGCGGAGGGACGATGGCGAGTTCATCTCATGCAGCGGCGAAGACCTTCTCGTTACATTGGGGCAGTGGAATCATCGAGGAAGAGGCACAGATCGTCACCGCCTATCACTGTCCCACCATCCAACTGCTGAAGTTCACCGCGGGCGCGGCGGCCGGCAGCCACGATATCCGCTTCTGTCACTACGATCACCACGGCCGCTTCCAACGCTCGCCGCTCATTATTGACGAGAAGGATCTGCCGGCGCTCAGGAAGGCGCTGGCCACGACGCCGAAACTGCGCCGGATGTTGGCGCGCTTAGTGAGCCGATGATCGCGTTCCCGGCGTTTCCACCGCGAGCGGCTTCTCTCGCGCGCCCGTCTGTGACAGACTACCGCCATGGCACCGACCGGTTACTTCGCGGGACCCACGCCGCGAGTCTTTGGGCATCGCGGGGCGGCCGCGTTGGCGCCGGAGAATACGCTCGCTTCGTTTGCCCTGGCGCTGGCCCTGGGGGCGGACGCGCTCGAACTCGATGTGCATGGGAGCCGGGACGGCGTGATCGTTGTGATCCATGATAACACTCTCGAGCGCACTACCGATGGCTACGGGGCGGTGCAGGATCAGACCTGGAGCGCGTTGAGCCAACTGGATGCCGGCTACCACTTCACGCACGACGGCCGCACCTTCCCGTTTCGCGGCCAGGGCGTACGTCTGCCGACGCTCGAAGCGGTGCTGCAGCGCTTCCCGCTGGCGTACTGCAATATCGAAGTGAAGCAGGACGATCCGCCGATTGTCGAAGAGGTGGTGCGTATCATCACCCGGTTCAACGCCGAAGGGCGAGTCCTCTTGGCGGCCGAGCACGATGCCATCATGCAGCATATCCGCCGCCACGCGGGCGATATCGTGACGAGCTTCGCGGCTGAGGAGGTGGTGGAGTTCCTCGGCCGCGTGCAGACGTCCGGGTTCGACGGCTATCGCCCGCAGGGCCGGGCACTGCAGATCCCGCCGCACTTCGGCGCGATCCCCTTGATCACGGCCGCAAGTGTGGCAGCGGCGCACCAGTGCGGCCTCGAAGTGCACGCCTGGACCATCAACCAACGCGAGGAAATGGAGGTGCTGCTGGCGCTCGGCGTCGACGGGATCATGTCCGACCACCCCGGGTTGGCGCGCATGGTGGTGGATGAGTGGACGCGGACGCCGCGTCCTGCCTAAGCGACTGCTTCTTCCTTCACCGACTGCCCGCAGCCGGGGCAGAAGTTGGCCCGGGGCGGTACGGAGTGGCCGCAGGCCGGGCAGAAGGCGATGCGGCTCGGGCGTCGCGCTTGGCGCGCGTCTTTCAGTTGCGCCGTTTTGCTCGCGTCGAGCACGGCAATCGCTTGTAGCGCCTCGTTCATGAACTTGTTGCGCATGGCCGTGAAGTCGGCGTCGGAGAGTTTCCCCATGCGGTAGTCGAACTCGATCTCCTTGATTGCTGCGTAGGCCTCCCGTTTCTGCCGCTCGAGTTTCTCGCGTTCCGGTGCACTCACGGTGCGCAGCGCTGCCACTTGTCCGTCCGTTTCGTCCGTGAAGAAGGGCAGGGCGACATAGGCCACCACCAGCACCACCATCAAGAGTCCAATAGCAATCGTCATGAAAGAACTACTGGCCGCTGCGCGCGGTCAGTCCTCAAAGTCCTTGAGCTCCTTTTCCAGAATATCGTCGTACGGCGACTGGGCTCGTGGCGCCTCGCGTGCCGCCGTGGCCTCCGCGCCGTGGCCGCGGCCGCTCCAGCGCATGACTGCGACCGCTACCACCAGGAGGCCGAGCGCAACCAGCACGAACGGGGTGACCCACGCCAGAATATTGAATCCGGTGGTGGTCGGCGCCGACAAGATCTTCTCACCGTACTTCCCTTTGAAATACCCCAGGATTTCCTGTCGGTTCTTCCCCAGGGCGATCTGCTCGCGGATTTCCTGGCGCAATGGGAGGGCCGATCCGCACTGCAGATGGTTGCAGCTGTGGACCGTGAGTCCGCACCCGCACTGGCAGGTGAGCGATTCCTCGATGTCCTGGAAGGAAACCGAAGTGGCGCCAAAGACGCTCCGCACCTGCGGCGTCACCGCGCCTGCCACCAGCGCGGCGGCACACAGCACCACCGCGAGACCGAGTCGCGACAACGAACGCCTCTCCATGCTGCTACCGCTCACTCCGTCGTCGCTGCCGGCTGTGTGCCGCGGCTCGGTACGTAGGCCGGCGCGCGCGCGGGCGTGCGACTCGGAACGATGGTCACCAGTGTCCCAAGGGCGAGCACGATCCCGCCCCACCACAGCCAGCTCACCAGCGGGTTGATGTAGGCGAGAATCGTGACCATCCGCGAGGGCTCGTCGTAGCTGCCCAGCACCAGGTAGATATCGGAGATGACGGTGGAGCGGATGGCGACCTCGGTCGTCGGTTGCTGCGGCTTTTTGTAGAAACGCTTTTCCGGTCGCAGCGTGTCGATCTGGCGCCCGTGATCGAGCAGGGCGACATCCGCGGTCAGGTACGCGATGTGGGGCGTCTCGCGCGACTTGATGCCGTCATAGCGCAGCGTATAGCGGCCCAATTCAAAGCTATCGCCCGGTTTGAGCGTGATCTGTTTCTCGACCTTGAACGCCGACGTTCCCGTGATGGCGAGGAACATCATTACGATGCCCAGATGGATGATGTACCCGCCGTAGCGGCGGCGATTCTTCCCTGTGAGACGGATGAGGGCGGTCACCGCCCCTTCGCCGACCATGGCTTGGCGGGCACGCACGCCGCGATAGAATTCCATGACGATGGTGGTCAGGACGAACGCGCAGAGGAAGAAGGAGAGGATGGCGGTGTAATGCCGCACGCCGCCAATGATGAGCGCGACGGCCACCACCAAACCCAGGGCGACCGGCAGCAGAAAGTTCTTTTGCAGGTTCCGCAACGAGGCGCGGCGCCACGCGATGACCGGCCCGACGCCGGTCAGGAACAGCAAGAACAACCCCAGCGGAGCGTTGACCTTGTTGAAGAACGGTGGCCCGACGGTGATCTTCACGCCGCGGACGGCTTCGGAGATCACCGGAAAGATCGTTCCCCAAAAGACCGCGAACGCCATGCCGACCAGGATCAGGTTGTTGAGCAGAAAGGTGGATTCGCGCGACAGCACGGAATCAAGCTCGTTCTCGCTCTTCAACTGCGGCAGACGCCAGACAAGCAGGCCGATGGACACCGCCAGACTGGCGAGGAGAAAGCCGATGAAGAACGGACCCAGGCCGGACTGGGTGAACGAATGCACCGAGGAGATCACGCCGCTGCGGGTCAGGAATGTGCCGAAGATGGTCAGCGCGAAGGTGAGGATGACCAACACCATGTTCCACACCTTCAGCATGTTCTTCTTTTCCTGAATCATGACCGAATGCAGGAACGCCGTGCACGTCAGCCACGGCAGGAAGGCCGCATTCTCGACGGGATCCCAGGCCCAATAGCCACCCCAGCCGAGCACCAGATACGCCCATTCGGCGCCGAACAGGTTCCCCATGCTGAGGAAAAACCACGCCAACAGGGTCCACCGCCGCGTCGTCCGGATCCACTCGTCGCCCAGTTTCCCGGTGGCCAGCGCCCCCATGGCGAAGGCAAACGGGATGGCGCAGCCGACGTAGCCGACGTACAGCGCCGGGGGATGTATGGTCATCCAGTAGTTCTGCAAGAGGGGATTCAAATCCTGCCCCTCCGCCGGGGTGAACGCCAGCCGCTGGAACGGCGGCGTGACAAAGTTGAGCATCCCCAGGAAAAAGGAGGCAACCGTCATCAACACCGCGGTCACGTACGGCATGAGCTCGCGATTGCGCTCGCGATTCTGCAGCAGGACGATCGCTGACATCGTGGCGAGAATAAACGCCCAGAACAGCAGTGAACCCGCCTGGCCACCCCAGAGGGCGGCAATCACGTATTGCAGCGGCAGGGTGGTGCTGGTGTAGTGCGCCACGTACTCCAGACTGAAATCATGTGTCACCAGTGCGTGGATCAGTGCGGCGACGGCGATCGTTGTCATGCCGCACACCGCCAGCGTGGCGTGCTCCGCGCTGGCGATAAAGTCGCGTCTCCGCCAGTACGCCCCGGCCAGCGACATGCCGACGGCATACAGCGCCAGCACTAAGCCGATGACAAGCGCCAAAGAGCCTACGTCGACCATTAACACCTCTACGTTAGTTGGTATCCGGGATCGCTTGTAGTTGCGTCACGTTTCCGTTCGGGGCCGCTTCCAGCGACCCAACACGTCCACCGGAAGCCTCTGGCGCGCGGGCGGGAAGCGGTCCCACCGAGCCCATGGTCCGAGGCTCCGGCCTCACTAGTTCTTGGCCGTCTGCTCGGGTTCGTACTTTGACGGACACGAGGTGAGCACGCTCTGCGCGTGGATCATGCCGTCGCGATACTTACCCTCGACGATCACATCGCTGCCGCCGGCCGCCTTGAACATGTCGGGGGTGACACCGATGAAATGCACCGCCACGGTACCGTCGCTGCTCCCCTCGGTCTGGAAATCGCCCAGACGGAAGTTCAGCTCCTCGCCCGCAGGCGTCATCTGCTTGGTGACGCTCCCCAGCTCGACGCGACCGGCAACCCGCACCCCTTCATTTGCCAAGCTGTCTTTACGGGCGAGAAACTCGCTGATGGTGAGGTAGTACACAGCAGTTTGCCGGACACCCGAATACATCAAATACCCTACGGCACCAGAGAGCAGCAGCGCCGCGACCCCGAACCGCGCTTTTCTATTCATGGTTGATACTCACGCTAATGGATTCCATCCGTTGTTTCAAGCAAGCTGCATACCTGGACCGAGAGAGACGGCCGGGCTTCGCAACGATGGCAACTACCGGCCTGGCGTTCCCAAATCTGGCAATAGGGTTTCCACATATCGGGCAATGATATCCGTTTCGATATTGACCGAGTCGCCCGGGCGTTTGCGCATCAGGTTGGTGTGCTCTTGCGTGTACTGGACCAGGGAGACGGCGAAGCTGTCGGCGGTCTTGTCGATGATCGTGAGGCTGGCGCCGTCGATGGCGACGGGGCCTTTGACGACCATGTAGCGCAAGAGTTCCGGCGGCGTCTGGAAGCGGACGATGATGGCATCGCTCTCGGCTTGTGTCGATGCGAGCGTTGCCGTGCCTTCGACGACGCCGCGCACGATGTGCCCGCTGAGCCGGTCCTGCGGTCGGACCGAGCGTTCGAGATTGACGGCGTCGCCCTGCTTGAGCAGGCCGAGATTCGACCGCCGATACGTCTCGGGCATGACGTTCGCCTGGAACGTGTTGCCATCGAGCCCTGCCACGGTCAAGTCGACCCCATTGATGGCGATCGAGTCGCCCAGCTTGGCATCCGCCAGGATTTGCCGTGCTCGGATGCGCAGTTCACCCGTGGTGGCATGCACCACTTCCCCAACTTCCTCGATGATTCCGGTAAACATCCGCGGTGATCGTTCCTTTCAGGGCGGGCTTCGCTGCAGTCCAAAGTCTAAAGTCCAAATCAACCTGTCATGCACAGCAGCCTGTCATGCCCGCGAAAGCGGGCATCCATGGGCAAGGAACGGTGCCCCGGTCCAACGATGGATTCCCCTTTCGCGGGCATGACAACAATGCATTCGGCAGAATGATCATCCAAGCTTCTGGCTGAGGAGCCTAGCAGCGCAGATCGTAGATTGCAGGTGCCGGGACTTTAGCGCAAGGGGCGGCCGGGTGGCCTCGGTATTCCTTTCCGTCAAGTAACCTCAGTGTAGCACGCCGGGCTGGTTGAGAAAGTCCAGCACCGCCGCGTTGAACTCGGCGGGGCGCTCCATTGGTGACATGTGCCCGGCACCGGGGATGACCGCGCGCTGGCACTGCGGGATGGCGTCGGCCATGGCGTTCATGACGTCGACGGGGGTGATCGCGTCGTGCTCACCTGCCAGCGCAAGCGTCTGCACGGCGATGTCGGGCAGGTGGGGGGTGGCGTCCGGCCGCGTGGCCAGCGCGCGCAGCGCGGCCACCATGGTGGCCGGCGCCGTTCGCAACATCATCTGACGGATGCGCTCGACCACGTGCGGCTGCTGCTCGAACGTGGTCGCCGCCACCAGTTTTGGCAGCATGGTGTCCACCACGGCGGCCGAGCCGGTTGCGTGCACCCGTTCGATCAGCGCGATGCGGTCTGCGGCGCCGGCGGCGGTGTCGGCGTTGGCGCGGGTGTCGCAGAGGAGCAGCGCCCGTACCCGGGACGCGTACTTGCGGTGCAAGGCCAGCGCGACGTACCCGCCCATCGAAAGGCCGCAGACGATGGCGCGCTCCCGAATCTGCATGGCATCCAGCAGCGCCGCCACATCGTCGGCCAGCGACTCGATCGTCAGGGTTTGTCTACCCAGCGGCGTGCGGCCGAAACCCCGCTGATCGGGGGCAATCACGCGGCAGCGGTGCGCGAACGGGTCGAATTGCGCGTCCCACATCGTGTGATCCAGGGGAAAGCCGTGGAGCAACAGCAACGGCACCCCACTGCCGCGCACCACCGTGTGCAGATCGATGTCGCCTATCGCGATTGTCTCCGACACCTGTCACCTCCCGTTGATCGCGTGCGTGCCCTGCGCTGCCAGCAACCGCGCATACCGTCTAACATGCCGGCGCCGGCGCCAGCCACCCCCCGTCTTCGAAATCCTCTGCCGCCATGCTAACCGTAACCTCAGGGAGAATCACTATGGACAAAATGCTGCGCGTAAACATGTCGGAGCTGACGGTTCGGGAAGAGCCGTTTCCGCAGGAGTGGACCTTTCTCGGCGGCCGGGCGCTGTCGGCGAGGATCCTGTTGAAAGAGGTCGATGCCAAGTGTGACCCCCTTGGGGCCGAGAACAAGCTCATTTTCGCACCCGGTGTCCTCTCCGGATCCATCGCACCGACCTCCGGCCGCATGAGCGTCGGAGCGAAAAGTCCACTGACCGCGGGGATCAAGGAAGCGAATTCCGGCGGGCAGGCCGGGCAGAAGCTGATGCGGCTTGGGTATCGCGCGCTCCTCGTCGAGGGCAAGGCCAAGGACCCGGCGAAGCGTTACCTGCTGGCGCTCAAATCGAGTGGGGTCGAGCTGCGCGAGTGTCCCGAGCTCAAAGGCTTGCGGACCTATGCGTGTTCGGAACGGCTTGCCGACTGCTACTCCGGGCGCGCTGCCTTTGTGATGTGCGGCTCAGCCGGTGAACTCGGTCTGCATGGGGCCAGCATCGCCTTCACCGATGAGGGCAAGCGGCATCCGTCACGGCACGCGGCCCGCGGTGGGCTGGGTGCGGTGATGGGCTCGAAGGGGTTGAAAGCGGTGGTTGTCGACGACGAGGGCACGCGCGCGCGCCAGGCAGCGGACGCGGCCGGCTTCCGCGCCTTCGTCACGCAGTATAGCAAGGACTATAAAGCCGGTCCGCAGTTCCTGCAGTACGGTACGGCGGTCAATGTCAATCTCGCCAACATGATGAGCACGTTCCCGACGCGCAACCGCCGCGAGATGCAGTTCGAGGGGGCGGCCTCGCTCGACGGCAGCAACATCCTGCAGAACTACCTGGTGCGTGGCGGCTCCCAGCACGGCTGCATGAGCGGTTGCATCGTGCAGTGCTCGAACACCGTCAATGACGCCGAGGGCAAGTATGTGACGTCGGCGTTGGAGTTCGAGACCGTTGCCTTGTGCGGCTCGAATTGCGCCATCGCGGATCTGGACAAAGTCGCCAGGATTGACCGCCTGTGCGACGAGCTGGGTCTCGACACCATCGAAACCGGCGGCGCCATCGGGCTGGCGATGGAATGCGGCGCGTTGCCGTTCGGCGACGCCGACGGCGTCATCGCGTTGTTGGAGAAGGTCGACAAAGGAGATGCGTTGGCGGAGGCGATCGGACATGGCGTGGTGGCGGTGGCCAAGCGTTTCAACACCGACCGGGTTCCCGCCGTTCGCGGGCAAGGTCTGCCGGCGTGGGAACCACGCACGCTCAACGCCACGGGCGTCACCTACGCCAGCAGCGCCATGGGCGGCGATCACACGGCGGGTCTGATCCTCGCCCCGGCGGACGACAACGCGCGCGCGTCGCAGGAGGCGCAGTTGATCAATGCGCTGTGCGATTCGAGCGGCTTCTGCCAGT
>Ga0316603_10002205_pt1 | contig 10642 bp, 9 predicted proteins | sample OWC_soil_day10_n_FD_207649 | JGI IMG/M metagenome (GOLD analysis project Ga0316603, IMG submission 207649) | Wetland soil microbial communities from Old Woman Creek delta, Ohio, United States - OWC_soil_day10_noCT | ecosystem: Environmental > Terrestrial > Soil > Wetlands | place: USA: Ohio...
CCGGGCGGCGGCTGCACCTGCGAGACCCTGACGTACGAGCGCTGCGAGACCTGGTGGCTGTGAGGCTGGGCGGGTTTACGAGCCAGAGTTCGCTTTGGCCCGCACCCTGACGCTACACTTTCGGTGTGGCGGACCGGGTCTTCGATGACGACCGGGCGACGGTCGACCTAGGTCCGCGTCCCCTCGACAACCTCGCGCCCGCCGATGACCTCGGCGGCGACGACGACATCGAGGCCACGCGCTCGCTCGATAGCAGCCCCGCGAAGGCACCCGATCACCTCGATCCGGTGCACGCGCTGCCGACCCAGCAGCTGCCGGTGAAGCGGCAGGGCACCGGGTCGATGACCCGGCTCTCCGAGTCGCGGACCACCGCATCGCCGGTCGATGCGATGAAGCTCGACGAGGTCGAGCGGACCCGCGTGTTCCTCCGCGTCGCGCTCGCGCTCTCGGTCCTCGGCGCCATCGCGGCGCTGGTCACCGGCGGCGACGTGATCGCGCAGCGGGTGGTCATGATCGGCTCGGGGCTGAGCGCCGTCGGCGCCGTGTGGATCCTCGCGATCATCCGGGACCTCGACGGCTACGAGCAACGGCGCGTGATCGCCCCGGCGTTGCTCCTCGCGGTGGGGGCGATGTCGGGCGTCTACTACTGGGGCACGGCGTCGCCGGTCGCCGCGATGCTGACCTACGGCATCTACTTCTTCAGCCTCGGCGGCAGCCGCGCGGTGACGACCGGCATGTACCTCGTGATCGCCCTGATCCACGCGATCCTCGGCCTCGGGATCACGGACGGGGTGCTGGTCGATCGCGGCATCATCAACATGAGCGGCGTGCAGACGCGCGATCAGCTCGCGATCGTCGCGATCATCGAGTTCCTCTACCTGATCGCCTTCATCACGGCGCGCAAGAGCCAGAAGGTCACGCTCGACGCGATGAGCAAGCTCGAGCAGGCCGTCCGCAGCGTCGCCCAGCGCGACGCGCTCCTCGCCGAGGCCCGCGCCGAGCTCGATCGCGCCCTCAAGATCGGCGGCCCGGGCCGGTTCAGCGATCAGGTGATCGGCTCGTTCCGGCTCGGCGTCCTGATCGGGCGCGGCGGCATGGGCGAGGTCTACGAGGCCAAGGGCGCCGCCGACCAGCGCGAGGCCGCGGTCAAGCTGCTCCACCCCGGCACGCTCGCCGATCCGACCTCGGTGCAGCGGTTCATCCGCGAGGCGCAGACCGCGGCGAAGCTCGACTGCCCGTACGTCGTGCGCGTGCTCGAGGTCGGCACCACGGCCGGCGAGATCCCGTTCCTCGCGATGGAGCGCCTGCGCGGCCACGATCTCGCGCACCAGCTCCGCCGCCAGCGCCGGCTCGAGCTGGCGACCGCCCGGATCGTGTGCGAGCAGGTCGCCCTCGGGCTCGAAGCCGCGCGCACCGCCGGGATCGTCCACCGCGACCTCAAGCCCCACAACGTGTTCCTCGCCGAGGAGGGCGGGGTGCGCCGCTGGAAGATCCTCGATTTCGGTGTCAGCAAGTCCGGCGGCTCGGGCACCCTGACCCGGGGCCACGTGATCGGGACGCCGGCCTACATGGCGCCCGAGCAGGCGCGCGGCGAGGACGTCGACCATCGCGCCGACGTCTACTCGCTGTCGGCGATCCTCTATCGATCGATCACCGGGCATCCGGCGTTCACCGGCAAGGACGTCCCGACGACGCTCTACGACGTCGTCTACCGGATCCCGACCCAGCCGTCGGTGCTCGCGCCGATCCCGAGCGACATCGATCGCACGCTCGCGATCGGCCTCGCCAAGGATCCCAAGGATCGGTTCGCGACCGCGCTCGAGCTCGCCGAGTGGTTCGGCCTCGCGGTCGAGAGCCGGCTCACGCCCGAGCACCGCGCGCGCGCCGACGCGCTGATCGAGAAGCAGCCATGGGGCACCCGTCCCGGCGTCTCGAAGTGACATTGCTCCCGCGGAGTGGTACGTGTGGATCAAGCGTCATCGCATGCGGTCGCGCATCCTGATCCTCTGGAACCAGATCGACGACGATGTGTACACACATTACCGTCGCGATGGTCGTCGCACTCCTGACTGGGATCCCACGCTCGAGATCGAGCCCTGGGACACGGTCGAGGAGGAGATGCAGCTGATCAAGCGCTGCATCGAGAGCGCCGGTCACGACGTCGTGATGGTCAACATCCGCGACAACTTCGACACGATGCTCCAGGCGGTCCGCGCCGAGAAGCCCGACGTCATCATGAACCTCGTCGAGTTCTTCCGCGACGACGCGGAGCTCGAGCACGACGTCCCGGCGCTGTTCGAGCTGCTCGGCGTCGAGTACACGGGCAACCGGCCGCTCGCCCTGTCGCTGTGCCAGAAGAAGCCGCACGCCAAGGCGATGCTGGCCGCGCATGGCCTCCCGGTCCCGCGCGGCGTGGTCATCGAGGCCGTCGACCAGGTCCGCGACCTCGGCCTCAAGTTCCCCCTGATCGTCAAGCCGGCCTACGACGACGCCTCGGGCGGCATCGACTCCGGCTCGGTCGTCCACGACCACAATCAGCTCGTCGTTCGCATCGACAAGATGATCAACGACCACAAGCAGGCCGCCCTCGTCGAGGAGTACATCGACGGTCGCGAGATCCACTGCGCGATCCTCGGGGACCAGCCGCTGCCGCTCTACGAGATGCAGTTCAAGGGCGGCGTCGACGAGCAGGGCAAGCCGCTCCCCCGGATCATCACCTACCGCGCCAAGTGGGATCCCTACAGCCGCGATCACCACGCGGTCGAGGGCGTCTGCCCCGCGCCCGATCTCACGCCCGAGGCCATCAAGCGCATCCAGGACGTCGCGCTGCGTGCCTACCGCGCCCTCAACTGCCGCGACTACGCGCGCGTCGACATGCGCATCGACGAGAAGACCGGCGAGCCCTACATCCTCGAGGTCAACCCCAACCCCGATCTCGCCGAGTCCTGCGCCTTCACCGCGAGTGCGACCGCCTCGGGCCGCACCTACGAGCAGATGATCGTCGAGATCGTCGGCTTCGCGCTCGCTCGCAAGGCCGGCCCCAAGAAGGTCGTCACCGGTGTCGATGCGCTGCTCCGCGAGTACCACGCGAAGAAGCAAGCCTGAGCTCGCGCGGCTGACGCGACCACGTTCGCGGTCAAGGTGCCGAAGTCGTCGCGGGCTGCCATAGCTCGAGCAACGTCCCGTCGGGATCGACGACGTACCGGAACACGCCCTGTTCGCCCGCCTCGCGCCGGTCGAGGACCTGGGCGCCCTTCGCGGTCAGCGCCGTGGCCAGGCCGTCGGCGTCGTCGACCCGGAAGTTCACCATCAGCTCGCGCGTGCTCGGCTCGAAGTACTTCGTGTCCTCGGCAAACGGGTTCCAGACCCCGTACGTGCCGACCTCGCCAGGCAGCACGGCGCCGCCCCACGGCTGGATCTCGATCCCGAGCATCTCGCGGTACCAGGCCCGCAGCGCATCGGGGTTCTTCGACTTGATGAACACCCCACCGATTCCGAGGACGCGTGGCATGCCGGGGAGCCTACCGCGGGCGATCCACCGAACGGCGCCTTGACGCCCACCGGGTGGGGATGGCATCTATCTACTCCCCATTCCGGAGTAGCTCAGGGGTAGAGCAGGCGGCTGTTAACCGCCGGGTCGGGGGTTCGAAGCCCTCCTCCGGAGCCAACGACGAAGCGACGCTGCCGCGCAGAGTGGCGGTGCCTTCCGGAGGCAAGCAATGGGGTGCCGCGTGAAGGGCAACCAGTATCTTCATCTGGTGAAGGCGATGCAGGGCGAGCGCCTTCAGATCGGCAAAACCCGCGGCGGCATCAACGGCTGGGTGACGCGTCGACAGATCTTCGGCCGGCTGACGGCGGTAGACGCATGAACGACTTCGAAGAGACCAAGGACCTGACGGCGGAACAGCTGCACGCTGCTCTCGAGACCGGTGATGCCCACGAGCGCGTGCTCGCGATCTGGGCACTCGGATTGCGGTCGGCGGGCGCCGTGATGATGGCCGATCAGCTGCGGTCAGAGCCTGATTCCGGCGTGCGGCGTGCCCTCGCGGTGGTGCTCGCAGGGCAGGGCGAGACCGATCTGCTCGTTGCGATGTGCCGACACGACCCGAGCGTGCACGTTCGCGCGAGCGCCGTGCAGATGGTGATGCGCTTCGCGGCAGCTGGTCGCGTGCCGTGGAGCATCGTCGAAGGCCGGTTGTCGGATGCGCCCGAGGTGCGTGCATCGATCGTGTCCCAGATCGACATCGCGTCGCCGCTGCACGCTGCCGCGTGCGCGGCCCTGCGTGATGACGAGGAGCTCGTGCGGCGCGAGGCGTTCGAGACCTGCGTGAAGCTCTCGCGGGCAGGCGCCTGCGCACGGGAGATCCTCTGCGATGCGCTCGAACGCGCGCGACCTGGTGAGCGCGCGAACGCGCTGTCGATGTGGTTTCAGGTGGAGCGCGCCGAGGTCATCGCGCCGCTCCTCGCTGGTGCATCGAGCACCGTCCGGGAACAGGCGATCCGTCTGCGGCCCGCGCTTGCCGCACAGTTGACCGGAGACGACGCCGAACTGTATCTCCGGCTCGAGCACGGTCTTCGTGGAGCGCTTGCCGACGCGTCGCTCTTTCTCCTCGTGGCCCTTGCGCAGCGGCACCCGGGCGACACGCACACGCTGAAGGTGCTCGTCGCGCGGCTCAAGCAGCTCGACAGTGTGCCCGCGGAGCGGCGTCCTGAGCTGCATGCTCTCGCCGCGTCCGTCGAAACCGTGCGGTTCGATGACGACGAGGACGATGTCGAGGAGCTAGCGCTCTACGAGATCGACTGGGCGCGAGAGCGCGAGGAAGCCGCAGCCCAGTACAGCGCGCTCCGATCCGAATTCCTCGCCCAGCTGGGCCGGCTTGGCGGGTGAAGTGCGCCGATGCCAATGAGAGTGCAGCCGGCTCCAGGTCACGTGCGGGGCGCTGTTTTCGCGGAGACAATGACCAGGCCGTCCACCGGGGCGAGAAATCAACCTCGGTGCGGATCTGCGGGTGGCCTGCTGTGAGACCGCCGCGTGATCACCGACGGTGGGACGCAATGTGCGCTCCCCGGAGCGAGCGCATGAATGGGCGGATCATCGGAACCATCGGCAACCGCATGGCCCAAGCATTCGCCTTCGGGATGCGAGCTGCCAGTCGTATCGCCTGGGTCCTCAGGTCGAGTCCTGTGACGCGAGACCGCACCGAGGTTGAAGAAGTCATCCGTGCGAGTCGGATGCGTTCCGGACCGCGGTTGATGAAGATGCACCGATGCGCAGGCGCGTCCGTTGATCGGACATGGCTACTTCGTCGGCTTCACTTCGCGCGCTGGCCGGCGCACGAGCCGCCGACGATCAAGGTTGCGAGCATCACTGCCCTCGAGCATACCCACCGACGCCGCATGCCCTAGTCGTGGTCGATGTCGGAACCCAGCGTCGACTTCAACCTCGATGCGCACCACCGCATATCTCGGTGACATCGGGCATCGCTCCGATGTCAGCCGGGGCTGGCATCCTCGAGAGAGTTCCCATGCCCAGGAAGGAGACGTCTAAACGTTCGCCACGCCCGCGAACCACCGCGAATACCTATGGATCGACGCTAGACGGAATCTCCCAGCTCATCGCGGAGGGACGCAGGAGAGCTGCTCGCGCGGTGAACGCGGACATCGTCGCGACCTACTGGTTCGTTGGCCGAAGCATTGTTGAGGAAGAGCAACGTGGCGCTCGGCGTGCGGGGTATGGCGAAGCGCTCGTCGCGCGACTCGCTGTGGACCTGACGCGCCGGTTTGGCCGGGGCTTCGGGAAGCGCAACCTCTTCCAGATGAAGGCGTTCTACCTGTCCCGGCCGGAGTTAGTGCAGACGCCGTCTGCACTTTCTCTGAGGGCTCCGAAAGTGCAGACACTGTCTGCACTTTCTGGTGGTGCGGCGGAGCTGCGGGCGTTGTCCTCGAGCCTTCAGCTGCCGTGGTCCCATTACGTGCTCTTGCTCGGGGTCAAGAACGAACATGCACGCCGGTTCTACGAAGCTGAGGCTCTCCGTGGTGGGTGGTCGGTTCGACAGCTCTCAAGACAGATCGACACGCAGTTCTTCGAGCGCACGGCACTCTCGCGAAACAAGGTAGCGATGCTCAACAAGGGTGAGCATGCGCGGCCGACCGACGTCGTCACGGCCGAGGAGGAGATCAAGGATCCGCTAGTCCTCGAGTTCCTCGGGCTCAAGGACGAGTACTCCGAGAGCGATCTTGAGGAGGCGCTCATCCACGATCTCGAGGCGTTCCTCCTCGAGCTCGGCAGTGAGTTCGCGTTCGTCGGGCGGCAGAGACGCATGCGGATTGGCGATCAATGGTTCCGCGTCGACCTGCTGTTCTTTCACCGCCGCCTTCGCTGCCTCGTCGTGATCGATCTCAAGCTGGACAAGCTGACGCACGCGGATGCCGGTCAGATGCACCTCTACTTGAACTACGCCCGCAAGCACTGGACGGTCGAGGGGGAGAATCCTCCCGTCGGTCTGATCCTCTGTGCTTCAAAGGACGCGTCCGTGGCCGAGTACGCGTTGGAGGGTCTGCCCAACAAGGTGATGGCCGCAGAATATCGAACGGCCCTTCCGAGCGAAGACGCGTTGATCGAGCACTTGGACCAAGCACGCGAACAGCTGGCCTCCACATCTCGGCGGAAGCCAACGTGACGCATGTCCTTCTCCGGACTGGCGTTGATCGGGACCAAGAACTAGTCGTCTCGAAGCCAATCAGATCGGGGCGGCACGCGTTCTTGTCGATCCATCCCGAGCCACAGAGCTTGTGGAACGCCGACCGGATCGGCCTCGCTACGGCGCCATCGATCCCGATCGCGCGAATCCGCGGCTCCTCGAGAATCTCCTGGATCTCGGGTAACGTGATGGGATGGTGACATTCCAGGTGTCGCGAGACGTCGACCGCGCCACGCGCCCGATGCCTGCGCTCGATCGCGGCGAGGCGATCGCATCGCTGCTCGTCGCACGGACCGAGGCGGTGTCGCCTAGTGAGCGGACCCTCGTCGCTTGCAAGGACACCAACGCACTCGCGCAGGCGGCTTACGACGCGTTCTACCAGCACTTCCCGCTCGTGCTGTCGCCCGATGCCATCTGGCTGTGCCTCGCACAAGGGTTCGCGCGTCACGTCAATCAGAACGTCGATGCGCTGCGCTCGCGGTTCGTGACACACGAGGGGAAGAAGAAGCTCGTCGTCGAGCGCCCCGATATGGAGCTCGGACGCCCGGGCCCGTGGCACGAGGTCGTTGCCGAGTTCTCGCAGCAGATCGGCGCCAACATTGGGAAGAAGCGCGACCTTGTGGTCTGCGACTTCTCGACGACCGGGCCGGTCGAGCGCGCCGCCAGCGAGGTCGTGCTGATGGACGCGTTCCAGGGCTACTTCGAGTACGAGATGATGTGCGGCTGCGGCATCCCGGAGATCACGCTGCTCGGCACGCCGGACGACTGGCGCTCGATCCGCACGCGCGCCGCGGTGCTGGGCGAGTTCGGGCTCGAGGCGTGGACCACCGCGCTGCTCCCAGTGCTCGACGAGCTCGTACGAACGTCGGAGGGCGCGCCGGACCCGACGTTCTGGCGCTCCTTCTTCCGCTACGAGAGTGGCTCGGGGGGATCGGAGCTCACGGGATGGATCCTCACGCTGTTTCCCTACCTCGACGACATCCAGTTCAGTCAGGGGGGCACGACGCGCACTCCGGTGTGGAACAAGCATCTCGAGGACTGGCGCCACCGGTTCGGGCCAGACGATCGGAGGCGCCGCGACGGCGCATTCCTCGACAGCATCCCGTCGAGCCTGGCCAGCGCGCCTGTTTTGTGCACCGACGTCCGGACCGGCGTGCCTACCGAGCTCAGGTTCGTCGGCGGCCTGTTTGGCGTCGTTCAGGATCCCGCAACCCTGGCGCTCCAGCCCGAGGCCGGCTGGGCGATCATTTACGCGTAGGGTCAGGAGCGGAGCCAAGTAGAGCGAGCAGAACGCGAGCTGTCTCGCCGACTGGCTCTAAAAGCCGTGGCCTTCTTCGCGAAGGAGAACGCATGAAGTTTGCGTTCATCCAGACGGAGAAGGCCCAGTGGCCGGTGACACCCGGGACATCGTGCGTGCGAGCTCACATCGCCGCGAGTTGATTGCGCTGGATGACGGCCCCGATTCGCGCGGCGGTCACGCCGCGTCGTCGACGTAGCCGTCGAGCGATTGCGACATCCCGAACACGAGCTTCGCCATGAGCGGATGGTGACTCGTGCGGGCGAGGCCCCCGGAGCTCCAACGGCGTCTTGCGATCGGCGCGCGGTGGTTCAGCGCGTGAGATCGTTTGAAGCAGTTACGGCGCTACGATGCGCGCATGTTTGACTTCGTGGTGGTTGGGGCTGGTTCCGCAGGCTGCGTCCTTGCGAACCGATTGAGCGCGAGTGGCGAGCATCAGGTCGCATTGATCGAAGCAGGGCCGCCCAAGCATCGCTCGTTCAAGATCCGTGCTCCGGGGCTGTACCAGACCCTGTGGCGCGGTCCGCTGGACTGGGGGTTCTCGACGACGCCTCAGGAGCATTGCGATCAACGCCGTCACTTCTGGCCGCGGGGCAAGGTGCTGGGTGGCACGAGCTGCCTCAACGCGATGGTCTACATCCGCGGGAACCGCGCGAACTACGACGCCTGGGGGGTGCCCGGCTGGAGCTACGCCGAGCTGCTCCCGTACTTCCTGCGTTCCGAGGACAACGCGCGGGGAGCGTCCGAGTATCACGGTTCAGGAGGTCCGCTGGCGGTGAGCGACCAGGAGCCGTCCGAGGTCGCGAAGGCGTTCGTCGCGGCGACCGCCGCACGATGCAAGGTCCGCGTCACCGACGACTTCAACGGCGCCGAGCAAGAGGGCGCCGGTTTCTTCCAAGGTACCTTTCGCAAGGGACTCCGTGTGAGCACCGCGACCGCGTTTCTCGATCCCATCCGCGAGCGCAAGAACCTCACGGTGATCACAGATGCCCTGGCGACCTCGCTCATCGTCGATGGCACGCGCGTCCGCGGGGTCAAGATCCGTCGAAGCGGGGTCGAGGAGACGGTCGAGGGGCGAGAGATCATCGTCACTGGAGGGGCGATCGGCACTCCGCACCTGCTGTTGCTCTCCGGGATCGGGCCCGCGGCCGAGCTCCGCGCGACGGGAATCGAGTCGCGGCACGAGCTCGGCGGCGTCGGCAAGCACCTCGAGGATCACCTGCTGGCCGCGGTGGTGTTCGAGTCCGCCGCATCGCGCAAGCTGTCGGTGGCGAGCCTTCTGGCGTGGATGGGGCGACACGCGATCTCGAGCGCAGGCCCGTTCGCGAGCGCGCCGGTCGACGCGGGCGCGTTCGTCCGCGCGAGCGCGAGCTCGGCGCTTCCGGACATCCAGTTCCACTTCACGCCGTGGCGCGCGATCCTGCCAACAGACGCCAAGACCGCGCTGCCGTTCGGGCGCTACGCCTCCATCCTCCCGGGCCTGATCTACCCGCGTAGCCACGGCGAGGTGCGACTACGCAGCGCGGACCCGGCGGAGGCTCCGGACATCGACCCACACTATCTCGAGCAGGCGCCCGATCTCGAGCACCTGCTCGCCGGCGTCAAGCTGTCGAGAGAGATCGCCGCGACCGCGCCGCTCGCAGGAATCCTGGGGCGCGAGGTGTTCCCCGGGCCTGCCGTGGCCTCAGATGATCAGCTTCGCGCGAATATCCGTGCGAGCTGCAACACGATCTTCCATCCGACCGGCACCTGCAGGATGGGCACGGGTCCGCTGGCCGTGGTCGATGCCGAGCTACGAGTCCACGGCCTGCAGGGGTTGCGGATCGCCGATGCCTCGATCCTGCCGAACATCATCGGCGGCAACACCAACGCGCCGGTGATCATGATCGCGGAGAAGGCCGCCGACCTATTGCTCCAAGCGCAGTGATGAGATCTCCGTCCACGACTGAGATGGTTCCCGGCGCGTCGTTGCCGACGGTCTTGACCGCTTCCTCGCGACGATCACCGATCCGGACTGGAGCGCGAAGCCTGGCGTACCCTGAGGACTGGAGAACGCGGAAGCTGCCGTCGCGGTCTTGGGGCACCTGGATCTGCGCAAAGGCTTGATCGAGGACATTCAGCGTCGACCTGCATTGCTCGAACGGCTCGACGTGGCGCTCGCGGGGGGGCGCTGCAGCTCCGCGCGATCGCGGGCAAGCTCGCCTCACCAAGTTCGTGAACGCTCACCGTCCATGCAGTCATGAAGACGCGACGGGAACGTTTGCTCGGTCACGTTCCCAGCGCGTCTTCATGACGTTGGGACAATGCACGGCCCATTCTAGGCCAGCTACCCGCGGTCAGGGCCGGGCCGTGAGGATTCGACGGACCTCGTCGACCTGGCGCGCGTACTCTCCGTCGAGCTCTGCCTTCAATCGGGTCGACTCCTGCGTTAGCGCGGGCGCCGCACGGGGATCGACCTCGGCTTGTGCCGCGAGTAGCCCGGCGAGAGCCGCCCGGGTGTCGCAGTCCGCACCGCACGGCTGGGAGAGACCACGAACGGCCGCCGCGAGGATCGACGCGGCGTCGCTGGGTCGTCCGTCGGACTTCGCGACTGCCGCTGCGGTCGTGGCGACCTCGGTCCAGGTCCACACGCTGCGTCCGCCGG
>Ga0316603_10002206_pt1 | contig 10641 bp, 10 predicted proteins | sample OWC_soil_day10_n_FD_207649 | JGI IMG/M metagenome (GOLD analysis project Ga0316603, IMG submission 207649) | Wetland soil microbial communities from Old Woman Creek delta, Ohio, United States - OWC_soil_day10_noCT | ecosystem: Environmental > Terrestrial > Soil > Wetlands | place: USA: Ohio...
CCCATGCCGCCCACACCGATCCGTTTCTCGATCGCGTAGGGCCCCAGTCGGGTCCCCTTGGACAGCTCCATCACGTCCATCTTATGCTGTTCCGGCGAGCCGTCGCTTCCCCATGGTACAATGGTCACGTGTTGCGAAGATCGGAGACCCTGGCAGGTAGCAGGTCAACGCACCTCGTCGCGTGATCGCATAGAGTCGGCGGGTGGCCCGCCGCTTCGTGAACTGGTCGAGGACCGTGGTGACCCGGCCGGAGCGCTGGAGCATGCCGGCGAGCGAAGACGAGGTCATCGCGTTGGTGCGTGGCGCCGCCGGTCGACGAATCCGCGTGGTCGGCGCCGGACACTCGTGGTCGCGGATCGCGGCCCCCGAGCAGATCGGGGTCTCGCTCGACCAGCTCGCCGGCGTGATCTCGATCGATCGCGACCGCGGCGAGGTCACGGTGCGCGCCGGAACCCGGCTCCGCGATCTCGGCGCGCGGCTCGCGGCCGAAGGGCTGGCGCTGCCGATCGTCGGATCGATCGCGGCGCAGGCGATCGGCGGCCTCATCGCGACAGGCACCCACGGATCGAGCCTCGTCCACGGCAACATCGCGAGCCTGGTCGTCCGGATGCGGCTGGTCAGCGGGCGTGGCGAGCTCGTCGACATCGCGGGCTCGGATCCGCGGCTCGACGGCACCCGGGTCCACCTCGGCGCGCTCGGCGTGGTGACCGAGGTGACGCTGCCGGTGGTCCCCGCCTTCCAGCTCGCCGAGACCGTCGAGACGTTGCCGATCGCAGAGACGCCCGCCGCGCTCGCGATGATCGCGACGAGCGCGGAGTACGTGAAGGTGTGGTGGCTGCCTCACACGCCATCGGCGCTGGTGTTTCGCTACGAGCGCACCGACGAGCCGACCTCGACTCGACCGAACCCGACCCGGCAGCGCTGGATCGACGACCACGTGATGCACGGCCTGGTGTTCCCGGTGGTCCTCCAGCTCGGACGCATCCGCGGGCTGATCCCCCCCATCAGCCGCGCGGTGGCACGGTCGCTCGCCGGGCCGCGGCGCGTCGGGCCGAGCACGCTGATGCTGTCGACCCCGCTCCCGGCCCGCCACCGCGAGACCGAGGCCGCGATGCCGCTCGCCCACGCCGGCGAGGCGCTCGACCGCATGATCCGGGCGATCGCGCGGGACGACCTCCGGGTGAACTTTCCAATCGAGGTCAGGTTCGTGCGCGGTGACACCGGGTGGATGAGCCCGGCGTACGGTGGCGACACCTGCCAGCTCGGCGTCTACTGCCATGGCAAGGACACCGACCGCTTGTTCGCGTCGTTCTGGCGCGAGATGCGCGCGATCGGCGCCCGCCCCCACTGGGGCAAGGAGCTCGACCACTCCGCCGAGGAGGTGCGCGCGCTGTGGCCACTCGCGCCGCGGTTCCTCGCGCTGCGTGACGAGCTCGATCCCGATCGGGTGTTCGCGAGCGCGTTCGCTGCTCGGACGCTCGGGCCGTGATCAGCGGGCGCTCGAGCGGGCTCCGATCAGATAGCCGACGAGAGACACCGTCGGGTGGATCACGGCGGCGAGCACGAAGCTCGCCACCACCACCCCAGGCGACGGACGCACCCACGGCGAGATCGTGAGCCACGCGCCGGCGATCAGGTCGACCTGATCCCACAGGTAGAACACGCCCCGCAGCGGACCGGTCGTGGTCTTGCCCGGTGCGATGCCGAGCTGGCGCTTGATGAACGAGTTCGGGAGCTCGCCAAGCATCGCCCCGATCCCCATGGAGATCCCGAACGGCACGAAGTCCAGCGCGCGATAGTCCACGAGCGAGATCGACGCGAGGTGGTCACCAGCGACAGCCCGCTGGATCGCGACCCCGGCCACGCAGCCGACGACCGCGACGACGACGCCGCGCCACGTCTTGCTGTCGCCAAATATCCGGCGACCGCGAACCTTCCATCCGTGATCGATCGGCCGCCGCAGCGAACGCAGCAGATCGTACTTGAGCACGATCGCCGAGAGCGCCGACGCGAGCAACAGCGGCCCGAACAGATAGAGCGCCTGCAGCGTCGCCAACATCGGTCACCTGAGGGTTAGCGCATTTGCAGCCGTGGCACCGGCGCGCAGGAGATGCCCTCGCTGCGAGTGCGCCGAGGCGCGGGGCTTGCTGCTGGGATCGCTCCATGAGCGAGCCTGGCCTGAATGGCGTCAAACAGACCGTCGCGCGATTCGCACAAGTTGGTCGTACGAATCAGCACTTACCCGAGCCGGCAGCGCGTCACGACGAAGGACGCGAGGCCCACCCAGCGCTCCCTGGCGCACAGCACCGCACGCGTCGTGTCGTGGACGCACGACACGGGCTTCGCCGACCACGCGCGGGCTTGCTGTCCACCGCGCTGCTTCCGGTGCTCGGCCAGATCGCGCCGCGCGCTCCCGACCAGGTACCGGTCGAGGGCACCCGCACCGTGGAGCTCGTCGGCGGCCGCGTTCGATACCAGAGCACGGGCACCGGAGCCGATGCCTTGCTGTGCCTGCATGGCTTCAACAGCCAGCTCTCGATCTGGAACGACGTGTGGCCTGTGCTGGCCGAGTGCGGCCGAACCGTTCGGCTCGACCTCCCAGGCTACGGCGGCTCGGACTGGCGCTCCTCGTCCTACTCGTTGCCGAGTCAGGCGGAACGCGTGATCCGGTTCATGGACGCCGTGGGCCTCGCCCGCGCGACGCTGCTCGGGGTCTCGATGGGCGGCTCGCTCGCCGCCTGGATCGCGGCTCATCATCCCGACCGGGTCAAAGGCCTCGTGCTGCTCGCGCCGTCGGCGTACCCGGGCGCGTTGCACTACCGCGGGCTGTTCGGCGAGCTGTTCCGCCCAGGGCCTGCCAACCGCTGGGCCACCCGGATCGCGAGCACCGGCCTCTACCGCCGGCTCTACCCCCGCAGCCGCGCCCTGCACGCGCTGACCGTGACCGCCTCGTACGGCGAGCCGTGGGCACGGGCCCTCGAGCGCATTCGCGCCCATGCATGGCTGCTATGGTCACGCGGCGACACCAGTGTTCCGTTCTCGTATGCGAGCGCGGTCGCGAGCGCGATCCCGTCGAGCACCCTCGTGCCGCTCTCCGGATCGGTCGGCCACAACATCCCCGCGCTCCGCCCCGCGCTGATCGGCAAGCTCGCGCGCCGGGTGCATCAGGGCTTGCCGACCGAGCTGATCCTCCGTGAGCTCGAGTCCGTCCTCAGAACCCAAGGTGATGCATGAGCCCGCAGGACCCTCTCCCCAAGGAAGTACTCGCCCGGATCGGCGTCGAGAAGACGCGACGCTACGAGGTCACGGCACGTGATGTCCGTCGCTTCGCGCAAGCGATCGGAGCACCCGACCCGGCGGTCTCGAGCAACGGGTCGCTCGTGGCGCCAGCCCTGTTCTGCCAGGTCTTCATGTTCGAGGATGTGCCAGCCGAAGAACTTCCGGCCGACGGCTCTCCCAACGAGCTCGATGTCCCGGTTCCCGCGAGGCGGACGGTCGGCGGGGGAAGTGACTTCGAAGTACTCGGCCTGGTGCATTCCGGTGATGTCATGACCGTTCGCTCGAAGCTGAAGGACGTCATCACCAAGGAGGGCAAGAGCGGAACGCTCTACCTCGTCGTGGTCGAGACCAGCTTCAACAACCAGCTGGGCGAGCCGGTGGCTCGTGAGACTGCAACCTACGTGAAGCGAACCTGAGGAGAGGAATACCGTATGACCCAGGTCCCCGAAGCCAGAGCCTTCGAGCTACGCGTGACTCCGACCAGAACCCAGCTGTTCACGTTTGGAGCGATCACCTGGAACCGTCATAAGATCCACTTCGATCGAGCTCACGCCGAGGCCGAGGGCTTCAGCGACGTCGTGGTCCAGCGCGGGCTGCTTGGAAACTTTCTCGCCCGGGCGGTCGCGAGCTGGGCGGGCCCGAACGGCCGGCTGGAGCGGCTGCAATGGAAGGTCAACCAGAGCGCGTTTCCGGATCATGAGCTTCGCTGCCAGGGCGAGGTGACCAAGGTGTCGGAGGAGACCGGGACCAGCATCATCGACTGCGCACTGCGCATCCTGGATCCCGAGGGGGCGCACGTCGCCTCGGGGGAAGCGCGGGTGAGGTTCCGATGATCGTCAGCCGGCAGTTCCTCGACGAGATCAAGCTCGAGGCCTCGCGCGTCGGATATGGACGAGCCATCGAGCGTGCGCTCTACAACACGGCCAACAAGTTCGTCTGCCTGCGCCGGCTCGAGATCATCCTCCTCACGCGCGACCAGCTCGCCCCGCTCGAAGCGGCGAAGCACGCGATGCTCACGTCGCGGCTGGCGACCGAGCATGAGTTGCGCGCGATGCGGGCCGAGCGCAGGTGGGAGATCAGCGACGAGCTGATCGAGGGCTTCCGTGCCGGCGACAGCTGCCTGCTCAGCTTCGTCGGCGGCAAGCGAGCGGGCTACACGTGGATCCACACCGCCGGGCGTCCACGCCTGTGCCCCGGCCTCCGGATCAGCGTCCCGCAGGACTACGCGTACAACTTCGCCGGCTTCACCCTCCCCGAGTTTCGCGGCTACGGACTCCAGCCCTACCGACACCACGAGATCCTGAGCCGTCCCGAATGGCGCGATCGCAAGGGCATGCTCGGCTACGTGCAATGCGTCAACTGGAGCTCGCGCCGAGGCCAAGCCAAGAGCGGCTACCAGCCGGCCGGCTCGATCTCGCTCGTCGGCACGCTCGATCGGTTCACGGCGGTGTTATCGAGCGAGGTCAAGCAGCTCGGCATCCGGAGGATCGATGATTGATCCGGATCTCACGACGCTGAAGGCGACCTACCGGGTCCTCAAGGACGACGTGCTGTTCGGCACCCTGCTGTACCGCTATGGCATCAGCCGCCATCGCGCGCTCCAGGCAAACGCGACCCGCAGCCAGCATCATACCTACACCTGCTTCCACCGGTCACCGGGCCAACTCGAGGCGCTCACGGGCCCGGTGATGCAGCGGCTCCTCACGGATCGCCCGCCAGGGCCGTTCCAGATCAACGTGTTCGCGAGCTCGACCGGGGCCGAGCCTTACACGCTCGCGTCGGTGCTCGTGCGCAGCTTCCCATCGCTCGCGTTCCGGATCACCGCGTCGGACCTGCATCCGGCGATGGTCGACCATGCGACCCGCGCGATCTATTCGGCCGCTGACCTGCGTCGTCGCCCTCCTCCCGCGCAGTTCGTCGCGGACACGTTCGAGCAGGTGGGCGAGCACTATCGCGTCCGGTCCGCGCTTCGGAGCCGCGTCCGCGTCAAGCAAGCGGACCTGCTCGACCCCCGGCTCGGCGATCAGTTCGAACCCGCCGACCTCGTGTTCGCGCAGAACGTGTTCTGTCATCTCGACCCCGTACAGACCCGGACCGCGTTCCTCAACATCAGCCAGTTCCTGAAGCCGAGCTCTGCGCTGTTCATCGACGGCATGAACCTCGACCTTCGAGAGCAGCTGACAGCCGAGCTCGCACTCTCGCCGCTGGACTTCAAGACCCGGCAGATCCACGACTACGCGCGCAAGCATGTCGGCGATCGCTGGTGGAACTACTACTACGGCATGGAGCCCTACGCACGGTGGCGCCCGAACGGTACGCGGCGCTTCAGCACGATCTTCTTCAAGGGCCCGTAGCCGTCAGCCGCGGCCGGCGTCGTCAACGACACCACGGCATTCGAAGTACCGGCTCAGTTCACGCCGACGCCGATTGGCTTCGGGACCGGGACGAACTTCGTCACGAGCGTGCAATCGATCGGGCTGAACCGGGCGTCGGGGGAGACCTTGGTCACGCTATCGGGTGTCGCGGTGGTCGAGACGCTCACGTTGTCGGCCGGCATCGTCTGGTCGAACTCGAACACCAGGTAGGGATGGAGTCCGACTCCCTTGGCGTCATCGAGCTTGCCGTCGCCCGAGAACACCAGTTGCTTCTGCAGCGACCGCAGCTTGAGCCCATCGCGAAGCACCTCCTTGCTGTCACGCGCCTGGCATGCCTCCGTGTAGAGGAACAGGACCTCCTGGTGCGAGAACGGCATGCCAGCCTTGGTCGCGGTGAGGTGGCTCTGCAGCTGAGCGGCGGGCGACCCAGCAGCGGGGGCGGCGGTCGCCAGCGCGCCGATCAGGGCGTCACGGATGCCGCTGACCGTGCGGTCCTTGGGGGCGAGGTCAGGGACCAGGCTGAGCAGCCCACAACGGTCATCGGACATCGCCGGGCGCGTGAAGTCGACCATCAGCACGTCCTCGATGAGCTGCTGGTCGAGGACGCCGAGCGCGAAGAGCTGGTTGAGATAGCTCTCGTCCTCGTGCGACGGCTCGACGACCATGAACGGGGTCGTCAGCTCGGTGCCACCGACGCCGGGGACCTGGCTACCGATCGCCGCGAGCGCTGCGGTGAGGTCCGCGGACGCGAAGCCCTTGCCCGCGCCCTGCAAGCCGTTGCGATTGGACACGAAGAGCTGCGATGGAACCGCGGACCCGCCGCCCGCGTTGTTGATGTTGACCTGCACCGTGCAGAACAGCGGCTCGAGCATGGCCTGGGTGGCATTCAGGTCCTTGTTGAGCTGACGGCGGGCGAGGTCCGCCTTGTCTGCCGAGCTCATGGAGTCGTCCTTGAGCTTGCCGCGTGCGGCCTTGAGGTCCGCGGTGGTGGTGGTGCTGAGGAACTTGGCCTTGGCCACGTTCCACTTCTCGTTTCCAGGCTGGGTCACGTCGAACTGCATGCTGGCGCCGGCCTGCAGGGTGCCCATGTAGGCGACGCGGCTCTTCACGAGGACATCAGCCCCGGGGATGTTGTCTTCGAGAGCCCAGTGGGTCCACGGCGACTCCAGCTCCTTCATGTTGAGCCCACCACCGGGGTGGCAGTTCGCACAGCCACGCTTGTTGGTCAGCCCCGGCCCACCGGGTCCGGCGACGATGAAGTCGAGCGAGCTGCCGAAGAACTGCATCGTGCCGTCGATCTCTTTGTAGAAGTTGAACACGCCATCGACCTCATCGAACGCGGCGATCTCGATGCCGCCCGGATGGCCGGTCTCGGTGATGTGCACGCCGCTGCCCTTGGCGCCGGGGTCACCGGAGAAGCCGAAGCTGGAGAACAGCAGGCCGAACTCGCCGCGGTTCTCGCAGTCGCGCGACGTGACCGCGCGATAGTCCGCGCCGTCCGAGCCGAGGCGAGCCGCGGTCTCGGAGACCACGCGGGTGCCGATGCCCTTGCAGTCCTTGGTGTCAGTCTTGTCGAGCTTGGCCATGATCGCCGGCATGTCGACCGGGCACGTGATCTCGCTCTGATCGATCTTCTTGTTCTGGTTGGTGTCTTCGAAGGTCATGTAGACCTTCTTGATCAGCGCGTCATTTGCGGTGAACGAGGGAAAGAACCCGCGTCCACTCTGATCTGCCAGGACGCTGCCGCACGGCGTGCACTTGAGCGTTCCGTCGGTGGTCGCGAAATCCGCGGCGCCCTTGCAGGTGGGGAGCGTCGTGGCACCGAGCACGTCGCACTTCCCTCCCGTGCAGTCCTCGGTCTGATCGGATCCCGTGCAGGCGATCGCGAGGAGAGCCGGCGCAAACGCAAGGAGGGTGAGGTCTGGTCGATTTCGCATGGGACGAGCTCCGGTGAGATGGCTTGCTCTGGTAGAGCAAGCTTCGCACCAATCCCAAGTATCTGGAAATACTTCAGATCGGCTACTCGTCTAGCCAGGTCAGCGGTGCCCATGACGGGCGGACAAGTCTCCGGTTGGTGACCGTCGCCTCACCCCCGTGAAGGACAGGTCATGGAGCTGGGATGTACCGAACGCAGCCGGCTCACTTGCAGGCGTCGCTCACACCAGCGGGCATGGTCTGGCAGCCGGCCACGCAGCGCGTTGCCGCGACCAGCACGTGCGCGGCACTGCACTGGTACAGGCCGTCCGAGACGCCGCCGCCGATCCCATCATCGCCGCAGAACACACCGCCGGACACTGCCGCGCATCGCTCGCTCGCGGTGCCGACGGTGGCATCGGGGAGCGCGGCGGTGTTCTTCGCGGCGATCTTGTAGATCACGCCCTTGCCCCAGTCGGCGACCACCAACGTGCCATCCGCCGGGTCGACCTTGACGTCGAGCGGGTGCTCGAAGCCAGTCGCGAATGGCTCGACGGTGGCAGCCCCGGCGGGGTCCGCCACGAAGGTGAGCTTGTGCCCGGCCCCTTCGAAGCCCGGGACCGCGCCGCCCCACGACACCACGAAGATGCCTCCGCGGAAGTGGGACGGGAAGGCGATGTGCTCGTAGACGGTCAGCCCGTCCTGGGAGCTGTGCACTTCGAGGTTCGCGCGCGCCGGGGTCTTGGTCGAGCACGCGCCGGCAGTGTCGGTGCCGAAGCAGCCGGGCCAGCCGTAGTCTTTGCCTTCTTCGATCAGGTTGAGCTCGTCGGGCTGGCCCTCCGGAACGTCGCCGCCGTTGTCGCTCGCCCACAGCCTTCCCGCGCTGTCGAACGCGAGACCGTAGGGGTTGCGGGTTCCAGAAGCGAACCGCATCAGATTCTGGCCGTCGGCGTCCACGCGGAGGATCGCGGCCTGGGTCATGGCGTTGGAGTTGGTCTCGTTGTGGTCGTCGACCGACCCGTTCGAGATGTAGAGCTTGCCGTCGGGCCCGAACTCGACGTCGTCGGTCGAGTGCTCGCCATTGGGAAATCCATCGACGACGACGGACTTGGCGCCGCCGACGATCTTGTCGACGCCGCCTTTGCGGCCGACGTAGAGATCGTCCGTGCCGGGTCGGAACGCCAACCCCGAGGGCGTGTCGAAGCCGCTCGCGACCGCGCGCCTGTCCTCGGCCTTGCCGTCCCCGTCCAGGTCGCCCAGGCTGACGATGTCGCCGCCCTGCAGCGCGACATAGAGCCGATGATCGCGCCCGAACGCCATCGCGGTCGGCGCGTCGAGTCTCTCGGCGTACCGGAACGCCTGGAAGCTCGCATCGAGCTTGATCTCCCCGGCCTGGTCGCACTTGCCGGTGTCGCACACGCCCGACGGGGTCTCGGTGCTGCAGGAGGCGGACACCAACAGCAACACGCTCAACAGGGGCTTGCCTGACATGGACCGAAGCTACGGGATTCTGATCGGGGGGTCGAGTCGAAACCACTTCCCATGAAGCTCGGATGTCGATGCCGACCGGTCGCCCGCCACCCAGGACGATCGGGGATCGCAGCTCGAGCGTAACAGGTGTGAGGGCGATCACCGACGTTGCTACCGGCGGCGCAGCCACAGTGCGCCGAGCACGATCATCGACGTTTGCTGGACCACCGCTTGAACTTCGGTTCGGCGCGCTGGATGGTCCCCCATGGCTTTTCAGATCGTCGAAGTCTCCACGAACCACGGCATGTTCGCGATCGCGCTCGATGCTGCTCGCGCACCGAAGTCCGTCGAGAACTTTCTGCGCTACGTCGACGCCAAGCACTACGACGGCACGATCTTCCACCGCGTGATCCCGACGTTCATGGTGCAGGGTGGTGGATTCGATGAGCGGCTCGAGAAGAAGCCGACCCAGGCGCCGATCCAGAACGAGGCGGACAACGGCCTCAAGAACACCCGCGGCACGGTGGCGATGGCCCGCACGAGCGATCCGCACTCGGCGACGTCACAGTGGTTCGTGAACGTGGTCGACAACACGTTTCTCGATCATCAGGCCAAGCAAGGGCCGGGATGGGGCTATGCCGTGTTCGGCAGCGTCACCGAGGGCATGGATGTGGTCGACAAGATCAAGAGCGTGCCGACCGGCCAGATGGGACCGCTCTCGAAGGATGCACCGCAAGAGCTCGTCGTGATCAAGAGCGTGCGAAGGCGCTAGCTCGGCGGCTACCGCCACGGCCTGACCGCAGTCGACCACCGACATCGCGACCGACCTGGCAAGCATGGTCGGACCACATCGATCGGCGCATCCCGAGACCGGCCCAGCCGAAATGCGACCGATTCGCGGTCTCGTGCGTCCGGACCGCCGTGCGCCACCTCGGCTTGCTGCTCGTTCTTTGCCCGACCGCTGCCGGCGCCGAGATCCGCCTCGACCTCGCTCCGATCCCCGAGCTGTCCCTGCTCGAGCCCGCGTTCCACGTCGATCGCGACGAAGATCGGGACGAACGTTCGAAGTCCGGGATCCTCGGATCGATCGGCGTCGGCTACGGCCGGTTCGATGACGATGACCGCGCCACCACGGTCGGCACGCTCGCGGTCGGCAAGCGCACCGAGCGCATGGTGGCGCTCGCGAGTAGCGAGCTGGTGGTCGCGGGGCGCGATCTGTTTCGCGGGCATCACCGCGGCTTGATCGAGCTTCGTACCGAGGAGGATCACGAGGGCGGCATCGGCGGCGCCGTGACCCTGCAGACCGCGATCGATCACGGCGAGGCGCGCGGCCTCGCGCCGGTCAAGCTCGGACCCGGTCGCCACGACACCGCCGGGGTCGGCGCCGAGGCGCTGCTCGACCTCGGTGCCGAGAAGGACGACTTCGTGTGGGTAGCCGAGCTGTTCGCCGACGGAGGCGCGACGCGGTGGCACGACACGCCCGAGCTCGATCGCGCGTATCGCCGATCGCTCGGGCTCGGGTTCGGCCGCAGGCCAGCCGACGGCGAGTTGCCCCGCGGCGCGATCGATCTGATTCGCGGCCGCGTCGAGCACGTGACGATCG
>Ga0316603_10002209_pt1 | contig 10632 bp, 9 predicted proteins | sample OWC_soil_day10_n_FD_207649 | JGI IMG/M metagenome (GOLD analysis project Ga0316603, IMG submission 207649) | Wetland soil microbial communities from Old Woman Creek delta, Ohio, United States - OWC_soil_day10_noCT | ecosystem: Environmental > Terrestrial > Soil > Wetlands | place: USA: Ohio...
CGAACGCTCGGTCTTTTGGGCAAGGTGAAGCATGCAGGGATGCCCCCCGAGCTTCCGGCGCGGCAGGCGGATGCCATGGCCAAGGCGATCGGCTGGCGGCTGAGAAACGAGCGCTTGGCACCCTTGGGGGAGACCCTCCGCCGGTTCCGGCTGGTGCCGGTGCTGGCAACGGCCTGCGCGATCATCGTCGTCGTCATCGGAGGGTACGAACTGCAGCAGCGCCTGTCGGATCGCGGAAACGAAATGGAGATCTCGGCCGACCTGATGCCGCCGCAGGATTTGGAGATCATCAAACACCTTGACCTTTTGAGGGATATGGATACGATAGAAAAACTGATGCACGTGGTGGATATTCCCGACAATGGGCCCGGAACGGAGCAGGGCACCCCGGAGACCCAGGGAATGCATCGGGATGAAAACGGGAAAAGATATGCGTGAGCATTTCAGCGCACTCGTTCGCCGGAAGGCGCTTGCAGTGCTGGCCGTCGTGGTGGTTGTCGGCCTCGGCGGAACCGCATGGGGCCATGTTCAAACCGGAAGGCCGAACGGGCCTTCGGAAGCATTGGATACCGCCGGCCGGCCCGCGCTGAACGCCTCTGCTTATCTTGCTCAGAAGAAAGGCCAGCCGAAGCCCAGCTTCGACAACTTCCCGCCGGAAGAACGGCCGCGCATGCAACAGCAGTTCCGGGAGTGGCAGTCGCTTCCGCCCGAGCAGAAAGACACGATGCGACGCCGCATGGACGAATGGAACCGCATGCCTCCGAACCAACAGGACCGCTACCAGCAGCGCTATCAGCAATGGCAGCAGCTTTCCCCGGACGAGCGCCGCCAGCTCGAGAACAATCTGCGGCGCTGGGAAAATCTTTCCCCCCAGGAGCGAGACTCCATCCGCCAGCGCTTTAAAAACTGACGGCCGGTGCGAGAGCCTTGCGTCACCGGCGGATCACCGCGTTTTCCGCATTTCATTCTCGCCCGACATCGGTCCGCAACCAACAACGCTGAGTCCCTCTTACCCGGCCTGTTCATCCTGGTGACGGTGATCGGATTCAACATCTTCGGGGACGCGCTGCGCGAAGTGCTCGATCCCCGAATCCGCTGAAAGTCTGCAGCGGGAACGGTTTCCAAGACGGGGCCATGGAGCGCATGCCGGAATGAATTCGAAAGTACTTCATCGCGGAGTAATCCAGCAGTAAATCAAATACAAAATTAATTTAATAAAGCGCCGACCGTAGGAAGAGGCGGCGGCGCCTTTCCCCCTCGGGGACGGCTCCTTTTGTCTCTCTTGTCCCCGCCGAGTCCGTGAGCTTAAGTGATCATTGATTAACTTTTTTTTATTTTGCCCGGTCCCGCATCCTCTCCTTCCTATTCAATTTAGCAACGCCTCCACGCCGCATGCGCGAAGAGAAGTAAAACCCGGACGGACTGCCACCAAGAACCCCAGGCAACAGCGCTGGGAAGAAAATTTCCCACTCTCTGAAATCGGTAGTACATTTGCGTTTAGTTAACTGAAAAGAATAGTAAAAATAGTAAAATTAGAAGTTAATTCAGCATCTGAATCAGAATATTGCCATAATAGGGGTGCTTTTTTGAGGCACCAAATATTGTGTGATAATTATACTTGACACACTATATGCATTTGTCTATAATTCCGCCATAATTGTTTCTGTTGATAACTGTTTGACATTCAGACGAAAAACAACATTTGGTCATTAAGCTGGCCGCCTACCACAGCGTCGGCCAGCCAAAGGAGCATAAAGATAAATTATCAATAAGATACGGAATGTTAGCCGCGAGAGGATCCGTATCGGGTAAAGGCCTTGGCGCCGCTCCGTGTCCGTAGCAAGATGCTCATGCAACTTTCTCAATATCGAATCGGCCGATTGGACATTTCCCTGCATCGCCTGGGTTCACTGAGGTGCGGAGAGGAGGCTGTGAGTGGCTGTTAACTTTTCCCTGGCGCAAATGAACGTACTGCTCCTTTACGATTTGGATCCGGATTGGACGCCGCACGAAAAAGAGGAAGTAACCGAGGCGCATATCCGTCTCAGCAACGCGCTCTCCTCAGCCGGTTTTTCTATCGATCTGCTTCCGGTCGTCGATCCGAATTTTTCGCAACGTCTCACCTCATTCAATTCCCGGGAATGCGTTCTCTTCAATTGGTGCGACGGCATTCCCGGCCATCATCACAGCGAGGGGATGGTCGTCCGGCAGCTCGAGCAGATGGGCTTTGTTTTTACCGGCTCAGGCTCCGACACCCTGTCGCTCAGCTATGACAAGGGCCGCGTGAAAGAAATCCTGGATCGCAAGGGCGTCCCCACTCCGCGCTGGCGGATGTACCACTCGTCCAAGGCCAACGGCTGGCATGAGTTCCCCGCGATCGTCAAACCCGCAATAGGGCACTGCAGCGAATGGCTCACCTCCGAGTCGGTGGCCATGAACGCGAAGGAGTTGCATGACCGGATCTCCTATCTGGTCGAAAAGGTCGGCCTGCCGGCGCTGGTCGAAGATTTCATCGACGGCCGTGAATTCCACGTTTCACTGTGGGGTAACGGACGCGTCGAAATGCTTCCCCCGGCCGAGATGGATTTTTCGGCTTTCAGCGACGTGCACGACCGCCTGTGCACCTATGACGCCAAGTTCATTCCCGGCTCCGTCCATTACGAGAACATCAACACCGTCGTTCCCTCGACGCTGAAAGACGCCGAGCTCGCCGAGCTTGAACGGGTCTGTATGGCCGCCTACAAGGCCATCGGCTGCCGCGACTACGGCCGCATTGACATCCGCCTGCGGGACGGCGTGTTCTACGTGCTCGACATCAACCCCAACCCCGACATCAGCGAAGACGCCAGCATGGCGAGCGCCGCCGAGAACGCCGGTTACTCCCACAAGGACATGGCCACCTATCTGGTCAAGCTGGCGGCCAGGCGCCACCCCGTCTTCGGCAAAAAGCTGAGATCGAACGTGCACTGAAGCGGCGTTGACTCTGAGCCGTCACGGCTGGCCGCGACCCCAGACCGGCAGCGGGAACTTTGCACAGTTCTGCCGATCAAAAAGCCCCCAGTGCGGACCGACGCCTCCCATCTCATTTTTCCAGGGCTCATCGAACATTTCGAAAAGGAAAACGCTGACGGCGTGGGTTTGGGCATACCGGGTCAGATCCTGGATGAACCGGCGCTGGTTTTCGAGGCCGGGTAAGGCCGTCCCGTTCGGCGGGCCGGCGCTCGGCCAACCGCTTTCACCAACGACGAGAGGTTTTCCGAGATGCGCATAAAGCTGCTGCAAGCGACGATAGGAGCCGTGGAAATTGGCGCTGACCGCCTCGTCGATCGCCGCCGGCGCAAAGAAGGGGTGGATGTTCACCATGACGACATCGACATGCGGCGCCACCCAGCGTCCCTGGTCGGCATGGTTCTGTACGGCCGCCACCATGGACATGGCCGTGGTGACGACCACGGAGGGCCTCCGGTCGGAGCGCAATCGTCGTTTCACGTAGGCCAGATCCTCGATCAACTGTTCGACGGACACCGGCCGGGGGCAGGCCTCCGGCTCGCCGGGCAGGCATTCGTTGCCGACGACGATTCCAGCGACATTGCGATGCGCATGGGCTAGGCGCAATGCCTCGTCCAGCTGCGCACGGGTGCTGTGCGGCATGCGGACGTCGTCGTGATCCTGGGCGCACTCGTACACGCCCAGAAATAACCGCAGGTCGGGAAAATGGCGCTGAGCCAGCGGTGCGATGCGGTTCAGCCCGTTGTCCAAGCCGAAGGTGCGGATGTGCCGGAACCCCGCCGCATGCATGATCCCCAGGTCGCGCAGGATCTGCGCCGGCGGCAGCTCGGCGGCTGCATGCGGGCTCTGGCCTTCCTGATGGAACGGACCATAGTTCACTCCGATGAAGTAGGACTTATCGGCGCTGCCAGCCGGGCTGGGCACGGGCCAGGCCCCCATCGCACCGGCGGCGAGGATCATCCATGTCAGCGCATGGCGCATGCCGGAAGTCATGACCTACCGCAGCCGCTTCCAGCGCATGGAGTGCCCCGGCCGGATGCCGAACCGCTCGGCGAACCCGGCCTTGGCCTCAACCACAAATTTAGCGGGCCCGGCGGAAGAATACAGCTGGTCGGACATGGGGGTCGTGTGGGGCGCGATGTTCAGCACCTGCGACCGATCGTCGACGAAGATGATATCCAGGGAGGTGGGGGTGTTGCGCATCCAGAAGGTCTGCGGATGTGCGGTTTCAAAGAGAAAGAGCATTCCGGTCATATAATCCCCAAGCATCCGCCGCATGAGTCCTTGACTGCGGGTCTCCGGGGTTTCGGCGATTTCAACCGCCAGGCTGGCAGCGACGGACCCGTCCGGCCGCAAAAATTCGACCATACCTTCGAGCCGGATGGTAGGTTCTCCCTGGGCCTGGCGCAGGCTTAAATCTTCTGCCGGGAAGAAGGCTAGAGCGAAAGACATCATCACGAGGACATGGTTTAGCCTTGCACGCATCATGGCTCGCCCTTGATCTCCGGAATGTGCAGTTTCAGGCGCAGTGCCAAGCGCCTCCGCCTTCATGAAGAAAATCCCCGACACGGGTCAAAGACCGCTCGACGCTGGCAGGTGAATTCAACTCGTTTCGCCGACTGGGGAGTGCATATAGCATCCCGCAGGGAAAGGCAACCGGAGCCAGCGGCATGCCGTGCGGCCGGCAAAGGCATGGCCTATTGACATGCACCGGAGCATTATCTAGGGTGGCAGGTAAGGCGAAGAGATCGGCGGCCGGCGGCTCCGGATGCTGTCCAAAACTTCAAGCGTTGGGGGATGTCATGCATGTCACATTTTATGGCGCCGTGAGGGAAGTCACCGGGTCCATGCACCTCATCAGCACGGAGAGCGACCGCGTCTTGCTCGACTGCGGGCTGTTTCAAGGACGGCGCCGGGAGGCGGCCGAAAAAAACCGGGTGCTGCCCTTTGATGCCGGCCTCCTCACCAACGTGGTGCTTTCCCACGCCCACACCGATCACTCCGGCCGGATACCGGTGATCACGCAAAACGGTTTTACGGGCCGAATCGTCTGCACCCGGGCGACCCACTCGGCCTGCGAATACCTGCTGCCGGACTCGGCCAGCATTCAAGAGTCGGATGCGAACTACCTGAACTACAAAACCCTACGAGCGGCATTATCGCAAAAGGCGCCCCCTCTGCAGGGAAAGAATGAAGCGGCATCCGACTCGAACGCAATCAAGAAGCTGCTGAAAAAAGGGCGGCATGAGTTGAACGTCGAAACCATCAGAGATCTCATGGCCCAGATGCGGCTTGAGACCGTCAAGCCGCTTTACACCCAGCCGGACGCCGCGAAGGCACTGACGTATTTTGATCCCTATCCCTACGGGCGGACGGTGGAAATCGGCAACCAGATGACCTGCACCTTTTACGACGCCGGCCACATTCTGGGCTCGGCCATCAGCATGATCACGGCCCGCAAGAACGGTCGGGCCTTGAGAGTCTGCTTTTCAGGGGACATCGGGCGGTTCGATAAACCCATCCTCAACGATCCCGAACTCGTTTTCGCTGAGGCAGATCGCGACGTAGACCTTCTCATCATGGAGAGCACTTACGGAGACCGGATGCATGAACCGGTGGCGGACTTGAAAGGCCAGCTGTTGGCCGTGTTGGAGGAAACCCTGCAGCGGGGTGGAACAGTCTTGATTCCGGCTTTCGCTTTCGGCCGCACCCAGGTCCTGCTCTACGTGCTGCATGAGCTTTACAACGAAAAACGTCTGCCACGCGCTCCGATTTACGTGGACAGCCCCTTGGCGGTCAACCTGACCAAGGTTTTCGTCGAACACCCCGAGGTCTACGACCGGGACACCCAGACGACTTTTCTGTCCAAGGGGCAGAACCCCTTTCAATTTGATCAGCTCAGGTTCGTGCGCTCGGTGGAGGAATCCATGGCCCTCAACCGGGAGGACAAGCCCCAGATCATCATCGCCGCTTCGGGCATGTGCGAGGCCGGGCGCATCCTTCACCACTTGCGGTTCAAGATCCACAACGAGCGCAACACGATCCTGATCGTGGGGTACATGGCGCAGAATACGTTGGGCCGGCGCATCGAGGACCTCGGCCGCGCGTACGATCAATCCGGAAGACTCGGGCAGCCGCCGACCGTCAAGTTCTTCAACAAGGACTATCCCCTGCGGGCCCACGTAACCAAAATCGGCGGGTTCAGCGGCCATGCCGACAAGGCTGAGATGCTGCGGTTTCTCAAGCAGAGCAATCTGCGCATCCGGAAGATCGCTCTGGTGCACGGTGAAGAGCAGCAGGCGCTGCACTTCGCTGAGAGCCTCCAGGGAGAAGGCTACACGGTCATGGTCCCCCGCCGCGGCGAGACGGTGAAGGTGGGATAAACTCGCCGCCGGTGCGATGAACGCGCACGCAAGGAGGCAACCGTGGGGAGACGGCGCCTGCATTGGGCCTGGGCCATTCTCGGCATCTGCTTCGTCAATCTCTTTATCAATTACTCGGTGCGCCTCGGCTACGGGGTGGTCCTGCCCGAGATGATCCGCACCCTCGGCTTCAGCCGCGCCGACACCGGTTGGATCTACAACTCCTACCTGCTCACCTACATCAGCGTCTCCCCGTTAACCGGATATCTGACGGACCTCCTCGGCGCCCGGCGCGTCGTCACCGTGTGTCTGGCGCTTCTGGGATGCGGGGCCTATCTGCTGGGGACCGTCGAGCATTTCTGGACCGCGTGCCTGTTCTTCGGCCTCGCCGGGCTCGGCGCCACTGGCTTGTGGGTGCCGATCATCACCTTGGTGCAGCGCTGGTTTTCGTACCGGCGGAAGGGTTTGGCCCTGGGGATTCTTTCAACCGGATACGGCCTGGGCTTCGCCGTCATGGGAGCGGTGTTCCCCTGGGTGGTGGAACATTTCAGCTGGCGCTACGCCTGGTATCTCCCGGGAATCCTGGCGCTCGCCATGGCGGCCCCCAACGGCCTCGCTCTGCGGAGCGACCCGGCGGACTGCGGTTTGAAACCCTGGGGGCAGAATGAACCCTCGGCCGCCTCGCCTACGAGAGCCCGTGCCCAGGTGCCCCTGCGCCGCATTCTGCGGCAGCCCAATTTCTGGATCATCGGGGCCTCCTATTTTGCCCTCTCCTACGGCCTGTATGGTTTCACCACCTTCATGGTGGACTACGCCCACTACCAGCTGAACCTACCCCTGGAGACGGCCAGCCGGTTGGCCACCGTCCACGGGCTGTTCCAGGTGGTGGGGGTGCTGACCGTGCTGCCGCTGTCCGATTACGCCGGCCGCAAGCGGACGATCCTGGTCTCGAATACCGCGATCACTGCGCTGGTTACCGGACTGCTGTTCATCGGGGAATCCTGGATCCTGCTCTACGCGATCACCGCCGCGATGGCGGTGTTCTACGGGGCAACCTTTCCCATCTACGGCGCCTGCGCCGGCGACTATTTCCCGCGCGAGGCCATGGGAACTGTGGCCGGCGCCTGGACACCGTTCTACGGATCGGGCGCCATCCTGACCCATTGGGTGACCGGAAAGCTGCGGGACGTGACGGGGGTATACGATCAGGCGTTCATCATCTGTGCTATCATGACTGCGGTCTCGGTGGTCCTGATGAGCCGGGTCCGGCCAAAAGGAAATTATTGAACCGACAGCCAAAATAGGTCAACACCGTCATGCCGGACTTGATCCGGCATCCACTTTGGCCTGGATTCCGGCGCCTGCCCCGGACATTCTTGTTCCGGGGTTCGCCGGAATGGCAAGCTTGGACATATTTAATCGCCGAAGTGATAAGGCCGGAATATCTTATGCTTTGCAGAAATTGCGTCGTCACCGGATGTGCATTAAAATAGGCACGCTGCCATCGTCCATCCAGGACCTCGGAGAGTGACGCCGCGCGATCCGATCAACCTATCTGCTGTGGAGGTTCAACATGAAATGCTTGTTGCTGCCGGCACTCCTGCTTGCGATCCTCATGCCCGCCGCGGGGTGGGCGCAGTCCGACATGGTCACCGGGAAGGCGACGCCACAGGAAGTCTACCAGAAGGTGTCCGAAGCCGCCCGTTTCCTCTCAGAGGTTGGAGAAAAGGGTCTGAAGGAGTTTGAGAGCCCCAAGGGGAAATTTGTCTGGAAGGACACCTACGTGTGGGTGACGGAGTGCGCGAAGAATTACTGCCTGCCGACCCCCAAAAGCCAGGACCTGGGCTTGAACCTGTCACAGATGAAATGCCATCAGACGGGCAAGCTTTACATCCTGGGCCTCTGTGACGACATGGCGGCCCATCCGGAAGGGGCCTGGGTGGAACACTGGCAGCCGAAACCCGGCTTTGACAAGGCCCAGAGAAAAGTGAGCTTCATGATGCCGGTGCCAAACTCGCCGTACCAAGTGGTCTCAGATATTTTCGACGATGCGACGACATTGGAGCAGCTGAACAAAATTTCCAAGCGGCCATAATCTATGTTCGGTTTTTGTGGATCAAGGAGATTCCGATGACACCTGCAGAGCGACATGCGAAAATCGGTGCCTACGGTGAGGCCTACGACCTTCTCTCCGGCGCGTTGAAGCAATTCCCGAAAGACATGTGGCAATACAAGCCCGGGCCGGAACGATGGAGCATTCATGAAATCATTGTCCACATCACCGACAGCGAGGTCAACAGCTACATTCGCTGCCGGAGGTTCATCGCAGAAACCGGCAAGACGGTCATGGCCTATGACGAGAATCGGTGGGCCGATTTACTGAACTACCATGGCCAGAATCCGGAGGATGCCCTCGAGTTGTTCAGGTTGCTGCGGCGGATGAGCCACCGGCTGATCAAGGATTTGCCGGATGCCGTCTGGTCGAACACGGTTGAACATCCGGAAAACGGCATCATGTCCATGGATGACTGGCTGGGCGTATACACCGCTCACGTAACGCAGCACATTCAGCAGATGCAGGTCACTCATGCGGCATGGCTGGCCGAGAAAAAAGGCCAGCGCCCCGATCCGGAGACGTCGCTGTTCAAATTCTCGGAAAAGTGAAATTCCCCAGGCGGGCAGCTTGCGAGCGACCAATTCCCACCGTAGACTGGCGGCGCGAATTCTTTTCTTCCTTCCTTTTCACCCTTTGACAAAGGGGGAAGGGGGATTTTGAATTCGACTTTCGGGGAAGGTTAACATCCATGAGTCGTTTCCTATGCGTGGACATCGGCGCGGGCACCATGGACGTGCTCTGGTTCGACACCGAGGCCGTGCACCATTACAAGGCGGTCGCGGTATCGCCGGTGCGGACGATCGCCGAGAGGGCGGCGCGGCTGCCGGGAGATCTGGTAGTAACGGGCTGCGAGATGGGCGGGGGGCCGGTGACGGCGGTCCTGCGCCAGCGGGCCGAAACCAACGAGGTCATCGTTGCGCGATCGGCGGCCGCCACCCTGCATCACGATCCGGAGAAGGTGCGTTCCTGGGGCATTTCGGTTGTTGAAGACCGGGAGGCGGAGAAGCTGCGCCGGCGCCGGCGATACGCCCATTTGATGCTGCAGGACATCGAAGCGGACCGGCTGGAGCGCATCGTTGAAGGATTCGGCGTCGCCTTCGAATTCGATGCGGTGGCGGTCTGCGTGCAGGATCACGGTGTCCCGCCGCCGGGAATGTCGCACCTGGATTTCCGGCATCGGATTTATAAGGAACGGCTCGACGCCCAGCCCCATCCACATGTCCTGCTTTTTTCGGCCGGCGAGGTTCCGGAGGTCCTGAACCGCCTGCGGTCTGTTGCCCGGAGCGCCGGGCAGCTCCCGGCCGGGGAAGTTTATGTGATGGACAGCGGCATGGCCGCCGTCGTGGGGGCCGCGCTCGACACCCACGCCCCCAAAGATCGTCCCTTCGTGGTGCTGGATGTCGCCACCTCGCATACCGTCTGCGCGGCGGTTGCGGCGGGCGAGCTGGCCGGCCTGGTTGAGTATCACACGGTGGACATCACCCGCGAACGGCTCGAGGCACTTCTGGAGAATTTAGTGGCAGGGCGGCTGGACCACCGCCAGGTCCTCGAGGAGGGCGGCCACGGCGCCTACATCCGCAAGGCGGTCGGCTCCGAGGCGCTGAATGCCATCATCGCCACCGGCCCCAAGCGCCGGCTTGTGCAGGGCTCCAGGTATCCGATGATCTTCGGTGCACCGCTGGGCGACAACATGATGACCGGCTGCGTCGGCCTGCTCGAGTCCCTGCGGAGGCGAATGGGGCTGGAATCGATCCTCTATGTGTAATATCATTCCTGCTTTCGCGGTAGCGCATGTACGGTGCCGCGTCTCGATTTTTGTTTTTGAAGTCGAAAATCGCGACCCTTTTGCTTTGTCCGAATGCTTACGATTTAATATCAATATGTTAACTTTGCATGGCTTAATGCTGTTATTGGTCAGCTCCCTTCCTTAACCCCCCCCTGCAAAAAAGCTTTTTGCGTTTTCCTCCTTGACCGCTATTTTGGAGAATCAGCCAATACCCTCTGGGTAACGTTTAATTATGATTTAACTGGAGGAGAATACTCAAGTATTTTCCATAAAGGACCGAAAAAGCCATAAGGAAGTCATCGGAGAATTGATCCTTAATTTAACCCGGTTCTTGTTCAGGCATGACCCCCAGCGTCAAC
>Ga0316603_10002213_pt1 | contig 10622 bp, 5 predicted proteins | sample OWC_soil_day10_n_FD_207649 | JGI IMG/M metagenome (GOLD analysis project Ga0316603, IMG submission 207649) | Wetland soil microbial communities from Old Woman Creek delta, Ohio, United States - OWC_soil_day10_noCT | ecosystem: Environmental > Terrestrial > Soil > Wetlands | place: USA: Ohio...
GAGCGACGCGGGGCGGAGCCAGAGCGCGACGCTGCCGCGAGCCTACCTCGCGATGTGGATCGGACCGCTGGGCGCGATCGGTGCGGCGATCCTGATCGCGCGCCAGGATCCCCACGCGGCGATCGCGGCGGCCCCGATCCTCGCTGCGTGGCTGATCGCGCCAGGGCTCGCGTGGTGGCTCAGCCTGCCCGTGGTCCCCGCGGCACCGCGGCTGTCGCGCGAGGACCAGGCGTTCCTCCACCAGGTCGCGCGCAAGACGTGGAGGTTCTTCGAGGTGATGGTCACCGCGGCCGACAACGACCTGCCGCCGGACAACTTCCAGGAGGAGCCCGCACGGGGTGTGGCGCGCCGGACCTCACCGACGAACATCGGCCTGGCGTTGACCGCGAACCTCGCGGCGTACGACTTCGGCTACATCGCGGCTGGCGAGCTGGTCGCGCGCACGGCACGGACCCTGGGCTCGCTCGATCGGATGCAGCGCTATCGCGGCCACTTCTTCAACTGGTACGACACCGAGACGCTCGAGCCGCTGCGGCCGATGTACGTCTCGACGGTCGACAGCGGGAACCTCGCCGGTCACCTGCTGACGCTCGCGGTCGGGCTCGACGAGCTCGAGCAGCGGCCGATCGTCGGTGCGCCGACCTTCGACGGCCTGCGCGCGACGCTCACCATCCTCGCCGAGCACGTGTCGCAGCTGCCCGTAGCAGCTCGCCCGGAGGAGGGCGCACGCACCGACGTCGCTCGCAGGGTCGAGCGCCTCCGCGGCGAGCTCGATGCCCGGTGCGACACGCTCGCGGAGATCGAGGCCAGGCTGCATGCGGTCGCGAAGGCGGCGGACGCGCTCGTCACCGCGGTCGGCGCGACCGCTGACCCGGATGTGGCATGGTGGGCCAACGCGTTCGCAGCGCAATGTACCGAAGCGGTCCGCGAGCTGGTCGAGCTCGCGCCGTGGCTCGCGCTCCCCGGACCGCCGAGCCGGTACGACGGGATCCGCTCGCTCGCCGAGCTCGCCCGGCTCGAGTCGACGCTGGTCGCGACCGATCCAGCCGAGCTCCAGGGCGCGGTCTCGATCGCAGCCGAGCGGGCCGCGGTCCGGATCGGCCACGTGCGCGCCCTCGCAGCGCGGTGTCGCGAGCTCGCGGATCTCGACTACGAGTTCCTCTACGACCGGCAGCGCCATCTGTTCTCGATCGGCTACAGCGTCAGCGAGCATCGCCTCGATGCGAGCTACTACGACCTGCTCGCCTCCGAGGCACGTCTCGCGAGCTACATCGCGATCGCGCAGGGCAAGCTGCCGCAGGAGCACTGGTTCAGCCTCGGCCGGCTGCTGACGACCTCGCACGGCAAGCCCGCCCTGCTGTCGTGGAGCGGATCGATGTTCGAGTACCTGATGCCGCTCCTGATCATGCCGTCGTACGAGCGCACGCTCCTCGACGACACCTGCCGCGCCGTCGTCGCCCGCCAGATCGCCTATGGCCGCGAGCGCGGCGTGCCGTGGGGGGTCTCCGAGTCCGGCTACGACAAGACCGACGCGCAGCTCAACTATCAGTATCGCGCGTTCGGGGTCCCCGGCCTGGGCTTCCAGCGCGGGCTCGGCGAGGAGCTGGTGATCGCACCCTACGCGAGTGCGATGGCGCTCGTCGTCGATCCTGCGGCAGCCTGCGCGAACCTCGAGCGCCTCGCCGACGACGGGCAGCTCGGCGCCTATGGGTTCTACGAGGCGATCGACTACACGCCGGCGCGGCTCGCCTCCGGCAAGCGAAGCACGACCGTGCGGTCGTTCATGGCGCACCACCAGGGGATGACCTTCCTCGCGCTCGCGTACGTCCTGCTCGACCGGCCGATGCAGCGCCGGTTCACCACGGATCTCGCCTTTCGTGCGACGGACCTGTTGCTCCAGGAGCGGGTGCCGCGCGTGCAGGCGATCTATCCGCACCCCGCGGAGGTCTCGCCCGCGCAGGAAGCGTCCCTCTCGCCCGCGGCGGCGCTGCGCGTGTACACGACACCGAACACGCCGCGGCCCGCGGTTCATCTCCTGTCGAACGGCCACTATCACGTCGCGGTGACCAATGCCGGCGGTGGTTACAGTCGGTGGCGCGACATCGCGGTGACCCGCTGGCACGAGGACGCGACGCGCGACTGCTGGGGAACGTTCGGTTACCTCCGCGACGTGACGAGCGGAGCGTTCTGGTCCGTCGCCCACCAGCCGACGCTCGCGCGCGCGAGCCGCTACGAGGCGATCTTCTCCCAGGGCCGCGCGGAGTTCAGGCGCTTCGATCGCGAGATCGAGACCCATGTCGAGATCGCGGTCTCGCCCGAGGATGACATCGAGCTGCGCCGGATCACCCTGACCAATGCGAGCCGCACGGAGCGCACCCTCGAGCTGACGAGCTTCGCGGAGATCGTACTGACGCAGGCGGCGGCGGACGCGGCACACCCCGCGTTCTCGAACCTGTTCGTCCAGACCGAGGTGCTGGCCGCGCAGCAAGCGATCCTGTGCACGCGCCGCCCGCGGTCCGGCAGCGAGCGTCCACCATGGATGGTGCACCTGATGACGGTGCACGGCGCCACCGTCGGCGAGACCTCGTACGAGACGGCGCGCACGCAGTTCATCGGCCGCGGGCGGTCTGCGTCCGACCCGATCGCGATGTATCGCGAAGCGCTGACCAACACCGACGGGTCCGTGCTCGATCCGATCGTCGCGATCCGCAACCGGGTCGTGCTCGCGCCCGACGCGATGATCCGGATCCACTTCGTGACGGGCGTCGCCGAGACCCGCGAGGGAGCCCTCGCGCTGATCGAGAAGTATCGCGATCGCAACATCGCGGATCGCGTGTTCGAGCTCGCGTGGACCCATGGGCAGGTCGTGCAGCGTCGCCTCGATGCGACGAACGCGGACATCCAGCTCTACGAGCGCCTCGCCAGTCACATCCTGTACGCGACGTCCGCGCGCCGCGCACCGAAGAGCCTGCTCGCGCGGAACCGCGGCGCGCAGTCGGCGCTGTGGGCCTACGGTATCTCGGGCGACGTTCCGATCGTCCTGGTCCGGATCTCCGATCTCGTGAACATCGAGCTCGTTCGCCACCTCGTCAAGGCGCACGCCTACTGGCGACTCAAAGGGCTCACCGCGGATCTCGTGATCTGGAACGAGGACCCGTCGGGCTACCGGCAGGTCCTGCAGGACACGATCATGGCGATCATCGCCTCGGCTTCGGTCGCCGAGGCCAGCGTGCTCGACAAGCCCGGTGGCATCTTCGTGCGGCGCACCGAGCAGTTCAGCGAGGACGACAAGATCCTCATGCAGACCGTCGCGCGCGTGATCCTCGACGCGAGCGATGGCTCCCTCGTCGAGCAGATGGAGCGCAAGCCACGGATCGACGCGCCACAGCCCGAGGCGGTCGTCCCGCGGCGTGCGCCCGTGGCAGTGGCCGCGATCGAACGGCCCGATCTCGTCGCGTTCAACGGCCGCGGCGGGTTCACGAGCGACGGCCGCGAGTACGTGATCACGACCGCGGCGGACGCGCGCACGCCCGCGCCGTGGAGCAACGTGCTCGCGAACCCGTACTTCGGCACGGTGGTCACCGAGAGCGGCGGCGGGTACACGTGGTGCGAGAACGCGCACAGCTACCGGCTCACGCCCTGGCACAACGACGCGGTCAGCGACGTGACGGGCGAGGCGCTCTACGTGCGCGACGACGAGACCGGTGCGTACTGGTCGCCGACGCCGCTGCCCGCGGTCGGCACGGGGCCGTACACGAGCCGGCACGGGTTCGGCTACAGCGTCTTCGAGAACACCACCGCTGGCATCGCGACCGAGCTCACGACGTTCGTCGCGACCGACGCTCCGCTGAAGTTCCTCGTACTCAAGCTCCGGAACACGTCGGGCAGGCCGCGACGGCTCTCGGTGCTCAACTACTTCGAGCTGGTCCTCGGGTCCAACCGTGCTGTCAACGCACCGCACGTGATCGTCGAGCTCGATCTCAAGACCGCGGGCCTCCTCGCGCGCAACGCGTACAACGCCGAGCTCGCGCACCGGGTCGCGTTCCTCGATTGCAGCGAGGTGAATCGTACGGTCACTGGGGACCGCCTCGAGTTCCTCGGCCGCAACGGCAGCCCAGCTCATCCGGCGTGCATGGCGAGGCCGCGGCTGTCGGGGCGCGCGGGCGCCGGGCTCGATCCGTGCCTCGCCATGCAGACGACCATCGAGCTCGCGGATGGCCAGGAGCGCGAGGTCGTCTTCACGTTCGGCTCGGGGCGCGATCTCGCCGACGCACGCCACCTGGTGATGCGGTTCCGTGGGACCGGGGCCGCGCGCACGGCGATCGAGGGCGTGTGGGCGTACTGGAACAAGACGCTCGGCACGGTCCATGTCCAGACACCGGATCCCGCGCTCGACTTCCTCGCGAACGGTTGGCTCCTCTACCAGGTGCTCGCGTGCCGGATGTGGGGCCGCAGCGGCTTCTACCAGTCCGGCGGCGCGTTCGGCTTCCGGGATCAGCTCCAGGACGCGCTGGCGCTGGTCCACGCCGAGCCCGCGCTCCTCCGCGCGCAGATCCTGCTCGTGGCGTCACGCCAGTTCTCCGAAGGGGACGTCCAGCACTGGTGGCATCCGCCGCTCGGTCGCGGGGTGCGGACGCGGATCTCCGACGACTACCTGTTCCTCCCGTACGCGGTGTGTCGCTACGTCGCCGCGCTCGGTGACACCGGTGTCCTCGACGAGAAGCTCGCGTTCCTCGTGGGCCGCCCCGTCAACGCCGACGAGGACAGCTACTACGATCTCCCGGGGCGCTCGGACGAGACGGCCACGGTGTACGAGCACTGTCGGCGCGCGATACGGCACGGGCTGCGGTTCGGCGAGCACGGCCTGCCGCTGATGGGCAGCGGTGACTGGAACGACGGCATGAACCTCGTCGGTGACCACGGCAAGGGCGAGAGCGTGTGGCTCGCGTTCTTCCTCTACGACGTGCTGGTCAAGTTCGGTGAGCTCGCCACGCGTTGCGAGGACCCGGCGTTCGCCGCGCTGTGCGCCTCCGAGGCGGTGAAGCTGCGCGACAACATCGAGCAGCACGCCTGGGATGGCGCGTGGTACCGCCGCGCGTACTTCGACGATGGAACGCCGCTCGGCTCGGCGCAGAATCCCGAGTGTCAGATCGACTCGCTGCCGCAGAGCTGGTCGATGCTGTCGCACGCCGGCGATCCGGACCGCTCGCGCCAGGGCCTCGCGGCGGTCGACGCGCGCCTCGTTCGCCGCGACCTCGGTCTGATCCAGCTGTTCGATCCGCCGTTCGCGAGCTCGGCGCTCGAGCCCGGCTACATCAAGGGCTACGTCCCGGGCGTGCGCGAGAACGGCGGGCAGTACACCCACGCCGCGGTGTGGGCCGCGATGGCGTTCGCGGTTGCCGGCGATCGCGAGCGAGCGTGGGAGCTGTTCAACCTGATCAACCCGATCCACCACGGCGACAGCGCGGCCGCGATCGAGACCTACAAGGTCGAGCCCTATGTGGTCGCCGCCGACATCTACACGAACCCGCAGCATGCAGGGCGCGGCGGCTGGACCTGGTACACGGGATCGGCGGCGTGGATGTACCAGCTGATCACCGAGTCCCTCCTCGGGATCCGGCTCGTCGTCGATCAGCTCCACGTCGCGCCGCTGTTGCCCGCCAGCTGGCCGGGCTTCGCGCTGCACTACCGCCACCGCGAGACCGTCTATCACATCGAGGTCAAGAACCTCGGCGGCGACGGGCGGACCGTCCGCCGGGTGACCTGTGACGGCGTGGACCAGCCTGCCAAGACGATCCCGCTGCGCGACGACCGCCGGGAGCACCGCGCGGAGATCGAGGTCGGGAGTTCGTGATGGCCGGCCACCGGTGATACCGTCCGCGCGATGTCGACGGCGCTCCTGATCCTGCTCGCGCTCGCGGCGACGTGGTGGTTGATCACCCGGATGCGGGTGACCCCGGCGCCCGTCGCGATGATCGTGCAGCGCATCCACTTCCCCGATGGCGGGGTGCGGCTGAGCGACGTCGAGGGCTCGCTCGCCAAGCTCCGCAACCCCGAGGAGATCGTGATCCCGTTCGAGCACGCGATCCTCGTGATCGCGTACCCGCTGACCACGCCGGCCTCGATCGCGATCAGTGCGGCGTTCGCGGTCGGGTTCACGCGCGCCGAGCTCGTGCGCGCCGCGTGCGAGGAGTACGCGAACGTCTACGAGGCCGAGGAGGCCACGGCGACGCACAAGACGCTTCCCCTCGAGGAGCGCGGGACGCTGAAGAACCGCAACCGCACCGACGGCGTGTACGGCATCTACGGCCACGATCTCGATCGCCTCGTGCTGACGGCGATGCGCTGGACCCGCGAGTCCGACGGCACCATCAAGATCGAGCTGCACGTCGAGAGCTGACCCCGCGCGAGCCCATCACCCGGGCGGCCCCCCCCTGCCCATTCGGGCGAGTCGCCCGGCTCCGAACGCGCCTTAGCTTGGGGCCATGGTTGGCTGGCTCCAGGCGCGACGTCGCAGGCGGATCCTCGCGCAGCAGGTCCCCGAGGCGTGGGACCGCTACATCGACGACAACGTGGCGCTCGCTCGCCGCCTCGATCCCCAGGGCCGCCGCCGGCTCGGGGACCTCGTGCAGATCTTCATCGCGGAGAAGCACTGGGAGGGCTGTGGCGGGCTCGAGCTGACCGAGGAGATCCAGGTCACGATCGCCGCACAGGCGTGCCTCCTCGCCATCGGGCGCGACGACAGCCTGTACACGGATGCGCGGTCGATCCTCGTCTACCCGTCGACGCTGATCACCCCGCCGCGGCCGCTCGGGTTCTTCGAGCAGCCGCGCACGCCGGTGGGGCACGGCTCGACCGTGATCGGCGAGGCGATGCTCGGGGGACCGGTCGTGCTCGCGTGGGATGCCGTGCTCGCCGGTGGCCGCGCGGAGATCCCCGGCAACGTCGTGCTCCACGAGTTCGCGCACAAGCTCGACATGGAGACCGGCCAGATCAACGGCACGCCGCCGCTGGCGAACAAGGCCGCGCGCAAGCGCTGGGCGCGCGTGTGCTCTGCCGCGTACCTCCGTCATCGCGACAGCGTCGAGCACGGCTGGCCGACGCTGATGGACGCCTACGGCGCCACCAACGAGGCCGAGTTCTTCGCGGTCGCGACCGAGACGTTCTTCACGCGCCCGAACGAGCTCTGGTACGAGTACCCCGACGTGTTCGCGCTGCTCGCCGACTTCTACCGGGTGGTGCCCGGCGCGGCGTCCGCGTCGCCCGCCGAGGTCACTTGACGATCTCGATCTTCGTGAGCGCGCGCAGATCGCCCGCGGCCTGGAAGCCGTCGCCCTGCTTCTTGTAGAGGCGGAACCGCAGCGCTCCCTGACGGTTGAGCTTGATGAACGGGATCGTGCTCGCGTCGAGGTCCTTCTTCTCGAGCGGCAGCGTCGTGCCACCCGCGTCGTACAGCATGAGCTTGTCGAACGACTTCACGCCGGCCGCGGTGAGGATCGTCTCGAGCCGCCACCCCTTCGCGTCGCCGCCGCCACCGGGCATCAGCTCGCGCGTGAGGCCGAGGAGCTGCTCGCCCGTGAGCTTCTTCTCCTCGGAGCCGATCTTGATCACGAGCTCGACCTTCGCGGGATCGATCACCTCGCCACCGCCGTGATCGTTGCCGCCGCGCATGCCACTGGCGTCGAGCTTGACCCGCAGCTCGGTGATCGCGTCCTCGCGGAGCGCCGGCTTGCCGCGCTTGCCGAGCTCGACGGGATCGAACAAGCCGAAGCTGATGGTGCCGCCCTCGCCGGGGAACAGCGCTGGAACGTAGTCGCGGTAGGTCTCGAACGGCTTCAGGAGCTCCGCGGTCTTCGCGCCCTTGGTCGCGATCGCCTGCCACTTGCCGAGCCGGCGCGCGCCCTCCGGCAGCAGCGTGTCGAGGCGGGGCCAGTCCTTGACCGCGGCGGGGGCGATCGTCGCCACCGCGGCGTCATCGACGAACAGCTGGACGCCGCTCGTCGCGGGCGGGGGCGCCTGCGAGCCCACCGGCTGGGGCGTCGGCGCAGCGGACCCGGGGAGCGGCGCTTCTTCGTCTTTCTTGCCGCCACACCCGGCGAGGACAAGTGCAATGACAACAGCGTGTGTGCGCATCGCTCGTGATCGTAGCACGCCGCGATCAGGACTTCGGACGGGCCCGGGCGTTCCACACGCGGAGCGACAGCACGAGGCCGATCAGGGCGATCGGGATCATCGCGTACGGCCAGATCATCCAGTTGTCGATGTTCTTGGCCTCGGGGTTCGAGCGCGTGGTCGTGTCGGCGCAGATGATCAGCTTCTCCGGCAGGTAGGCGCCGTAGAGGAACGACTGCACCATCGAGCCGGCGTAGACGAAGCCGTCGATGATGCCGACCGCGGTGCCGGTGTTCTTGCGTCCGCCGAAGTCCGCGCTCGCGGTCCCCGACAGCATGCCGTGGACGCCGATGATCGCCATCGACATGAACGCGATCACCCACGGGATCATCGTGGTCGATGACAGCAGGATCAGCGGGATGATCGTGATCGCACCGACGAGCATCAGGATGTAGAGCACCGCCGCGACCGGCCCGCGCCGCGACTGGAACAGGTGATCGGAGATCGCGCCCGCGAACATGCCGCCGGTGATGCCGGCGATGCACGACACGACGCCCCAGTTCTCGATCACGAACGAATTGCCGAGGCCGACGCCCGAGCTGAAGTCGCGTCCCCACTGGAGGATCGCCTGGCGCAGGAAGCCGGAGCACAGCTCGATCAACGCGATCGTCAGGATGATCGGGTTCGACAGCAGGCGCACGATCACCTTGACCGCCGGCTCCTTGGTGCCGTCGTCCGGGGTGCTCGCATCGCCGAGATCGAAGTCGGTCTGGCCCGCCTTCGACGGCGTGTCGCGGACGAACAGCCAGCACAGGACGAAGAACACGATCAGGATCCCGGCCGGGATGAAGAACACCCACTCGAGCTGGGTCGGGAACGCGTCGGTGATCATCTTCCCGCCGTCGTAGGCGAAGAACAGCCCGAGGGAGATCAGGATCCCGAAGATGCCGCCGAACGTGCCGCGCTCGCGGAGGTGGAACCACGAGCCGTTGACCTTGACGATCGAGACGGCGCCGAAGCTCTGGAAGTACATGTTCGCGCAGTACAGGACGAGCATCGTGTGGAACGGCGTCCCGAACAGCGCGCTCTTCGTGTAGACGGCGTACCCCATCAGCAAGCTGGCCACCGCGGCGCCGCCCGCGGCGATCATGATCGTGGTGCGGCCGCCCCAGCGATCGGTGAGGGGACCGTTGAGGAGGAACGCGACGCCGTAGGTCGCCGAGCCCCATCCGAAGATCTGGCCGAACTCGGACTCGGTCAGGCCACCGACGTACTTGTACTGGTTGAGGTTGTACCGGGCCATGTACAGGAACGAGTACGTGAGGCCGAGCACGAGCCAGTTGAGGAGCCGCCTGCGCCGGAACGCCTCGGAGTGACCGAGCTCGACCTTCGGCAGGCGAGCGAGCACGATGGAGATCACGATCAACAGCACGCCGATCGGCAGCAGCTTCTCGTACAGCGGCTTCTCGGGCCGCTTCGGTGACTTGAGCTTGGGCTTCGCGCAGGCCTCGGCCGCGGCGGCGCCGACCTTGTCGAGGCTCGCGGCGCTCGGCGCGGTGCCGGGGCTGATCACGATCGGCGCCGCGGAGCCCGTCGGCGTCGCGGAGCCCGTCGGCTGCGCGAGCACCGGAGAGCCGAACGCGACGAGGCCGATCGCGAGCAGAGCGGAGAGGATCCAGATCCGGGAGGTCGAGCGTGCTTGCATGGCGTACTGCCCGAGGGCCCCACCGTTTATAGAGGCGGGGTCCACACCCTGTCTCGTCGGAACGACGGGTTTGTCGGGTATGCTCGGCGCTCGGCTTTCCAGCGAGAGCGGGTCGATGCCGTCGGCGTACTCCTGTCACGAGCGCGCGGCGTGCTGGTCATCACCGCGGCGGGTGTGTCGATGGACTCGGCGCTGCCGACGGATCCGTTCACGCGACTGCAGGCCGAGCTCGATGTCGGCTTCGTCATGGTGTTCGCGATCGGCATCCCGACGATCGAGATCTCCGAGGTCGTCGATGGTGTTCGACGCGAGCTGGAGCGTGACTACACGAGTTTCTCCGACGAGGACGCGCGGCGAATGACGTTCGGGTCCAGATGTTTTCCGTCGGGTAACGGAGCTGCGCGACTGTAACCCGGCATGCATCGATCGCGGTCACCCGGCGCTCTGACCGACGACAAGCTGCGCTGCGAAGTTGGCTGAGCGTCGCAACTACGCGCAGTGTCGGACAATGTCCACAGCGCGAGGTCTGCGCGGGGTTGTTACTCCTGGGCACATGGGACGGAACAACACACTCGCGTTCGCACTGATCCTGGGCCTGTCGACTTTCGGTTGCGCGGTGAAGGATCCGAGTCCCGCGGACGACGGATCCGGGGCGGATGGGACCGGCACGGGCGGCGACGGCAGTGGCAGCGGCAGTGGTAGCGGCGAGCCCGGCGGGCCGGACGTCGACGACGACGGCACGCTGCCGACGTACCCGACCGCGCACCCCCGCATCTACCTCGGCACGCACAAGGCGCGCCTCCAG
>Ga0316603_10002216_pt1 | contig 10605 bp, 13 predicted proteins | sample OWC_soil_day10_n_FD_207649 | JGI IMG/M metagenome (GOLD analysis project Ga0316603, IMG submission 207649) | Wetland soil microbial communities from Old Woman Creek delta, Ohio, United States - OWC_soil_day10_noCT | ecosystem: Environmental > Terrestrial > Soil > Wetlands | place: USA: Ohio...
TGCGCCGAATTGCCGAAATGGACGACCGGCTGCAATCCGGCGATCCGGGCGGTGCGGAAGACGGTTCGGAAGGGGGCCCGACCGAGGTCGACTTCACGTTCACGCCATGATCCTGAGGGCGCTGCCGAACCTGCTCTGCGTGTTGCGGATGCTGCTCGTCTACCCGACGGCGATCGGCATCCTCGAGGGGCGCTACCAGCTCGTGCTCGCGCTGTTCGCACTCGCTGCGTTCACCGACGGAGTGGATGGGTTCCTGGCCCGGCGGTTCGGCTGGACCACGGACCTCGGCAAGATCCTCGACCCGCTGGCCGACAAGCTGCTGATGGTCGGCATGTTTCTCTGCATGAGCGTCGCCGGGTTGGTGCCATGGTGGCTCACGGCGCTCGTGCTGCTCAGGGACGTCGTCATCGTTTCGGGCGCCATGGCCTACCGTGCTCTGTTCGGTCCGCTGCACGGTCGACCGACGGTGTCGAGCAAGTTCAATACGCTCTGCCAGGTCCTTTTCTGCCTCGCCGTCGTCGCGCAGGCCGCGTATGGCTGGCCCCCGCCGCAGGCTGTCGTCGCGCTGGGTGCGCTGGTGCTGGTGACGACGTCGGTGAGCGGCCTCGACTACGTGCTGACCTATTCGCGCCGCGCTGCCGTGGCTGCGCGTGCGCGGGCGCACGGCGCCACCGGCTGACAGCCCGTGGAGCAGCTGCCGCTCAGCGTCCGCCTGCGCGATACGGCGCGACTCGCGAGTTTCGTCGCTGGTGGCAACCGGGAAGTGTTCGAACTGGTCGCTGCCGGTCCCTCGAGCGCGCCGCGCGTGCTCTGGATCTGGGGCAGGCCGGGCACAGGCAAGACTCATCTGCTGCAGGCTGCCTGCGCAGCCGTTGCGCAAGCCGGTGGAGCCGCCAGCTACGTGGACCTGTCGACGGCCGCCACTTCCGGCTGGCTGGAGGGCTGCGAGAACCTGGACCTCGTCTGTCTCGACGGGCTCGAGGCGATTGCGGGCGATGCGGACTGGAATGACGCGATCTTTCGCCTGCATACGCTGATGCAGGACGGTGCCGCGCGTCTTTACACGACGTCGACGGCGCCGCCTGCGAGCATCGCATTCAGGCTGCCCGACCTGCGTTCGCGGCTGCTTGCGGCCTCGGTCCACCAGCTGCATGAACTCGACGAGGCAGGCCAGGCGGAGGCGCTGCGCCGTCGCGCCGCCGGGCGCGGGCTCGAGCTGTCGACCGAGGGCGCGCTCTATCTCGTGCACCGGCTGCCGCGCGACATGCACTCGCTCTGCGCGGTACTCGACCGCCTCGACGAGGCGTCGCTCGTGGCACAGCGCAGGCTCACCGTGCCGTTCCTGCGCCAGGCGCTCGAGGCTCAGGGAATCGGGGCGGCCTGAGATCCCGTTTTCGGCCGTGTGACGCGCAGATACACGACCAGCGCGACGAAGTGCGCGAGACTCGTGAACAGGATTGCCGCCGCAATGGCGCGCACCGCGCTGTTCGCGATCACCTCGGTGATTCCGTAGACGAAACAGGGCGCGATGCAGAGCGTCGCCCAGGCGTAAGTGCGCCGGTCACCTTGCAGCAGTCCCTTCAGGGGCAGCAGCAGCGGCAGTACCAGCGCCGCCGCCAGCAGCGCGCTTCCTGGCCATGACGCGTTCAGCGTGGCTGCGACGCCGATTGCGACCCCGATCATGGCCAGCGTCGCGAGCGCCCAGCGTCGGGCGCGCAGGCGGGGCTTGTCCATGTCCTGCACCGCGGCTCAGCCCCGTTCCGTGCGCACGGCCACTGCGACCTCGGCCACCCGGCGGCCCAGCAGCTGCGCCAGTTCGCGCTCGTCGTCGCTCAGGCGGGCGTCGCCCCGTGACCCGGCGAAATGGCTGGCGCCGTAGGGAGTGCCGCCCGTCCGCGTACGGTTCATGGCCTCGGCCGTGAACGGCAGGCCCACGATGTACATGCCATGGTGCAGCAGCGGAATCATCATCGTGAGCAGCGTGGATTCCTGGCCGCCGTGCAGCGATCCGGTCGATGTGAAGACTCCTGCCGGCTTGCGATCGAGCGCACCGTTCAGCCACAGCGCGCTGGTCCCATCGAGGAAATACTTGAGCGGCGCCGCCATGTTGCCGAAACGGGTCGGGCTGCCGAGAACCAGACCGCCGCATTCGCGCAGGTCGTCATGAGTGGCGAAGGGCGGGCCGGAGTCCGGAACCGTCGGCTCGGTTGCCTCGGTCACCGTCGAAACCGCGGGCACGGTGCGCAGCCGCGCGGTGGCGCCGGCGACGGACTCGACACCCCGAACGACCTGCCTCGCCAATTCGGCCGTTGCGCCATGTCGCGAGTAGTAGAGCACCAGAATGTCGGTCACTTGTTGGATTCCCTGATTGACGGCGCCGGCGCGCATGGCCGCCGGCGGATTCTAGGTCCGCGATCCTTGACGGTACAGGGTGCAGTTGTTAGCGTGCTCCAGCCAACCTGGCCGCCGACCATGCAACCTCCACGCCGACTCGTACTGCCGACCATGATGCTTGCATTGCTCGGTGCGATGCAGCTTGCGGGTTGCGTTGGCGCGCCGGTGCAGGAGATGAGCAATGCGCGGCAGGCTGTGCGCGCAGCCCAGCAGGCCGGCGGGGCGAAGTACGCTCCCGAGGCCATGTCCGAGGCGGAGCGACTGCTGCAGAGCGCAAAGACGAACCAGAGCAAGGGCGAATACCGGGTCGCTCGCGAGCAGGCCGAGCAGGCGCGCGACAAGGCGATGGTTGCGCTGCAGGAGGCCGAGGCGGCCAGGGCTTCGAAGCAGGGCCCCTGATCCCGCATCGCCCATGAGCGGCTGGATTTCGCGTCGTTGTCTGGTCGCCGGGCGCGTACAGGGAGTCTTCTATCGCGCGAGTGCGCGTGAGCGTGCCCGGGAGCTCGGCGTGACGGGCTATGCGCGCAACCTTGCCGACGGCCGGGTGGAAGTTCTCGCCTGCGGTGATCCGTCGGCCGTCCACGCACTCTGCGAATGGCTCTGGCAGGGTCCGCCCTCGTCGCACGTCACTTCGGTGCAGGTCGAAGAGTTGCAGGCTGGCGCGCCCGCCGTGCGCCCCGAGGGATTCCAGACGTCCTGACCCGCGCTCAGTACGCGTAGCGCCAGCGGGAGATCAGCCGGTCGATCACCAGGTCCGAGTAGTTGGGTCGCCCGAGACTGCCGTTGTAGCGCTGCAGCGCGCGCTGGTAGTTGCCGCGTTCCTTGCGCAGGTAATAGCTCAGGATCGTCGTCCCCATCCTGATGTTGTCCGAGATTCGCAGCAGCTGCGAGTTCGTCATGCCGAGTTCCTTTGGCCAGAACGGCATCACCTGCATCAACCCCACCGCGCCTGCCGAGGAGACGGCGTAGCGGTTGAAACGGCTCTCCACGTCCATGACCGCCAGCACGAGCTCCGGCGGAAGTTCCGCGCGCTTTGCCTCGCAGTGCACGTGATGCAGGATCTGCTCGCGCTCGACGGCGTCCTTGATGTAGCGCCCAAGCCGCGGCTCCATGTAGGCGAGCCAGACCGCCTGCTCGTACTTGTCCTCGAAGCAGTCCGCCGGCGAGATCGCCGCTGCGATGACGCCGCGCAGCTCGGGGTCCATCTGGCGGTCCGCGCGCGCAGCGGCTGCCGGCAGCGCGGTGAGCAGGAACAGGCTGAGGACGGGGATGGCGCGCATGCGCTCAGTTCCTCGCGGCGCTCCGCTCGAGCAGGAACTGCAGGACCGAGTCCACCGGCACGTCGGCCGCTCCGTCGCCTGAGCGCGGCTTGTATTCGAGCACCCCGCGGTCGAGGCCCTTGTCGCCCACGACGATGCGGTGCGGGATGCCGAGCAGTTCGTCGTCGGCGAACTTGACGCCCGGGCGCGCGTCTCGATCGTCGTACAACACCTCGAGGCCAGCCGCCTGCAGCTCGGCATAGAGCCGCTCCGCGGTTTCCCGGACGCGCTCGGACTTCTGCAGGTTGATCGGGATCAGCGACACTTGGAATGGTGCGATGGGTTCCGGCCAGATGACACCCTTTTCATCATGGTTCTGTTCGATGGCGGCCGCCACGACGCGCGTCACACCTATGCCATAGCAGCCCATGAACATCACCGTGGACTTGCCCTGTTCGTCCAGCACGGCGGCGTTCATCGCCTCGCTGTACTTGCAGCCGAGCTGGAAAATGTGACCTACCTCGATACCACGGGCGATGCCGAGCACGCCCCGGCCCGACGGGCTGGGGTCGCCCGCGACGACGTTGCGGATGTCCACTCGCTCGGGCTCGGGCAGGTCGCGGCCCCAGTTGACTCCGGTGAGGTGGGCGTCCCGTTCGTTGGCGCCGCAGACGAAGTCCGCGAGGTGTGCGGCCGCGTGGTCGGCATAGACTTTCAGCTGGAGTCCGACGGGGCCGATGTAGCCTGGCTCGCAACCGGTGGCGGCGCGGACCTGCTCAGCCGATGCCATGCGCAGCGGCGCGAGCACGCCGGGGAGCTTCTGCGCCTTGACCGCGTTCAGCTCGTGGTCGCCGCGCACCACCAGCGCGACCACGCCGCCGTCGCTGCCCTCGACCAGCAGCGTCTTCACGCAGCGCGACGCATCGACCGCCAGGAACGCGGTGAGTTCCGCGATCGTGCGGACGTTCGGCGTCTGGACCTGCGCCCGGGCGGCGGCCGGTGCCGGGCGCGTTCCGGGCGGCGGCAAGGCTTCCGCCATCTCGAGGTTTGCCGCGTACTCGTCGCCGTCCGAGAATGCGATGGCGTCCTCGCCCGAATCGGCGAGCACGTGGAATTCCTGCGACGCGCTGCCGCCGATGCTGCCCGTATCGGCGCGCACCGCGCGGAAGCGCAGCTTCATGCGCGTGAAGATCCGCGAGTACGCGTCGTGCATGGCCTGGTAGCCCTGCTCGAGCGAGGCGGCGTCGAGGTGGAACGAATACGCGTCCTTCATCGTGAACTCGCGCGCCCGCATCACGCCGAACCGCGGCCGGATCTCGTCGCGGAACTTGGTCTGGATCTGGTAGAAATTGACCGGCAGCTGCCGATAGCTCTTCAGCTCGCGTCGCGCCAGATCGGTGATCACTTCCTCGTGCGTCGGCCCGTAGCAGTACGGCCGGTCGTGCCGGTCGCTCATGCGCAGCAGTTCCGGTCCGAACTGCTCCCAGCGGCCCGATTCCTGCCAGAGCTCCGCCGGCTGCACCGTCGGCATCAGCAGCTCGATCGCCCCGGCGCGGTTCATTTCCTCGCGGATGATGGACTCGACCTTGCGCAGCACGCGCAGGCCGAGCGGCAGCCACGTATACAGGCCGGCGGCGAGACGGCGGATCAGGCCGGCGCGCAGCATCAGCTGGTGGCTCACAACCTCGGCGTCCGCGGGAACGTCCCGCAAGGTATTGATCGGATAGCTGGAAAGTCGCATCGTGATTCCGTGCCTGGGTGCGGGCCGCCCGACATTCTAGCAGAGGGGGTCGCGAGCCCCGGCTCCCTCCGGGCGCGGGACGTTGTGCCGGCGCCGTGCGCTACCTATGATGCCGCGAGCCAGAACGGGTGGGTGTCCATGACAATCGATCCTTCGCCATCGCCGGAAGCGGATCGGCCCCGCGGCCGCGGCATATACCTGCTGCCGAACCTGTTCACGACCGCGGTGCTGTTCTCCGGTTTCTACGCGATCGTCGCGGCGACCGACGGCAATTTCGACCGCGCGGGCATCGCGATCTTTGTCGCCATGGTCTGCGACGGACTCGATGGCCGCATCGCGCGCTGGACCAACACTCAGACGGAGTTCGGCAAGGAGTACGACAGCCTGTCCGACATGGTCGCGTTCGGCCTCGCGCCTGCCGTGGTCGCGTACCAGTGGGGCGTGGTCCGCATCGCGGAGTACGGCTACGTCTGGGGCCGCATCGGCTGGCTGGCGACGTTCTTCTACGCCGCCTGCGCGGCCATCCGGCTGGCGCGGTTCAATGCACGCTCGGCGACGTCCGACAAGCGCTTCTTCGAGGGACTGCCGAGCCCGTCCGCTGCGGCGCTGCTCGCAGGATTCGTCTGGATGCTGAACGAACTGCAGCGAGAGGGCCTGCGTGCGCTGGTGCTGGCCTTCGTCGTGGCGACGGTCGCGGGCCTGCTGATGGTCAGCCGGTTCCCCTACCTGAGCGGCAAGGATTTCAACCTGAATCGTCGGCTGCCTTTCACGTTCATGCTGCTGGTGCCGCTGGGCTTCGTGCTGGTGGGTTCGAGCCCGCCCGAGATGCTGTTCGGGCTCTTCGCGCTGTACGCACTGTCGGGCCCATCTTTCTGGGTCTGGCGCAGGTTCTCGCGCGGTCGCCGCGCCGAGCCCGGCAAGTAGCGGCGCCGATGGCGATCGATCCGCGACACGCGGCGTACCTCGATGCGCTCGGCGTCGACGTCTACGTGCGGCGCGGGCTTCCGGCGCTGGGCACGGCGCCTGACGACGCGGCCGGCCCCGACGTTGCCGAGCCCAGCTCGGCCGGGCTGGATTGGGACGCTCTGCGCGAACGCGTGGCGGCCTGCACGCGGTGCGATCTGCATTCGACGCGCACGCAGACGGTGTTCGGGGTTGGCAGCCGGACAGCCCGCTGGATGTTCATCGGCGAAGCGCCCGGCGCGGAGGAGGACCGGCAGGGCGAGCCGTTCGTCGGTCGCGCGGGCCAGTTGCTGACGTCGATGCTGAGAGCCCTCGACTTCGCCAGGGACGACGTCTACATCGCCAACGTTCTCAAGTGCCGGCCTCCGGGAAACCGCGATCCCCGTCCCGAGGAGGCCCGCTGCTGCCGTGAGTACCTCGAGCGCCAGGTCGAGCTCGTGGCGCCGACGCTGATAGTCGCGATCGGACGAATCGCGGCGCAAAACCTGCTCGCCACCGACATGCCGCTCGCGAAGCTGCGCGGCACCGTCCACGCCCTTGGGCCTGCGCGCCGGCCCGTCCTCGTCACCTATCACCCGGCCTATCTGCTCAGGAGCCCGGGCGAGAAGCGCAAGGCCTGGCAGGACCTGCTGTTCGCGAGGGGAGTTTTCAACCGGATCGAGCGCGGGGAGAACGTGCTTTCATGAGCGCGGTGACGGCCGATCCTCGCGAGCGCCAACATCGACTGGTGAAGTTCCGCGCGATGATGCCGACGGACGTCGCCGCGGTCGGCTCGGTCGAGCGGGCTTCGTACGCGTTTCCCTGGAGCGAAGGCATATTCCGCGACTGCCTGCGGGTCGGCTACCTGTGCCGGGTCGCCGAAATGGAGGGCGAAATCGTCGCCTATGGCGTCGTCGCGATGGGCGCCGGCGAGGCGCACATCCTGAACCTCTGCGTGCGTGCAGACATGCGCGGGCGCAGCGTGGGGCGACGGATGCTGCGGCTGTTGCTCGAGCGGGCCCGCCAGGCGGGAATGGCGGAGGTCTTTCTCGAGGTCCGGCCGACGAACCTGCTCGCCATCGCGCTGTACCAGTCCGTGGGATTCGTCCAGGTCGGGCTCCGCAAGGGCTACTACCAGGCCGAGCAGGGGCGCGAGGATGCGCTGGTGCTCAAGCTCGATTTGAAGGCCGAGCCGGGGGTCGTCACGAGTCCCTGCTAGAATCCAGGCCCCGTTCGCGACCGATCGACCCAGACCGATGACATCCCTGCGCGACGAAGTGGCGCGACGCCGCACTTTCGCCATCATCTCCCATCCCGACGCCGGCAAGACCACGCTGACCGAGAAGCTGCTGCTGTTCGGTGGTGCGATCCAGATGGCCGGCACGGTCAAGGGGCGCAAGGCCACGCGCCATGCGACCTCCGACTGGATGCGCCTGGAGCAGCAGCGGGGCATCTCGGTGACCTCCAGCGTCATGCAGTTCCCGTACCGCGAACGCATGGTCAACCTGCTCGACACCCCGGGCCACGAGGACTTCTCGGAGGACACGTACCGCACGCTCACTGCGGTCGATTCGGCGCTCATGGTCATCGACTGCGCGAAGGGCGTCGAGGAGCGCACCATCAAGCTGATGGACGTATGCCGGCTGCGCGACACGCCGATCATGACCTTCATCAACAAGCTCGACCGCGAGGGCCGCGAACCGCTCGAGCTGCTCGACGAGATCGAGAAAGTGCTGAGGATCGCGTGTACGCCGATCACGTGGCCCATCGGCATGGGTCGCGACCTGCGCGGCGTCTACCACCTGCTCGAGGACCGAATCTACGTCTACCAGGCGGGCGAGAAGGGACGGGCGGGCACGCACTCGACGATCGACGCGCTGGCGAGCGCGGACGCCACGGCTTTCCTCGGCGAGCGTGCGCAGGCCTTCCGCGACGAGGTCGAGCTGGTGCGTGGCGCCTCGCCGGCATTCTCCCGCGAGGAATACCTGGCTGGCCTGCAGACCCCGGTGCTGTTCGGCTCTGCAATCAACAATTTCGGCGTGACGGAGCTGCTCGCGGCGTTCGTCGAATACGCGCCGGCGCCGCTGCCGCGCGCTACTACGACCCGCAGCGTGGACGCCTTCGAGGAGCCGCTCACGGGCTTCGTCTTCAAGATCCAGGCGAACATGGATCCGGGCCATCGCGATCGCATCGCCTTCATGCGCATCTGCTCCGGACGCTACGAGCGGGGCATGCGGCTCTTCCACACGCGGCTAGGCAAGGAGATCCGCCTCGCCGACGCGCTCACGTTCCTCGCGGCGGATCGCCAGCACGCGGAGGAGGCCTACGCCGGGGACATCATCGGCCTGCACAACCACGGCACGATCAACATCGGTGACACGTTCTCCGAGGGCGAGGCGCTGACGTTCACTGGCATCCCGAACTTTGCGCCTGAGATGTTCCGGCGCGTGGTGCTGAGGGACCCGCTGCGGATGAAGGCGCTGCAGAAAGGCCTCGACCAGCTCTGCGAGGAGGGCGCCACGCAGCTGTTCCGGCCGCTGCGGAACAATGACCTGATCCTCGGCGCCGTGGGCCAGCTGCAATTCGACGTCGTGGCCTTCCGGCTGCAGGACGAGTACTCAGTGCAGGCGACCTGGGATGCCGTGAACGTCTACACCGCCCGGTGGGTCTACTGCGACGATCCGAAGAAGCTGGCGGAATTTCGCGTCAAGGCGCACGACAACCTGGCGCTCGACCACTCGGGCGCGCTCGTCTACCTGGCGCCTACCCGGGTGAACCTGCAGCTCACGGTCGAGCGCTGGCCCGAAGTGACCTTCCGGGAGACGCGTGAGCACCTCGCCTCCGCGGCGTAGTCCACTCAGGCGGCGTCCGGTCGTCGCCTGGGCATTCTACGACTGGGCGAATTCGGCCTTCGCCACCACGGTTATGGCCGGTTTCTTTCCGGTCTTTTTCAAGCAGTACTGGAACGCAGGTGTCGTCGCGACCGAGAGCACGTACCGGCTCGGGGTGACCAGCGGCGTGGCGAGCCTCTGCATCGCACTGATGGCGCCGGCGCTCGGCGCCATCGCGGACCGGGGCGGCACGCGGGTAAAGCTGCTGATGGTGTTCACGGTCATCGGCTCGCTAGCGACGCTGGCCCTGTCGCTGGTGGGGCAGGGCCAGTGGCAACTGGCGGCCGCGCTGTTCCTCGTGGCGTCGCTCGGATTCTGGGGCGGCATCGTGTTCAACGATTCACTGCTGCTGCACGTCGCGGAGCCTCACGAATTCGATCTCGTGTCGGGCTTCGGCTATTCGCTCGGCTATCTCGGCGGCGGGCTGCTGTTCTCGGTCAACGTGCTGATGACGCTGCAGCCGCAGTGGTTCGGGCTCGGCAGTGCGGCCGAGGCGGTCCGCTGGTCGTTCGTGACCGTGGGCCTGTGGTGGCTGGTGTTCGCGCTGCCGTGCGCGCTGTTTGTCCACGAGAAGCGCGATGTGCAGGTCCGTGTGCCGCTGTCGGCGGCGGTGCGCCAGGGTTTCGCCGAACTGCGCCGTACGCTGCGCGAGATCAGGCGCTACCGGCCGCTGCTGTGGTTTCTCGCCGCCTACGTTCTCTACATCGACGGCGTGAACACCATCATCAAGATGGCGGTGGACTACGGCCTGTCGCTCGGATTCGACCAGTCGCACCTGATCAGGGCGCTGCTGCTCACGCAGTTCGTGGCGTTCCCGGCGGCCCTGGCCTTCGGCTGGCTCGGCGGAAAGATCGGCCCGCGCAGGGGCATCTTCATCGCGCTCGGCGTGTACCTCGCGGCGACGTGCTATGCCTATTTCCTGCGGGACGCGCGCGACTTCTACGTGCTCGCGGTCGTCGTGGGCCTGGTGCAGGGCGGCATCCAGTCGCTCAGCCGCAGCTACTACGGTCGCCTCGTGCCGCCGGACAAGTCGTCCGAGTTCTTCGGCTTCTACAACATGATGGGCAAGGCGTCGGCCATCATCGGGCCCACGCTGGTCGGCATCACGGCGGCGGTCACGGGCGACTCGCGGCTCTCGATCCTGTCGATCGTGCTGCTGTTCGTCGCCGGCGGGGCGCTGCTGGTCGTGGCGTCGCGGGTCGAGCGCGCCTCTCGCACGGCGAACGAGGCGTGAACGGCGCAGGCCGCAAATCGCGGCCGGCCGGCGACAAATCATCGACGACGTTGCTTGCGGCCGGCACCGCGAATCGTCAATTTGCGGTCGAGGGCACGGACGACACGGTCGCAGTCGCGCAGCTGAGCCGCCGAATTGCGGTGT
>Ga0316603_10002218_pt1 | contig 10601 bp, 10 predicted proteins | sample OWC_soil_day10_n_FD_207649 | JGI IMG/M metagenome (GOLD analysis project Ga0316603, IMG submission 207649) | Wetland soil microbial communities from Old Woman Creek delta, Ohio, United States - OWC_soil_day10_noCT | ecosystem: Environmental > Terrestrial > Soil > Wetlands | place: USA: Ohio...
TGGAGGAGGAAGGCCTCGAGGCGCGGTGGGCGCGCCACCGCCATCACCACCAGGCGCTGGCCGCCGGCCTCGGCGCGATGGGGCTCTCGCTGCTGCCGCCCGAACCCGAGCGGCTGTGGACGCTGAACGCGGTCCGCGTGCCCGGCGGCGTGGACGAGGCCGCCGTGCGCCGGCAGTTGCTGCAGCAGTTCGACATCGAGGTGGGCGCCGGCCTCGGGCCGCTCGCCGGGAAGATCTGGCGCGTGGGGCTGATGGGCGCCAGTTCGACGCCCGCCATCCTCCTGCTGTTCCTCGGCGCCTTCGAGTCGGTGCTGCGGGCCCAGGGCGCGGCGGTGCCGCGCGGCGCCGGCACGGCCGCGGCCCTCGACGCGCTCGGGGCGCGCTAGGGAGCGCGCGCGATGCGGGTTGCCGCGCTCCTCCTCGTGGCGATCGTCGCGCCGCAGTCGGCCACCGACCTGGCGCTCGCCGACCTCCAGCGGCGCCGCGACGCCCTCATCCGGGCCTACGACCTCGATGCCCAGCGGCCCCGCCTCGACCGGTTCGCCCGCACCTGCCTGCGCGCGCTTCGCGACCCCGCGCTCGCGCGCCAGCGACCGGTCGGCCGCCTGCCGTTCGTGGCCGACAACCGGCAGGAGTTCCTCCAGCGCACGGCGGCATTCGCCATGGAGCGCCTCGGCCTGCGCGTCGCCAACCTCACCGTGAAGTTCTCGCGGCTGCCACGGGGCACCGCCGGCCGCGTGCGGCTCGCTCCCGATCGCGCCACGGTGGAGATCGCCGACCGCCATCGCGACGACGACGAGGAGATCATGGCGGTCTTGGCGCACGAGCTCGCGCACGTCGTGCTCGATGCACCGGGCTCGCGCGTCTCCGAAGCCGACGCGGACGACGAGGAACTCGCCGACGCCATGGTCGTGATGGCGGGCATGGGCCCGCTGCTGCTCAGATCCAGCTACCGCGAGGGGCTGTCGAGCTCCGGCAACACGGTTGTCGGGACCATCCGGCGCACCGGGGCGCTGCACCCCGTGGGGATCGCATACCTGACGCTGGTGCAGGCCGAAATGGCCGGGTTGCCCGAGGACGCCCGGCGGGGACTGCTCGGCAACTGGCTCGAGCCCGCGTGGTCCGCGCGGCGTGCGCCGACCGGCGGTGGCCTGATTCCTGCATCGGAGCTGGCCGTGCCGGTCGGGAACTCGGCCAACGGCGCGCCTCGGGCGGGCGGCGCGCCAAGAATGTCATCGGCGGTGAAGAAGCCGTCATGCTGAAGCGACTCCGGCAGTGGACAGTGGCGGCGGCGGCCGTGGCGTTTGGCTGCGGCGCGTGCCTGTACCTGTCGCTGCCCGACGTCCGGGCGCTGCGGAAGGCCAACCCCGCCACGACGGCCTTCATGGAGCTGCGGGCGCGCGAGGCCGATAAGGCGGGGAAGAAACCGCGAAAGGTCCAGCGGTGGGTGGCCTACGAGCGCATCTCGCCCTCGCTGAAGCGCGCGGTGATCGTGGCGGAGGACGCGGCGTTCTTCTCGCACGAGGGCGTGGATTTCGACGAGTTGGAGAAGTCCTTCGAAGACAGCTGGAACCAGGGCAAGCGGATGCGCGGGGGCAGCACCATCACGCAGCAGCTCGCCAAGAACCTCTACCTGTCGCCCTCGAGGAACCCCGTGAGAAAGGTCGAGGAACTGCTCATCGCGCGCCGGCTCGAAGCCGAGCTGTCGAAGCGGCGCATCCTCGAGCTGTACTTGAACGTCATAGAATGGGGCGACGGGATCTGGGGAGCCGAAGCCGCCGCGCGGTCCTACTTCCAGAAACCGGCGGCAGCCCTCGGCGCCGACGAATCCGCGCTGCTGGCCGCATCGATCATCAACCCGAGGCGCTACAGCCCCGCTCGGCCGTCGAAGTACTTGCTGCGCAGGCAGGACCTGATCCGCCAGCGCATGGGAGACGTGGAGCCGCCGGCCCCGGCCGTCGCCGGGCCGCCGGACGGCCCTGGAGGTCTGCCGTGAAGAGCCGCACCGGAGCCGCGCTGGCGCTGACGGCCGTGATGGCCGTCGCGGCCATGGCCGAGGCGCCCCGGGCCGCCTCGGTCATCGCGCCCACGTTCGATGCGATGGTGGCGCGCTCCCGGACGGTGTTCGTCGGCCGGACCGTCGACGTCCGCTCGCGCTGGGTGTCGACCTCGTCGGGGCCCGCCATCGTGACGGTCGTGACGCTGAGCGTGGTCCGCACGCTGAAGGGCGACCTCGGCGCGCAGACGCAGCTCGAGTTCCTGGGCGGGACCGTGGGCGAATACCGCATGGAGATCCCGGGAATGCCGAAGTTCCGCGTCGGCGACGAGGACGTGCTGTTCGTGGACGAGCGCGGGCAGCCGGTGAGCCCGGTGGTGGGCTTCATGCACGGGCGGTTCCGCGTGCTCGAGGACGCGGACACGAGACGCCGGTCGGTCGCGCGCTACAACTTCGAACCGCTCGCCGACGTGAAGGACATCGGCGCCGCCGCCCCGGCCCCCCGCGTCTCGTCGGCGCGCGCGCTGTCGCTCGCGGCCTTCGAAGACGAAATCGTGCGGGCGGTGCGCCGCCAGCGCCAGGCGCAGTAGGGGGCACGCGATGCGCCGCGCCATCCTCCTCTCGATCGTGCTGCTCGCCGCCGCCGCCGGCGCCTCCCAGTCCTTCTGGGCCAACGGCCCGTCGTGGCCGTCGGGCACGGTCCCGATCCAGATCGAGCTCGGCTCGGCCCCGGCGCTCAGCGACGGGTGCGCGGACTGGTCGTGCTCGGCCTCGGGCGCCATCGATCGCTGGAACCTCTTCATGAGCCGCGTCCAGCTCCGGGCCGTCGCCAACTCCCTGCACGCCAGGGGCGAGCTGAACGGCCGCAACGACATGTTCTTCGCGGACGACATGTACGGCAAGGCGTTCGGCCACGACACGCTGGCGCTGACGACATGGTGGTACCGCGGCGACGCCCTGGTGGAGGCCGACACCGGCTTCAACCGGGCGAAGCGCTGGGATTCGTACCGGGGCAACGCGAAGCCCGGGCTGGTGTACGACCTGCGGCGCGTGGCGCTGCACGAGCTCGGCCACGTGCTCGGCCTCGGCCACCCGGAGGACCACGGTCAGGACGTGACCGCGATGATGAACGGCACGATGGGCGACCTCGACACCCTGACCGCCGACGACATCACCGGCATCCAGTCGCTCTACGGCGTGCCCGGCGGGGACCTGGACGAATCCAGCGGCGGATCGAGCGGCTCGGCCATCGACTTCCCGCCGCGCAACGAGACGTACGACTTCCGCAACTGGCTCGAGACGACCTACGCGAGGACGCTCGGCCGCTCGGCCGGCCTGTCGTATTCCGACGTCGAGGGCTCGGTCGTGTGGGTGCAGGAGTACCTGCGCTACCGGCTGAACGCGTGCACCCACGAGCAGGCCGTCGCGCGCGTGCGGAGCCAGATCGCGGGGGGCGGCGTGGCCGCCGCCGTGTGCGGCACGCCGGCGTCGGCCTCGGTCATTGCCTTCCCGCCCCGCGACCAGACCTACGGGTTCCGGCTGCAGCTCGAGGACTTCTACCGCGTCGATCTCGGCCGGGCGGCCGTGAAAACGAGCGTGGACGCCGAGGGCGACGTCGTCTGGATCCAGGAGTACCTGCGCTACCGGCTCAACGGCTGCACGCATGCCCAGTCGATCGCCAGGATCACCGAGCAGATCGAGGGCAAGGGCGTGCCGCCCGTGTGCAGGTAGGCGCACGGGCGCGCTAAAGCCCGACGCCGCCGGCGCCGACACACCTTGTCGGCGACCTTCGCGGCCCCGGCGGGCCGGCCCGGCCGCCGGCCCTGCATGATCGACTACACGCTCCATGTCCGCCTGCTGATGGAGGACCTCGTCGCGCGCGTGCCGGCACTCGCGCACCTGGACCCCGGGCGGGTCCTGGTGTTCGCGCGTCCGGGCCGCACGAGCGCGCACGGCGCCTACGCCACCTGCCACTCGCTGACCCTGCCTGACAGCGAGCCGGCGTACTATTTCTGGCGGGATCGCCGCACGGGCGCCCTCTCGCGCAGGTCGGAGTGGTTCGTCACGCGATCGCCCGAGGTTTGGGTGGCGGGGCGCCGCATCACCCACCTGATCTCCGTCACGCTCCCGCGCTTCTGCGACCAGACGCTGACGGACACGCACAAGGCGCGCATCTACGACCGCGGGAAGGAATGGGTGGCGAAGCTCGACACGATCGTGCACGAGCTGTATCACGTGGATCCGCACCAGGGGGGCATCCGGCCGAGCGTGAAAGCCGACGGCAGTCCCGCCGCGCAGACGCACACGCCGCAGTTCTTCCGCGACGTCCAGCGCATCGTGCGCGAGTACGTCGCCGGCCGGCCCGACCCGGCGGTGTGGGAGTTCCTGGCGCTGGATTTCGACGGCCTCCTCCGCCGGTTCGGAGGCGTGGCCGGCACCACCTTCCGCGACTTCCCGGCGTTCCCGCAGCGGTACCGGGAGCGGCTCGCCGAGCAGCCCCGCGTGCCCCGCGCCGCCCAGATCGTGCCGGTGCCGCCGCGCACGCCTCGCCGGCACTTCAGCGAGGCCGACCTCGTCCTGCGCGAGTTCCTGCCCCACTCGACCCGGCGGCTCTGAACGGCGGGCCGGGTCCGCCTGCCGGTGCGTCGAGCGTGAAGCCTCGACCTCCAGCCCGCGTGCCGCTCACGCACGCGTGATTGTCCGGGGCCTCAGTCGCTGGGCACGGAGACCCGACGCGCCGTCACGAACCGCGACGTCCAGTAACTGGCCGACATCGACTCCACGCGCACGACGCCGCCGCTCTTCGGCGCGTGAACGAACCGTCCGCCTTCCAGGGCGATGCCGACGTGCGTCGGCCCCGAGCCCGTGGTCGAGAAAAACACGAGGTCTCCCGGTGCGATGTCGTCACGGGCGACGGCGGCGCCAGCCGCGGCCTGGCGCCGGACGTCGCGCGGCACCGCAATGCCGTGGCGCGCGAACACGTAGTTGACGAGGCCGCTGCAGTCGAAGCCGTCGGGCAGGGCGCCGCCCTCGCGATAGGGCAAGCCCAGCAGCGTCTCGGCCGTCCGCGCAAGGGCGGGACCGGCCGTGCCGGCCGTGGAGACGGGCGGCGCGACCTCTCCCGCCGGGACGGCCGGGTCCGCGCCCGCCGCCGGCCGCGGCGGCAGGACGCGGATCTCCGCCGGTCTCGACGCGCAGGCCGAAACAGCCAGCACGCCCGCCGCCAGCACGAGACGCGCCAAGCCCCGTCGTGGCGTCATCATCCCTCCAGGATATCGGCGGCGCCGGTAATGGGGAACAGCCCGCGCCGCAGGCCTGCCGCCGACCGCGGCGGAGCCTGTTGTTGTAGAATGCGCGCATGGAGCAGACGCTCCTCCTCAACGCGTCGTTCGAGCCGCTCAAGGTCGTCCATTGGCAGAAAGCGATCACGCTGCTGTGCCAGGGGAAGGTGGAGGTCATCTCCGTCTACGATCGCGAGGTCCGCAGCGTCTCGATCACGTTCAAGCTGCCGTCGGTCATCCGCCTGCTCCGCTACGTCCGCATCAGGCACCGGTTCGACTACGTGCCGTTCTCGCGGGCGAACATCTACGCGCGCGACGAGCACGCGTGCCAGTACTGCGGACGCACGTTCCCCACGAGCGAGCTGACGTTCGATCACGTCGTGCCGGTCGCGATGGGCGGCAAGAAGGACTGGGAGAACATCGTCACCTGCTGCGTCGGGTGCAACCGCCGGAAGGGCGGGCGCACGCCGGCCGGCGCGGGCATGCACCTGGTCCGGCTGCCGAAGCGCCCCGAGTCGGCGCCCGCGCTGCGCATCACCATCGGGCTCCGGCACGCCCCCGAGAGCTGGCGCGACTACCTCTACTGGAACGTCGAACTCGAGGACGACTAGCGTCCGAGCCGCGCGAAGCCGCCTGTGCCTGATTCCACACGATCCCGCGTCGACGCCGTCGCGCCGCCCGCGTCCCTGGTCGGGGCGCGGGTGACGGTGCACGGCCACGGCCTCGCACCCTCAGGCGCCGGCCTGCCGGTCGTGCGCATCGGGGGCATGCCGGCGCAGGTGGTGCTGGCGTCGGCGTCGCGCGTCGGCGCCCTCGTGCCCGCCGCGCTCGCCTGCGGCCGCCACGCGGTGACGGTGGACGGCGCCGAGGGCGGCGCCGACCTCGAGGTCGGCGCACCGGTCACGAGCGGCGTCCACCAGGTGGACAACCCGGCGTTCGGCCCCGACGGGGAGCTCTACGCGACGTTCAGCGGCACGCGCGGCCAGCGCGTGCCGGTCTCCGTCTTCCGCGTCGCGGCCGACGGGAGCAAGACGCCGTTCCTGACCGATGTCACGAACGCGACCTCGATGGCGTTCGACCGCGCCGGTGTGCTCCACGTGACCAGCCGCTACGACGGCACCGTGCGGAAGGTCCTGTCCGACGGCTCGTCCTCCATCGTCGCTCACGACCTGGGCGTGGCGTGCGGGATTGCGTTCGGGTCGGACGGAACGATGTTCGTCGGCGACCGGAGCGGCACGGTGTTCCGCATCGGATCGTCGGCGCACGTCGTGCCGTTCGTGTCGCTGCCGCCGAGCCTCGCGGCGTTCCACCTCGCGATGGGCCCCGACGACGCGCTCTACGTGACGGGTCCGACGATGGCGACCTACGACCACGTGTACCGCGTGGACCGCCAGGGAGCGGTGTCGGTCGTCTCGTCCGCGTTCGGCCGTCCCCAGGGCCTCGCGGTCGACGCCGCCGGCGCGCTCTACGTGGTGGACGCGGTCGCCGGAGGGGCGGGGCTCTACCGCGTCCGGCCCGGCGCCCCGCGGGAGCTGGTGGTCGCCGCCGCCGCCCTGGTCGGCGCCGCGTTCGACCCGCGCGGCGGCCTGGTCGTCGCGTCCAACGACACGATCTACCGTCTCGACAACGGGCTGAGGCCCTGGAGAGGCTGATGAAGCACCTGTTCGCCGTCAAGTCGCTCGACCGCCTCGTCGGCGACACCGAGGAACCCGCGCACCAGCTTCGGCGATCGCTGGGCGTGGTGCAGCTGACGGCGCTGGGCATCGGCGCGATCATCGGCGCCGGCATCTTCTCGTCCGTCGGGTCGGCCGCGGCCGGGGGCTCCGAGCACCTGGGCGCGGGGCCGGCGATCATGGTGTCGTTCGTGCTCACGGCCATCGCCTGCGGCTTCGCGGCGCTCTGCTACGCGGAGTTCGCCGCGATGGTGCCGGTGTCCGGATCGGCGTACACGTATGCCTATGCCACGCTCGGGGAACTGGTCGCGTGGATCATCGGGTGGGACCTGATCCTCGAGTACGCGATCGGCAACGTCGCGGTCGCCGTCTCGTGGTCGGGGTACTTCCAGGAACTGATCCGGGGCCTTGGCTTCGCGTGGCCCGGCTGGCTGGGGATGGACTACCGGTCCGCCGCGCAGGGCGCCCACCAGGTGGCGGCGGCGGGCGCGGCCGGCGGTGACGCAGCCGGCCTGAGCGCGGTGGTGCGGCAGGCCGCCGAGGTGTTCAACACGGCGCCGCGCGTGGCGGGCGTCCCCGTCATCCTCGACCTGCCGGCGTTCCTGATTGTCGCGTTCATCACGTGGGTGCTGGTGCGGGGCATTCGCGAAAGCGCGTGGCTGAACTCGGCGATGGTCGGCCTCAAGCTCGCGATCATCGCCTTCTTCATCATCGTCGGCGCCTTCTACGTGAAGCCCGAGAACTGGGTGCCGTTCGCGCCGAACGGGTTCCGCGGCATCTCGAGCGCCGCGGCGATCATCTTCTTCGCGTACATCGGGTTCGACGCGGTCTCGACCGCCGCCGAGGAGACGAAGAACCCGCAGCGCGACATGCCCATCGCGATGATCGCGAGCCTCGTCATCTGCACGGTCGTCTACATCCTCGTCGCCCTGGTCCTCACCGGGCTGGTCAAGTGGACCGAGCTCGGCACGGCCGAGCCGCTGGCGACGGCCTTCTCCACGCTCGGCATGCACTGGGTGGCAGGCATCATCTCGCTCGGGGCGGTCTTCGCGACCACGTCGGTGCTGGTGGTCTTCCAGCTCGGCCAGCCCCGCATCTTCTTCTCGATGGCGCGCGACGGCCTGCTGCCGGCGTGGGCGTCGAAGGTGCACCCGAAGTACCGCACGCCCCACGTCACCACCATCCTGACGGGCGCCGTCGTGGCGACGTTCGCCACGTTCCTGAACATCAACGAGGTGGTGGAGCTCACGAACATCGGGACGCTGTTCGCGTTCGTGCTGGTCGCCATCGGCGTCGTGGTGCTGCGGCGGACGAACCCTGACCGCCCGCGCCCGTTCCGGACGCCCCTGGTGCCGTGGGTGCCGCTGTTCGCGGTGATCATGTGCTCGTACCTGATGATCCAGCTCCCCTGGGTCACGTGGGTGCGTTTCATCTTCTGGCTGGCCGTCGGCCTGCTGATCTACTTCGCGTACGGCGCCCGCCACAGCATGTTGCGGGCACGCGCGAACGGCCGGCGACCCCTTGACAATCCAGCGGAGGGGGGGCATCGTTGAAACGAGGCGCACCTGCCGCGCCGGGAGCACCACCATGCGCAGCGACCGCGGTTTCACCCTCATCGAGCTCCTGATTGTCGTCGCCATCATCGGCGTCATCGCGGCCGTGGCGGTGCCCGGCCTGCAGCAGGCGCGCCGGTCGAGCAACGAGACGGCGGCCATCGGGTCGCTGCGCGCCATCACGGGCGCGCAGTCCCTCTTCGCCGCCGCGTGCGGCAACGGCTTCTTCTCGCCGTCGCTCTCGAACCTCGGCACGCCGCCGGCCGGCGGCACCGCGTTCATCAGCCCGGACCTCAGCACCGGCAACACCGTCAGCAAGAGCGGCTACATGGTGACGATGAGCAGTTCGAGCGGCGTGGCGGCGGACGCGCCTCCCACCTGCAACGGGCTGGCGGCCGGCGCCGCGATGCAGGGCTACTTCGCCACGGCCACGCCCTCGCCGGGCGCCGGGACGAAAGCCTTCGGCACGAACACGAATCACACCATCTACTGGGCGATGCAGATGGCGCCGCTCGCGATGACCGACGACACGGCCCCGGCCGGCACCTTCTCGATCCAGTAGGTCAGCGCACGACCTGGATCCGCACGTAATCGACCGCGCCGCCCAGTTCGCGGTCGTCGCGGCCTATGCCGACCGACGCCGGCACGGCGGCTCCCGGCCACACCAGCTGAACCCGGTTCACGCCCGCCTTCCAGATCGACCCGTCCGTGGGGAAGTCCACCCGCTGCCAGTCGGCGCTGAGCGTGAAGGGGCCGAACTGGCGGCCGTTGATGCGCGCGGCGAGGGTGCGCGACGCGCCGGGATACGAGAACGGCTTCAGGCGGAGCTGGACGATGAGCGGCGCCGGGTGGTCGAGCGGCAGCAGCACCTCGGCTGTCGCGCGCGACCATCGCGCCGTCGTGCCGTCCGGCAACGTGTCGGCCTGGTACCAGCCCTCGCCGAGGTACGCCTCGTCGTGGAGGCCGACGTCGACGCGGCCGTAGGGCCGTTCCGGGTCGGCCAGCATCGGGAACGCGAAGAGATCGTAGCGAAAAGGCGCCACCCCCTCCCGGGCCCCGTACATGAGGTTGACCGGGTAGGAAAACGGGTGGCCGAACCAGCGGGCAAACGTGCGGGCCTGGTCGACCGCCAGCTCAGCGAATGACTGAGGCACGCTGCCGCCGAACCGGCCCACGAGCGCGCTGGCCATGGCGGTGAGGTTCCACAGGACGAGCAGGCCGAGCAGCGCCGTGACGGCGGCGAGCGGCCGCGTCGCCACCCAGCGCCGCAGGCCGTCGACGGCGGCCGCAAGTCCCACGACGAGCAGCGGCACCGCGCCGTCGAAGCGGCGCGCGCCGACCGCCGCGCCGCCCCACCAATCCTCGACCGACGCGTTCACGTACACGGTCAGCACGAAGACGGCAAGGGAGAGCCGGCCCAACGCCCGGTCGCGGACCGCGAAGGCCACGAGGCCCAGCGCTGCGAGGTAGGTCACGGGCGACGTGGAGAACAGCCCGTTGCGGGACGACCAGAGCATGCGCACCGGGTCGGGGCTGAGCCACAGCATCTTCGGCGACAGCGGCGACACCGCGATGGGCGACCCGTAGATCGCGTTCCAGGCGACCAGCTGCGGCAGGAACGCGGCGAAGGCGCACGCGCCGAAGAGCGCGCCGCGCAGCAGCGCGCCTCGGCGCTCGGCGAGGCCCGGGCCCGCGACGACCGCTGCCGCGCACTCCCACGCGGGGAACGTCATGAACACGAGGTTCTGCCAGCGGATCGCCAGCATGAGCCCCCCAAGCAGGCCCAGGGCCGCCCACTGCCAGGCTGACCGCCGGCCGCGCGTGACGATCCACGCGTAGATGAACGCCGCCACCGCGCACATCGACGTCGCGTGCGACATCGTGGGTTCCTTCACGATGTACCAGAGCATGAAGGAGCCTGCCGCGAGCGCGGCGGTCGAGAGGGCCGCGAGGCCCGGCGCGAACGTCCGCGCCGCCAGCCGGTAGCAGAACCAGAGCCCGAGCAGGCCGTAGACGAGGCCGGCGATGCAGATGGCCTGCCTGTACGGGTAGGAGGAGCCGTCGACGGCCACGTTCACGCCGCGCGCCGCGAGGTAGT
>Ga0316603_10002225_pt1 | contig 10586 bp, 13 predicted proteins | sample OWC_soil_day10_n_FD_207649 | JGI IMG/M metagenome (GOLD analysis project Ga0316603, IMG submission 207649) | Wetland soil microbial communities from Old Woman Creek delta, Ohio, United States - OWC_soil_day10_noCT | ecosystem: Environmental > Terrestrial > Soil > Wetlands | place: USA: Ohio...
CGGTGGGGGCAGGAGCCGACCCCGCCGAGGTCTACGTGCGTCAGGCGCGCGTCGTCGGCGGCGCTCTGGTGTCGGTGGTGCGGCGGCTGTTGACCGAGCGGCGCAGCGTGATCGTCGAGGGAGTTCACCTGCTGCCAGGCGAGCTGGTGCGCGACCTCGGCGACCACCCCAGCCGTCCGGTCGTCGTCGAGCTGATGTTGATTCTCGAAGACGCGGCGGCGCATCGTGCGCAGCTCGCCGCTCGCCGCGCAGGCGAGCCCGAGCGCGGCGGCCAGCGATCGCTCGATCAGTTCGGCACGATTCGCGCGCTCCACGATCTGCTCGCCACGCGGGCTCGGAGCGCCGGGGTCGAGGCGCTCGACCTGGGCGCACCTCGCCGTGTGACCGAGCGTCTGCTCGAGCTGCTGCACGCGCGGGCCGCGCGAACGCCGTGACCACGACCACACGCGCGATCGAGCTGCTCGTTCTCGATGGACAGGGCGTGGTGTTCAACGATCCGCTCGCCGCGTTCTTCGACCAGGTCGCCGATTCGACCGGCCAGGCCCGTGGAGCGGTCCTGGCGCGCTGGCGCGATGACGTGCGCGATCGCGCCTGGCGTGGCGCGATCGATGATCGAGCGATGTGGACCGCCCTGATCGGCGGCGACCACCGCGACTGGGGCGCACGCCTCGAAGCAGCCTATGCGCCCGGTCCTGCGGCGCCGCGGCTGCCGGGGTGGGCTGCGCGCGTACCGGTGTGGCTGCTCACCAATCATCGGACGGCATGGATCGAACACCGTCTCGAGCGCTTCGGGCTCCGTCCCTGGTTCAGTCGCGTCCTGGTGTCCGACGCTCTCGGCGCTCTCAAGCCCGCGCCGGCGGTGTTCGCACCGTTGCTCGCGCACGTGCGCGACCCCGCCGCGGTGCTGTTCGTCGACGATCAGCAGAAGAACGTGACCGCCGCCGCGGCGCTCGGCCTCTCGGCGGTCCTCGCCGACCCTGTCGGGCGCTGGATCTCCGACGTCGACGACCGCCTGATGGCGCGCACGCACCCGCGTTGACCTGGGACCGGAAGTCAGGTCGCCAGGGACGTCAGCGGCCCGGCCGGGCGTAGCGAAGCAGGCAGCCCACCCCGCCGAGCTCCGAGAGTTGATCGTGATGGCTCACGCGTTCGAAGCCACACCCCGTGCGTTCGGCAAGCTGAACGAGGTGCTCGCGCAGGTCGACGCCGGCGAGCTCGCCTCCACAGTGGGAACAGGTGTCCGAGAGCTGTTCCGGTCCGTTGGTGACGGTCTCGCAGATCGTGCAGAGCCAACCCCGTCCGGGATCGTACGAGCCGGTCATCACGAGCAGGTCGGCCTGCCCCCGCTGGAGAACTTCGATCGACGGCAATGTCCCGATCTCGGCCATCGCACCCCGTCGGACCTCACGACACAGCGTGTCCGCCGCGTCGAACGACTCCTGTTGCGCTTGCTCGATGAAGCTCGCGAGCGCGGCCTGCACGACGTCTCCGTGGTCGGAGCTCGCTGGTGCCGGAACAATGTCGACGAGCTTGGCGCGCAGCCGATCCGGAAGCCGGTCACGGATACGCGCGGTGAGCCGCGGGTCTCCTGCGAGGATCAAGTGCGTGTTCCCGGTCGCCGCCATCAACCGATCGAGCAGGGCGAGCTTCTCCTTGAGGAAGCGATCGGCCCGATCCTGGCGATGGTTCTGGTAGTGGTCGCGACTCCACTGCCGGCGCACATCCTCCGGAAGGGCGGGGGCCGTCGTCCAGATCTCCCGGGTCACCGCACCGAGACTGACCTCCAGGATTCGAGCCGATGCCTCGGTGGAGATCACGACGACGAAGCGATGGAACGTATCCTTGAGCTCGACCAGCGGATAGATCACTGGCGCGCGATCGAGGATCACGAGCTCCGGCAGGGGCACCCGAAACTCTAGCGCCTGAAAGTAAGGCGCCTCCCCGCCGCGCGCGAACACCGCCATGCCGCGCGTGCGCGCGGACCGTTGCTCGAGCTGCGCGTAGATCCGAGAAATCGTCGTGTCGAGCTCGCCGCGCGCTCTGGTAGGCAGCGTCCCCCGGATCGCACGGACGCGGCGTTCGATGAGGTCTCGTCGCGCCAGTCCGTTCTCGACCGACAGGTAGCAGCTCACCATCAGCGCATCGGACGCGCCGAGCGTGGCCAGTGCACGAAGCTGCTTGCGCAGCTCGGTCAGGTCGACCGCGCCCAGATCGACGAGGCTCGATGAAAGATCACGAACGCTCGTGGTGGCTTCAGTCGCCACAGCCGGGCTCCTCGTTCTGGGGCCGAGGTTTGGATGCGCGATCCGCCATGACGTGCCGGTGCGATCGTCGCTCGGTGTCACCGCGGGTTCGGGCGAGGCGACGGCGAGCGTCGTTCGCCGGACGAAGCCGGAGCATTAGTGTGATCAGCATGGGTGATGGCTCTCCTTGCTCCATGCATAGGTCGTCCGCCGTGGATGAACACCGACAGAAGTTGGTGGTCATGCTTCGAGAATCCAGAAGGTACGCGGCGCTCACGTCCTTCTCCTTGTGGAGCTGACGTGGATGACTACGGTAGCGACGCTTGGCCGATGACCCGCGTGAAGACGATCCGACGGTCGTCTCGAACGAGGTGCTCGTGTGGTGGAGCGTCCCGTTCGTGTTCCAGAATCGTCGTCCGCCGCCGCTGCGGTCGCGACCCACACGACCACGCTCACGCGAACAGATCGCTGCGCGCGGCGGCCCGGATCGCGAGCACGGCCGGGTGGACCAGCCGGCGCTCGGCCGAGATCGCATAGAAGCGCTCGCGGACGCTCTCGACCTCGGAGACCTCGACGAGCCCGTAGCGTTGCGCGACGATCTTCGCGATCACCGTGGGGACGAACAGAGCGCCCATCCCATCAGCCGCGAACGCCTTGAGGAGCGCGCTGTCCTCCGCTTCGGCCACGACCAGCGGCCGGACCTCCGCCTCCGCGAACCAGGCGTCCAGGTTCCGTCGCAACGTGCATCCAGGGGTCGGCAACAGGAACCGCGCTCCGTCGAGCCCGGTCGGGAACGATCGGCGCATCGCCGGCGCGAGCGCGGCGGGCGCGAGCAACGTGACCGTCGACTCTCCGAGGAGATGGTTGTAGGCGCGGACGCTGGCGTCGGGCGGCACGGGTGCATCCGCGATCACCACATCGACGGCATCCAGGGCGAGCTCGGCGAGGAGCCGATCGAAGCGATCTTCCTTGCAGGTCAACGCGAGGCCACCCTCGTGTCGAAAGGCCGGCTCGAGCAGCGTGCGGACGAGCAGCTTCGGAACGACGTCCGAGATGCCGACGGTCAAGCGCAGCGCGCGGGACGTTGGTCGTTCGCGGATCGTGTCGAGCATCTCGCGGCCCAGGCCGAAGATCTCGTCGGCGTACTTGTAGACGACGCGGCCGTTCTCCGTCATCTCGAGCTTGCGGCCGCGGCGTTCGAACAGCGGATGGCCGAGTGTGTCTTCGAGCCGCTTGATCTGACCGCTCAACGCGGACTGCGACAGCCGCAAGACCTTTCCCGCCGGTGCGAGCCCGCCTTCGCGCGCGACCATCCAGAAGTAGAGGAGGTGGTGATAGTTCAACCATTCCATACGGTCCGCCTGCCGAACGTCGTAGCACACTTCCAAAAAACCGATCGGTGACCGCCAAACTTGGTCGCTGTCGTCTCCGGGTTCGATGGCTACAACGAGCCGTGGAGGTGACTCGTGAAGCTCGCCATTCGATTCAAAGCAACCGACCGTTCTACGTCGTTGATCGCGTACGTCCGCCAGCGCGTGGCGGGGCTCGCCGATCGCCGCGTGGACAACCTGACCGTTCGCTTCGAGGATGTGAATGGCCCCAAGGGAGGCCTCGACAAGCGCTGCTCGATCTCGATGCGTGGATCGTTCGGGACATGCGTCGTCCAGACCCTCGATGCCGAATTCTTCGTTGGCGTCGAGCGGGCGCTCGAGGTGTGCGAACGCTCGCTGGAGCGGTCCAGCGGGAGACGCGGATCGCTCGCGGTCGGCCCCGCCTTCGCCGTGGTGGTGTCGTGACCCGCGTGCGACGCCGCGCCGTCTGGCCGGATCGCGGAGACCTCGAGATCCTGAACGCGCAAGCGGTCGCTGCCGCTCGCGTCGGCGACGAGGGCGACGGCCAGGAGGTCGACGAGTGGTACGCGCGAGGCACGCCACAGGAGGCGTCCCTCCGGCACGCCAGGATCCTCGCGGCGATCAACGAGGGTGCTCGAGGGGACGGGTCGCGTCAGGAGCCGGATGCGGATCGTGGGCCGCTCGCGGATGCGATCCGCGAGCGGGTATTCGCAGCGTTGGCTGGGCGCGAACAGGTCCGTGGAGTGGTCGTCCAGGTCATGACGTGCTCACGCCGCGGACCTCGCGTGCGCATCCGTGCCTGGCTCGACACGGGCGCCATTGTCACGATCGAACGCGACGAGGAGGACGGGGCGACCTCGCCCAACCGCCTCGTCGCCGCGATCGTGGTCGCGGTGGAGCGCGCGACGACGGTGCAAGAATGCGATGGGGACACTACGAGCTTTGTTGGCGGCGCGCCCTGCCACCAAGGCTTCGATCAGCAAGCTCCAAGAAAGGCCGAACCATGAAGCTCTACGGAACGATCACGGTGGATGTTGCGGGCGAGGAGATCCTGAAGCGGCCTGGCCTGCTGGCCCGCGTCCGCAAGGCGTTCGGAGGCGATCCAGATCTGAGCACCGGTCGCATGCGTGCGTCCCTCGAAGCCGCCGCGGTGGTGGATGCGGTCCGCGCAGCCTTGACGGAGATCGGGGCGACCAACGCGGTCTCGCTCGTGATCGATGAGCTGGTCGTGTTCCAGGATCGTGAGCGTCGCCCCGACGATCTCGGGGATCTGTTTCTCTCCTTCCACGATGTCGGGGCGGCGATCGGCGAGTTCGGGTTGCTCCGGCTCGCGGTGGAGCACGTCGAGGCGGGCCTCCACATCGTGCTGGAGGTGCAGGCGCAGACCGAGCATCTCAAGTACGAGCCGGCCGTTCGCGTCGTGGTGTCGGGTCGGATCCAGGCCTTCGAGCCACGGGTCGGAGAGGACGCAGACGCGTATCGTGCGCGCGTCGAGCCGCTCGCTCGCGATCGCCGGCTGCTCGAGATCCCGCAGCTCTCGTTCGACAGCTTCGTGGTCCGCACGCGGGATGCGATCGCCCGGGCGATGCCCGAGGCGCGCGCGAAGGTCACCGCGTCGGAGGCGCGGCTCGTGGTGCCCGATCAGCGGCGCGCGCGGCGAGCCGAGGCACGGCCGACCGACCGGAACTACGATCCGCACGACGCCTACTATCCGAGCCCGATGCTGGGGATGATGAGCATGGCGATGCTCGGATCCTTCATGATGATGCCCGGGGTCCAGACCGTCGATGCCTCGAACACGCCGGTCGAGGCGAGCGATCCGTCGCCGGAGACGGAATCGTCGATCGGCGGTGACGAGGGTGATGCGGAGGCAGGCGGCTTCGACGCTGACTGGTGAAGTCCGCGTTGCCACTTCGAGAAGATCGACAAAGCCGAAGGGTGGTTCTTTTGCACGCTGCGGTTCGTCGGGATCGAGCTGACTCGCCGACGATCTACTCCTCTCCTTCGCCCGGTTCGGTGTCATCGCTCGGGCGTTGAGCGCGCTGCGCAAGCGCTGGCTGGAGGCCCTACGAACGCAGCCCAAGCTTGTTGGTCTTAGGCCGATCCGCAGACCACGGCCGCCACAGTGCAGAGCCCGCCGCCGAGGAAGTAGAAACTGGCATGCGAGTGGGCCTCGCCTGAATGCCTGCCCGTCGGTCGATTCTTGTTGGCAGTGTCCCTCATCGGCGGTTCTTCCTGTTCCTTGTAGGAACCCAGCCCGGTGCAGCGTGTCGTCGTTACCTCGAGCTCACGTCTTCAATCAAGGAGCGGGGAGCAGCACCTTGTCGATGACATGGATGACGCCATTGGACGTCAGCGTGTCGGTCCCGACGATCTTCGAAGAGCGGCTACGGGCATCGGTGATCTCGAGCGCCGCACTGATGGAGAACGTGCCGGTCTGCACGGTTCCGATTGGCGCGCCGACCGGAACCTCCGCCTTGAACACGCGTCCGGAGACGACATGGTAGGTCAGCACCTTGGTGAGCAGGGGCTTGTCGGCGAGCAGCGCCGCCTTGGTCACGCCGAGCTCCGCGAGCAACGCAGCGAACGCCGCGTCGGTCGGGGCGAACACCGTGAACGGCCCCGGGCCGCTGAGCGTCGTAGCGAGATCCGCGGCGACGACCGCCTCCACCAGGATGCCGAACTCGCCAGGGCTGCCTGCCGCCAGCGCCTGGGCGGTCTGGACGATGTTCTTGTCGGCGGGCAGGATCACCTTGTCGATCAGGTGGACAACACCGTTGCTCGCCTCGACGTCGGTGGCGGTGATCTTGGACAGGCGGTTGCGGCCGTCGGTGATCGTCGGCGGTGACCCGGTGTCGATCTTGAACACGCTGCCCTCCGCGCTCGTGATCGGCTTGCCGAACGGGATCCCGGCGGCGGTCACGGTGGTGGTGAGCACGTGGTACTGGAGCACGCTGCGGAGCAGCGGCTTGTTGGCTGCGGTAAGGAGGTCGGCGCCCGTCGCGCCCGGTGTTCCTGTGAGCTCGACCGCGAGCGCGTCGAACGCCGCGTTCGTCGGTGCGAACACCGTCAGGGTGCCGGGGTTGGCCAGCAGGTTGACGAGGTCGTCGTTGTCGCTGGCGAACTGCACGGCGGCGACCAGGGTCGACAGCGCGGGCGTCGCTTGTGCGGTCTCGACGATCGAGCCCGGCTCGGTGACGATCGGTTCGTCGTCGTCAGCACAGCCAGCGAGGGTTGCGAGCGTGAGGAGCGAGAGGGACGTGAGGCGCATGAGCTAATCCTTGGTAGGTTGAGTGGGTTCGAGTTGCCGGGGGTTCGAGTTGCCGGAGGTTTGAGTTGCGAGGGGCGGATTTGGTTACGCCTTCGTGCGGCCCGGTCGACCGATGAGCACCTGCCTCGCGCCGCGTGGACGCTTGCGATGTCGGCTCGCAGCGTCACGCGACAGTCCGCGCTGGGCTTGGCGTCGTCGGGGGCCTCGCATCACGCGTGGGACGGGTGCTGACCATCGACGCGATCACGCCGGCCGCGATGATCAGCGCGATCATGCCGAGCATGTAGAAGTTGAAGTGCTCGCCGAGCCACGCCTTCAGGTAGGTGTGCGTCATCATCTTGACGCCGATCACCATCAGCACGACCGACAGCGAGACCTTGAGGTAGCGGAACCGATCGATCATCCCCGCGAGCGCGAAGTACAGGCTCCTCAGCCCGAGGATGGCGAACACGTTGCTGGTGAACACCAGGAACGGGTCGGTGGTGATCGCGAAGATCGCCGGGATCGAGTCGACGGCGAAGATCACGTCGGTGAACTCGACGAGGACCAGCGCGAGAAACAATGGCGTGACCAGCAGCGCGCCGCGCTTGGCCTTGTCGACCACGCGGTCGGTCTCGATCGGGGCGCCGGGCGTGGCAGGTGCGTGGCTCGCCGGCGAACCGGCGCGGACCACGAAGCGCTCGCCATGGTAGCGCTCGGTCACCGAGAACAACCGCCGAGTGGCCCGAACGAGGAGGTTGCGGTCGAAGCTGCTCGCCTCGCCGCTCGGCACCAGCAGCATCTTGATCCCGGTGATGATCAGGAACCCGCCGAACACGTAGATGATCCAGCTGAACTTCGTGATCAGTACGGCGCCGACCGCGATCATCAGACCGCGCAAGAGCAGCGCACCGACGATGCCCCAGAACAGCACGCGATGCTGGTACATCGCGGGCACGCCGAGGAACCCGAAGATCATCGCGATCACGAAGATGTTGTCGACGGCGAGCGACTTCTCGACGACGAACCCGGTCAGGTACTTGATCGCCGCCGACCCACCGTCATTGTAGATCGCCCCTCCATCACTCGTGACGGGTGCCAAGGTCATCGCGTCCACCCCGGTGCCGAGCCCGAACCAGTGGTGCTCGTACCCGAAGTAGACGAACACCGTGAACAACAGGCCGAGGCTGATCCAGACCGCCGACCAGCCGAGCGCCTCCCTCACCCGCACGACGTGCGCGGTGCGGTGGAATACGCCGAGGTCGAGTGCGAGCAAGATCAAGATGAACAGGACGAAGCCGGCGTAGAGAACTTCCATGGGACCTCCTGGCAGTAGCTGGAGCGATCGAAGTCGTGGATGCGAGCGCGATCAGGTCGCGAGCACTGGGGCGAACGTCCGGCGGCGGGCCAACGACCGCGCGACCGCACGCCCCGCTCGCTCGGCGGCGACGGAGACCGTGGACAGCACATCGGTGCCGACGTGCTCGATCACGATCTCTCGCAGCGATGGCCCGCGGACGTGGATCCGACACTGCTTGTCGGCGCCGCCCTTGGGGCCGTTCGTATCGACGAGCGTGACGTCGACCGCACGGATCGCGGTGGCCAGGCGTCCGAGCGCGAAGTCCAGGCGGCGTTGCAGGTGGTCGCGGAGCTCGGGGCTGAGAGCGAGGTGGCGAGCGCGGATGGTGAGCTTCATGGGGTCTCCTTTCCACCTTGGTAAGGCGTCGCCGGGCTCGCGTCCTTCCAGACGTTTGGCAGCATCGCTGCGGTTTTCTGGGAGCGTCGGTCCGCGACGCTGGGGTGCCTCAGGGCCCCGTCAGGAGCGATCGCCAGCCGAGCGACCAGGCCCCGGCATCAGCGAGCGCAGCGATCTCGCGTTGATGATCACGTCGCGTCAGTACGGCGCGCAGCGTGACCAGGTCGCGGCCGACCGCGACGACCTCGAAGTGGCGTTCGCGCATATTGCCATCGATCGGAACGAGGGCCGTCCAGCGCGAGTGGAGGAGGAACCGGCGTTGCACGCGAGGCATGTCGAAACTCGCTAACGCGAAGGCTAGCTCGCCTCCCCGGTCAGATAGCGCTCGGTCACCACGTTGCACCACTGCCACAACTCGCTGCGGAGCTCGGCACGATCGCGCAGCCAGGGAACGAGGTGGGTCGGTCGTTGCCTGCGGTCGAAGTAGAAGCCGCCGTGGTGGAGCAGGGCGAGTGGACAGGCTGCGAGCCAGTCGAGGGTGTCGGCTCCGCCGGATGGGTCTCGCAGGAGCGGTCGAGTGAGTGCATGGAACCGGGGCAATGAGGTCCTGACCGCGGCGGTGTCGACCCACCCAGGGTGCATCGCGACCACGCGCGGGCCCAGCGGATCGTGCTCCGCCCAGAGCTCGGCCAGCACGACCTGAGCGCGCTTGGTGAGCGCATATGCACGCACCCCGTCATAGGGATCCGGGACCACCGCAGGCGCGACCAAGGGGGCGAGATACATCCCGCCCGACGACACCAGCACGATCCTGGCCGTCGATGCGAGGCGAGGCCGGAGCAACCGCGTGAGCAGGTGCGGTCCCACGACATGAGTGGCCCAGGTCAGCTCGAGGCCATCGTCGGTGTCGATCCGTTCCGGCGGCAGCACTCCTGCGTTGTGGATCACGACATCGATCGGATCACGCAGGCGCGCAGCGAGATGTGCGACGTCGTCGAGTCGGGCCATGTCGCACAGCTCGATCGCCACCTGGCCAGGACGACCGGTGACGTCCGCGATCTCCGCTCGTGCGGCCTCTGCGCGCCCACGGTCGCGGCACACCATCGTGACGCACGCGCCGCGACTCACCAAGGCCTCGGTCGCGGCGCGACCGATCCCGCTGTTCGCGCCGGTGATGACGATGTGGCTCCCATCGATCCGTCCGAGCTCGGCGAACGAGCGCCGGCGGAGCCGCAGCCCTGGCTCCCCGAACGAGAGCGGCACGATGGGGCCCAGGATCTTGTCGATCAGGTTCGCCAGTCGACTCACGTCGTGTCCCGAAGGGCCGCGATGATGTCTGCGGCCGTGGCATTGTCGCCGGGCTCCGCGGAGACATGCTGCCAGAGCACCTGGCCATCACGCGCGATCACCAATACGCCGCCCTGTTGCAGCGCACTTCCCCGGGTCCTCCCCTGGCGAAACCCACGTCGAAGAGCTCCGATGGTGCGGGTCCACACTCCGACCGTGAGGACGGTCCGCAGCCCCGACCGCAGCTCGGCGGCTCGGTACACCGCAAGCGAGGGGTCGGTGTAGAGCGAGCCATCATAGCCAGTGGTGTCCCGAAACCCCGCAATGAACATCGGCGCTCCGTTGCCGATGACGTGAAGCTCTGCGCCCGCGGCGCGCAGGCTCTTCGTCTCGCGGTGCAACTGCACCACGTGCTCTCGACAGTGCAGTCAACCGAAGTGGCGGACGAACACGAGCACCGCGGGCCGGTCACGCCACAGGGTGTCGATCCGGACGGGCACTCCCAGCTCGTCGAGAACCGTCATCGTGCCGATCGCTTCAGCTCGCATCATGTCGGGCGCAGCTTGGGTGTCTCGCCGCCTGCAAAGGTTACATCTCGTCGAGTCGCGCGATGAGCAGATCACGCTTCGGTGGAGCGGGGTGACCGAAGCTCTCGGATCGAACACGGTATCCCGCAGCGCGAAGCGCCACCACGACGTGCCACCCGACGAAGCCAGTCGCACCGGCTACCCGGATCGTCGCCATCGTTCAAGCGCCCA
>Ga0316603_10002229_pt1 | contig 10574 bp, 10 predicted proteins | sample OWC_soil_day10_n_FD_207649 | JGI IMG/M metagenome (GOLD analysis project Ga0316603, IMG submission 207649) | Wetland soil microbial communities from Old Woman Creek delta, Ohio, United States - OWC_soil_day10_noCT | ecosystem: Environmental > Terrestrial > Soil > Wetlands | place: USA: Ohio...
GAGGACATAGGGAACTGCCAATTAGAGCAGATTATGTGGGTAAAAATATTCCAACATCTAAAGAAGAAATGGTTGCAGTAGAACTTATGGAGATCGATGGCGCCGATTCAGTACAAATAGTTAAAAAATAACTTAATATAAAGGCTTTTAAAATAGCCCTGTGAGGCTAAAAAGAGGAGGATTAACATGAAAAAAGTTATTGACGTAGAAGAAAGATTACCGATTCTAAAGACATTACCACTTAGTTTACAGCATTTATTTGCAATGGTAGGTGCTACTATACTCGTACCAATGTTAACTGGTATGAATCCTTCCATAGCGCTACTATCCGGAGGTATAGGTACACTTTTATACATTCTGTGTACAAAAGCAAAATTACCAGCTTATATAGGTTCATCCTTTGCGTTTATTGCCCCAATGATAGCAGCTTCAAAAAGTTATGGTCCAGAGTCAATGTTATCAGGAGTTATAGCTTCAGGATTGGTATATATAATCGTTTCTTATATAATTAGGTTAACTGGGACAAGTTGGATACAAAAGGTTCTGCCACCAGTAGTTGTTGGTGCTGTAGTTATTGTTATAGGACTAGGACTAGCAGGTGTAGCAGTTTCTTGGGCAGGACTTAATCCTAATGCAGCAGTGCCGGAGGCTCTTAAAAATGTTCCAAAGGGATATATTATACTTGTATCAATGATAACCTTAATAGTTGGTGTAGTGGGAAGTATGTACTTTAAAGGGTTTTTAGGTGTTATTCCAATATTAATATCAATGATAGTTGGATATATAGCAGCCATAATTTTAGGGGTTGTACCTGCTGAAACCTTGCACAAAATTGCATCAACACCATTAATACAATTTCCAAAGCTTGCATTCCCAAAGTTTAATCTTAATGCAATGGCGTTAATGGCACCAGTTGCTTTCGTAACTCTTGCAGAACATATTGGACATGTTTATGTAACAAATAATGTTTGTGGAAGGGATTTCACGAAAGAACCAGGTCTTCACAGATCCATATTAGGTGATGGTGTAGCTACAATAGTAGCTGGATTCATTGGAGGTCCTCCAGTAACTACTTATGGAGAAAATATTGGTGTTATGGCAATAACTAAAGTTTATAGTGTATGGGTAATTGGATGGGCAGCTGGAATTGCTATAGTGCTATCTTTTATAGGACCAGTATCAGTGGTTATTCAAAGTATGCCTCAACCAGTTATGGGAGGAGTAAGTATACTACTTTTCGGGATAATAGCATCTTCAGGCTTCAGAGTTTTTGTTGAAGATAAAGTGGATTTTGGTAGGAAGAAAAATCTTATCATAGCTTCAATAATAATTGTAATTGGTATAGGTGGAGCTTCAATTAAGATTCCTGGCTCAGAAGCAGTAATATCTGATGTGGCACTTGCAACATTAGTTGGAATGGTATTAAATCTAATTTTACCAGAAAAGAGCAGAACTGAAGAGTAATATAAAATATGCATAATAAAGTTTAATAAATAAGTAAAAGGTTGTAAGTTGATTCTTACAACCTTTTTTTTATCACAATTTTAGTAAATTAAGAACATATTCATAATGAAGGGTGAGAATGCTATATTGGAAAAAACATTGTAAAGGCTCTAAGAATACTTTAAAATATTATTATGTTACAATAATGTTATAATTATACATATTGTAACTTTATTTAGCGGGGCACTATATTGAAAGCTGAGAGAGTTAAAAAGTTACTGTTATGGGAGGAAGATATGCTAATATCACATATACCAGCAGGGTACATAGTCACAAAAAAATATAATAATATAAAAAAAGAAGAAATTTCTTTTTTAAAGTATGGATTAATTTTTAGTATTTGGCCTGATCTAGATCTTTTTTATTTTTATTTAATAGATAAAAGGAAAAGCCTTCATCATCTGTATTTTCCGCATGTGCCGCTTTTCTTAATAATAAGTTTTGCATTAATTATAGTTATTAAAAAGCTCAAATTATCTCAAAGAATAGAGAATATTTATTATTTGTTTTTATTAAATTGGTTTGTTCATTTGATGTTAGATACTGTAACAGGAGGAATTAGTTATCTTTATCCATTGGATAAGAAATTATTTTATTTAATCAAAATTCCCCCTGCTTATTCAAATTGGATAACATCCTTTGTACTACATTGGTCGTTTATCATTGAGATAATGATTATAATATATGCACTTTTTCTGTTGTTCAAAGAAAGAAAAACACAATAAAGTAAGTTAGAAATAGATTTAAGATGATAGGAGAGGGAAAATGTTTAATAAATTTTCAAGCAGTGAAATAGTATATACAAAATTATTCTCTGATTATTATGAAGATGACCAGATTATAAGATTTTATGATAATAAATTACCGGATATGTATATTTACAACTATACATTAATAAAAAATTGTGTTTCCGTCTATAGCTTTAGAAAGATAATTTTAGGGGAACTAGAACAAAGAAAAAATACAAAGGCAAGTTTTTTAAGAATAGAATTTAATTTTCCTATTGAGGATGAATATCTTAATAATCTGCCAGTAGTTCCAAAGCTAAGTAAATATGACTATATGTATATTGAGCCTGCAATGAGCCAATATTTATTCAACAGGGAAGGCTGCATAGTAAAGAAAGCAGTATCAGAAGAAGTATTAAAAGATGGAATAGAGGCTGATATTTTAGCTAATACAGCTGCCATGGGCATTGATTTTGCTAGGAGAAGAATATATAGAAAATCGCAAGTATACAATAGGTTGGATCCTAATTTTAATTTATACGTTTGTTATTATAATGATATTGCTATTGGAAATTGTGAGTTTATGTTGAATAGTGATATAGGCAAAATAGAGGATTTTGATATATTAGATGATTATCAAAGAAAAGGCTTTGGTACTTCTGTATTAAAGCATCTATTAGAAGAGGCAAAAGAGAATGAACTTGAATTTGTCTATCTTATTACTGATAGTGATGATACTGCAAAAGAAATGTATAAAAAATGTGGGTTTAAGAAAATAGGGGAAAAGACGGAGTTATTCTTTGATTTAAGTTAGTATTAATCTAAAGTAGAATAAAGGGGGGAAGGACATTGATAAAAGATTTAGATTTACTTTTAATTAATGGTAATTTAATTGATGGTACAGGAAGTTTAATTAAGAAAAATGTATGCATTGGCATTAAAAATAAAAAAATAACATTTATAGAAAAAATGATTGATGAGAAGGTTATTACCGATAAATGTAAGATATTAAATTTGGAAGGTATGACAATATTACCTGGTTTTATAAATGCTCATGCTCATACTGGATTTAAATTTATAAAAGATGAATTATGTGAAGGGTTTCAGAAGGAGTATTTAGAGGCTTCCTTAAGAGAAGGAGTAACAACTATACGAGATGAAGGAATGCTTAGCCATAATTCAATAGATGACATGTTAAAACAAAAAGAACTATTAGATAAAAATATATTATACCCTAATGTAATTATGACTGGTAAATTTTTTTCAGCTCCAGGAGGATATGGGGGACAAGCTCCTATTACAGTAAGCAATGTAGAGGAGGCCAGAGAAAGGGTAAATGAAATATTAAATAAGGGGATAAAGGTTATAAAGACTGTGCTTGATGATGGAATGGATCCAAGTACTTTTGGATTACCTAAATTATCGGAAGAGTTACTAAAAGAAATATGTGATGTGGCACATAGTAAAGGAGCTAAGGTATCTGCTCATGTAACTCAAGGACATAATCTCAAGGTGCTTGTGAGGGCTGGTATAGATGATGCAGGTCATATGGTATATGATGGATTAAGTGATGATTTAATCAATGAAATGATTGGGAAAAATATTTACTGTGTACCAACACTAACTGTATTTAAATTTATACAAGACAAGTATGGGGCACCAATACTAGAGAATACAATGAATAACCTGAGGAGATTTATTAAAGCAGGTGGTAAGGTAGCATTAGGTGATGATTTTATTGAAGAAGAAGCACCCTGGTATAGACTGGGAATGCCATTAAATGAAATTGAACTTTTACAGCAATGTGGATTAACACCTATGGAAATTATAGTTGCTGCAACAAAGCATGGTGCTGAGGTATGCAATGCTTCAAATGACATAGGTACAGTTGAAGTAGGTAAAAGGGCAGACTTAATAATATTAGAGGGCAATCCATTATCAGATATTAATTGCATAAGAAACATTTCTATGGTTATAAAAGATGGAGACATTGTAGTGAATAAATAAATTGATTTGGATGACTTATCTAAAAGTTGTCAAGGGGAGAGAACAAGATGGAAGAAAAAATTATAAAAGGAATGCCTACACTACTAGAGGCTGAATTGCTATTAAAGGAAGCAGGAAGGTTGAATCCTGGTACTTGGGTTGAACATTCTCTTTATGCTGGTAAAGCTGCAGAATTAATAGCGCAAAACTGTGGAAATATGGATTCAGATACCGCGCTAATAATGGGGATGCTCCATGATATAGGCAGAAGAGTTGGGGTAACAGGCATGAGGCATTGTTTAGACGGTTATAATTTTTTAATGGAAAAAGGATTTTACACTGCAGCAAAGGTATGTCTTACTCACTCCTTTGATTGTAAGGATATTAAATCTGCTTTTGGAAAATGGGACTGCACTGAGGAGGAGTACAAATTTATAAAACAATATTTAGAAAAAGCTGAATATGATGATTATGATAGACTTATACAGCTATGCGATGCTTTAGCATTTATAGATGGTTATTATCTTATTGAGAAACGAATGGTTGAAGCATCGCTGAGGCATGGTATAAATGAATATACAACACTTAAGTGGAAGGCAACCTTTGAAATTAAAGAGTATTTTGAAAATAAGATGGGAAGATCGGTGTACAGCATACTTCCAGGAGTTATAGATAATACCTTTAGGTTTAAATAAATTTGTATTTTTTAAAAGGGGTTTTGAGATGAAGTATAGGTTAGCGGAAGAAGAGGATTTGAACTCTCTTGCAGAAATGAGATGGTTGCATGAATTCGAGGAAAACAATTGCTTAAATATGGAGAAGGGTGAATTCATAATTGAATGTAAGGCCTTTTTAATAAATGGATTGGAATGCGGTAATTGGGTGTACTGGGTTGCCGAAGAGGATGATGAAATTGTTGCAAATATTTATATAAATAAAATAAGAAAGGTTCCTAAGCCACAAAAATTATTTACCGAGATTGGATATGTAACAAATGTTCATACAAAGGAAAAGTGGAGAAATAAAGGCATTGGTACACAACTTCTTAAAGAAGCTGTGGCTTGGTCAAAAGAAAATGGAATAGAATTATTATTTGTATGGCCTAGCGAAAGGTCAGTAAGTTATTATGAACGTGAAGGTTTTAAAGAAAAAAATGAAATTATGGAATTGATTTTAGAAGAAGAATAAGAAATAAATGTATATAAATTAATATCGTTAGCTGCAGAGGGCAAAAGATAATGGATATAAATATTATTAGAGCTGAAAGTAAACACTTGCGTGATTGTAAAATTGCTTTGCAAAGCTTAATGATGAAAGAACTATAATATTCATCTGTTTGTTTAGTTATGATTAACTATAACACGAAAAAAACAGAAGACGCCAGGTCTCTGAATGGGTTAATATACTGTGAGGTCAGGTTGGAAGGGGCAGATCATATGAGCAAGAAAAAAATTATAATTACTGTATTATTTATAAGCATTATGTTTATATTTGGACTAATATGCTATAAATCAGTTGAGAAAAAATCAATGAGTACTAATACAACAAGTACTAAATTTAAATCAAGTATTGATAAAGTTGGATTTTTGAAAAAATATCTTACTTTTTACTCTGATATATTGGATACTGAATATATAATTATATATAGAGATAATTCTAAAGGTCTTATAAAAGGTCCCTCTGATTGGGACATGCGTGTTGCTATGAAGGTAAATAAGGCTTCAATAAATAAATGGACAAAGGGATTAGATAAAGTAGATGATAAGGTTATTGATTTAAATTGGTGGAATAAGGTACCTATAGATAATGAAAATTGGAAGCTAAGTTCTAAACCTGAATTTTATAAAAAGAAAGGCGAAAGGGTTTATTTAGTAGTTTATGACCAGGAGGGTATCATATTAAAAATGGTAACCACATATGGTGATTATCCTAAAAATCAATAAATATGTTTCTTTATACTAAGGAGAAAGGGATTGATATTATGAATTTGATATACGGAACCTATAATCCATCTAAGCTTAGGAGTATGGAAAAGATGCTGGAGGGACTTAATATTTCAATTACTGGCCTTGAAAATCTCCAGATGAAAGTAAAGGAAGCAGAGGAAACGGGGAAAGATCCATTATCAAATGCAGTTCAAAAAGCTCTATGTTATTTTGAACAGATTAAAGAACCTATATTTTCTTGTGATTCTGGACTATATTTTGAGGGTGTTGATGAAGAGGACCAGCCTGGTGTATTTATAAAGAGAATTCATGGAAATGATTTAACATATAAAGAGATGCTTAGTTACTATAGTAATTTAGCATTAAAATATGGTGGCAAGCTGACAGCCTATTACAAGAATTCCATATGCTTAGTAATGGATGCGAATAATATTTATAAATATGACGGTGAAGATATATGGTCTGATAAATTTTATATTGTAGATAAGCCGCATGAAATATATAGAGAAGGATTTCCTTTAGATTCCTTGTCTGTTGAAATAGAGAGCATGAAATATTATTATGATTTAGTGGGAAATAAAAGTGAAAGCTTAGGTGTTATTGATGGGTTTAGAAATTTTTTTATTACAAGTATAAATGATTATATTAATGCGGATTTTTTGTAAGATTTATGCACAAAATAATAATTTTCACATATACTATACCAGGCTTTAGTGAGAAGCAGTATCCAGTTGCAGCTCATAAAATGAAAAATCAAAAAATTAAGTATTAAGGAAGTGATGTAAAAGAGAGATCCCTAATATAGGATATTCAGCAAAAGTTTTGTGGCAGAGTGGAATGAATAGAATCTTCCCGTGATTAATGTAGCCTGTATATATAATGCGCATAATTCTGGCTATATACTGTATATATATACAATATAACTCTAATGTGAGTTATACATAACTAAGTGTTATACAATATACAAAATATAGGTGGAATTAGTATATGCTATATGGTATAATTAGGTTAAAGGTTCTCCGAGCAAGCAATTTGTTAAGAGAGAAATCAGGAGGGGTTTTGTATGCAACAAAATGATAATAAATACTTAATGGTTCTATGTAAAGATAAACCAGAAGATCCTATTGATTTTGGATACACTCTATACTTTATAAATAACACAGAAGAGAACATTGAATGCCTAAAAATTAGACCAGAGACAATTAAAGCGGATTATGATGAAGAGACGGAAGTAGCACAGATAACTGATGAAAGCATGTATCTGGAGCCACAGAGTTATAGCATAATAAATAGTATGGATGAAATGGATATACCTTTTAATGTTTGCTATGATGCTTATATAAAAACTAAGGACTCGGAAATAATAGAAATTTTTGATATTAAACAATTGGATGTAGTTGATTTGGAAATAAGCCCAGTACCTATATTAAATAGATATGGATATATATTAACAGCAGTATCATAAATTTTTATAAAAATAAGAGGACGATTTAAGTCCTCTTATTTTTTATTAATTATAGGTTCTACCACATATAAAAGTAATTGTTTTATTTGCATTTGCAGTTAATTAATTCATTAGTAATAGCTAATTGACCTACAGATATTCCGCCATCATTAGAAGGTATTTGATTATGGGAGTAAACTGTGAAATCGTAGCTTTTTAGAATTCTTATAGTTTTTTCTAATAAATATGAGTTTTGAAATACTCCACCGCTTAGTACAATATCATTTATTCTAGTTTTTTCTCTAAGTATTTTACACATTTCTAAAGTAAAGTGAATAACTGTATTATGGAATTTAGAGGAGATTGTACTAACACTAATATTATTATTTAAATCCTTAAGTATATCTAATATTGTTGTGTATACTTCTATATTGTAGAGGTCTTTATCTCTATTATGGGAGATACTGTAGTTATAATACTCTTCACAATCCCTTTCTATAACTGCTTCTAGTTCTATGGAAGCCTGACCTTCATAAGTAACTTTTCTTCTTATGTTTAACATGCTTGAAACAGCATCAAAAAGTCTTCCCATACTTGAGGTTTCTACGCAATTAATATTTTTATCTAATATTTTTATTAAGGCAGAAGCTTCGGACCCATATAGTTTAACTAATGTATCATTAAGGTATTCATTATTTGAGGCACCAAGTTTTTCGAAGGCAGAATATAAATAGGATGTTCCCATTCGCCAAGGTTCTTCAATAGCCTTTTCCCCACCAGGAATTTTAACATAATCTAAATGAGCGGCCCTAGTAAAGGATTTCAAATCACATATTAAAAATTCTCCGCCCCATATTTTATTGTCTGTACCAAAGCCAGTGCCATCATATGCAATACCAATTACCTTTTTATCTAAGTGATTTTCAACTAAGCAGCTGGCGATATGTGCATGGTGATGTTGTACTGATATTGTTTTAACACCGTACTCTTCAGCGTAGTGAGTTGAGGTATAGTTTGGGTGAAGGTCGCAAGCTACATAATCCGGACTAAATAAAAATATGTCTTTAAAATGTTCAATGTTTCTTTTGTAATGGTTATAGGTTTCAATATTCTCAAGATCACCATTATGCTGACTAACAAATAGAAGGTTTTCTTTCGAGATGGAGAAGGTATTCTTCATATTTGGTCCGCAAGCAAGTATCTTATTATTTAAATTAACTCTGAAAGGTTCTGGAGCATATCCTCTCGCTCTTCTTATCATTCTAAGCTCATTATCAACTACCTTTACTACACTGTCATCCACTGGTATATAGATATCTCTATTATGCATTAAAAAGAAGTCAACTAAGGATGAAAGATTTTCTCTAGCACTCTTATTATCATACTCTAGGGGAAGACCATATATATTAGCACTTGTCATTATTAAAACTTCAATATCTTCATTAAATAGTAATTGGTGAAGGGGAGTATATGGCAGCATAACTCCAAGTGTTTTTTGGTTTGGTGCTATGCTTTCAGGTAAATTATATTCCGCTTTCTGATTTAGAAGCACTATAGGTTTTCTTATGCCTGTAAGTAAATCTTCCTCTAAGGAATTTATCATACAATATTTTGATGCAGCAGCTATATCCTTCATCATAACTGCAAAGGGCTTATGAGGACGAAGCTTTCTTTCCCTAAGAAGGCTGACAGCTCTATCATTTTTTCCATTACAAACAAGATGAAACCCGCAAAGGCCTTTGATAGCTAATATTTTACCTTCAGTAAGCAGCTTTTGAGCAAAAGCGATAGGATCAATTGCTGAACTAATTTCCATTCCTTTATTATCTTCAAGCCAAACCTTAGGGCCGCATTCGCTGCAGGCATTTGGTTGAGCATGAAATCTTCTGTCTAAAGGATTAGTATATTCATCCTCACATTCACTGCACATTATAAAATCCTTCATTGTTGTTTTATCCCTATCATAGGGAATAGATTTAATGATAGAAAATCTAGGACCACAATTGGTGCAGTTGGTAAAGGGATATTTATATCTTCTGTTATTAGGGTCTAATATATCTTTTGTACAATCATCGCAGGTTGCTATATCAGGTGAAATTAAGGTAATACTATTTTGGCTTTTTTCACTTTCTTTAATAGTAAATGCTGAATAATTGCACATAGGCAATGACGAACTAGTGATATTTTCTATTCTGGAAAGTGGAGGTGGATTTTGCTCTAAGTTCCTCATAAAACTTACAACCTTGTCAGTATCACCTTCAATATCTATGTAAACACCTTCAGAATTGTTATTTACCCACCCATTCAAATTTAAGGAAATAGCTAAATTGTATACAAAAGGTCTAAAGCCTACTCCTTGAACAATGCCTTCAACTTTAATAAAAATTCTTTCTTTTGACATGAAAATTATCCTTTCTTCTTTGGTTTTCTATACATGCCCATTATAGTATAAATGTTATAATAACTCAAATAACTATAATAAATAAATAGTAATTGTAAATATATTCATATTTCGATATAATCAACCTGTACTTATAAGATAAACTTTTATAAAATTCAGAAATAAAACCATAATAAGAGGGGGAATTATAGTGAAAAACAAAAGAATAGCACATTTGTTAATAATGCTTCTTATGATCATTTGGGGAGTGTCATATTTAAGCATTAAGATAATTGTAGCGGAGATCGATCCAACATTATCAGCTTTTTACCGTTTTACTATAGCGGCAATCATTTTGTTTATTATACTGAAGACAAAATATCCTGAGGAGAAAATATTAAAGGAAGATAGATTGTTAATGGCATTAAGTGGACTAACTGGTGTTGCATTCTATTTCTTCTTTGAAAATTATTCAGTGCTATATACATCTGCTTCTAATGTTGCAGTATTAATTTCATCTATACCAGTGTTTACATTGATTTCTCAAAGGATAGTTTTTAAGGAAAGAATAACATTTTTAAAGCTAT
>Ga0316603_10002230_pt1 | contig 10574 bp, 7 predicted proteins | sample OWC_soil_day10_n_FD_207649 | JGI IMG/M metagenome (GOLD analysis project Ga0316603, IMG submission 207649) | Wetland soil microbial communities from Old Woman Creek delta, Ohio, United States - OWC_soil_day10_noCT | ecosystem: Environmental > Terrestrial > Soil > Wetlands | place: USA: Ohio...
GCACCGCACGCTCGGTCAGATCAAGGAGCTCGGGAAGAAGCCGTGCGTCGTGCTCAACCCCGCGACGCCGCTCGAAGCGATCGAGTACGTGCTCGGTGACGTCGCGCAGGTGCTGATCATGTCGGTGAACCCTGGCTTCGGCGGGCAGAGCTTCATCGCCAGCCAGCTCGACAAGATTCGCCGGCTCCGGCGCATGCTCGACGAGCGCGGCCTTGCCGTCGAGATCGAGGTCGACGGCGGCATCAAGGTCGACAACGTCGCCGAGGTCTGCGCGGCCGGCGCCAACGTGATCGTTTCGGGTTCGGGCGTGTTCGGCACGAAGGACTACGCGGCCACGATCGCGGAGCTCCGCCGGCGCGGCGAAGCGGCACGCGCGTAGCTCATCGCCTGACGAGGCGCGCGATGTAGAACGCGTCCGCCTCGGGCGGCCAGGTGCGGTGCTCGGAGACGAGCTCGAGCCCGCTGCGCTCGACGAGCGCCGCGACCTGCGCGGGCCCTTCGGCGCGCGTGAACGTGCAGACGGAGTAGACGAGCACGCCGCCCGGCGCGAGGCGTCGCACGACGGCGTCGAGCAATTGTCTCTGCAAGCCGGCGAGGCGCGGCACCGTGTCGGGCGTGAGCCGCCACTTCGCGTCGGGGTGGCGCCGCAACACGCCGAGCCCCGAGCACGGTGCGTCGAGGACGATCAGATCGTAGGCATCCGCGAGCGGCGCCTTCGGATCCGTCAGGTCACAGACGTGCGTCGTGATGTGCGCGAGGCCGAGGCGCTCCGCCGTCCGAGCGCACAGCTCGAGCTTCGTCTTCGACTGATCGGCCGCATCGATCGATGCCGCGTCGTCGACGAGCTCCGCGAGGTGCGTCGCCTTGCCGCCGACGCCGGCGCACGCATCGAGGATGCGCATCCCCGCGCGCGGCGCCGCGAGATGACCGACGAGCTGCGCGCCCGTATCCTGGACGGTCCAGCGCCCGGCGAGGAACGACGCGCTCTTGCCCGGATCGCCGAGGCCGTCGAGGACGAGCGCGCTCGGCACGTGCTCGACGGGCGTCGCGGTCACGCCGGCCTCGACGAGCTCCTTCGCGAGCGCGTCGCGCGTGGTCTTGCGCGTGTTCACCCGCGCGACGAGCGGCGGTGGTTGCGCGAACGCAGCCGCGATCGCCGGCAGCTGGTCGGCGTCGACGGTGTCGGCGAGCTCGTCGACGATCCACCGCGGTAGCGAGTACTCGGCCTCGATGCGCGCGCGCACGTCGGCCGGCAGCGGCGGTTCGCCCGCTTTCGTGATCTTGCGCAGCACCGCGTTCGTGAAGCCGGCGAGCTTCTGCCCGCCGATGCCGCGCGCCGCCGCGACCGCGTCGTCGACGGCGGCGTATGCGGGTACGCGATCGAGGAACAGCAGTTGGTGCGCCGCCACGCGCAACGCGGTGCGGATCTTCGGCGGCGTGCGCGTCAAGTCCGCATGCGCCGCGAGCGCGCGATCGATCCGCCCGCGATTGCGCAGCACGCCATAGACGAGCTCGGATGCGAGTCGCCGGTCGCGCTCGTCGAGCCCCGACCGCGCGAGCTCGGCATCGAGCGCGAGCGTCGCCCACGCCCCACCCTTGTCGACGCGGTCGAGGACCCGCCGCGCGACTTCACGCGCGCTCACGGTCCGGCGAGCTCCGGCTTCGACAACACGTCTCCGATCGCGACGCCGCGCCCCGCGGCGAACTGCGCGGCGGTGAGTCGCTTGCGGCCCGGGGCTTGTACATCGCGAATCACGACCACGCCGCCATCCCCGCACGCCACGTGCAAGCCGTTGGCATCGACGGCGACGACGGTGCCTGCCGGCGGTGCACCCGATGTCCCGGCCGCGGCGCGCGCGCGGAACACCTTCACGATCTGGCCGCGCAGCAGCGCCTGCGCACCGGGCCACGGGTCGACACCGCGGATGCGCGCCGCGACCTTCGGCGCGGGCTGCGTGAAGTCGATCGCGCCATCCGCCTTCGTCAGCATCGGAGCGTGCGTCGAGGCCGCGTGATCCTGCGCGATCGGCGTCGCCCGGCCGGACGCGATCAGCTCGATCGCTTCGAGTAGCGCGGCCGCACCGATCGGTGCGAGGCGCGCGAGGAGCTCGCCCGAGGTCTCGTCGGGGTCGATCGCGACCCGCTTCTCGAGGAGCACCGGGCCCGTGTCCATGCCTTCGTCGAGCTGCATGATCGCCACGCCGGTCTCGGGCTCGCCGTCGATCACGGCCCACTGCACCGGGGCAGCGCCGCGGTACCTCGGGAGGATCGAGGCGTGGACGTTGATACAGCCCCGCGGCAGCGCCTCGAGCACGGCGCGTGGCAGGATCTTGCCGTATGCGACGACGGCGGCGAGCTCCGCGCCCGACTCGCGGAGCGCCTTCTCGAGCTCTCCGGTACGCGCCGACTTCGGCTGGATCACGGGGAGGCCGAGGTCGACGGCGGTGGCTTTGACCGGCGGAGGCGTGAGCTGACCGCCGCGGCCGGCGGGCTTGTCGGGTTGGCTGACGACGAACGCGACGTCGTGCGTGCTCGCGAGCGCGCGCAAGCAGGGCACGGCGAACTCGGGTGACCCCATGAAGACAACGCGCATGGCTATTCGATCAGGTTCGAGAGGTACGTGATGCGCAGGCGGTCGTCGCGCAGGACGCGGAACGCTTCGTCGAGGACATTCGCGATGTCGTCGAGCTCTTGCGCGAGCTCGCGTCGCAGATCCGAGGGGAAGCAGTCGGCCGCGAAGTCGCGGCGCGCGGCTTGATACGCGCGGCGGATCTCGAACGCGGTCGCGTCGCGGCGCACGCCGAGCAGCGCGAAGTAGTCGGCTTCCGTGACGAGCTGCCAGCGGGCGCGCACGCGCTCGCGATCGATCGCGAGATCGGTCTCGCCGACGAGCGCGGTCGCCTCGTCGGGGACCTCGGTGTCGGTGCGGCGCGCGGTCGCGAGGCCGAGCACGCACAACCCCCACGCGAGCGGCAGGACGTCGGCGACGTCGACACCGCCGATGCGCGCGACGGTCGACAGGTCGGCTTGGCCGTCGAACGCGGCGAGTGCGGAGCGCTCTTCGGCGGCGAGGTCGCCCATGTTGATGATGCCGCCGAGCCGCTCGCGATCGCGCACCTCGATCACCGTCGACGGCGGACCGATCAACCGCTCGAGGCTCGTGCGATCGAGCTTGCGACGAATGCCCTCGAGGACGATCGCCGCGGGGTGACGCGAGAGGCGGATGCGCTCCGCCGACGGCTGCGGATCGGTCGTGATCTGGTAGTGGCCACGGTCCCAGCCGAACAACGAGTAGACGATGTCCTCGACATGACGGCGCACCGCGGGGAGCAGCTCGCGGCGCTTCAGGTAGCCGAAGTCCACGAGGATCTCGCCCATGCGCCGGCCCGACTCCGCGACGACGGCCTGACAGCGGTCGTACTGGGACGCGGTGATCTTGCCTTCGCGCACGAGCAAACCGCCCATGCGATCGCGCGGCTCGCTCGACGACGCGAACACCGGCCGCCCCTGATCGAAGAACACGATCTTCTCGACGTCGTCGTGGCGGAACAGCACCCGGCCCGTCGCACCACCCGCGAACATCTTCGCGAGCAGCATGGCGGCATCGGAGACCCCGCGCACGACCTCGCCGGCATCCGGCAGCCCGCGCTCGCGCACCTGCGTGTCCCACGAGCCCGGCGACGTCGTGTGCTCGACGGGCACGCGGTGCGCACGCGACTCGATCTCGGTGTGACCGCCGCCGAGGGGGAGGTCCTCGCCGAGCGTCGCGAGATCGATCTCGGTGTGGTGATCGTGGCGCGGCGCGAGGTCGGCGGGGGCCGCGGCCTCGGCGCCTTGGAACAGGCGCTGCGCCATCTGCGACATCTTCGCGCGGAGCTGGCGCGCGAAGTCACGGCCGTTGTCGAGGCCGGGGCGCGGCTCGTCGGGAGCCGGTGTGGTGAGCGGCAGGTCGGCGAGCACCTCGAGGCGCGGATCCGATGGGCGATGGCTCCGATCGTCGATGACGATGTCGTCGTCGTCGAAGTCGTCGAGCGGGAGGCCGAGCTCATCGGTCGCGCGCGGGCTGCCGGGACGCGAGCTGCGGCGCGCAGAGGTGTTCGTCGTCGCGTCGAGGTCGCGCGGCTTCGAGTCGCGATCGACGAGCTCGGCGAGCGGCAGGGGCTCCGACCAGCGCTCGCGGCTGCTCGTGCGCGACTCCGCGACGACGACGCCGCGTTCGATCGTGATCTCGGCGCTCGAGTCCGGTGGGGTGGAGGCTTCGGGATCGCGCAGGATCAGCGTCGGCTCGCGCGTCGGCGCTTCGACCGGCTCGATCCACGGCTTCGGCGGCTCGACGTCGGCCGTGGTGCCGGGCTTCCACGCGTCGGGCTCGGCGACGGCGTCCATCGCCGGCGCGGTCTTGCGCCGCGGCTTGATCACGATCGGCGGCGGCAGCGGCTCCGGCTCCTCGAGGCGAGCTTCCCCGTTCTCGACGATATCGTCGGTGACGTCGACGATCGAATCGGCGAGCGCGCTCCACCGCGCCCGCAACACGGCGCGTTGCGAGGCAGCGTCCTCCTGCGCCGCGGCCGGCCTGCGCTCCGGCATGAAGCCCGGCGACGTACCGCGTGCACCCGGCAGCGGACCACGCACGAGCGTCACGGCCTCGATACCACTCGCGACCGCGAAGCGCAGGGCCTTCGGGGAGATCGGGCGCGTGACGAAGCGATCGGGTGCGAGCTCGAGCGCATCGAGCGCGTTGCGGATCGGGCCGCCTTCTTCGTCACCGATCACGACGATCGCGACCTCGGCGCGCGGCATCATTCCTCGGATCGCCTCGACCAGCGAGGTCGCGTCGCCGGCGGTGAGCGTCGCGGTCACCACGATGACGTGCGGCTTGCGGGTCAGGGCGAGCTCGATCGTGTCGTCGCCTCCGGAGCTGACCGAGAGGTCGATCCGTCCACCCGCGATCTCGGTGAGCAGCGGCTCGGAGAGCGCGCTGACCAGCTCCGTGATCCGCTCTGGATCTGCGACCACGAGGACGCAGGGGAGCACGTTTACAAAGGACGGTTCGGTCACGAGATTCCCGAGGACTCCCGCGCAAGTATAACCGAAATGCACCACGCGCCGCCCGCACGCGTGGTGCGAGGTACGATCACGCTCGATCGATGAAACGCCTCGCGCTCTTCCTGCTGGTCTGCGCGTGCGATCGCTCGCCGAAGCAGGAGGCACCCCCGGTCGCCGCCGCCGATCCGAAGCAGGCCGCCGCCGCGCACGACGCGAAGCAGTGGAGGCGCTGCGCCGAGCTGTGGTTCGCGGTCGCGGCGACGACGAAGGGCGAGGCGATGGCCGGCCCGCTCTACGACGCGGCGTGCTGTCAGGCGCAGGGCGGCGAGCTCGACGCCGCGTTCGCGACGCTCGATCGCGCGGTCGCCGCCGGCCTCAACGATCCGAGCATCGCGGACGACGTCGATCTCGCGCCGCTGCGCGGGGATCCGCGCTGGCCGAAGCTGCTCGCGAGGATCGCCGAGCTGCGCGCGACGGCCGAAGCCGCCGTCGCCGCGCCCGACGTGCGCACGGTCCTGCTCTCCATGGAGAAGGCCGATCAAGACGCGCGCGCGACCGACGACGCGCAGTTGATCGAGCGCGTCGACACGAAGACGACCGAGGTGATGAAGGCGATCGTCGCGAAGCACGGCTGGCCCGGGACGAGCCTGGTCGGGAAGACCGGCGCACACGCAGCATGGCTCCTCGTGCAGCACTCGCGCGATCTCGAGTTCCAGCAGCAGTGTCTCGAGAAGCTCGAGCTCGCGGTCGCCCAAGGCGAGGCGCAGCCCGTCGAGCACGCCTATCTCTACGATCGGGTCGCCACGAGCGCGGGTAAACCGCAGCGCTGGGGCACGCAGTTCGACAACGGCAAGCCGTTCCCGATCGAAGACGCCGCGCACGTCGACGAGCGCCGCAAGGCGATCGGCCTGCCGTCGATGGCGGAGTACGAGCGCTTGCTTCGCGAGACGTCCGGCGGCGACTAGAGCGCCGACATCGGATCGACGTCGAGGCTGACGCGCAGGTTGCTGCCGATGCCGTTCGTCGCGTGATCGACGGCGAACATCATCCCGCGCGCGACGCGGCGGAGCGCGTGCCGATCGGCGCTGCGCAGCCAGATCTGCCAGCGCGTGCGGTTGCGAAGCTTCTCGATCGGCGCGGGCACCGGCCCGCGCACTTCGACGACCGGTGTCGACCGCTCGGGCTCGACGGCGGTGGACGGCGCGACCCCGACGATGTCTGGCCGGCACGCGAGCTGTTCGGCGAGCTTCGCGAGGCGTTGGGCCGTGCCGGCGACGGCGTGCTCGTCCGGACCGTCGATGCGCACCGCGATCAGGCGGCCGTGTGGCGGGTAGCCGAGCTCGGCGCGCGCCGTCATCTCGGCGGCGAAGAACTGCGCGTAGTCGTGCGCGGCGGCGGCGACGACGGCCGGCGCGGTGGGGCGGTAGGTCTGGATGATGACGCGGCCCGGCCGATCGCCGCGGCCGGCGCGGCCCGCGACCTGGGCGAGGAGCTGGAACGTGCGTTCCGACGCGCGGAAGTCGGGGATGTTGAGCCCGGTATCCGCACACAACACCCCGACGAGCGTGACGCCGGGGAAGTCGTGGCCTTTGGTCACCATCTGCGTGCCGACGAGGATGTCGACCTCGCGGCGCGCGACCCGGGCGAGCACGGCCTCGACCTTCGCACCGCTCGCGACGTCGCGATCGAGGCGGGCGACGCGGGCGGTGGGGAAGGCTTCGGCGATCGCGTCCGCGACCTTCTCGGTGCCGAGGCCCTTGCGCTCGATCGCGCCGACCGCCTTGCAGCTCGGGCACGCTTCGGGGACGCGCTGGTGATAGTTGCAGTAGTGGCAGTTCATCCGATCGCTGTGCCGGTGGTAGGTGAGCGACACCGAGCAGTGCGGGCAGCGGAACGAGTGACCGCACGCCTTGCAGAGGACGAACGTCGCGAAGCCGCGCCGGTTCAGGAACAGGATCGTCTGATCGCCGGCCGCGAGCGTGGTGCCGATCGCGGTGCGCAGCGGCGCGGAGAGCAGCGCATCCCCGTCGGGAACGTACGTGCGGAGGTCGACGATCTCGACGGTGGGCATCGGGCGCGCCGTCGGGCGCTGCGTCAGCACGAGCTTGCCGTACGTGCCCTTCTCGGCGTGCGATGCGCTCTCGAGGCTCGGCGTGGCAGAGCCGAGCACGCAGACGGCACCGGCGCGCTGGGCGCGGACGAGCGCGACATCGCGCGCGTGATAGCGCACGCCTTCGTCTTGCTTGAACGAGCCGTCGTGCTCTTCGTCGACGACGATCACGCCGACGTTCGCGAGCGGTGCGAACACGGCGGACCGCGCACCGACGGCGATGCTCGCCTCGCCGCGCCGGAGCCGCGACCACTCGCCGAGCCGCGCTTGCTCTGACAGGCCCGAGTGCAAGATCGCCACGCGATCACCGAACCGCGCGCGAAACCGCGCCGCGAGCTGCGGCGTCAGCGAGATCTCCGGCACGAGGACGAGCGCGGTCTTCGCCTGCTCGAGCGCTTCCGCGATCACGCGCAGGTAGACCTCCGTCTTGCCGCTGCCCGTCACGCCGTGGAGCAAGAACGGACGAAACGCCCCACCGAACGCGCTCGTGATCGACGTGACCGCATGCGCTTGCTCGTCGGTGAGCACGGGCGGCGGGATCACGAGCATGTCCGCGCCGATCGCGACCGCGTCGAGGTGCATCTCGCGCTCGAACACGTCGACGATCGCCGCCTTCGCCAGATCGCGCACCACGGTCTTCGCGCCCGGCACGCGCTGCTCGAGCTGCGCGAGCGTCATCGGCACGCCGAACGCCGCGAGCTCCTCGACGACGGCGAGCCGCTTCTTCGCGCGACCGACTCTCTCGCGCGCGTCGTTCACTTCGACGATTAGCTTCGCGACGCGCTCGCGCTTGAGACGCGCGCGCGCCTTCGCGCGTTGATCGCGCTGCTCGGCGAGGCCCTGCGAGATCAGCGCCTCGATGACGTGCTTCATCCCCTTCGGCTGCCCCGCGACCGGCAAGTCACCCTGCGCGAGCTTCGCGAGCACCGCGCGCTGCTTGGCCGGCAGCGCCGAGCCCATCTCGCCCGCCGCCTCGCGCCCGGCATCCGTGAGCGCGACGACCTGCCGCGCGCCGATGCCACTGCCCGCCGGCAACGCGGCGCGCATCACCTCGCCGGGCGGCGCTTCGTAGTAGTCCGCGACCCACAGGCACAGCTCGACGAGCTCCGGCGGCAGCGCGGGTACGTCGTCGTCGAGCACGTCGCTGACGTCGACCGCCTTGATCCCCTCGGGCAGCGGCGACTCCGCGCGGACGACGACCCCCGTGACCTTGCGTGTTCCGAACCGCACGAGCACGCGCGCGCCGACTTGCGTGCGCGCGGCCAGGTGCGTCGGCACGCGGTAGTGAAACCGCCCCGCGACGGGTAGCGTGACCGCGACCTCGGTATAGCGAGCCGCGAGCGTCATCGATCGCGGTGCACCCTCTCCTCGATCGTCGGTGGCTGGGACATCCGGCGGACTGTAGCCGACGCCTCTGATCACTTCGTGATATCGAGCAGTTCGCGGCACATCTCGAGGACGGCGTCGCGCAGCGCGGGCCGCTTGAGCGCGTACGCGAGGTTCGCGCGCAGGTAGCCGAGCTTGTCGCCGGCATCGTGACGCGTGCCCTCGACGATCACGCCGTAGATGCCGTCCTTCGACTTCACGAGCTCGGCGAGCGCGTCGGTCAGCTGGATCTCGCCGCCGGCGCCGGGCTTCGTCGCCGCGAGGTGACCCCAGATCGTGGGCGGCAGCACGTACCGGCCCACGATCGCCCACCGGCTCGGCGCCGTCCCCGGCTTCGGCTTCTCGACCATCTCGCGGATGCGCATGCGGCCGTTCACCATGTCGCCGGCGACGATGCCGTACATGTGCTCTTTGCCGGCGGGCACCTCCATCACCATCACGGCGCCCGCGCCGGTCTCCTCGTACACGCGCGCGAGCTGACCGATCGCCGGATCGCGATCGTTGTCGACGAGGTCGTCGCCGAGCAACACCGCCACCGCCTCGTCGCCAACGGCCTCGCGCGCCGCGAGCACCGCGTGCCCGAGCCCGAGCGGCGCCTTCTGCCGCACCGAGTGCAGGCGCGCCATGTTCGCGATCGCGGCCATCTCGTCGGCGAGCTTCGCGTTCCCGCGCTCGCGCAGCGTGTGCTCGAGCTCGTACGCGTGATCGAAGTGGTCTTCGATCGCGTGCTTGTGCCGTCCATTGACGACGACGACGTCGGTGATCCCGGCACGCACGGCCTCGTCGATCACGAGCTGGATCGTCGGGACGTCGACGATCGGCAGCATCTCCTTCGGGATGGCTTTCGTCGCGGGCAAGAAGCGCGTCCCCAAGCCCGCTGCGGGAATGACGGCCTTTCGAACCTTCGACATTGCCGGCACCTTACACCGGCGCGATCCCGACTCGCCACGCGCGAGGCGTTACGATGCGGCGTGGCCGAGCTGCGCCCGTTCCCGCCATCGCCGCGCCGGCGCGCGCTCGCGCGACAGGCCGGCCTGTCCGCGGCGAGTCCGCTGCTCGTCGGCGCGCTCGCGTGCGCCTCGCTGCTCGTCGCGATCGGGATGGTGGGTGGATCGGCCGCGGCGCGACTCGGTGGATGGATCGCGGCCGCGGCCCGCGGCGAGCACGCGCTCGCGCCGCGCGATGCGATCGGCGCGGTCCTCGAGCTCGTGGCACCGCTCGTCGCCGCCGTCGCGGTCGTCGCGATCGTCGCCCACTTCGCACAGACCCGAGCGGCCTGGCTGCCGCGGCGCTCGATCGCGGGCGCGCCGTCGATCGACCCGGCACGCACGCGACGTGCGGCGTTCGAGCTGGCAGCCGCGCTCGTCATCGGCGCCGTCGCCTTCGGGTGGCTGTGGCTCGTCGCGCCGCGGCTCGCGGCGTTGTCGTCCGTGCCGCTCGCGGGCGGCCTCGTGATCGCGAGCGGAGCGGCGACGTTCGCGATCGCGTGGGTCGCGATCGGCGTGGTCGATGCGCTGCTGCGCCACCGCGACCTCGCGAGCGCGCTGTACATGACCGCGCGCGAGAAGCGCGACGACGAACGCCTCGCCGGCGCCGACCCGCGGTGGCGCGCGTATCGCGCACGCGTCCAGCGGCAGGACGACCCGGCGAGCGCGGTCGCGGGCTCGACGTTGCTCGTGCTCGGCGACGGCATCGCGGTCGCGATCGCGTGGGACCCGGTGCGCCGCCCGATTCCGACGCGCACGGCGACCGGTCGCGGACCGCAGGCGACGCAGCTCCTCGGCCTCGCACGCCGGCATCAACTGCCGGTGCACCGCGACGCCCTCCTCGCGCGTGCGCTCGCGACGGCGCTCGGTCCCGTGCCCGAGGCGCAGTGGGCGCGGCTCGCGGAGATCGTCGCCGCGGTGAAGCGCTGATGCAGATCCTGCGCGCATTCCTGTCGCCCGACGAGGTCGCGTCGCTGCGCGCGCTCGGCGCCACGCCGACCGGATGGGTCGCCGGCCGCCAGGGCACCGGCTACGACACTCTGCCG
>Ga0316603_10002233_pt1 | contig 10566 bp, 10 predicted proteins | sample OWC_soil_day10_n_FD_207649 | JGI IMG/M metagenome (GOLD analysis project Ga0316603, IMG submission 207649) | Wetland soil microbial communities from Old Woman Creek delta, Ohio, United States - OWC_soil_day10_noCT | ecosystem: Environmental > Terrestrial > Soil > Wetlands | place: USA: Ohio...
GCAGCCGAGCGCCGACTCGCCGACCGGACCGCCCAGCCAGAGCGCGTGGCCGGCGCGCGCGCGGTCGCGGCCGAGCGGCGCGGCGCCCGCGGCCTTCTCGCCGAGCAGGGTGAGCGAGGCCGAGAGCAGCGGCGAGTGTGCGACGTCACCGCCGGCGAGCACCACGCCGTGGCGGGCGGCTTCCGCGAGCAGGCCCTCGACCAGCGGCCGCGGGTCGGTCTCGTGCGGCAGGCCGAGGGCGAGCAGGGCCCAGCGCGGGCGCGCGCCCGAGGCCGCGAGGTCCGAGAGGTTGACGGCGAGCAGGCGGCGGCCGAGGGTGGCGAGGTCGAGGCCCGAGGCGAAGTGCGTGCCCTCGATCTGCTGGTCGACCGTGACCACGAGGCGGCCGCGTGCGGCGAGCTCGGCGGTGTCGTCGCCGATCGGCGAGCGCGGCAGGCGCCGGCCGAGCCAGGCCACGAAGGCCTCCTCGCCGCCGCTCACTTGCGCCTGCGGGCCGCTCGCGGCGGCCGCGCGCGCGCCGCTTTCGGGCGGGCCGTCTGCCGGCGTGTGGCCTTCCGGTGCGCCGGACTCGGGCGGGGCGCACCCGCCGCCGGCAGCAGGGCGCGCTCGAGCGCCTCCTCCATGGTCTCGACCAGCAGCAGGTCGAGCTCCTTGCGCGCCCGGGCCGGGATCTCGGCCAGGTCGCGCCGGTTCAGGCGCGGCAGGATCACCGTGCGCACGCCGGCGGCGCGCGCCGCGAGCAGCTTCTCCTTGAGGCCGCCCACCGGCAGCACGTCGCCGCGCAGGGTGATCTCGCCGGTCATCGCCAGCTTGCGGTCGATGCGGCGGCCGGTGGCCAGCGAGACGATCGCCGCCGCGACCGTGATGCCCGCCGAGGGTCCGTCCTTGGGGATGGCGCCCGCCGGCAGGTGGACGTGCAGATCGTGGCGAGTGAAGAAGTCGGCCGGGTGCCCGTGGCGCTCGGCCCAGGCGCGGCAGTAGGTGAAGGCGGCCTGGGCGGACTCCTTCATCACCTCGCCGAGCTGACCGGTGAGCTGGAGCTGGCCCTTGCCGGGGGTCGCCAGCGCCTCGACGAACATCAGCTCGCCCCCGGTCGCGGTCCAGGCCAGGCCGGTCGCCACCCCGACCCGATCCCGCTCGAGCAGGTCCTCGGCGAGGAAGCGCGGCGTGCCGAGCAGCTTCTCGATCTTGCGCGGCCCGACCGCGACGCGGTTCTTCCTGCCGGAGGCCACCTGCACCGCCACCTTGCGGCAGACCGAGGCGATCTCGCGCTCGAGCGCGCGCAGCCCCGACTCGCGCGTCCACTCGTCCACGATCCGGCGCAGCGCCCGCTCCGGGAACTCGAGCTGGTCGGGGGCGAGGCCGTGCTCGCGCAGCTGCTTGGGGATCAGGTGGCGGTCGGCGATCGCCAGCTTCTCCTCCAGCGTGTAGCCCGAGAGCCGGATCACCTCCATGCGGTCGAGGAAGGCGGCCTGGATCGGGTCGAGCACGTTGGCCGTGGTCAGCCAGAGCACGCGCGAGAGGTCGTAGGCGACGCCCAGGTAGTGGTCGCGGAAGGTCGAGTTCTGCTCCGGGTCGAGCACCTCGAGCAGCGCCGACGACGGATCGCCCCGGAAGTCCGAGCCGACCTTGTCGATCTCGTCGAGCATGAAGACCGGATTCGACGTGCCGGCCTGGTGGATGCCCTGGAGGATCCGCCCGGGCAGCGCGCCGACGTAGGTGCGCCGGTGGCCGCGGATCTCCGCCTCGTCGCGCACGCCGCCCAGCGAGAGGCGGGCGAACTTGCGGCCGAGAGCGCGCGCGATCGAGCGGCCGAGCGAGGTCTTGCCCACACCCGGCGGCCCGACGAAGCACAGGATCGGCCCGCGCGCGTCGGGCTTGAGCTTGCGCACCGCCAGGTACTCGAGGATGCGTTCCTTGACCTTCTCGAGGTTGTAGTGGTCCTCGTCGAGCACGCGGCGCGCGTCGGCGAGGTCGAGGTGGTCCTGGCTCGCCTGCTTCCAGGGCAGCCCGGTCAGCCAGTCGAGGTAGGTGCGCTGGACCGAGCTCTCGGCCGAGTCGGGGTGGCTGCGCTCGAGGCGCTGGATCTGGCGCTCGAGCTCTTCCTTCGCCTCGTCGGAGAGCCCCTTCTCCTCGCCCAGCTTGCGGTAGCGCTCGATCTCCTCGGCCAGCTCGTCGCCTTCGCCGAGCTCCTGCTGGATGGCGCGCAGCTGCTGGCGCAGGAAGTACTCGCGCTGGTTGCGGTCGATCTCGCCGCGCGCCTGCGACGAGATCTCCTGCTGCATGGTCAGCAGCTGGACCTCGCGGTGCATGTGCTCGGCCACCTTGCGCAGGCGCGCCTCCGGGTCGAGCATCTCGAGGATCGCCTGCGCGTCCAGGATCGACAGCTCGAGGTTCGAGGCGATCAGGTCGGCGAGCCGGCCCGGATCCTCGAGGTTGGCGACCAGCACCAGGACCTCGGGCGAGACGGTCTTGCCGAGGCCGACGATCTTCTCCATCGCCTCCTTGGCGGAGCGCACCAGCGCCTGGATCTCGAGCGTCGCCTCGGGCGCGACCGATTCGGGGATGGTCTCGACGCGCGCCTGCAGGTAGGCCTCGCCCTCCGCCAGATGCGCGATCCGGATGCGCGCGATGCCCTGCGCCAGGATGCGGATGCGCCCGTCGGGGAGCTTCAGCATGCGCATGATCGCCGCCGCGGTGCCGACCGGGTGGAGGTCGCCCTCGCCGGCTTCCTCGACCGCCGGGTCCTTCTGGGCGACGAGCGCCACGATGCGATGGTCGGAGAGGGCGGCATCGACCGCCAGGATCGACGACTCGCGGCCCACCGAGAGGGGCACGATGATGTACGGGTAGATGACCGCGTCCTTGAGCGGCAGGACGGGCAGCAGATCGGGGACGCGCGGGGTCTCTTCGCTCACTTCTTGTTCTTCTTCTTCTTGCGCTCGCGGTCCTTCTCGAGCAGCCCTTTCAGCTCGGCCATGAACTCCTCGACGTCCTCGAAGCGGCGGTAGACGGAGGCGAAGCGCACGTAGGCGACCTGGTCGAGCACGCGCAGGCGCTCCATCAGGAACTCGCCCAGCTCGCGCGTCGAGATCTCGCGGTCTTCGCGCTCGGCGAGCAGGTTCTCGGCGGCGTCGGCGATCTCCTCGAGCTGGCGCGGCGAGACGGGCCGCTTCTCGCACGCCTTCTCGAGCCCCTTGAGCAGCTTGGCGCGGTCGAAGTCCTGGCGCGTCCCGTCCATCTTGACCACCTTGAAGCCGACCTCTTCGACCTTCTCGTAGGTGGTGTAGCGCCGGTTGCAGCCCAGGCACTCGCGCCGGCGCCGGACGGTGCCCGAGTCGCGGCTCTCACGAGAATCCACCACGCGGTCCTCGACCGCTCCGCAGAATGGGCAACGCACGGCGCGGACTCTAGCGCAGCGGGGGCGCCGAGTCTCCGCGATCGAGTCGCGGTCGCGCTCGCCATCGGCCGGCGCCGGGGCTGGCGCGGACCGGGCTCATCCGGCAGGCGCCGCGCGGCCGCAGCGCCGCCTGCCGGCCCCGAGGGCGCGGCCGGAGGACAGGGACCGCCGTCGCTAGCGCGCTCTGCCGCGCCGGAGCAGGTTGACGATCGCCAGCAGCACGATCGCGCCGAGCAGCGAGACCACGAGCCCCGAGAGGCTGAAGTCGCCCTGGTTGATCGTGGCGCTGCCCAGCATCGGGCTGAGCAGGAAGCCGCCGAGGACCGCGCCGACGATCCCGACCACGACGTTCAGGAGAATCCCCTGCTGGGCGTCGGTGCGCATGACGAGGCTGGCCAGCCAGCCGACGACTCCGCCCATCACCAACCAGACGACGACGTTCATGGCGATCTCCTCCGGATGCGCGCCGGTCCGCCCGGCGGCGACTCAGGGCGGAGCAAGGGGAGTGCCACGACCCGACTCGACGGCTCCACCGGTCCGAGCGGTCCGGTTCTCCGCGCCCCGCAGCCACCGGCCGCGGCGGCATCGTCGAAGCCCGGCGCCGCCGCGCGCCGAGGAAATTGCAGAAAACGGCCCACGGTGTGGCGGCGCAGACTCGAAGTTCGCGCGGCGAGAGATGGCAAGGTCCTTGCGACCGGACCTGCCCGGCAGGACTGGACCTCGCCGATCGAACCGGAAGGAGTGCCAGCGATGAACGTGAAGAGGCTGTTGACCGCGAAGCACGGACGGAGCCTGCGCACGCGCGGGAGCGAGGAGCTCGATCTGCTGCTGGAGTCGCTCTCCGACAAGGTCGCGGACGTGCGCTCGGCGCTCGCCACGGTCGCCGAGGACGGCCTCGAAGCGGCCGGCGCCGGCGTCGACGCGCTGGTCAGGAAGACGCGCCGGGGAGTGCGCGCCCTCGACCGGCGCTGGAAGCGGATGGACGGGCGGCAGAAGATCGCCGTGGCCGGGGGTCTGCTGGCGGTGCTCGCAGCGGCCGCGGCCACGCCCACGATCGTGCGCAAGCTGCGCGAGCGCTGAGCGCTGCGTTCCCGGGGAGCTGCGCGGAGAGGCGCCGGGGGGAACGCCCGGCGCCCCTTCGCCGGCTGATCCTCGATCGACACCCCGAGTCGCGCATGCGTCGAGCGCGCGGATGGGGTCGTCGAGCTCGAGCCGGAGAACGGTGCCCGACGCACCGGGCGCGCGCGGCGTCAGGCGCGATCCTGGAGCCGCACTTCACCGAGCTGCTTCGCGCAATGGGCGCAGCAGTAGATGACGCCCTCGGCCTCCACCCCGTGTCCGATCACCCGGCAGCCGCAGTGCGCGCAGGAGGGGGCGAGCGCCTGGATCGCGCATTCGAAGGTGTCGAAGACATAGCGGCGGCCGGCCATCGAGACTTCGAAAGCCTTGTCGTAGAGATTGCCGCAGACGTGGCAGGGATCCATCGGGCGCGCCTCCGCTTCAGAAGTTGGTCGATGAAATCCGATCTTCGAGCGCCGCGTCCGCTCGGACGTGGGCGCCGGAAGCCACAGCAATCCCGGTGCCCACGAGACGTGACCCGGGCGCACCAGACGATCCGCTTCGCGACGAGGAGCGTCGGCCATCGCGGAAACCGCTTCCCGCAGGCTGCCGGCGGGAGATCTGGGCGTGCCGGACGGCAGTCCGAGCGCGGAAGCCGCGGCTGCTAGGTCAGGCGGCGCAGCGTGTCGAGCAGGGCCGTCGCGTCCACCGGCTTGGCGAGATGCTCCTGGAAGCCGGCGAGCAACGCCCGATGCCGATCCGCCTTCTGGGCGTACGCGGTCAGCGCGATGGCGGGGGTCGCCCCGCCCCGCGACTCCGGCAGCTCGCGAACCCGGCGCAGCAGCGAGAAGCCGTCCTCGCCCGGCATCTCGATGTCGCTCACCAGGATGTCGGGACGAAGCCCGACCAGCGCCGTGAACGCGGCGCCGGCCGAGGCCGACGTTTCGACCCTCGCGCCGGCACGCTCGAGCAGCGCCTGCAGCATCTCGCGCGCCACCGGGTCGTCGTCGACGACGAGGACCCGGATGCCGTCGAGCCCGCTGGTGTCGACCGGCGCGCGCTCGGGCTCGTCGACTGCGTCGAGCAGCGTGGCGACCGGGAGGCGGACCGTGAAGGTCGCGCCCGTCCCCGGACCTTCGCTCGCCGCGGCGATCGAGCCGCCGTGGAGCTCGACCAGATGGCGGGCGATGGCGAGTCCGAGCCCGAGCCCCTGATAGGTCCTCGCCGACGAGGCCTCGGCCTGGCGGAAGGGGGCGAAGACGTAGGGGAGAAAGGCGGGCTCGATGCCGATCCCTTCGTCGCGGACGACGAGGTCGACGGTCGAGCCGGCTTGCCGGACGCGGAGCTCGACGCGTCTCCCCCGCTCCGTGAACTTGACCGCATTGGCGAGCAGGTTCCAGATGACCTGCTGCAGGCGGTGCGGATCTCCCATCACGTGCGGGAGGTCGTCACCGGAGTCGCAGTCCAGCGTCACGCCCTTGGCCTCCGCCGCCGGCGTGACCGCCCGGCAGGCGGCTTCGATGACCTTTTCGAGCCTCAGCGGCGAGAGCGAGAGGAGCAGCTTGCCGCTCAGGATCCGCGACACGTCGAGCAGGTCGTCGACCAGCCGCGAGAGGGTCCGGGCGCTACCGTCGATCAGCGCGATCCCGCGGCGCAGCTCCTCCTCGCCGGTCTCGGGCGTGGTCAGGATCTGAGTCCACCCGAGGATGCCGTTGAGCGGATTGCGGAGCTCGTGCGAGACCCGGGCGAGGAACTCGTCCTTGGTGCGTGCCGCCAGCGCGGCCTCGGTGCGTGCCTTCTCGGTTTCGACGAGCAGCGTCTCGCGTTCGAGCTCGATCTGCCTGCGGTCGCTGATGTCGATGCAGAAGCCGAGGTAGTCCTGGAACTCGCCGGCGGAATCCGTGCGGGGCACGCCGGTCGACAGCACCCAGCGCCAGGCGCCGTCGGCGCGCCGGATCCTGAACTCGAACCGGAATTCCTCGCGCGCGACGAAGGCCGCCGCGACCGATCCGGCCAGGGCCTCCCGGTCGTCGGGATGCACGCCGTCGTGCCAGCCCTCTCCGGCCTCCTCCTCGAGGGTGCGGCCGCGGAACTCGAGCCAGCCGCGATTGCACCAGACGATGCCGCGCTCCGGCTGGGCGATCCAGATCATGATCGGCGCCCGGTCCGCGGCCTGACGGAAGCGGCGTTCCGTGCTGGCGAGGGCCCGTTCCGCCCCCTCGAGCTCCGTGATGTCGAGCGAGACGCAGCGCACGTCCTGGAAGGCGCCGGTGCGCGAGGGCGTGGCGACGACGTGGGTCTCGAAGGCTCGCGTGGTGCCGTCGGCGCGGTTCCAGCGGTGGCGGAGCGTCGCGCTGCCGCGGCGGGCGGCGTTCTGGAGCGCCGCTTCGAACGCAGCGCGGTCGCCCTCCGGCAGCAGCCGGTCCCAGAGCAGGTTGCTGCGGATCCACTCCTCCGGCGGATAGCCGCACAGGCGTTGGGCGTTCGGCGACACGAAATGGACGTGCGGCGGCCAGATCGGCGGCTCGAGGCGCGCCTCCCAGGCGATGCCCGGGAGATTGGCGAGCAGGACCTCGAAGCGCTGGCGGCTGAGGACCAGGTCGTCGGCGAGCTGCTGCCGCTCTTCCGCCTGGCGCTGCGCCCACATCCTGCCCGCGTGCATGCCCTCGAACAGCAGGCTGATCAGGAGGCCCATCGCGGCGAACAGGACGATCGAACGCGCCTCCTCGATGTTGTCGATGCGGAACGAGCCGGCCGGGGGGAAGAAGAAGTAGGAGGCGAGGAGCGCGCTCGTGGCGGTTGCCACGATCCCGCCGCTGAAGCGCCCCTGCCAGGCGGCGAGGACGACGGCCGGGTAGGCGAAGAGAACGAAGCGACCCGGGCCGAACCAGGGAGCGTAGGAGCTGGAGAGGAGCGCCGCCAGGCAGGGCAGCAGGATCGCGAGTCCGAGACGAATCCAGGGGGACTTGAGATCCGGAGTGAAGAACCGCGCCCGCGTCAGGCCGAGTCGCTGGCGAAGGCGGCGCGTGCGTCGGGCCAGGATCTCGAAGGCGGGCGGCGAGAAGGTCATCCATGGGCCCGGGCCGCGAGTCGTGTACCCGGCCTCCGGGGCCCGTGAATAGCAAGAAATCGGCCAGCGGGCAAGAAAGGGCAGCGGCAGCCGGCTTGCGTTCCTCGGCGGGTGCGGCCTAGATTGCGCCGGCGATGGCTGATTCTGCTCCGCTCGCCCTGGTGGTCGACGACGATCCGGGCTCCCTCGCGGCGCTCGAAGCGCTCGTGCTCCGCGAAGGGTTCGAGGTGGTCACCGCGGCCGACCTGGCGAGCGCCACCGCCCGATTGACCGAGCGGCCGCCGGCGATCGTCCTGGTCGACTACAACCTGCCGGACGGGCGCGGCCTGGAGATCCTCGAGCGACTCGCCGAGCCGCGGCCGGAGGTCGTACTGGTGACCGGCGAAGCGACGCTCGAGACCGCGATCGAAGCGTTGCGCGCGGGCGCCTCGGATTTCCTGGTCAAGCCGGTCGAAGTTGCCCGGTTGAAGGCGGTGCTCGAGAGCGTGGCCCGAGCCAGCGCCTACCGGAGCGAGATCCGTTCGCTGCGAGGCGAGTTGCGCGAGCTCGGCCGCTTCGGGGCGATGATCGGCAGCTCCGAGCCGATGCAGGCGGTCTTCGACCGGATCGCGCGCGTCGCACCGACCGACGCGACCGTGCTCGTCACCGGCGAGAGCGGCACCGGCAAGGAGCTGGTCGCGGAGGCGGTTCACCGCCTCAGCCGGCGCAGCCACCGCCCCTTCGTCGCGGTCAACTGCGGCGCGATCTCCGCCAATCTCATCGAGAGCGAGCTGTTCGGCCACGAGCGCGGCGCTTTCACCGGCGCCGACCGCCAGCGGAAGGGCCTCTTCGAGCGCGCCCACCAGGGGACGCTCTTCCTGGACGAGATCTCCGAGATGCCCATCGAGCTGCAGGTCAGGCTCCTGCGGGTGCTCGAGTCCGGGACCGTGACCCGGGTCGGCGGCGAGCGTCCGATCGCCATCGACGTGCGCGTGGTCGCGGCCTCGAATCGGGATCTCGACGGCGCGGTCGCCGAGGGGCGGATGCGCGCGGACCTGCTCTACCGGCTGAGGGTCCTGCCGATCGAGCTGCCCCCGCTGCGCGAACGCGGCGGGGACGTGACGATCCTCGCCCGGCACTTCCTCGCCGAGCTCGGCCGGGAGCAGGGCCTGGAGAAGGTCCTCTCGGAACCCGCGCTCCGGGCCCTCGCCGCCTACTCGTTTCCGGGCAACGTGCGCGAGCTGCGCAACGCACTCCACCAGGCTTTCGTCCTCGCGGAATCGAGCATCGGGGTCGAGCACCTTCCGCCCGCGGTCGGCGCCGCGGCCCCGGGCCGGAGGGACGGCGCCGCGACGGGCGGCACGGAGCCCGCGGGCGTGCTGCTGGAGCTGCCGATGACGCTGGCCGAAGCGGAGCGGCGCCTGCTCCTGGCGACGCTCGACCGGCTGGGCGGCGACAAGGCGAAGTGCGCGGAGACGCTCGGTATCAGTCTCAAGACGCTCTATTCGCGATTGCGCGAGTACTCGGCGCGCGACCCTTCCTGATCGCGCGCGAAGTCCCTCTTCTACAAAGTTCCTGATCCGGTCCGTTCCCGCTGCGAGCACGCGAGCCGGAAGGCCCGTGGCAGCGGGCCCCGCGCTGTTGGCATCGCCGTTGCTCAACAAGCTCGCGGAAGTCGACGGGTCCGCCGTCATCCCGCAGGTCGTGGAGGGAGAACGCAATGCTGAGCTGGACGGTCACCTTTCTCGTCATCGCGGTCATCGCCGCGATCCTCGGCTTCGGCGGCATCGCCGGCGTGGCGACGGGAGTCGCGAAGGTCCTGTTCGTCCTCTTCCTGGCACTGTTCGCGGTCTCGCTGGTCACCCGTCGCAGGGCCTGAAGGTCGATTCCGCGCCGTGGTCGTTCGACCGCGGCGCGTTCGCAGGGCCCCCGCGAGGTGCGTCGCCTCGCGGGGGTTGGTTCGAACCAGAAGCGCGGGCGCCTCGAGGCTCGCCAGAAAGGAACCATCGATGAACCGGGACATCCTCGAAGGCAAGTGGAAGCAGCTGCGCGGCGAGATCCGCGAGACCTGGGGCGAGCTGACCGACGACGAGATCGACCGCGCCGCGGGCAACGCCGAGAAGCTGGCCGGGCTCCTCCAGGAGCGCTACGGCTGGACGCGAGAGGAGGCGACGAGCCGGGTCGCGGACTTCCTGGCCCGCGTCAACGCCAGGATCTCGAGCCACGACGAGGAGCCGGTCGGCACCGGGCCGCGGCACTCCTGAACCTCGAGAACACCACATCCAGACGTCAACGAACAGGAGGAACGACATGAAGCGCACAATTACTACAGTCCTCGCTCTGGTGGGCGTGCTCACGCTCGGCGCCCTCGAGGCACGCGCCAGCGACAACCAGTCCGATTCGACGACGACGCTCAAGGTCAAGCTCGCCCTGCTCGAGAAGCTGGGAACCGACGCGCTCAGAGTCGACGTCGACACCAACGGTGGCGACGTCCACCTCGGCGGGACGGTTCGCGAGCGCGAGACGGCCGAGCTCGCCTCGACGATCACCCGATCGGTGGCGGGCGTCCAGTCGGTGGACAACGACCTCGAGGTCCGCGGCACTCCCGACACCGTCGGCGGGGCCGTGGCGGAAGGTGAGAACGAAGTGAAGGACGCCATGCTCGAGAGCCGCGTCCAGCTGGAGCTGATCGACAAGCTCGGGAGCGACGGCTTCAGGATCGGCGCCGAGGTGGCGAGCGGCGTCGTCACGCTCAAGTTCCCCGCCGATCTGTCCGCCGGCCGCCGCGACGAGGCCAGGTCCGCGGCCAGGGCGGTCGACGGCGTGGCAGAGGTCATCTGGGTCGAGCAGCGCTGACGGAACCCCTCCGTCAGTCGCGCGGCCCGTCCGGATCCCCCCCCGGGCGGGCCCTTTTTTTGGGCCGACGTCGTCGTCCGGGGCGGGGGTGGGAGAGCAGTCAGTCCTTCGAGTTCAGCGCGACCTTGAGATGGAGGAGGAGCTTGTCGAGGCCGGAGGGATCGTTGATGTCGATGGGCAGGTCCCGGATGGCGTCGACGAT
>Ga0316603_10002234_pt1 | contig 10566 bp, 10 predicted proteins | sample OWC_soil_day10_n_FD_207649 | JGI IMG/M metagenome (GOLD analysis project Ga0316603, IMG submission 207649) | Wetland soil microbial communities from Old Woman Creek delta, Ohio, United States - OWC_soil_day10_noCT | ecosystem: Environmental > Terrestrial > Soil > Wetlands | place: USA: Ohio...
CGCTGGAGGCGCTGGATGCCGACCGCTACCGGGCGGTGGTGGCCGTGGCGCTGGCCGGCGTGAAGGCGCGCTTCGATCTGCAGGTGCAAGTGGTCGAGCGCGCCGAACGCTTCGTGCGAGCCATGACGCGCGGCGAGGAAGGCGGCAACGCCAGCCAACTCCAGGCCGACAGCCGCATCACACTCGAACCGCTGCCCGAGGGCACCCGGGTGCACTACGAATCCGAAGTCTCGGTGACCGGGCGGCTTGGCCGGTTCGCGCTGGGCATGATGAAGAAGAAGGCCCAGGCCCTGGGCGATGAGTTCGCGCAGAACCTCCAGCGCGCACTGACAGAACTGGAGGCTGCGCCCGAACCGGTTGCTATTGCGCAGGTCGCGCCAGATGCGCCTTCGCACTTGCCCTGGTGGCGCAGGGTCTGGAACTGGCTGTTCGGCAAACAGCCTGCCGCGGGCGACACGAAGGGATAGGCCGTGCCCTCGCCCAACCCCGGTTTTCACCGTCCGCGCACCGTGGCAGAGGCCGTGGCGCTGCTCGCCGCCGACGACGGGGCGCGGCCCATCTCCGGCGGAGCGACGCTGGTCGCGATGCTGAATGCCCGAGTGCTGGAACCCTCCGCGCTGGTCAGCCTGGCAGGCATCGCCGAACTGCAGGGCATCTCGCGACTGGACAGCGGCGGGCTGCGCATCGGCGCGTTCACAAGGCACCGTGACACCGCGGCGTGCCCGCTGCTGATCGGCACGGCCGCGGTGCTTCGCGAGGCTGCCGGCCAGATCGCCAACGCCACGGTGCGCAACATGGGCACGATCGGTGGGTCGATCTCCTTCGCCGATCCCGGACTGGACTATCCGCCGGCGCTGGTGGCCGCTGATGCCACCATCGAAATAGCCGGCTCTGCCGGCCGCCGGCAGGTGCCAGCGCGAGAATTCTTCGTCGACTGGTACGTCACTGCCCTGGAGCCGGGGGAGATCGTCACTGCCGTTCTCTTGGCACCCCCCGACGTGTCCGGGTCAGGCGTTTACGTCAAGCATTCACGGGTGTCTGGCGACTACGCCACGGCTTCCGTGGCAACCTGCCTGCAGGCCGACGGCCGCATGCGCGTGGTCATCGGTGGCTGCGGGCCTACTCCGCTAGCCGACGATGGCGCGGACATTGCGCTGTCGTCGAGCCGCGACGACGCCACTATCGCCCAGGCCGGTGCCGCGCTGCAGTCCCTTGCAGACCCTTTGGACGACGTGCGGGGCAGCGCCGACTACAGGCGCCAGTTGATCCCCCGGCTGCTGCTGCGCGCGGTGCGTGCGGCTGAAGTCTCGCGTGGAGTGCGCGCATGAGCATCGAGTTGCGGATCAACGGCGAATCCGTGCCGGTCGAGGCAGCGCTGCACGACACGCTGCTCACGGTCTTGCGCGAGCGCCTGCAGCTGACAGCGGCCAAGCGGGGCTGCAACCAGGGCGTGTGCGGAGCCTGCACAGTCAGCGTCGATGGCTGGCCGGTGCGCGCCTGCCTGAGCCTCGCGCAGGGCTGCGAAGGCAGCGATGTGCGCACGCTCGAGGGACTCAACGACACACCGCGCATGCAAGCCTTGCAGCGCGCCTTTGCCCAAGTTGGTGCGTTCCAATGCGGCTTCTGTACGCCGGGCATGCTGGTGGCCGCCGAAGCTCTGCTCGCGCGCGAGCGGTCGCCCGACGAAGCCGCCATCCGCGCGGCGTTGTCGGGCAACCTGTGCCGGTGCACGGGGTACGTGACGATCGTGGCTGCAGTACGGTCTGCAGCGGCAGCCTTGCGCGGCGAGACGGCACCATGACCGCCAGGCTTGATACCGTCGGTGCGTCGATCCCTCAGCTCGACAGCGAAGAGAAGCTTACTGGCGGGGCCCAGTACATCGCCGATCTCGTGCGTCCCGGCATGCTGCACGCGGCCATCGTGCAGAGCCCGCATGCCCATGCGCGCATCCGAGGCTACGACCTTTCCGCCGCGCTGGCGCTGCCCGGTGTGCGCGCCATCGTCACCGGCGCCGATCTCGATCCGGCACACCGCATGGGTGCATTCATCAAGGATGAACCTGCGTTTGCCCACGGCAAGGTGCGCTACGTGGGCGAGATCGTCGCCGCCGTCGCCGCGGACACCGAGGCCATCGCCCGCCGTGCAGCGCGCCTGGTCCAGGTTCAATACGAGGAATTGCCCGCGGTCGTCGACCCCGAGTTGGCGTTGGTTGAAGGCGCGGCCACGGTGCATGACGACTCGGCCGGCTACGTCAAGGTGTTCGACGCCGGAACGCAGGCCAATGTCTGCTCGCGCACCAGTCTGAGCGAGGGCGATGTCGACGCCGCCTGGTCGCAGTGCGACGTGATCGTCGAACGTACCTACCGCACGCAGGCGCAGGCGCACCTGTCGATCGAACCTTGTGGCGCGCTGGCCGAGGTTGATGCAGCCGGCCGGGTGACGCTGTGGTCGGCCAACCAGTCGGTCTTTCGCGTGCAGGCCAATGTGTGCGAATCGCTGGGCCTGCCGATGACGCGGCTGCGCTGCCAGACACCGCGTGTCGGTGCCGGTTTCGGCAACAAGATGGAGGCTCACGTGCAGCCGGTGCTGGTGCTGCTGGCATTGAAGGCCAAGCGGACAGTGCGGCTGATCCTGTCGCGCGAGGAGGACTTCGAGACCGTGCGCGCCAGGCACCCCTTCATCGTCCGCATCAAGACCGGCGCGCGCCGCGACGGCACGCTGCTGGCGCGCGAGGTGGAACTGCTGCTGGACGGCGGCGCCTATGGCGATGACAGCCCGGGCGTGCTCGGCTATGCGCTGCTGATGAACTGCGGGCCTTACAACATTCCCCACGTCCATGCCCATGGCCGTGTGGCCTACACCAACAAGATGCGCTTCGGTGCCTTCCGCGGCTTCGGTGTGCCGCAGGTTACCTTCGCGTCTGAGCAGCAGATCGACGAGATCGCCAGCCAACTGGACATCGACCCGATCGAGATGCGGCGCCGTAACCGCAAGCGCGACGGCGATGTCTGGTTCTGCGGGCAGAAGATCCTGTCGAACGGTCTGTCGGAATGCCTGGACATCGTCGAACGCGAATCGGGCTGGCAGGGCCGGCTCGCGGCAGGCCGATCCAGCGGCCCGCTGGGCGAGAAGCGCCGCGGCTACGGGGTCGCCGCCACGGCCCACATTGGCGGCCTGCTCGCATCGGGTGCCATCGTGCGCATGCTGGAGGACGGCAGCGTGCTGCTGAACACCGGCGCGGTGGATATCGGCCAGGGCAGCAACACCGTGCTCACGCAAATCTGTGCCCAGGCCTTGCAGGTGCCTGCGGATCGCATTGCCATCGCCAGTCCGGACACCGACGGCTCGCCTTACAACTGGGGCACCACCGCCAGCCGGGTGACCTACGTGGCCGGCCGCTCGGTGGTCGCGGCAGCCGGCGAGGTCGAGAAGCAGCTCAAGCGCCATGCCAGCGAGATGCTCGAATGCGCCGTCGACGACCTTGAACTGCGGCCGGGCGGTACGGTCGGCATCAAGGGCGTCCCTGGGCGCGAGCTCAGCTTTGCCGCCATCTCCGGACGTGCGCACTGGGCCGCCGGCGGGCCGATCATCGGCTCGCACAGCTGGGTATTCGACCAGAAGACGGTCGATCCGAAGCGCGCCGTGGCCACCGGCCTGCCCTTTTCGCAGATCGGCATCTTCAGCTTCGCGGCGCTGGTCGTCGAGGTAGAAGTCGACACGCTCAGCGGCAAGGTGCGTGTGCCGCGTGCCTGGTCCGCCTGCGATGTCGGCCGGGCCATCAACCCCGGCATGGTCACCGGCCAGATCGAAGGCGCCTTCGTGCAGGGTCTCGGCTTTGCGCTGACCGAAGAAATGGTCTGGGATGGCGCGCGGCTGGCCAATCCCAGCCTGATGGACTACAAGATCCCCACCTTCGCCGAACTGCCCGAAGAACTGCGCGCCTACATCGTCGAAAGCCACGAGCCGACCGGGCCCTTCGGTGCCAAGAGCGTTGGCGAGATCGGCATGAATGCGGTCGCGGCGGCGATCGCCAACGGCGTGGCCGACGCACTGGGTGTGCGCATGGAGCAGTTGCCGCTGACCTCCGAGCGTGTGCTGCAGGCCTGGCTGGCCTCTGGGGCTGCGGCATGAACCTGCAGCGCTACCCTGCCCAGGAGCCGCTGTCGCCGCTGGGTGCCGGCTATGCGCAGCGGGTGCTGCCGCTCGGGCAGAGGGTGCACGGCATCGAAGTCGACCATGGCAGCGACCCGTACCAGACCTTGACAGTCTTTCCCGCGGACCGGCCCAGCGGCGACGTGCTGGTCTTCTTCCATGGTGGTGGGTGGACCAACGGCTACAAGGAATGGATGTACTTCATGGCGCCTGCGCTCAATGCACAGGGCGTCACCTTCGTCAGTGCGGGCTATCGGCTGGCGCCGGCGCATGTGTTCCCGGCCGGCCAGGAGGATTGTGCAGACGCCGTGGCCTGGGTGCTGCAGCACATCGGCGAGCACGGCGGCAATGGCGAGCGCGTCTTCGTCGGTGGCCATTCCGCCGGCGGCCACTATGCCGCGTTGCTGGCCGTCACGGCAGGATGGCGCAGCGTGCGCGGGCTGCCCGCACAGGCGCTCGCCGGTTGCCTGCCGGTGTCGGGCGTCTACCGCTTCGGCGAAGGCAGCGGGCTGTCCGTGCGTCCGCGCTTCCTGGGTACTGGAACGCCGGGCGAGGCCGAGGCGGCGGCCTCGCCGCTGAGCAGGATCGAAGCCGCGGCCTGCCCGCCTTTCCTGCTTACGCACGGCGAGCGCGATTTCCCGCACCTCGTGGCGCAGGCAGCCGAGATGGCCGCTGCGTTGCGCGCGGCCGGTGTGCCGGTGCACACCGAGATTCTCGAAGGCTGCGACCACTTCGAGGCCAGCCTGGCCTGCGGTGATCCGCAACGGACATGGGCTGCACAAGCGGCGTCGTGGATGCGTCAACGGGGCCGATAGGCCCCAACAACAAGGAGAGTCGGTATGTTTCGATCTGACAGCAGTCGTCGCGGTGTCGTCAAGGCCATCGCCGCGGCGGTGCTCGCACTCGCTGTAACCACGGCGCAGGCCCAGGCCGACAAGCCGCTGCGCATCGGCTTCTCGATGGCGCGTACCGGCATGCTGGCCAATGCCACGCCGTCGCAGCTCAACACCTACGAGCTGTGGCGCGAACAGGTCAATGCCAAGGGCGGCATGAACGTGGGCGGCACGAAACGCAAGGTCGAGTTCGTGATCTATGACGACCAGAGCAAACCCGAGCAGGCGGTGCGCATCTACGAGAAGCTGATCACCGACGACAAGGTCGACCTGCTGCTCCCGCCCTGGGGCACGCCGTTCCACATCGCCATCGCGCCGGTGCTGGAGAAGTACAAGTTCCCGGTAGTAGGCAACACAGCCGCATCGGTGGCGCTGCGGCAGGTCAAACCCGGCTACATCTGGTTCACCACCTCGGCCATCCCCGACCGCATCGGAACCGAGCTGACCGCCATGCTGAAGGCGCAGAACGTCAAGTCGGTGGCGGTGCTGTCCAACGTGCTGCCCTTCACCAAGGAGATCAAGAACTTCGTCGAGCCGGAGCTGAAGAAGGCCGGCATCGACATCAAGGTGTCGACCGAGTACCCGCCCGACGTCAAGGACATGACGGCGGTGCTCACGCAGATCAAGCAGGCCAACGTCGATGCCGTGCTGGCGCTTGCCTACCCGGGCGATTCGGTGCTCTATGCCAAGCAGGCCAAGGAACTGGGTCTGAACGTGCCCTTCCAGTTCGTCGCCATCGGCCCGAGCGACGCCTTCTTCCCGAAGGCCGTGGGCGCGCCTTCCGCCGACGGCGTCGTCACGATCGCCCACTGGTCGCCGCGCCCGGAGTGGAAGGGTTCGCAGGCCTTCTACGACAGCTACGTCAAGAAGTTCGGCGAGGATCCCGACTACCTGAACTCGGCCCTGGCCTGGATGTCGCTGGAGATCCTTGAGGCGGCAGTAGCGAAGAACGGCCTGGACAAGGAGAAGATTCGCGCAACCATCGCCAGCGACACATTCGAGACGATCAACGGCAAGGTCAAGTTCGATGGCGTGCAGAACGCCATCACCCCCACCGCCTTTGTGCAGTACCAGAAGGGCAAGCTGCAGATCGTCTGGCCGGCCTCCATCGCCACCGGCAAGTACGAAGCGAAGAAAGGCTGGTGATCGCGCCAGGCAGGCCAAGGTGATCGACACGCTGCTGTCCGGGCAGCTGCTCTTTGCAGCGCTCGTCACCGGTTCGCTCTACGCGTTGATCGCGCTGGGCCTGAACCTGGTCTACGGCACGATGCGCATGCTCAACGTCGCCCATGGCGACGTGGTCATGCTGGGGGCCTATGCAGCGTTCTGGGCCTTCACACTGATGGGTCTGTCGCCGCTGCTGGCCGGCCCGGTGGTGGCGTTGATGGGAGCCGGCCTGGGCGTGCTGCTGTACCGCGGCGTCTTTCGCCGGCTGCTGGCCGGCGTCACGCCCAGCACCGCTGGCAAGATCGAGGGCAACTCCCTGCTGCTGTTCTTCGGCCTGTCGATCCTGATGCAGAACATCGCCGCGCTGGCCTTCACGCCCAACAACCGCGCCTATGCAGCCCTCGGCGAGGTCTACCGCATCGGCGGCGTGGCCATGACGGGCAACCGCCTGGCGGCTTTGCTGGTCGCCGGCGGCTGCAGCATCGCCGCTGCGCTGTTCCTGTCGCGCAGCGTGGCCGGTCTGGCGATGCGCGCCGTAATCGAACGGCGCGAGGCCGCCAGCATCGTCGGCGTGGATGTGGACCGTGTCCAGGGACTGAGCTTCGCCGTCGGCTTCGGCAGCGCGGCACTGGCCGGCGTGCTGATGTCCATGCTCGAGCAGTTCTCGCCGTTCTCGGGCTTCCCGTTCACGATCGCCGGCTTCATCGTCATCATCCTCGGCGGACTCGGCAACGTCACCGGCGGCCTGCTCGCGGCCTTGCTTCTTGGCGTGATCGAGGTCTACGGAGTGGCATTGACTTCGGCCAACCTGCGCTCGGTATTGCTCTATGGAACCTTCGTCGCCGCCTTGCTGATTTTCCCAAACGGGTTGATCGCGCGGCGTGTCATGGCGCGCTGAAGCCGTGGCATCCACTGCGTCCGACCGCAGCTTTGCGGCGCTCACCGCGGCGGGTGCGCTGGTGGTCGTGGCCTTGCCGTTTCTGGGCAACGACTATGTCGTGGGTGTCGGCCTTACCGTGCTGATGTGGCTTGCGCTGACGCCCAGCTGGTGCGTGCTGTCCCGCCTGACCGGGTATGTGTCTCTCGGTCAAGTGGTGTTCTACGGACTCGGCGCATACCTGGTAGTGGTGACATGGCAGGCGGTGCCGCTGTGGCTGGCGATCCCAGCCGCCGGCCTGCTGGCCGCGACATTCGCGGCCTTGGTGGGGGGCCCGGCGCTGAGGGTGCGCGGCCCGTACTTCGTGATCCTGACTTTCGGGCTGGCAGAGCTGGTCAAGTTCAGCATCATGGCCTACGAGGCTGCTTCCGGAATGGCAGCGCGTATCCTCTTTGGCGCCCCGGACCTGATGGTCATCTATTGGTTGATGGCAGTATTGGCGGGCATGTCGCTGCTGCTGCTCACCTGGGTGTCGGGCAGCCGCTTTGGCCACGGCCTGCGCTCGCTGCGCGAGAACGAGGAAGCCGCCGAAACACTGGGCGTGCCGGTGGAGCGCTACAAGCTGCTGGCCTTCGTGCTGTCGGCGGCCATCCCGGGCATGGTCGGCGCGGTGATGGCACTGCGTTCGACCTACTTTGTCGTCGGGCAGGTGTTCGATCCAATGGTATCGGTGACCGTGATCGCCATGGCCCTGATCGGCGGTGGCGACAACGCCCGAGGTCCGGTGCTGGGCGTGCTCTTCCTGGCATTGCTGTCCGAACTGCTGTGGGCCCAGGCGCCACTGCTGTACATGATCATTCTGGGAGCCATCCTGGTGGTCTTCGTGCTGCTGGTGCCCGACGGGGTGATCGGCCTGGCCAGGCGCCTGCGGCGCGCGGAGACATTGGCATGACGGCCCTGCTCAAGGTGCAGGGCATCGGCAAGCGCTTCGGCGGGCTGATCGCGCTGACCGACGTCAGCTTCGAGGTGCCGGCGGGGGCGATCGTCGGCGTCATGGGTGCCAACGGTGCCGGCAAGACCACGCTGTTCAGCCTGATCGCCGGCAATGCGCGGCCCACGACGGGCGACATCCAATTTGCCGGGCAATCGATCGTTGGTCTCCGGCCCGACCAGGTGTGCCGGCTCGGCGTGGCGCGCACCTTTCAGATCGTCAAGCCCTTTGCGGCGATGACGGTGCGCGAGAACCTGCGCACGGCGGCGATGTTCGGGCACGCGCTGCACCGTACGGCGCGCGCGGCCGATACGGCAACCGAGCCCGTGCTGGAGGAGGTGGGGTTGGCCGCCGTTGCGGACCAACCGGCCTCCACCCTGACACTGTCCGGCCAGAAGCGGCTCGAGATTGCCAGGGCCATCGCCACTGGCGGGCGGTTGGTGATGCTCGACGAGGTCATGGCTGGGCTGACGCCAACGGAAGTGACACAGATGCTCGACACCGTGCGCCACCTTCACTCCAGCCGCGGCCTGACGCTGCTGGTCATCGAGCATGTGATGCGTGCACTGATGGACCTGTGCGAACGCATCGTCGTGCTGCATCACGGGCAGTTGATCGCGGACGGCCGACCCGAGGACATCGGCCGCGACTCGCAAGTGCTGGCTGTCTACTTCGGCGGGACCCGATGACCGCGCTGCTGGAGGTCGACGGCATCGTTGGCGGCTACGAAGCCACGCAGGTGCTGCACGGCCTGTCGCTGTGCGTCGAGCAAGGCGGCGTGACGGCCCTGCTGGGCGCCAACGGCGCCGGCAAGACCACGCTGATGAAGACGCTCGCCGGCTTGCTGCCGGTACGTGCAGGCACCGTGCGCTTCCTTGGCGACGACATCACGCACCGGCCACCCAACGAACGCGTGCTGGCTGGGCTGGTGCTGGTACCTGAAGGGCGCATGGTGTTCCCGAGCATGACTGTGCGCGAGAACCTGCGTCTAGGGGCGATCAACGCCCGTGCGCGGCCGCAATGGCAGCGCAGCCTGGACCATGTCTTCCATGTGTTCCCGCGGCTGCTCGAGCGCGAATCGCAGCAGGCCATCACGCTATCCGGCGGCGAGCAACAGATGCTGGCCCTCGGCCGCGGGCTGATGGCACAGCCCAAGCTGGTGCTGCTGGATGAACCCACGCTGGGCCTGGCGCCGTTGATGTCGCGGCAGATCTTCGAACTGATCGGTTCGCTGGTCGACGGCGGCCTGACCTTGCTCTTGGCCGAGCAGGATGTGTACCAGTCCCTAAATGCCTCCCAGCAGGCTTACGTCATCGAAAATGGCCGCGTTGCCGCCGAAGGCCCGGCTCGCGCCATCGCCGAAGATCCGCGCATCCGACAGGCCTACCTGGGACTCTGAGTGCCATGACGACTTCCACTCTGTATTGGATTCCCGGCACACCACGCATCGCCTGCGAGCTGGCAGGCAGCGGACCGCTTGTCGTCTTCATGCACGGCATTGGCGGCAACCGCAGCAACTGGCGCGCCAACCTGCCGGCCTTTGCACCGTACTTTGCGTGTGCCGCCTGGGACGCGCGCGGCTACGGCGACAGCGACGACTACGAAGCCGAGCTTACCTTCGACGACTTCGTCGCGGACTTACTGCGGGTGCTGGACCACTTCGGTGCGCGCCGGGCGCATCTGGTGGGCTTGTCGATGGGGGGCCGGATCGCCATGCGCTGTGCCTTGCTGCACCCCGATCGCGTGGCCACGTTGACGCTGCTCGACACGCACGAGGGCTTCGAAGCCTTCAGCCCGCAGCAACGTCAGGCCTTCGTGGACAGCAGGCGTGCACCTTTGCTGGCCGGCAAGGAGCCTCGGGATATTGCCGAGCCGGTCGCCCGAAGTCTCGTGAGCCCGAACGCACGGCCCGAACACCTGCAGCAGCTGATCGACAGCATCGCCGCACTGCACAAGATGTCCTACATCAAGTCGCTCCAAGCGACCGTGGAGCAGGTGACGCTGGGCGATATCTCTGCCATCCGCGCGCCAACGCATTTCGTCGTTGGCAGCGAGGACACGCTCACGCCAGTCGAAATGCACCATGAAATGTCAGCCAAACTGGGTGGCGCTCCAGTTTCTGTACTGCCAGGTGCTGGCCACCTCAGCAACATCGAGGCCGCCGACGCATTCAATGCCGCCGCGCTTGCCTGGCTGCTGCCCCAAGCCGATCTCGGACAAGAACCGTCGAACTGGCCCGCCGTGAGGTGCCTCTAACTGGCCAAAACCTCCGCGAATCAGTTGCGACGCTCTGATCGCGCAGATGGGCGTGGCCACGCAGGTGCGTGTTGTTGGCGCTTGAATGGCAGCTTTGAGCAATCGAATTGAGCTGAGCGGGTGACCGCATCGGGTCGACAGCGAACGTTCGCTGCCAGTGGGAGCAGTCGTTGGCGGGCATCGTCGCCGAGTCGCTGACCCGTCTATGCGTCCCGCCGCCGCCGAACGTC
>Ga0316603_10002235_pt1 | contig 10565 bp, 12 predicted proteins | sample OWC_soil_day10_n_FD_207649 | JGI IMG/M metagenome (GOLD analysis project Ga0316603, IMG submission 207649) | Wetland soil microbial communities from Old Woman Creek delta, Ohio, United States - OWC_soil_day10_noCT | ecosystem: Environmental > Terrestrial > Soil > Wetlands | place: USA: Ohio...
ATTTTCCTGCTCCGTTGGCACCTATGTAGCCTACAATTTCTCCAGCAGCTATGTTAAAGCTTATATTGTTTACTGCTACCTTAGTTTCTTTATCATTGGTAAATAGTCCTTTAATAGCCCCTTTTAAGCCTGGCTCATTCTTTCTAAATTTGAATTCCTTTGTTAAATTCTCTAAATGTATCATATAGATTCCACCATCCTCTCTTTAGTTACCCGCGCTCTCATAACTTTTAATCCCATACAGCCAAAAGGCATAAGCAATACTAAAGCTTACTATAGCCGTGCCAACCGTTCCACCTAGTGCAAGTGCAAGAGATGTTTTGCCTGTAAAATAGGAAGCTGGAATAAAGGCTGTAAAGGCAAAAGGTATAATTATAGTAATTATTCCTTGTACAAATTTTGAATATATACTATTTGGATATTTAGCAAAATCAGACGTGGAATATACCAAATTCATAAGTGGCAAGCTGTTTTTAATCCAAAATGCCAAGGTTGCGAAAAATAATTTAATAGCGGTGTAAATTACTGCACCAGCCAATATTAAAGCTAAAAATATTATTATTTTTCCAAAGCTCATCTTAATTCCAAGCTTTGCAGCTGCTATTGAGGTAATTACTGTTCCTACAGCTAGCTCACCAAAGGCATCAGGCTGAAATCTCTCTGAAATTAGGTGAAACAATGGATTAATAGGCCTTAATAAATATCTGTCAAACTCTCCTCTAACAACAACTCTTGCGCCCAACACCCATATATAATCAGTAAATAAATGATCTATACCTCTAGGCAATTGTGCAAAACCGTATATAAATAATATTTCATAGTAAGACCACCCATTTAAGCTTGGTATATTTTGAAAAACTAAATACAGAAATGCTATACCAGTAGCCTGAGTAGTTAAAAATCCAAAGAAACCTATGAAAAAATTCACTTTAGATTGCATCATAAATTTTAAATACTGAGAAACAAATCTGCCGTATAATTTTATATATTTTTTCACCTTCTAGCCCCCCATTATAGTTAATCTTTTTGTAGCTTTTTTCCATAATACATTACTTAAAACAAATAGCAGCACCACCCACAAAAATTGCACTCCAAGTGCTTTTAAAGCTTCATTACCCTTAAACTTTCCAAGATAGAGCATCACAGGGGTATAATTTATTGAACCAAAAGGCAAAAAGCTTATAAATTTCTGTAACCACATTGGTAAGAATATAAGGGGAATTACTGCGCCGCTTAAAAATCTTACTAAGTTTTCCTTTAAAATATTTAATCCCCATATATAAGTAACGTAAAATGCCATAAGTCCAAAACAGAAGTTAAATAAGAACCATAATAAAAAACTCATAATTAAACTTATTAAATAAAGTCCTATGTTAGTTAAGCTTGGCAAAGGTTGTCCTACACTAAAATACAGGACAATCGTTTGCACAAACCACAAAGGTAAAGAGATAGCTATAGTTTGCCAAAACAAACTCCCTAATGCTTGAAATAATAATCTTATTTGATAATTAATAGGTCTAATAAGATTTATAGCTATTTCACCACTTGAAACTTCTCCTGCAACTACCCATTCTGTACCACTACCAATGGACATGACAGTTATAAAGCTAATCACCACATAGGTAAGCATCTGTATTTTTGTAAAGCCATTTATTACAGTTTTACTGCTGCTGTTAAATATTGCATTCCATAAATAAATTGCTACAGATATCTGTAAAATGTCTGCTAGTATGAATGCAAAGAAGCTTAACCTATAAGCCAAGGCTCTTTGAATCTCACTCTTTGCAAAAGGGATATATATCCCAATTCTTCTTTTACTATCTTCCATAAAATCCCTCCTAATAGTTTTAGTATGTAAGTTATATTTTTAAAATGAGCCACTTATCTATTGGTATGTATGTTTTTATGCAGAAATAAAAGACTGCAAAAAGAACATCATATATGTTAATGGTATTTTGCAATATTGTCAAGCATATATTTACTGCATCGGCATTATTTTACATAAGCCAATTAGGTGTGATTTGTACCTGTAGTTGAAAAAAGAAGCAGCCATTGTTCTAGAATTTTTTTGTAAAAAATTATTAAAAACAATAACAACCTGAAAAAATTCTTTATATAATATACTATCCAATAATATGGAGGGGGTAGTATGTTTACGGGAGATGTTCTGAGAGATGTTTTTAATAAGTCTCCAGAAATAGAGATTAATGATGAATCAAAAATAGTATTTATAAGTGATTGTCACCGTGCAGATGGAACTTGGAAGGACGCTTTTCTACCAAATGCCAGCATTTATATGGCTGCATTAAATTATTATTATAATAATGGATTTACTCAAATTGAAATTGGTGATGGGGATGACCTTTGGAAGACACCAAAAATTTCAGACATTTATGAGATTTATCCTGACATTTTTGAGATGCTTCTGAAGTATAAAAATGATAATAGGTTTTATATGCTTTATGGAAATCATGATGAGGATAAAAAGACTAAAAAATTTCGAAACGATATTGAAAAATTTAAGAATGATCCTCAAAAATCAATTTTATACGATTTGTATAACAATTTGAAGATATATGAAGGATTAGTTTTATGTTATAAACCCTGCTGTAAAAAGTTATTTATAGTTCATGGCCATCAAGTAGATCACTTTAACTATAATCTTAGTAAATTATCTGCATTTTTATTTAGATATGTTTGGTCAGTTCTTGAGCAAGTTTCTGGAGTTAAAAATCCTACAAGTCCAGCAAAGAGTAATACTAAGGGAAAGAAGATTGATAAAAAGCTACAACAGTGGGTGAAAGAAAATAATCAACCCATTATAGCTGGCCATACTCATAGATCAATGCTCAGAGAAAATGAAGTGCCTTATTTTAATGACGGCTGCTGTGTTCAACCTTATTCTGTAAGCACCATTGAACTGGAAGGGGGCAAATTAACCCTAGTGAAATGGAGTGTTACAGCCCTAGAAGATGGAAGGTTATCTGTAAGAAGAAAGGTTATAGGAGGGCCATTGAATATTAAAGACTTATAAACCGGGATTTTTAAGTGTTAATATTGATATTAGATAAAGCCGCAAATTCTGCGGCTTTTATTACTTGCTAAGGAATTATAGATTTTAAAGTTGTGGATAAGTATTAAATTTCCCCAAAGGGGAAGTGGCGTAACTAACTTTTGGTCTAAACATCCTTTATTTTTGTTCAAAGAAACCAGATAATTCGGTTTGGGCTAATACTTTGCTTTCTATAGCTGCTTGAAATTGAGCTAAGGTAGTAACACCAGAAAAATTAAGTTTTTCTGTATCTAAAGCATAAACTATTATTTTATATTCATGTTTATCTGTTCCTGCTGGTGGGCAAGGGCCAGCATATTCCATCTTTCCAGCAGTGTTTGGCAGTTCAATACTGCCTTTAGGCATATTGGGAGTTCCAGAGGCACCCTCTTGAATAGCTGTTTCGGTTTTAGGGATATTTATAACTGCCCAATGAACAAAGTTTTTTGCCACTGGATTTAGGTCATACATAAAAATTGCATAGGATTTAGTGTTAGCTGGCGCTCCGGACCATCGAAGTGGCAAGCTTATATTGCCACCACCAGATATTGTTGTACAAACGTATTTAAGTGGAATAGTCTCTCCAGCATAAAAACCAGAGCTTTTTACAGTGAAAGCTCTTTCTGCAGTAGCAGGTATTTCCCCAAAAGCTTTTATAGGAACTAATAAAACAAAGGAAATAAGTAAAATAAGTATTGATGTGATTTTTTTCATATTAATCCTCCTTTTAGTATGGCCCAGGATACTATAAGACTACCTACTATTGTATCCATTAAAGTTCATAGCACCCGGGTCTTCTTTTGTATAAAATTTTACGCAAAAATAAAAAGACTATTAATAGTCTTTTCAAAAATCAGTTATATATTCAATTAAAGATAATATCTCATCATTGGCTTCCACTTTGATCTTCTTTCTGCCACTGCAAAGCCTGCTTCTTCAAATGCAGAGGGTGTACCAGTCCAAATAAATGGGTCTGGAACCTTGGTGCTGTAAGGAATGACAGGATATGCTTCTATTATTTTAACTCCATTTATTTTGCAATAATTAATAGCTCCCTTAATTAGTTCTGTAGATATTCCTTTTCGCCTGTAACTCTTTTTTATATACAAGCAAGTAATGGACCACACAGGCTTATCATCAATTCTTTTTAAGACTCTAGAGCTTTCTAATCTAATAAATACCTCTCTCGGAGCAACTGCGCACCACCCAATTGGCTTGCCATCAATATATGCTAACACTCCAATAAATTGATTTTCTTTAACCAGTTTTTCCATTGCTTTTTTATTTTCTATTCCCTTTTGTTTTTCAAAATCTGATTTCTTTAATCTCCAGGACATACACCAACAGCCTCCACAGGCACCTTTTTCTCCGAATAATTCTTCGAAATCTGTCCATCTGGTACTGTTTAAAGGGTAAATTTCCATATTAAAAGCTTCATTATTGTATAGTTCCATCACAGTTCCTCCTCACAAGTTTCCCGTAAAAATCCTTTAGGACTTTTACCTGCAAAAGCAGCGTAGTGTGTTACTAATAATATTTAAATTATATCACAAGAAGGTATAGGAAAGGATATATTGGAGGGGAATAAAAAAGAAAGCCATAAAGGCCTTCTTCAAAAATATGATTTAATGTATTTGTTTTTCCGCCTCGGTTATTAAATTCAGCATCATAATATATACAATGACGGAGAATACGAATAATGGTAAAACTAAGAGCGCAGAAGTAAGTTTTAAAACAAAATTGCAAACAAACATTACTAATAAAATTATTTGAAAAATTAAGTAAAGGTTCCATCTGCTTCTAGCTAAGGTGCCTAGCACAAAATTACCTGACTCCTTAGCTTTTTCTTCAATGCCAATACAAATATTATAGATCATTAGTATATTTAATATTATTGAGATAATTCCCACTATAGATAATATCATTGCTTTAGGCTCCAGGAGGCCACTATTAAGTTGAACAGGTGATTGATAAATATCCAAAACAGATATAACAATTAATGGAAGGGAAAGGATTTTTGCTTTATTAAATTTTTCGTTAAGGTTAACTAAAGCGGATAGACCTAAAAATATGAGAAGGTAGCCTATAAAGTCTGGCAAGAGGTCGAAGCCATTAATACGAAAGTCAAACATAAAGATTAGTCCCCAGAAAATTCTTCTAAAACCCAATAAAATCTCTCCTTTCGATTTTGATATGTGAATTATTCGCTTGGGTTATGTTTTATTACATAATATATATATTGCAAGTAAATGGGTATTAGTAGAAAAACAAAAAAATAAAAACACACAGCTTAAGCTATGTGTATTATTTTTTATCAATAGGTTCATTTGTTACATTGTCTGTATTTTTAGACCAATACTTAGATTCATGAAAATTTGGGAAGAGAGAGTTATGCTCGTCACCAACTAGTCCAGAGGAATCAATTGTTATATTTGAAGAACCAGAAGTACCAAGAGAACCAGTAGTGGATGGACCTGATCCTAATTTATCTCTTTTATTATCCTTTGTCATAAAAAATCACCTCAATAGATAGGGTGTGCATTTAAAGATAATCTATACTTTTCTTTAAATGCCATTTTTAAAACCCTTATCTAGTACTTCAGGGTATTCAAAATTGAAATAAATTATAATTCTAACCCGTATAAATCTTCAACTCTCTCATTCATGTATTTAATGGAGTCTCTAATACCTTGATTATAAAAGGTTGGAGCAATATTTTTTATAATAAAGTCTAGTATAAAGCCTGCAGCTAAATTGCCAAGCTCTTCATCACGTTCTTCCCAAAAGTATGCCTGAATTTCTGAAATAAGTTTTTCTCTATCTTCTTTGCTTAGAGTTACTTTTCTTACGTTATTTCTCATATTAATCTCTCCTTGAATTTATTGATTTAGTTATTAGTTTTAATAATTGTTCTTTTTCTTCCTCGGGTACGTATTCTATTAACCGTTCTGCAGCAAGGGGCAGTTCCCATCTTTTTATTTCTTCTTCGGAAATTTGTGCTAGCTTAAAATAATGATGTAAATATGAATGTAAAAGGGTGTTCCGTATATATTTTACTATAAACCGCTTATAAAAAGACATTTTTTTTGGTATGTGAGAATATTTAAGAATTAATGCAGTTCTAGCTACGTCTGCTACTGGGCTGCCTGTTGTTCCTGTCATCCAATCGATAATAATAGGGCCCTTTGAGCTCATAAGGATATTATCAGGGTGGAAATCCCCATGACAAAGTTTTTTATCATTAGGTAATGAGTCTATGATATTAAGTATGTATTCCTTTTGCTCAGCAGAAAGGCTGTTACTTAATACAGAAGTTCTCTTTAACTTCGATTTTTGGGAGGGTAAATTAGAAACTTCATATTTATTCATATTATAATGGAGTTCTGCCATCAGGCGACCTTGTTTTTTCACAAGCCATGGCTTCTTCACGATTTGTTCAGTGAGGGTTGTGCTCTCCACTTTTTCGTATATAATGCCATATTGATTTTCAATATTAATTAATTCAAAAGCTTTAGGAATATTGGAAAGAGATTTTTGAACTTCTGATGATATATTATACTCTCTTTCAACCAAAGCTTTTTCTACAGTAGGGTGAAATAATTTTAATACTTTATCATCTTTCCATTCATATATAAAGGCTGTAGCTCCGCGGCCAATACATTTTTTATTTAGCATATAAAATACCTCCAGGTTTACCAAATGGATTATAATTACAATTTTATCATGTAATTGATAAAGTTTACAGAAGAATTCAGTATTGTGGTTTATTACTTATACATAAGCTAAAATATTGGGTTAATAATAAGTATATAGCAGGAGGTGTTATAATTGAAAAAAATATTATACATTATGTGTAACTCAAAACCAGAACAAGAATCTGTAAGCAAGACTGTAGGAAGGTTATTTGTTAATCGTTTTTTAGCTGAAAACCCTGATTATAGTATAGAAGAGCTTGATCTTTATAATGAAGACATACCAGAAGTGAATCACAAGTTATTTACTGGCAGGGCAGAGACTGTTTCAGGTGAACAATATAATAAATTATCTGAGCAGGATAAAAAAGCAGTGGATAGAATAAATTTTTTATCCAATCAATTTTTAAGTGCCGATGTCTATGTTATTGCAGCGCCAATGTGGAGCGTAAGCTATCCTTCTAGATTAAAGAGATATGTAGATTGTATTATCCTTAATAATAAAGTAATTAAAGTATCTCCTACAGAGGTAAAAGGGCTTCTTGGTGATAGAGAAAGAGATATGGTTTATATCCAGTCCTCAGGTGGAGTTTATCCAAAGTTTTTTGCAGGAAAATTTAATCACGGAGTAGATTATTTTCATGACATCTTTAAATTCTTAGGTATAGATAGATTTGAAAAAATACTTATAGAGGGCGTAGATATGCCTGATATAGGAAGAGAAAAAGCTATTAATACAGCCCATAAAGATATTGAACATGTTATAGGTAAGCTTTCTAAAGGGGCACTACTCAAAGTGTAAGTACAGAGAACACAGAATTTATAACGGGTTCTAGGAATACCGAAAGAGATTTTTTAAACACTGAAGGAACAGAGTTCACAGAAGACACTGAAGGGAAACTTTTTTTCTTTTCCGTGTCCTCAGTGTCTTCTGATAGTTCAGTGTTATTGTTTTTTCTGCGTTCTAATATTTACTGTATGAGAGGGGTATCTCCGCGTCTTCTGTACTAGTGGCTGGCTTCTTCAGTTTTAACGGAAGAAGCTATTAAGGTATTGATAACTTTCAGTTCCTCTGCATTTAAGTATCTCCATTTGCCTATAGGTAAATCGCTTAGAGTAACATTCATTATTCTTATTCTTTGAAGCTTTGTTACTGAATAGCCTAAAGTCTCACACATTCTTCTAATTTGCCTATTTAAGCCTTGGGTAAGAATTATTCTAAAAACATTTTTGCTTTCTTTATATACTTTGCAAGGCTTTGTTATAGTTCCAAGTATTTTAACTCCTTGAGACATTGATTTAACAAAGTCTTGAGTTATAGGCTTATCAACAGTGACTATATATTCTTTTTCATGATTGTTACCAGCCCTAAGTATTTTATTAACTATATCACCATCGTTAGTTAAGAAGATTAATCCTTCTGAATCTTTATCTAATCTTCCAATAGGAAAGATTCTCTTGGAGTAGTTTATAAAATCTACAATGTTTCCTTTAATTTTATGTTCTGTAGTACAGGTAATTCCCCTAGGCTTGTTTAAGGCAATATAAACCAATTCTTCTCTTTCAGTAAGTAGCTTTCCATCTAATTTTACTTCATCACCAGGAAAAACCTTAGTGCCAGTTTCAGCAATTTTTCCGTTGACAGTAACCCTGCCTGCAGCTATATAGGTATCAGCTTCACGTCTTGAGCATATACCCTTTTCACTTATGAATTTATTAATTCTTAAAGAGCTAACCTCACCATGAACTACTATATTTTTATTAGGACTATTAGTTTTGCTTTCTGCAGCAGGTGGTTTTGAGGATGGGTTTTCTTTTTTATCTGAGGTAAATTTTTTCTTTTCAGTTGATTTATTATTACTTTTAGAATTTGCTATAAATTTTTTCATAGTTTATCTCCATTGCTTCTTAATAAATTACTATTTTTCAATTTGTGTATCTGAAATTATAAAATAAAATTCTGTGAATGTATGATTACCGGTATCAACACCATATTCAAAATGATGAAGTTTCAATATTTCGCTGCAGATGGCAAGACCAAGGCCAATACCTCCACTTTCAGAGTTCTTATAGTATCTACTCCATATATCCTTTAGTATATCAGGGGCTAAGCCAACACCATAATCCTTTACAGAGACCTTAATGCCAGTATCAACTTCGGTTGCATTAATTTCAACTCTGCTGCTTGGATGGCTAAACTTTATTGCATTATCAATAAAGTTATATATAACTCTTGATAAATAATTTGTATCTCCAGTGGCTTCTACTTCTTCGCAGGAAAGAGCAAGCTCAATATTTTTCTCACTAGCTGGAGCATAAAACCTGTTTAAGCAAGATTGCAGGAATTCTCTTAAGTTAAAGGTATCAAGGTTTAATCTATAACCACCCTCCTGAAACCTGGAAAGTTGAAGTAAATCCATGACCAGGGAGTTAAGTTTATCTACCTCAAAGATAATATCTTTGGAGTATTGGGTTATAGTTTCACTATCCACTAATCCATCTTGTATAGCTTCGCTGTAGCTTCTTATTACGCTTAATGGGGTTTTGAAATCGTGGGAAATGTTTGCTATAAAGCTCTTTTGAAGAGCATGTTTTTTATCTAAGCTGGATGCCATGGATTTAAGGCTTAAGGATAGAACTTCTACTTCATCATCACTATATACATCCATGTCTACCTTGAAATTTCCATTAGCTAGTTCAGTTGAAGCTTTTTGAAGCTTTAAAATTGGTTTGGTAAACTTTTTACCGAAATAAGCTATAAGTGGAATGGATAAAAGTATAGCTACAATAAACACTACAGAAAGCATAATATATACTACCTTAAGATAATATTTAGAGGCGGTAGTGTTTTGCAATACAATAATATCACCTAACTCACTTTCTAACTTATAATATAAAAAGCTTTCTCCCATTGGATTTTTAATAGTACCTGATGAAGCTAGCTTTGAAAAATCCACTTGTCTAAAAAAGCCCATCATACCCATTTTGCCACTAGTTAACGGTAGCACGTTATTATCTCTTATTAAAAGGGCAATAGTATCTATAGTTTCATAGGAAGTATTCTGTTTTAGAGCAGAATAAATCTCTTGTGCTTTTGTTTCTAATTGCTTTTGTTGTTGTTTTATATATATTTTTGAAAGAAAAACACTGCTTCCCACAAAGCAGAGGAGGACGACAATAGTAATAATGGATATAAAATATTTAACAAGCTTTTTAGTTATTTTATCCATGATGTTACCTCCGTGTATTATAAATGCGTATATTTATTATTTTACCATAATATTTGAATAGAATACAAAAGTGTAAAAGTTGAAATATAATAAGACTTGTAACAGAAAATACTATTACAAGTCTTATTATGTTGCTATTTCTTTTTTGACTTTCCAGGATCAGGGGTGTGATGGCCTGAAGTGTCAGAAGGATGGTTGTTCTTTTTCTTATTGTTATCAATATGATCACTAGGACCATTATTGGAATTAGCATTACCTTGGGGATTTACATTCCCTTGTGGACTAGCAGTTGAATTATTTTTTTTTTCATTAGAACTTTTATTATCATTATTTTTTTTGTCATTATCCCCATTATTAGTTTTGTTAATATCCCCATTGCTGCCTTTATTATTGGTGTTATCTTTTCCTTTGTCATCGGACTTTTTATTAACAGCAGGAGTGGATTTGTTAATACTCTTATTTATTTTGCCATCCTCAATTGTGGTTTCTTTTCCATTGTTGTTAATATTTACATTTAGATTATTTTTAGCTAAAGAGCTTTCAAATTTTGAAAGGTTGAGATTTTTCTTTTTTCTATCTGATTTAACATTA
>Ga0316603_10002236_pt1 | contig 10563 bp, 9 predicted proteins | sample OWC_soil_day10_n_FD_207649 | JGI IMG/M metagenome (GOLD analysis project Ga0316603, IMG submission 207649) | Wetland soil microbial communities from Old Woman Creek delta, Ohio, United States - OWC_soil_day10_noCT | ecosystem: Environmental > Terrestrial > Soil > Wetlands | place: USA: Ohio...
TGCTCAGTGCCTATACCGACCAGATGAAGGCGCTCAACAGCGCCTACGCCTCTACGGCTCATTACAGCCCCGACCACCTTGTACTCTTTGCCCTGAAGCAGGGCGCGGGTAAGGACGGCAACACCACCATACTGGGCGATATGCCGCGTGCTCAGCAGTTTGGTTACATTTTTACCAAAGGGCAGAGTGGCAAAGAGCAGGGTTTGGTAGCCGCTCACGAAGTAGGTCACGGGCTCTTCCAGCTGCGCCACACCTTCGACTACAGCGGCATAAAGCAAGGCGCACTGCCCGACAACCTGATGGATTACTCCGCAGGCAACCAACTCAGCAAGCTCCAGTGGGACCTGATTCATGACCCGGGATTGGTTTTTGGTCTGTTTGAGACGGATAAGGGGGGGCAGATGAGTACAGGAAATATTACAAAGTACATTGATTACGATAAATTAGTTAAATGGTTGAGAGATAATCAAGGAAAATCTGTTGCCTACTCCTTCAAAAACTTCCTTTCAAAAGAGTATACTGTTACAAATACGCTGTACGGAGTAAGTGTTATTCCGATAGATAAAGATTATTCTGAAATCATTGATGGAGAAACCGTTACGTTGCACTTAAAAGGGTCGTTGGCAACAAAAGATGGAACAGTAACTTTAGTTCCTGCAAGTACACACATCCCTTTGGTTATAAGCATCAGTGACAATAAAATCAATTTTTCTGAGAATGTCTATTTTGATGCACAAGTATCCCAGAGCAAGAAGGAATTGGCAATTTCACTTACCGCCAATTCTATTGAGGATTTTAATCGTCTGCTTCAAATACAGAATTATACGTATGGTAATAAAGCAAAGTCCTATTATATCGACAATTTCAAACAGGCATTTGCTTCAGCCAATAATGACCATGACAAGATTGACGTATTGTGGGAAAATATGCCTGACTTTGTTGGTCTGGCGCTACCGGATGACCAGAAATGGCAAAACCTTTTAAGCCTAAACGGTGGGTTGATAGATGCAGTGGGCACCAATGAAGAAAAAGCGATAGTCAACATTGTAAAGAGCTTTTCTTCGCAATTTTTTGCCGACAAGATAAATGCCAATGCCGACAACAGTCGACTGATAATGTCTTTGTATAAGGCATTGGGAAATGACTATCAAGTGCAATTTATAAAGGCTATATGTTCGGCATTGAATGATGTGTGGGATAAAAATGCCTCTTCGCTTCAAACCATTTTCATTGAAGAACGAGATTTAGGTGGAGTGTATATGGTGTTTGACGGTATGCTGACCAACAATAACCAGTTTAGTTTTGGATACGCTTCGAGTACGGCTTCCGCACCGCGGTTCTACGACAGTGCGGCATTCGGGCATTTCTTTAATCTGCTACCCTCCGATCCGCTTGTGGTGCAAAACGGGGACAACAACTTTGTATTTCCGGCTGTTATTGGTTGCGCTTTACTCAAAGAACGCAACAGCAGTTACAGAAATGAATTGTTATCTTTGAGTGTTGATATGTTGCTGCCGGAATTGCTTATACGGCAGACAACGTTGGCCAAGTGGGGTAATTCTTTAAAATCTGCAGAAAGCATAAATGGTCTTAATAATACAGCAAGACTTACTTGGAAAGAAGGAGAAACAGTCCTTACAACAACTCAAAAATCGAGAATCGGTTCTTGGATGTCAATAGATGAATACAACAAAATGGTTGTTACATCTCAATTGCAAATTCGTTCAGGGGGTTTGACGCATATATTATTGGAAGGAAAAGAATATTACACTGATATTATTGGGAAAATGTATGTCGAATTTGATATCCCTGCTAATACAACGATTGCTAGAGGAAGTGGTAAAGGCTGGGGTATGTTTTATGAACAAGGATCGACTCGATGGAGATATTTTAATAACAAAGGATTAAATGTAGGACAACCAAAAGTTTCAAACATAAAAATAGTTGATAGAAATGGATTGTAATAATATTGAAAAATGGCTAAAAGACTTAGAACGGTTGAAAAGTTCAACCATAAAGTTAAATGATGAAATTAATTTTGATAATGTAAAAACAATAACAATTGATATTGAAAGTGAAAGAGATTTGGGGATAATAATTATTTATCAAGATGGATATTTATTTTTTGATTTTATGTCAAAGAATGATCCTCTAATGAAAAGCAATAATTGGTCTGACAAATACATTGATTTTAATCAATTAAAGACAAAAATAGATGATGCAATAGAAATGAATTGGAGTAAATAAGAAACATACCTCCCGACTGGCACACAGTGCGCTGTGCCCTACCTCTGTCCTCTAGGATATGTAACAATTAATCCTTTGCACAAAGGTGCGGCACCCTTCGTCGGTTGTGATTTGCAATCGCACCCCATTTGCTATCAGGATTGAAAATCCGCCAAAAAAAATAAAAGCGGATTGAAAATCCTTATAATACATAAGGCTGTGATTACAAATCACAGCCGACGGGTCTTAAAGCCATGGCTGATATTGATATTGGGAATGCTCTTTGGAGCGGCTTAATAAACTACGCAAATTTAACAAAGAAAGAACAAGCAGCGTATGAGTGCGCATATGAGTTTTTTAAAGGGTTTGAAAAACAAGGAATTGATCTTGCAACAATTGAAAAAGGAGGGATAGATTGTATAATTTCTTTTTCGGCTAGATATACCCTTAAGTATTTAAGAGACACGAATACGATAAAAAGTTTAGCACAATCTATAGCTGATGCCAAACAATATGATATGATAATAAAAAAATTATCCGAAGTAATTTCAAAAGATGATATATTGAATTTCATCGAGATATTAACAGAAAATGGAATCAAAAAAGGAGTCGAACCATTATGGGCAAAAAAATAGAAAAAAAAAGATTTCAAGAACCACAAGAAATGATTCGTAATATAGTGTTTTTGTCTATAATGGTTAGTATGGGATTGTGGTTAACTATAAGTGTGTCATTTATGAATGAATCAAAAATTTATGAGTTATATGCAAATCGTGAGCTTATTGGAGGTTCTCATCAAAGATTAGCAATATCATTACAGAGGTTTGCTGTAAGTACATTTGGTAAAAATGGATTAACTGGACTTTTGCTAATATCTGACATATTAATGTCATTGGCATTACTATCCAGAGTTTCAGCTTATAGGCGCTACAAATACAAATGTAAGTTATATCAGGAAGGAGTCATAAAAAACTTTTTTGACATTTATGATGACAAACCTTCATTTAGCATTTTTGGAATTATACGGAAGATTTTTAAAAAGAAGTATAAACACAAAGAAAATCTATCAAACAAACAAATAGAAAAAAAAATGGATGATTATTTTAAAAAAATAAAAGGTGACTAAAAAATTGCGTTGACAATAAGAATGAACAAACTTCATAAAACAAGTAAAGTCATCAAGCGTTCTTTGACATAAAAATTTTGCATCAGGGTCTGGTAGCCGCTCACGAAGTAGGTCACGGGCTCTTCCAGCTGCGCCACACCTTCGACTACAGCGGCATAAAGCAAGGCGCACTACCCGACAACCTGATGGATTACTCCGCAGGCAACCAACTCAGCAAGCTCCAGTGGGACCTGATTCACGACCCGGGATTGGTTTTTGGTCTGTTTGAGACGGATAAGGGGGCGCAGATGGCCGGAGGCTGGGCTATAAGCCCCGACTTTAAATACTTTATTAGTGTTCCCAGCGTAAACGAAGTAGCTGTATATAAGAACACTACGGGAACATTATCCGGCTTTGTCATCAACGAGGTTAAGTATATCTGGGACGAATCCCTATCCGAATACATCAATGAGTATACAGGTAAGGCGTACGAAAACATTAAAAAGAAAGAGATTGGTAAAGGGTTGGCTGATACCGACATGCTTTACTTGTTTTACGATCTCGAAAAAGGCTGTAATGGGGGTACGTATTCTTTACTCAGCTATGCCGAATTCAAAACGCAGACCAAGAAGGTAAGCATTGATTCATATATTGTCGGCAACCAGCTAAACAAAATCTCATTACCTTGTATTAGTGGCGATAAGGCTGTAAATAAGAGTTTTAATATAATCACAAGCGATAAAGATACAACAGTACTTGGCTTCTTGAGGAAACTGAAAACTGTATATGATAAACTAAGTGCATTTTATAATAACTGTGCAGAGCAAAATTGGCAGCCGGGAAAATTGCCGGGCATTGTACCCGAATGTTTTTGGAAAGACATAAATATAAAGGAGTTCTTATATTATACCTCAGCCGATTTGGCCTATAATGCAGGCATAATTGACGGTGCTTATTCAGAAGCAACCGGAATAATTGAAGTTACCGACCTCTTGTTGTCGGGGAAACTCAAAGAAAAGTTTAAGGACATTGCATATGCTTACACACTGGCATATTTGCAATGTTACAATATCACACTTACAGCTCAGGAATATCGGGAGCTGATGGCCAAGCTTGTGTTAGCCCAACAAAATCAGGGTGTACTGGCATGGCTGCAAGAGAATTATTACGAACCTCAGGTAAATTATCTCGAAAACAAATTAAAAAAATGTACGGATGCCTCGCAGTTGAGGCAGAATATTGCCGAGGGATTAGATAAACTTGTTGAAAGTATCGACAGTTTTGAAGATATTGGGAATATTTGTAATAACTTAGTACAGCGTTTGAAGAAGTACTATGCTCTGATAACCAGTAATACAAATCAGGGACGTTACCAAGTTGGCAGGCTGATAATACCTGTACTCAGCACCGTAATACCGGGAGTAGGCGTAGCAGGCAAAACAACCAAAACTAAAACTGTTCTCAAAAGCATAGAGGAACTAAGCCAGAGCCAGATAGACGAACTGACCGAAAAACTGATTGCAAAAGGAAAAGTTGCTGGGGCGGGGAAAATATTCACTACGGCTGAGCTACAATTACTAAAGCGATCCGATTTAGCTGATTTTGTTAAGAATAACTTAGACGACTTGCTTACTGATGCCAATAGAAAAGCTATTTGGGATTTGACTGATTACTGTCCGACTTGTCAGTTTCAAAGAGGAGATATGATTGAAGAGATTTTCAATCAATGGAAATATAAAAATGCGTTGAATCTGAATGATTTAAAAAAGAACTTTCCTAAAGCTGATTTTGATGGATTTGGTGAGATGGGAAAGGAACTAATTTCATTAAAAACATATCAGCCAAAGTTAGCTACTGAAAAAACTCTGAAAGGTATAACCGATAAAATAGATGAATACGCAGATTCTTTTTCTAAAGCAAAAGCAAGCGACTTAGCTGAGAAAGCAAAAAAACCTATCGACTATTTTGATAACCATAACAGAGTGCTCGATTTTGTAATTCAAAAAGGAGAATGGGATAATTTTTTTGACGATATAAACAATATTGCAACAAAATTATCAAAGAAATATAATATTAATATAATAATAACGGAATTTTAAATGGATTCAATTATAATAGATATTGAAATCGATAATTCAGATATTATTAAGAATTCAATTAAAAAAATTCATAGTATATTTCAGTATAGCCTAAGAGGTTCTGAGGTTGTATATGATTCAGAAAAGACTGAGATGAATGAATTTTTTATTCCTTCAAGATTTGATCAATTAACTTTCACATTAGATAAAGGTGAAATTTGGATACAAATTAGCGAAAATAATTCGCTATACCGTATTTGTTTTTACCACATAGATTATACGAATTTTAATGAAATTGAAAGTTTATTAGTAAACGATTTTAAGAATTCTATCAGATTTGTATATTTACATGAAGGCATTGATGAATTATTAAGTAATTCAGAGGTTCTATTTCAGTGGAAAAGAAATAAAAGACTTTTACCGTCTTTTATAGATGTAATTCCTAATCCTTCTTACACCAATAGATTAGAAATGGAAATAATTATTCTTGAAAGCCTTCCTGGTCACTCACATCAGATGAATCATTACGCCAATTCTGATAAACTGTGGTTTGGAGCATGTTGGCAAATGTATTTTTCGCCCATTTATTATAAATATATTCCCAAGCCATTGTGGGATGAATTTACCGATTGTTACGAACACAAGGTTTTTGAAAATGGCTTGCGAAAAATAACGTTATTTGAAAACCCTGAAGATTACGATTTGTCAGAAAGCCGTGCCAAACAGTGGGCATTTCGTCGTCAATTAGGAATAGATAGTATAGCACACGAGGTATGCCCAAGATTAAACCGTCAACAATTTGAACCCGAAAATTTGCCGGTAGTCATCACTAAAAAGAATTGCCAAAAAGGACAAACCCGAGTAACAAGGTTTTTAGATGCAAATAAGAAACTGATAAATAGCAACAAAGCAACATACAAAGAAGTAAAAGAGTATTTGGATGATGGAATAACGATAGTTTTTGAAGAAATTACGGAATTAAAAAAAGGGTTTTTTAGAAATTTATTTGCAAGAGAATAAATATTGCTCTCCGCTACCACACTATTAGCGTATCGTGTGACAAGCCAGAGCAACAAATAAAAAGTAAGAAGAGTACAATGTTTTTTTATGCAAGAGCGAAAAAGGTATATTGGACATTGAGTTGATTTAAAGTGTTGCAACATGATGCAATTGGGCAGTAGTGGGCGGCTCTGATAACCAGTAATACAAATCAGGGACGTTACCAAGTTGGCAGGCTGATAATACCTGTACTCAGCACCGTAATACCGGGAGTAGGCGTAGCAGGCAAAACAACCAAAACTAAAACTGTTCTCAAAAGCATAGAGGAACTAAGCCAGAGCCAGATAGACGAACTGACCGAAAAACTGATTGCAAAAGGAAAAGCAGAGAGGATAATTGCAGATGATTTTGCAAAATCATTATCTTCTTTATCAAGCAATTTAGGTTCAAATTCAAAATTCCTTAATATACTCAAACAAGTTAAAGTAGGAGGGAAAAATATAAGCTTAGAAGAGTTTGTTACCAAATTTGATAAATTATATAATGACGCTGTTAAAATTGATGTAAAATCAGTTAAAAGCCTTGATGATGTTGTTGCCGATTTTGATTGTTTGATTAAAAATCACTTGGATGATTTAAGCGAAACTCAAATGCAAAAATTCTTAGCAGAATTTTTGCAAACCCCCGACAAATTAAAGGCTGGGGCAACTTCGTTAGAAGTGATACGGCATTCAAGTAACTATATACCTTCTAAATTTTCACTTGGAAAATTAGAACTCGAAGATTTAATTTCTTATGCCGACGATGCCGGCGATTTTAGATTTGACATTAAGTGGGGTGCTACTAAAATACTGACAGATGGTAAAAAACAATCTATATCAATATTCATTGACACTAAAAACTATTCCTCAGCAAGTAATATGTTTAAAGATCTGAGGCAGTTTAAAGCTTATTTAGCAAAAGTTAATAACTTTGATGAAATGTATATTATTCAACAGGGAGGAAGAAGTGTAACACAAGAAGAAATTATACGTCAATTGGAGAGAGCAATAGCAAAAGACGCTCAGAGTGTTTTTTATGCAAAACAAAGTCTATGGGAAAGTATTGGAATTGATAACTTTAATAAATTAAAGAATATGGCAGATTCCCATTCTTTGTCAGAGTTTAAACAATTTAGTAATATGATAAAAATAACAGAATAATGAATATTTCAAAATACAAAAAAATTCCATCAGTTGTTGGGTTCGATGCAGAAACAGGAGTTTATTCTATAAATATAGATGACAATGAGTTTATTGTCTTTAACGAACAAACTTACAAGGAAGAATATGCTTCTTACAAGATTTCTAAAAAAGGCAATAGGATTTATACATTAAGTGGGGATGGTATTGTTAATATTTGGCAAAATGAGAAACTTTCTTTAAAGATACAAAATGCTAAAATTTTAGAAAATACGGAACTATTATGTATTTATAAATTCGACAATAGCTGGAATAGTTATTATAGTATAGTTAATCCATATACAAATGAACTTATTCTAAAAGATTATATTCCATATAATTTATATGTAAACGAAGAAATTATTGTTGCATATAATAATTTCAAAGGAGAAATTAAACGAATAAAAACCGATACAACCAATATTTGGCAATTTCCGCTATCCTCACTTGGAGCAGACCCTTATGAGCCAAACAAAAACGATGAAATAAGTAAAATACTTGGCGTAGTATATGGTAATTTGTGGCTTACCACAAAAGCGGAGCGTATTGTTGCGTTAGACGTAAATACAGGAGAAAAGAAATATCAAAATGAAGGATTTGGAGTTTATTTAGATGAAAAATCACAAAACATATTTTCAATAGCATCAAATATTATTGAAATCATAAACACACGAACGCTATCTATAGAAGAACGCTTTAATTTTTTGGAAGCAGACCCTAAAGGCATCGGGAAATACGAGTACGTGTATTCGCCACTTTTGCAGGGAGATTATTTTACTTTTCTTGGAAGAATGCCAAACGACAGCGATGTGTTTCGTGCAGGTATTTTTGATTATAAAGCCCGTAAACTTGTATGGGAACATCAATTTATATCCGAAGAAGAATATGAGCAAACACGAAATCATTTACTGCTTCCACAACCCTTGTATATGAGCGGTAATAAATTATACATTAAAGATTTTAAAAATAATCTGCATATTTATGAGAAAGAAGAGCCGAATTGCAAAACCAATTTATAATTCCGTTCACAAGTAAAGCAACAAATAAAAAGTAAGAAGAGTACAATGTTTTTTTATGCAAGAGCGAAAAAGGTATATTGGACATTGAGTTGATTTAAAGTGTTGCAACATGATGCAATCGGGCAGTAGTGGGGGTTTTACTCTTTTTATATTGATTTTGATGTGTTAACAAAACAAAATTCACAAATTGACAGTTCGCAAAGACAAATTAAACTAAAACCTACTAAACAAATTGTACCATAGAAATGATAGAAAAAAGACATTTAAGATTGAACTCACTAATTTTAGATTTAGACAATATGATTAGCAGAAGACGAGCTTATTTGAATAATTATGGTATATTCAAAGATGAGTTAAAAACTTTGAGAAACATAAAAAAGGAAATAAAGCTACTAAATGAAAATGAGCTTAATATAATTTTAAAACAAAGTCCTAATTCAATTATTTTACGAACAGGGATAATACATCTCGTACTGGGAGTTCTTATTGTTGTTATAATTGGAAAAATAATTGAAGCAAAAGTAAGCGGTTTAGGTTATTTGATAATCATTCTTTATGTATTTTTTTCATTTAGATTTGAAATAATAAAAGCAGATGAACTTTATATTATGCAAAAGTTTATTAGGGAAATAAAAAAGCATATTGATCCGGATTTTAGAAAAAAATGTAATGGTTAGATTTAGTCCAAGCGCTCCCGCAACCGCCCAATTTAATTAGCGTATCGTGCGGCAAATCTACAAATCTACAAATACCCGGATTCTTGATTTAGAATTAGCAAAAGCGATTTTTGGATTTTATCCAAAATATGTAAACTATGATTATTTGCGTAACAAAAACCAATACATTCCGCGTTATTTTGTTCCTTATATAAAGTAGATTATGAAATGAAACAAAAAAAAACAAACAATAATAGTAGCAATTATTTACAATTAGAGACTATTTACTCAAGAAGAACACTGCTTATGCTATTACAAAAACAGAAAGAAATAATTCTACAAAATAATTATTCCATTTATAGCCTAAATAAGAATAGTCTTTTTAAACAACAAGGTAAATGGATTGAAAACTTTGCGAAGACAAATTTCCCTACTACTAAAACAGAGAATTACTTATTTAAAGTCAGATTACTGTATATGTACGTCAAAAAAGCTGTAAGGTACTGCTTGTATACCTATATGATTGTTGGGTTTACGTTTGGAAATATAGGCACATGGAAACAATTTAGAAACAGAAGAATTGATTATGTACAACCTCAAGATATTTATTTTGAATTTCTCTTAATCTCTTCAATCTTATTAATTATTGGATACTTTTTACATGACATCAAATTTACGGGAGTAAATTATATAAAAACGAACAATCACGCTTTTCTTTATTATGAATTTTTGTTGAATCTCGAAAAAAAAATCAAAGATATCAGTTCTGATGCAGAAGTGAGAGCTATGATAAAAAAAAGTGAGGCAGTGTCTGAATGATTTGAATCAAAAACTGAATATCTCAAGCGTTCTTTGACATAAAAATTTTGCATCAGGGTCTGGTAGCCGCTCACGAAGTAGGTCACGGGCTCTTCCAGCTGCGCCACACCTTCGACTACAGCGGCATAAAGCAAGGCGCACTGCCCGACAACCTGATGGATTACTCCGCAGGCAACCAACTCAGCAAGCTCCAGTGGGATCTGATTCATGACCCGGGATTGGTTTTTGGTCTGTTTGAAACGGATAAGGGGGGGCAGATGGCCGGAGGCTGGGCTATAAGCCCCGACTTTAAATACTTTATTAGTGTTCCCAGTGTAAACGAAGTAGCTGTATATAAGAACACTACGGGAACATTATCCGGCTTTGTCATCAACGAGGTTAAGTATATCTGGGACGAATCCCTATCCGAATACATCAATGAGTATACAGGTAAGGCGTACG
>Ga0316603_10002240_pt1 | contig 10559 bp, 9 predicted proteins | sample OWC_soil_day10_n_FD_207649 | JGI IMG/M metagenome (GOLD analysis project Ga0316603, IMG submission 207649) | Wetland soil microbial communities from Old Woman Creek delta, Ohio, United States - OWC_soil_day10_noCT | ecosystem: Environmental > Terrestrial > Soil > Wetlands | place: USA: Ohio...
GATCATTTTTGCACCTCTTTCAGATTCCTGCTCAATTCCTCAATCATCTCTTCCCATGTCGGGGGAGTGTAATTGAATTCCCTACGAAATCTCGTGGAATCCAGACTCCGGTCCAGTCGGGGCTCTTCCGTGGGTAAGATCTCGATCCTCAGGCCCATTTTCCTCTTGATGAGCGTTAGCAAATCGAACTTGTTGATGGGATCGCTCGATACGTGGTAGAGCCCCCCGCCTTCAGGATATTCCGTCAGAATTTTCTCAATGATTCGGCTCAATTCAAAGGTGGTGAACCCGCTGAATATAGCATTCTTGAAGCCCCGGATACTGCCCCTCTGAGACAGAAACCATTCCAGTAACCCTTGTTTACGCGAAAGCTCCTTACCTATCAAAGAGGTCCTTAAGGTGACACAGTGACTCTCGTATACTTCCCCAAGATACTTCGTTCTGCCGTAAAGGTCCTCAGCATCGGAAAGATCTGCTTCTTCATAATACCCCTTCTTTCCTGAAAAGACACAATCCGTGCTCATGTGTATCATGCGTACGCCCATTGCTCTGCAGAGAACTGCCAATTTTTGCGGAAAAAGCGCATTGATTTCCAGGCTTGGGATGCTCTCTTCTGCCATAGGTCTTTGCTTTACAATGCCGATACCGTTCACGACGGCTTCAGGTCGAAATTCCGCGAACACTTCAACAATGCCATCCATGCAACGCGCATCCAAGTCAGCATAGGCATTCTTGCTATCGAACAGCCCGAACTCCTTATAAGCAGAAAGTCTCTGCCGCAAAGTCACACGAACATCGTGCTTGCCCGAAAAATGCTTGAAAAGCTGGTGCCCCAGCATCCCATCCCCACCAAGAATCAGAATTCTCATGTGCCAACCTCTTCTTTCATCCAGCCATCCAGTTTATCCAACAGGATGTTCCTTTCAAAATGCCTCTCAGAATACTCTCTCGACAGCCGCCCCATTCTTTCAAGGTCCGATCTCGGCATTCCATGCATCTTCAGAACGACCTCAGCCAAAGCATCAGCATCACCGGCAGGAACCGTCACCCCCCCTCCTGATTCCTCGATTACCCTAGACCCTTCCCCGTCGAGTGCAGCCACAATGGGCTTCCCGCAGGCTAGATAAGATTGGACTTTCGACGGAATCGTGATAGCGAAGACAGGGTCTTTCTTCAGGGTCACCAGGAGCGCATCCGCGATGGAAAAAAACCTGGGCATGGACTGTTCGGGGTATCTGCCCAAGAGATGGACGGTTTTCTCAAGCCCGCGCGCTCTGACTTTTTCTTCGGCCCATGATCGCATGGGGCCATCCCCCAGGATAACCCAGTGGATATCTATCTCCTGCTTCAGTTTTTCGGCGGCTGCCAGGATCGTCGGGATATCCTGGGCTCTGCCGACATTTCCCGCAAACAAAACTCGAAACCCTTGTGGCATGAGATTTCGCTCCGGGGCCTCGGGATCAACGATTATGGGCTTGTAAAGCTCCTGCGCACTGTTTGGGAAAAACCGGATTCTTTCTCTTGGCACGCCCTTCTTCACCATTCGAGGGATAAACGCTTGCGACTGCACCAGGACCCGGTCGCACATCGAGTAGATAAACCGAACCAGAAGATCTGTGAGCTTCAGGAGAAAGCCGGAACGAACCATTCCTGTCCCGGCAAGCGTCTCCGGCCAAAGGTCTTGAACCCAGATCCACACCGGAATTTTTTCTAGCGCTTTGAGCACCAGTGCAGGAAGGCCAACCGTGATGGGAGAGGGCTGATAAACAAAAACCAGATCCACTCTCCTGCGAAAAGAGATGGGGACGAGAAGGCATGCGGATAGGGCCAAGGACCAATAGTACAGCAGCATCCGGATTGCATTCCCGCTTCCCTTGGGAACCATGGGCACCCTGACGATCTTTATCCCGTCGTAATGACCTCTTCTTATCGGGAAGGCGCTGTATCCAGTGTAGAAACGCCCCTCAGGGTAATTCGGCATGCCTGTCAAGACAGTGATGTCATGCCCTTTCTGCCGAAGCCCCCTTGCCAGGTCATTGATAGGAAAATTTTCAGGCCAGAAGTACTGTGAGACAATCAATATTCTCATTGCCGGGCTATTTCATACACCTTTGACAGGTATTCTCTCGGATCCATCACCGGTAGAGGTTTTTCTGGAATACCCAGAAACCGTTTTACGGCGCGGGCGATTGAAACGGGTGAGCCCGGATCAAAAGTCTCCTCAGGGTCAACAGCATCTCGCACATAATCCCTCTCGGCAGCCAGTATGGGTAACGCGGCACATCTCGCTTCAATCAGTGGAAGCCCTAAGGATTCAAAATCAGACGGGTAGATCAGAGCGAGCGACTCTTTATAGACCCTCTCAAGATCCTCAGAGGACATGCTTCCTACGTTCGTTACGTTTAGGCCCATATCTTTGGCTTTATCTTCGATCCAACCGCTGAGGTCAGGAAATCTATTCCTGTCGAGCGTCATGCAAAGACCAGGCCTGATACCCTCTTCGGCCAGCAGGGTCCATGCTTCCATCAGATTACGATGGTTTTTGTGAGGCTCACCTGAGGCAACATAGAGAAAGCCATGGCCTGTCTGCGTTCTATCACGAGGAGCGCCAATTGCTCTTGTATAACCCTTGGGCTCCTTTGAAAAGGGGAGGACAGTAGACGGCATGCGCAGATTCCGCTCTATGGTTCGCTGCATGGAAGGAGTTTGAACGATGAATCGGGTGACGTTTCTTTTTCCCCATCTGAACCAGAGCCGTTCCAGTGTGATTCGGAGCCGTTGGAAAAAGGGGAATCCCTTTAGGCTTCTTGGCTCAACCAGATACCGGTTCTGCAGAAACAGCAGGACCCTCCCTCGCAATCTGAAAATTGGAGGGAGGTTCCCAAAACACAGTACCGAATCACCAATCTTGGTCCATTTTCGCAAGCACCATTCTGCCCTCAAACGTCCCCAAATGGAAGGGCGAATTCGATGAGCGATCACATTCCTCGGAAATCCCTTCGGTAACTGAACACGTTCATCCAGAACCATGCAACCCCGAAAATCTTCTTCTATTACGCTCAAAAGAGCTAAAAGCAAGCTTAGGCCGCCCCCCAAGTGGACATTTGGTGCACTAATAATCAGTCCCACATCGGTTCCTTGAGTCCGAAGCAAAACCCCTCCTAGGTTTGCTATTTACGGCGCATCTCACGACTGCCTCCGCTGCCCCCACCCACGCTCCAAATCCCCTTCTCGACTTCTCTACATTGGACATGCTGCCGATCGGCTTCTCCCTCCGGCAAAAGGGTATAAAGAACCATCCGGTCATTCGGTCCGAATGCCTGTCGCGAGATTTTCGGCGCAGACGACAGCTCGCGAAGCCGGTCCCAGGTCGGAATCACATCGGCATGGGTCAGAGTGTCCTGAACAATATACCGCACACCAAGACCTCGCAGCCTTGCGATGAGTCGAGCAGGATCATCTTTTGTTCCCTTCAGTTCATCCAATTCGTGTTCCCCTAACGCACACTGTATTAGGTCGGTCCTCATCTGGAGGCTCCAATAAGAAGCCAAATACACTCGTTCCCCCGGGCCGGCCATCCTGTTCAGCGCATTGAGAGCCGCCCACACGGGGTCTTCACGACCCCAGTCGGTTGGCGTTGTGCGAAGATAGGAAAACCCCCGCCAGCCGTTCCGCGCTATCCTACCGACATCGATGGCCAGCACCACTATCGTGCTTACAATGACCGCAATGCACAATATCTTTCGTTCTCTTGCCCTGATCGCTTTTTCTGCCGCTATCGCTACTATGGGAATCAGACCCATGACGGCAGGCATGTAGTAGCGGGGCGCTATAACCGAGGGCTCAAGGATCACCCATACCAAGAGACCCAGCACGGCAGCCCATGCCAGCAATACACTGTCCCTGTGTCTCCATTCTTTACGCCAGGATGTGAGCAGGATCATGGGTGCGAAAGCCAACCACAGCGGGGATAGCGTTCCTGCTTGCATCGGGTACTTTCCGTAAATCAATGCCAAAGGGTATGTGGCCGCGATCCACCGCGTCGTCGCTGGCGTAAACCAAGTCTGGTGGAGCCAGGGATTCGGCTGGGCTCCTACAAGCACTAGCGGCGCAAGCGGTTGCCCAAATACCAATGTGTTCTTGATGACCAATGGCGCAACACCCAGCAGAGTCCACAAGCCCAGCACACCATAGCACCGGGCGAGCGACAGGGCGCTTGCGCCAATGGAAGTCGCACCTCTTATCTTAAGCCCTGACCACACCTGCCAAACGATGGCCATGGCCAGCATTGGGCCCATGACAACCAGGTAGGAAACTTTGCCGCTTACAGCGAGCCCTGTCAGAAGGCCCGTCATTGCCAGTGCCAATCGGTCCTTAAGCTCGCCCGCCAGCACCAGCCAATAGATTGCAGCCATACCCAAGAGTGCCGGATAGAGATCACTCTTGCTGAGGAGTACGATCATCCAAATCATTGACGAAGATAGGATCATGGCAACGGCCAACACCTGCGCTCGCCTTCCGCCTCCAATCCTGGAGGTTAAAGCCCAGAGAAGAACGCACATTGCTCCGATAGCAGGGATGGCATTCAGCTTCGCAGCCAACTCGGCGGCGAACTCATCATAAAGAGGGGCTACGAGGGAATAATAAACGGCGGCGTGCATTTCAGATCCCAGGCCAATTTGGCAAAACTCCGTGTAGCCAGGCAGCATCGAGAATCTGTGAGTGCTGGCAAAAAGCCGCGGCAACGAAAGGTAGAATGCCTCTGCGTCCTCCATAGGAGGATAACTGGTCAGGCAAGTAATCGCAGAAGCCAAAATGACCAGAAAAAGCGCAATTACGGACCACCCGGCTCCTTCCCTCCGCAGATCATTTGCGGCCCCCCCCAGACTTGTCACTATTGTTCGTATATGCCGTGCGCTCCCGCTCGCCACGAGGAGCAGGCCAGACAATATGCCAGCTACGACCCCGGGGCTTAAATACCCCATTACAGTGATGGTCTGCCAGGCCACCCCCAGAATCCCTTGCCCTACGGCAAACGCACTGCCGAGGTAGCCTGAAGTCGACAGTGAAACGCCTCCGGCCCGATTTACTCGAAACACGTACAGCAAGATTATCCCTAGCGAGAGGCATCCGACGCTATAAAGACCGACTGCAATGGCTGCGACCAACACTCTCATTAGTTCCCTGTCACTTCACCTCCTCAACCGCCTGGTGTCTCCGACTAGGGCCCATAAGGGGCGTAGAACCACGACCAGAGTATCTCTTTCACACTGTGCAGAAAGGAAGTCTTCACGGCTCCGGATTTAAGCACCGGCGCTCCGAGAAGCATCCCATGTGCCGCTAACACGACAACCATCCAACTGATCAAGATGATCTGGACGATTCTTCCCTTCATGCAAAACTTTTCCGTTCAGCCCCGCGATGTCTGATTACAGCCTCTAAAGCGAGTTGACAGCTCGCTTTGAGATATCTTGGAATATCCTCTCATAGAGGTTCTGCATCTGCCGCGCCACTTCACGTTGATCCAGCCTCTTCTGGACGGTGTTCCAGTTGAGCTCCGCAGCGTGATCTACTAGTTGATCATCACTGACTGCCATTCTGACAGATTCGGCAATCCCCTCCACGTCCTCAGGGTCTACAATAAAACCGCTCTCCCCATCCTTGATCCATTCGTCGCAACACGAGGTGTTCGTCTGGATAGGAAAAGCTCCCATCGCTATGGCCTCGAGCATGGAGGTGCTAATGGCGTCCGAGATGCTGACTGCCAGATAGACTCGCGCCCGGCTGTGCAGACCCAGCATTTGCTCATGCGGGAGCTGTTCGCTGATCCAAACATTTAAGATCCCATTCCGCTTGAGTTCTCGCGCCCTCCGAGCCACTCCCTGACTCACTGAAAATAACACGACCTCGAAGCTTTGAAGAGCGTCCGCGCATCGTTCCAAGGCGTCTAGGGCAGTCATTGCCCTGCCAGCGAAATGCTGATAGCCTTTCACCACGATAAGCCTGCGTGAAGAGGTCCTGACTCTCGATCTAAGCTCATTTGCCAGAGTTAAGTCCATCCCGCCGGCATTAGGAAAGGGGGGCATCGCTTTCCCCTTCAGTCCGAGGCCCCTTGCCAACCTCACATCCCGCTCGCACTCACATGAGTAGTAGTCAATGTTCTCCAAAAGGCGTTTGATTTGTCGGCGATGCCCGTCAAAGCGCTGATAGTAATAGATGTCGCTGCCCCAGTTGGTGGCGAGCCAGGGGGGGAACCTATCACCGAGCAACTCCTTCGCTCGAAGGACTCGGTACCCTGCGTGTTGGAACTCCATGGAGTGTATCAGATCCGGCTGAAGTCGCCGTATAACCCGTTCAAGCACGTGGGGCCCATAGAACAAAGGTGACATCATTTTGGATTCCCCAACGCGAATCCTTAAGATGCGATCGAGAACACGTTCAAACTCCTCCACCAGTGGCAAAGGCAGGATCGCCTTCACGGTGTTTGCAGAGGTGCGCCGTTGACTAATGCCATTCAGTCGACCGTTGCCGAATGCCTTGGACCACCGCTCGCGTATATGCTGCAGAAGCCGCGGTTGAGTCCTGAGGAATGGCCTGTGGATGGTGACACCGCTAAGCCCTTCCATCGGCTCACGCGAGTTTACGGGGAACAGGTGGAGGTCCCATGCTCTGCGATCCATGGACGTTATCCACCGACCCACGTGGATACTCATTTGCATCGCCACGAAGAGGATTTTGCGGCCCAACTTATTTCTCCCCTTCGATTATTTTCAGCCAGTTTTTGCCCGCCTCGTCGTTTCTATAGGATCGTCGCCGAGCTTCATCGCACCAGGGCTCTCTCGTGCCACCGGCAAGGTAATCCAATGCCGCCGTGAGACACGTCGCTATGCCTTCAACATCGCTCGGTCGCGCGTGCCAGCAGCCTAAATCTCTCAAGATATCTTCGGAGCCCCCCTTCGGTACAAGTCCCACAATGGGAGTATTTGCTCCTAGGTAATCCGCGAGTTTGCTTGGCATGAAAAGATTCTGCTTTGTATCCGCATCGATGACCAGGAGAATGTCAGCATCGTACATCATCTCCAGCGACTTTAGGTAGTCTACAGTACCCGCATTACGAACCATACCTTCCGGTAACGACCTTGCAGCAGGCGTCTGGAGCATTTCAGGAGGTACATACCCGACAAATTCTAGGAGGAGCCTTTGCCGCAGCTCGGGCCTCTCTCCCAGTATCTTCCTGAACGCTTCAAACAAAAGTTCCGGAGACCGGCGACCGAACAAGACGCCCACATATCTCAGGGTAATACATTTATTGTGCTGTTTCGCGCGTTTCGGATACAACACTTCATCATAGCAGTGGGGAATAACGAATGTCTTTTTCCTCATCTCTGCCGGGTGGGTGGAGAGCATGAGGTCGCGGGCATACGCGGAGGTGTGCACGATCGCATCAGCGGTGCGCACGGTCATCGGCTCGTTCCACCAACTCCAGGTTCGAATCAGGAAATGTTTTTCAAGGGGGTTCCGCGCCCAAGGGTCGCTGAACTGGGCGATCCAACGCATCTTCGGCCGTTCTCTCTTGGCCCTGACCATGACTGGATTTACCGAGTGGAAGGGCGACCAGGTGATCACCGCCCGGTATCTTTGGATCGGCAGGCTCATGAGCGTTTCAAAGGCTGGATAGTGCAGCGCAGCCATGAGATCCGGGACTCTGGCAAGAGCTGTCGATTTCTGTCGAAGCCTCCCCAGAAATCCAAGCCTCGGGCGCACACGGAAAATCTCACCGAAATGCTCGGAAGCATAGGTCAAAAGGCTGTTGTCCTGCGGAAGAAAGGGTGAAAAGGAGTCGGCGCAGAGCACGTCAACCTTGTAGCCGAGGCGACTTAGCCCAGCCATACCTTTCAGGACCGCAGGCGTCATCTGGACCTGCATTGGAGGAAACGCGTAGCTAAAGAGCAAAAGCCTGCGGTCCGCGGGATTATTACCTTCACCTGGCCGTTTCCTCAATCCTACAACATCGCCCTGATTCATGGTCAACTTTCGATACTGTCGAAAGGCCCTGCGCTAACCTTTTGCAATCGCCCCCTTGTCCCCCTTGATCACCGCTGGCTCATTTCAAAGCGGGCAACTGTAGGTCCGCGATCCGCCATAGTCCGAGGCTTTTGTCCGACCATGACCCATCCCCTTCCGTGCATTTCTCATTCACAAGCAAAATCGGTTCTCCAAATTTGAAAGGCTCCAGTTTTAGGTTGAGGGGGCGCCACTTGCCAGTGGTTGGAATGTCGAAGTTGCGGGAGCGCTCAGTGAATGTAGTCGTCAGGAGATACTTGGAACCACTCAGGCGCAGGTTTCTTAACGCTGCAAATGCATCCTGGTAAGAGAGGTGCACCAGAAGATCCCGGCAGAGCACCAGGTCGACCGTTGGGAGAGGTCCCCTCGTGATGTCACAGACGACGAAACGCCGCAGCGGGGTGCTGAATAATTCCTGGTTTCGCCGCATGAGTTCTTCCACGATGTCGGCACCGATATATTCAACGTTGAGTTCCACCTCCTTCATCCAGTGGAAGTCCCCGCAGGGTATGTCTAGCATTGTACGAGCCCCAAGGTGGGCGATGACCTCTGGAATTCTTTTGCGTATTTCGGCGGTCTGAATTAGGTCAGAGCCGGCGCCGGAAACGGAATCCGGACTACCCCAAAAGTTGGTCTGGTAAACCTTTGCAAAGACCTCGCCTAGGGCCCTATTCTTGCGCATAAACGGCCAGGTCCTTGATCGAAGGAAGATTCTAAGGGCAGTACCCATTTGCTTCAGTTCCCGCCATATCCGGTATCGTTGCACTCTAAGGTCCTCAATACGATCCGTGCGACTGAAGAAATTTCTTTTGCATGAGCTGACTTGTGGTCCTCAATGGATCAGCTTTGCCTGGGTCTGCCTGCTAGTTTTCCGTAATAGTCAACAACGCGCCGCTCAATTTCGCGTCTATCGGCCAATCGCGTGACAATCTCGACATTCAATGTCGCTGCATTATCCACAAGTCTATCGTCCGTCATGGCACGAACAAGGCTATCTGCTATCTCTTCGGGGTACAAATTCCGCGCAAAAAGGGCATTCTTCTCATTTTCCAAGATTGGTGTGATGGTCTCGAGAGGGGAAATTATAGGGAAGCTGCCACAGGCCATGGCCTCGTAAAGGCTGTTCGGCACCCCATCGACCAAAGAAGGTGCCAGCATCACCCTCGACCTGCTCATAAGCGCGATAACTTCCTCCCGCGGAATGCCTGTGAAAGTCCGACTACTGGTTCTGATTTCATCAGGAACGGTGAAGAACCACATTTTCGCTTCCGGATTGACGGTCAGCATGTAAATCGTGCAAGGCTTAATACGATCCCACACCAATTTCAGCGCTTCAAAAACCGGAAGGGCTTTTGACCATGGGCACTCGTAGGTTTTCGGCCAAACAATAATCCTTTCTCGTTTAGAAGGGAGGCTGTCCCAGCGCCTTCGCAAGGATTCGACATCGATACCTCCAGTACCGGGAACTGGGCTGATGGGTGATATCTGTTCCTCCCTTACCCCCAACTTCCTGACAATCTGAAGATTGACACGGTTGTCGCTTATGACTTGATCACAGGCGCGCAGCACAGGGGCGATTCGCTCAACTGCCTCAGGATCGAGATGACTCAAAGAAAGGTCTGATCCGCCTCTCAGCTGCAAAACCCAGGTTTCAGTGCCTGTTGTTTCAAGGTCGCGACGGGCGGAGAAGAAAAAAAGGGCGGCTGGATCAAGCCCCAACGTTTGAATAATATCCGGCTGCCATTGTCGAATAATTTGAACGAGCCACTTCTCTCGAATGACTTGCGCAAGCCATCTCTCCGGAGAAATCACTTTTGCTGCTAAGCGTATCCACCCGCCTCTCCTTATCTCATACTTCAGCTCTTTCCGGACGGCTGCCGACAGAAAGTGAGGGAAGCTCTTGCGGAGCAACTTCAAAACCCGCAAGGCTTGGCCGCACCTCGACCCATGAAAACGATATTCCTCCGGTTTTGGAAAAAGACACAGACGCGTTGCCGGATCTAATCCTTCAGGCAGATGAAGATCCGTCAGATACGTCTTTACCTTCCAGGGATGAGGAGGATATCCGCCTCCAACACTAAAAAGGCGCACGTTGAAGTCGGTGCCAGAGAGAAGATCAATCCAAGAATGGGTATGGGTGCTGTAAGGGCTTCCGACGAAAAGGATCTTTGGTCTACCTGGATAGGAATCCCTCTCAAATTCTCCGTTCACAAAGCCCCCCCTTGTCTATACTGTCAAGGACCTCCCGGCACCACAGTTCGGTCATCATAGCCAGCCAAGGACGACTCCAATCGATTTTTCCTTGCAGGAATCGCTGCTTTAACCGTCCGACATTCTTGACATCAAGCAGACCCCTCTTCCGTGTTGCCTCAGCCGAGAGACTATCCTCCAAGACGTCGCGGAGCGGTCCCCGCAGCCAATGATCGAATGGCATACCGAATCCTCGCTTTGGTTGACAGTCAATCCCCTCAGGAAGAATTCCCATTTTCCGCCCG
>Ga0316603_10002241_pt1 | contig 10558 bp, 9 predicted proteins | sample OWC_soil_day10_n_FD_207649 | JGI IMG/M metagenome (GOLD analysis project Ga0316603, IMG submission 207649) | Wetland soil microbial communities from Old Woman Creek delta, Ohio, United States - OWC_soil_day10_noCT | ecosystem: Environmental > Terrestrial > Soil > Wetlands | place: USA: Ohio...
GGGCCTGGTGCGGCACGGCATCCGCCACCTCGTGTTTTCCTCCTCGGCGGCGGTCTATGGCAACCCCCAGCAAGTGCCCATTGACGAGAATCACCCCACCCATCCGGTCAACCCCTACGGCTGGACCAAGCGGATGGTGGAAACCCTGCTGGCGGATTTCGAACGGGCCTACGGCCTGCGCTGGGTTTCCCTGCGCTATTTCAACGCTGCCGGCGCAGACGCCGCTGCGGATATCGGCGAATGGCACGAACCCGAAAGCCACCTGATTCCGCGGATCCTGGATGCGGCCTTCGACGGCCGCCGGCCGGTACAGGTCTACGGCACGGACTACCCGACGCCCGACGGCAGCTGCATTCGCGACTACATTCATGTCGCCGACCTCGCCCGGGCTCACGTACTGGCCCTCGAACACCTGCTGGCCGGCGGCCCGAGCGGCGCCTTCAATTTAGGGCTGGGGCAGGGCTACTCGGTCATGGAGGTCATCCGCCAGGCAGCGTCGGTCACCGGAAAAGAATTTTCGGTTCAAGCCAGACCCCGACGGCCCGGTGATACCCCGGTGCTGATCGCCTCGAACCAGAAAGCCCGCGACGTCCTCGGCTGGGTCCCGGAACAAAGCAGTCTGGAAAACATCATCGCCTCGGCGTGGCGCTGGCACCGCAAAATGAGAGGCGGCGGATAGGTACTTTAGCTCGGTTTGGGGTATTTTTTAACTATAGGCAATATAGGCACTTTAGCGCACTTTAGGCACTTTCTCTTACATGCCCGACCGCATCCTCATCATTGGCGAAATCAAAGACGAGGTTCAGGCCTTCGTCGAGGCCCTGGCCCAAGAGTTCACCTTGAGTCTGGCCGCCACGGTGCCTGAAGCGCGCAACCGCCTTCAAAAGGAAGCCTTTTCCCTGATCATCTTCGATGCCCGTGAGGAAGTTGCAGCGATGATCGCTACCCTCCGGACACTGCAGCAGCTTTCTCCTCTCACCCCGATCGTCGTCACCTCTCTCGGCCCGGATGCCGGGATGATCGTTGCGGCCGTCCAGGCCGGCGCAGCCGATTTCCTCACGCGCCCTTTCGCAGTTGAGAAGCTCAAGCTGTCGGTACGCCGGGTGATGGAGAACCACAGTCTCAAAAACGAAATCGATTACCTGCGCCGCGAACAGGATGTGATCTACGACACCGACCGCATCATTGCGGTCAGCCCGGCGATGCAGGGTACCCTGGCGAGCATCCGGCGGCTGGCCCAGACCGAATCCACCATTTTGATCACCGGGGAAACCGGGACCGGGAAGAGTTTCGTATCCGGCAACATCCACTTCAACAGCCCGCGCCGGCGCAGGCCGTTTATCAAAGTGAACTGCGCCAATATCCCCGAAACGCTGCTCGAAAGCGAGTTGTTCGGCCACGAGCGTGGCGCCTTCACCGGCGCCGACAAGATCCGCATCGGTCGCTTCGAGCAGGCCCATGGCGGCACGCTGCTTCTGGACGAGTTCTGTGAACTCTCCTTCAGCCTGCAGTCGAAACTGCTGCGGGTGCTCGAGGACAAGTCCTTCGAACGTCTCGGCGGGAACAAGACCATTCAGACCGACGTTCGGGTCATCGCCGCCACCAATCGGGACATCGAGGCGCTGGTCCGTCAGGGTCGATTCCGGGAAGATCTCTACTACCGTATCAACGTGCTGCGCATCCACCTGCCACCCCTGCGCGAACGGCCCGCAGACATCGAACCGCTGGCCCACTACCTGCTCGCGAAGCTGTGCCGCTCGCTTAAGAAAAAAATGGCGGGGTTTTCGCCAGAGGTGCTGCAACGGTTCCAGAACTATGAATGGCCGGGCAACATCCGTCAGCTCTCCAACACCATCGAGCGCGCCATCCTCGTGGAAGACGGCAACCTGATCCAGCCGGAGAGCGTCACCCTGACGCAGACTCCGCGGCCGGCGCCCGAGGCCGAAGTCGCGCCAGCGGGGCTGAAGCTCACGTCCGAGCAGGAAAAAAAGATGATCGTGCGCGCCCTCGAAGACAACCTCTGGATTCAGAAGGATGCCGCTCGCCAACTCGGGATTTCACCCCGCGCTTTGAACTACCGTGTCAAAAAGCTCGGCATCTCTCACCGCCGCTGGCGTAAGAACAAATAACAGTGGAGGCAAATCTTGCCTCTTCTTGAAAAATCTGCCGAGTGTCGGCGCAACCTTCTGCCGGCTTCAGCCCCGCTTGCAACCTTCAGACCACCGCAGCATCGTTATTTAACAGCTTAATTTTAAGGTCTTTAAGCCTCGCTGGGCAACTAACGTTGAAAAGCGGATGAAATGGCACTGCTTTTGCGAAATGGCTGCTCGACCCGTGTGCACCGATAGCGCCGAACCGAGCAACATATTCACCCTTTCAGAATGATCTATGGCTTGAACTATGCCGATTTTGCCTCGTGGATTATCCGTTTTCGCCTCGCTCCCGCCACCGAAATCCAACGGCCGATTACTCGCCATCCTCACCACCTGGATTCTGAATCTGACGGTTGCTCTGGCGGGAACCGGCGATGTCAGCCTAACGTGTGATCCGAACTCCGAGCCCGATCTGGAAGGATATGGGATCTATTTCAGCAAAGACGTCGACGGCCCGCCCTACGATCTCTACGGCTACATCGAAATCCAGGAGCTCGCAGACCCGAGCCAACCCACTTTCACGGTCGCCGGCCTTGAACCGGAACGCCGCTATTACATCACGTTGACAGCTTATGATAGCCGGGGCAACGAAAGCGGCTATGCCCTTTCGGTCTGTGCGGAGGTCAAGGAGATCGTCAGCGAGTGCCCAGGATCCAGCACGACGATTAAGGACATCCCTGCTCGCCAAAGTCCGGCCGTACATGAACCACACGTCGGCAGCAGCAATAGTTCCCGAGGTTCAAGCGGCTCGGACGGTTCCTCTGTCGGCTGTTTTATCGGTGCCATGGCGCGCGACAGCCGGCTGATGGGAATCGTGCAGCTGGTGAGCCTCGTGAGCCTGGCCGCCTTGATCCGATGGGCCTGGCGATGGCGTTGAGCATGCTGAAACCTTTAAAACGGCTGGAGCATGCAAATCCGAACGCCAGGCTCGCAGAATCCGATCAACCGCGATGGGGCTATGGCTCGTCGCATGCATTGTGCCTTTCAATCTCATGCTCATCGCGGGCATCCCTCATACGGCGCACTCCCACCAGGCCTGTCAGGCTCAGCAGAATCCATAGGTTGGATGAAATGCCCGGCGCAGCGGCCGCGCTTTGGATGAAACACCCGCCGCCTCCGCTTCCCGATGGGGTGTCGAGGCCCCCCACGGTGTTGCTCACGATGGAATCCTCGCCGGAAGACGACGCCAAGACCACCCCCGCCGGATCGACGATCACACCGTTGGCCACCCCATCGGCATCGCCCGGCCCGCCGTCGCGCAGCGTCAGCGTCAGCGATCTGCGGTTCGCGGCGAATCTCGCATACGCCGAAAAGTCGCACCAACTGCCGGCGATGGGATCATATTTGTACCATTGGCTCTTGGCAGGAGCCGGGTCCGAGAAATACAGCTTGATAGCCGCCTGGTCCCCGGGCTTGAGAACGGCAATCCGAAAGTTGATCAACCCGAACGGCAGCCGCAGCGATGATGTGGAAGCATAGGCTTCCGACTGGTGGGGATCTTCGGATTCGACAGATTCCACGGCAAGTGCTGTGGGGCAATCCTTGATGCTGACGCCGATCTGAACGGTCGTGCCCTCCATCTTGACCGACTTGATGGTGGTCTGCTGATTGTCTTTCAAGCCATCTTTGTCCAGGTCCACTTTGGATGCGACTTCCTGGGCGTCGGGTATCCCGTTGGCATTTAGATCGGAATCGGTTGCCGCCGTGGCAAAGTCTTCATAATCCGACCAATTGGAGGCCATTCCTTCGGTGTCGATAAACTGCGCCCGCCAGAAGTAGGATGTGCCTTCATCGAGCACCAGCTTGGGCACCGTGAGACCGGTCGACGCCGTGGGGCTCTGGATATCGAGAACGCAAGCGCCATCTTCATCGCGGAACACCTGCCAGCGCGTCTTGGCGTGAGCGGCACCGGTCACCGCGGCATGAAATGTGCCGGTTTTCAGCACCGCCATGGTGCTCACCACTTCATCATCGACCGGCGAAATCAATACCGGCGCCTCGGGCACCTGTTTTTCCGCAGCCGCAGCAGCGTCAGCGTTGTCGCCGATGCTGTTCCCGTTTGTATCCGCCCACTCTTTGGGATCATCGGGGAAGGCGTCCTGGCTATCGGGAAAGCCGTCTTCATCGGAATCCACCACCACCGGCGCAGGGCCGGAGATAGCGACGGCCAGGCCCTCAGACCAGGCGGATAATGCCCCCAGGCTGTCGCACGCTTGAGCTTTCACGAGGTACTGGCCGGCCGCTGTCCAGCTGTGAGACTGGCCTGCCGCACCCCAGTTGGACAGAACTCCTACCCCCCAGTCATAGCGGTATTCAATGCTGTGGCCGTTGGGGTCCGTGGCGGCGGTGGTGAATGGGATGACGGTGTTGACCGTGGCGATAGAAGCCCCCGAAGGGGTCGAGGGTTTGGAAGGCGCCTGGTTGACCGCGGGGATCGAATGGCTCACCTCGTTGGAGTAATCGCTCTCGTTGCCGGAGGAGTCGTAGGCCGAGGCTGCAAAATAATAGGTCCGGCCGGCGCTCAGGCCGGTCACCGTGAAGGTGGTGGCATTGTGGACATCCACACTGGTGGTATAGCTGCCGCTGGCCGTACCATAATGGATTCTGTAGCCCGCTAAATCCGTCTCCGTGTTCGCATCCCAGGCCAGGATGACCTGCTCGGCCCGGGCCCACACCGATATCAAGACCGCCATCAATAAAACAGAAAAAAACAGCAGGCTTCGAGAAAATTTCTTAGATCTAGAGACGTTTGTTTTCATCACCGCACCTTCCAGAGATGTTTGGCCGGCAACGACCAGACCTTTTCCGAAGGTACGGCGTCTGCCCGGCAACCCCGCTGCCGTATCTGCCAGCGCCCTTTCGGGTCTTGGCGCGACTTAGGCCGGAGGCTTTGCGTCCCACCCTTTCGGGTGGTTTGCCTTTTTCAAGCAATCGATGGTGATAAAGAACGATGGGCATGCAAGAGGATAGCAATTGCAGTGCCAGTCAACCGCATATCGAAAACTTCCATAACAAACTGTAATTTTATCAAAAAATATAGTTAACCCCAAAAAGCCGGTCTTACTCTACTGGGATTCAATACCGCGCAGGGAACCTGAAAAACGAAAGTGTAATTTGAAATGCGGCGGATTCTGCGGCAGGCGCAAATCTATCGACGGGACCTCAATGCTTTGTAACCGGGATGAACTTCCAGCTAAAAACGGATGATGATGCCTGACGTCCGCTGTGGGAAACCTATTCCACCGCCGCCGACATGGCCGCACGCCGCAAGCCCAAACTCGGCTTGCGCCACCTGCCGCGGCGGTATTGGCGGTATTTGCTTAAAGAGTATTAAGGGTTCTATTTGCGTGGGCGCCTTAGGACATGAAGCCGTATTCGTAGGCTTGATAGGTGGTTCCCCCTTCTAGCAGCATATCGACCTTTGAGTGAAGCTCCTTCCTTTTACTGCTGCTAAACCACTTCTGCCAATCCTCAAAAGATCGCCAAGCGCTGATTACGAGGAACTCCTGCGGATTTTCCATGCTCCGCAACGTCTCGCTGGATATGTAGCCTTCTTGTTCTAATGCGAGCATGCGCAACTGGCGGAAAATGGAAACGATGTATTGGACCTTATCTTTATCCATGGGTAAGCGCCGTTTGATCAAAATTTTAACTGCCATGATGTCATCCTCAACAAAGGGTGGCTTCTTTAGATGATGTCCCTGCGGGTTGCAGCTATGCCAAATGCGACATCCGGTGTGAAATATACTTTAGTCCGGGATGTAAAATCAAATAAAATTGGACCGGGGACGATCGGGACGATATCACAGATCAATTGCTTCTGAGATACGTCGGATGAAATTGACGGGCGGCGTTTTCCATCACGTGGAGATGGGTTTTTGGACCTCGCAACAGCCGATTATGGATCCGACAGCGTCCATGTCATGATCCACGCATAGTCGCGCTTCGTGCGGCCGATGATCGTTTGCGCATAATCATCGGACAGATAGATAATCCGGTATTCGGCCTTGAATGGTCAAATGAACTGCATCCCCCAGACAGCATTGGATGGACGGTCCTCTATGAATCCGCGCGGTTTATAGATTTTTTCGGGGCCGTCGAACCCGCCCTTGTTGAATCGGAAGGTAGTTGCAATGCTGCCATCTTCGGACAGTTTGTAAGATTCGACCGCATTGAATGCATCGGTTTCGATGAAGGTGGGGATGCTGGCAATCACGTACCAGTCTCCCATGAAACGCTGCAGATCGACAGATTCAACCGTTTGAACCGGTTTCATGGTCTGACAGCTCCATAACAAACAAAAAGGAAGCGCCATCGCGATTGCTTTAAACGCACCCATTCTCACCCTGAATTGTGAAAGCTTTCGGGTACTCCACCGGAGGTTGAAAGTCGATAAAATATCTTCGACCCGAAGGACGCATTTTGGTAAATTATAAGGGCTCAGAGGTAAGCCCCCAAGCCCTTTTTTTATGTACTGATGCCCGCAAAAATCAGCCCGGGATCGACACCGGTGCATATTTGCCGATGTACTCCATGGTCTGTTCGTACTTGCCGCGCATATCGACGGTTCCCTTGTCGATATCCTTCTTCTGAGGAGTCCATTCCGTCGGACACTCATTCTTAAGCTGTTCGATGCGCGAAGACATATCCATGATGAGCATGTTCAGGTCCTGGATGTTGGGCAGAACTTTTTCTCTTTCTTTGGACCCAAGGCTTTCGACCTTTCGGATGAGATCGTACATCTTAGCCTTCCACGCGATCAATTCCATCTCCATGCCTTTGCAATAATCGACAACGTTCATCAGAGACCTCCGTTCCTATTTTTTTAGGATTGTGTTTGCGCTTCCTGGAATTTATCCATCCATGAGCACTCATTATGCAGTAAATTCTTTTCACGCATTGAATTTTGTCAAGACGTGTTAGCATCAATCTAACAGAATGCTAACATGACCCGGAAATCTGCCCGATTGGCAATTGACAACCCCGATCCCGCTGAGTTAGAAACTTAGGAGTGTTTGTGAACCTTTATCCCAAAAGGCCGCCGCGATTGACCCGTCCGATCCGATCACGATTTCTCATTTCTATCCTGCGCTGGGTGGACACTGAGGCGGGACAGGATGCCATGCCCGCCGAGACCGGTGAGCGGGTGGAGTGGCTGCGGATCGCCCCCTTCGTCATTCTGCACGGCATGTGTCTGGGCGTGATATGGGTGGGCTGGAGCTGGACCGCGGTGGCGACTGCGGCCGCGCTTTATTTCGTGCGCATGTTTGCGATCACCGGTTTCTACCACCGCTACTTTTCCCACAAAACCTATCAAACCAACCGCTTCTGGCAGTTCCTCTTCGCCGTCCTCGGAAATTCAGCCGTCCAGCGCGGGCCGCTGTGGTGGGCCTCCCATCACCGCCACCATCACCGCTTCGCCGATACCGATGAAGACCCGCATTCGCCCTCGCGCCATGGCTTCTGGTGGAGCCACATCGGGTGGCTGACCTCGGCCCGGCATTTTCCGACCCGCACGAAATACGTCAAGGACTGGACGCGCTATCCGGAGCTGGTCTGGCTCAACCGCTTCGACACGCTGGTGCCGTTACTGCTGGCGCTGAAGCTTTATTTATTTGGTTGGGCATTGAAGGTTTATGCTCCGCAATTAGGTACTAGCGGCCCGCAAATGGTGATCTGGGGGTTTTTCATTTCTTCCACCGTCCTTTTCCACGGCACCGTGACCATCAACTCGCTCGACCACATGCTCGGCACCCGGCGCTATCCGACTCCGGACACCAGCCGCAACAACGCCTTTCTGGCCCTGATCACTCTGGGCGAGGGTTGGCACAACAATCATCACCACTATGCCATTTCCGTCCGCCAGGGGTTTTTCTGGTGGGAAATCGATGTGACCTACTATCTTCTCAAGCTGATGTCCTGGTTGGGGATCGTCTGGGGGCTGAGGCCGGTGCCGGAGCATGTCCGCAATTCCCCCGATGCCCATGAGCCTCGGAAAAAACAGCATCGCATATGAAAATCGCCATCATCGGCAGCGGCATCTCGGGCCTCACGGCCGCCTACCTCTTGAGCGAGGAGCACGAGGTGGTCGTGTTCGAGGCCGCGGACAACATCGGCGGCCATACCAACACGGTGGATGTGAACTGGGCCGGAAAGAGCTATGCGGTAAACACCGGTTTCATCGTTTTCAACCAGGCGACTTATCCGAATTTTATAAAGCTGATGAAACGCCTCGGGGTGACCTGGCAGCCGTCGAAGATGAGCTTCAGCGTCAAATGCGAAAAGACCGGCCTGGAATTCAGCCCCAGCACGCTGAACTCGCTCTTCATCCAACGCCGCAACCTGCTGCGGCCGTCATTCTATCGGATGCTGCTGGATGCCGTCCGCTTCAAGCGCGATTCCGAAGAGCTGCTCCAGACCGAGGACTACCGGCTGACGCTCGAACAGTATCTGCAGCGCAAGGGCTATTCCCGTTCCTTCATCGATCATTTCATCATTCCCATGGGCGAGGCCATCTGGTCGGCCGATCCGCAGCAGTTCGACCGGTTTCCGGCGCGCCATTTCGCCCAGTTTTTCAAGAATCACGGTTTCCTGAACGTACGCGACCAGCCGCTTTGGCTCACGATCCAGGGAGGCTCCCGGCGCTATGTTGATCCCATTACGCGCCCCTTCAAGGACAATCTAAGGCTCAATTGCCCCGTGACCTCAATTCGAAGACATGCCGATCACGTCAAGGTGAGCGCCGCCGACGCGGCGCCCGAACGGTTCGACACGGCGGTGGTCGCCACTCACAGCGACCAGGCCTTGGCGCTCCTGGCCGACCCATCGGAGGCCGAGCGCGGTGTGCTGGGCGCCATCCGCTACCAGGAAAACCACACCGTGCTACATACCGAGACCTCCGTTTTGCCGAAACGCAAAGCGGCCTGGGCCAGCTGGAACTATCACATCCGCCGGAAAAAACTGGGACGGGTCGCCGTGACCTACGACATGAACATCCTCCAGAGCATTCGGGCGCCGGTGGAGTTCTGCGTGTCCCTGAACCTGGAATCCAGCCTGGAGCCGTCCAAGATCATGCGCAAGATGGTTTACCATCATCCGGTCTACTGCCCCGAAAGCCTCGCCGCGCGCCGGTGCTTGAAAGAGATCAACGGCGTCAACCGTACCTTCTTCGCCGGCGCCTACTGGGGCTATGGATTCCATAAGGACGGCGTCAACAGCGCCTTGGAGGTGTGCCGGCATTTCGGGAAGGGGTTGTAGTGAAAAGCTGCATTTACGAAGGCACCATCCGGCATCGCCGGTTTGCGCCGGTGAAAAACGAGTTCCGCTACCGTCTCTTTCTGATGTATCTGGACTTCTCCGAGATCAAGCAGGTTTTCTCCCGCCATCCCCTATGGTCGTACGGCCGGCCCAACATCGCCTGGTTGCGCCGTGAAGATCACTTCGGCGACCCGCAGGTCCCTCTCGATCAGGCGGTGCGTGATCTGATTCAGGCCAGCACCGGCAGGAGGCCGCAAGGGCCTGTCCGCATGCTCTGCCACCTGCGCTACTTCGGCCATTGTTTCAACCCGGCGAGCTTCTACTATTGCTGGGACGCGGCCGACCAACGGGTGGAGACCATCGTGGTCGAAATCCACAACACCCCCTGGCACGAAAGACACACCTACGTGATGGACCGGACCCAGAACGAGCATCCGCTGCCGGACTGGCGCCGCCACCAATTCGCCAAGGCCTTCCACGTGTCGCCGTTCATCGACATGGACATCCGCTACGATTGGCGCTTCCGCGAACCCGGGAATCTCCTGAATGTCCACATGGTCGACTACCATAACGGGCGAAAAATTTTTGATGCCAGCCTGGATGTCGAACGCCGCGAGGTCACCCGCCGGTACCTCGGGCGGGTGCTGGTTCAATACCCTCTGATGACGGTCAAGGTGGTCGCCATGATCTACTGGCAGGCGGTGCGCCTGAAGCTCAAGGGCGCCCCTTTCTACCCGCATCCCCGCAAGCGGCCCGCGGCGTCGGAAAGGAGGCTGTGATGATGGAGCATATCATCCCTGCGGAGGCGCCTGCGCCGTGCGCGCTCAAGGTGCGATCCCTGGACCGCTTCTCGCGCGGTATTCTGATCAAGTTGCTGAGCGGACTCGAACGCGGCCGGCTTCGCCTCGTCGACGGGGCCGAGCGCCACACGTTCGGCCGGACCAGCGAGCGCTTCCCGCTCGAGGCGACCCTGACGGTCCACCACCAGCGCTTCTATGGAGACTGCCTTTTTGGGGGAACGATCGGGGCCGGCGAAGCCTACATGTCCGGGTTCTGGTCCGCCGGCGATCTTACCGCTGTGATCCGCATCTTCGCCCTGCACCCCGAGCTTTTCAGCGGAATGGACAAGGGATGGGCGCGAATCATCA
>Ga0316603_10002244_pt1 | contig 10556 bp, 9 predicted proteins | sample OWC_soil_day10_n_FD_207649 | JGI IMG/M metagenome (GOLD analysis project Ga0316603, IMG submission 207649) | Wetland soil microbial communities from Old Woman Creek delta, Ohio, United States - OWC_soil_day10_noCT | ecosystem: Environmental > Terrestrial > Soil > Wetlands | place: USA: Ohio...
CGGCCGGACCTGGTCCGTGAAGCTCTTCGACAACGGACGGCTCACGGAGTATTCGGGCGGAACGCTCGCTGAGGTCGACGCCCTGGCCGCCAAGCACCGGTTGACGCTCGACCGTTAGCAAGCGAGCTCGTCGCGCCACCGGGGCGCATGCGGTTTCGAGCTTGAGGCGCCCGGTTTTTCGACCAGCATCGACGCGTCCGCCGACGGCGCCGCGCAGCTCGACGACGGGCACACGGACACGACGCCGGACGTCACGCCGGATACGATGCCGGATGCGCCTCCCGACGCTCCTCCGATGTGGACCGATGTCGAGACCCGCGCGATCCCGTGCTCGGGTGTGAGCGTCACGTCGACCACTGTCCTCCTCGCGGGCGTCACGTATCGACTACGCGCGAGTAGCGTGTGCGTCGTCAACGACGCCAACAACTCTCAGGCCGACGCGGAGTGGCACTACTTCAACCTCGGCACGCCGCGCGACACCGAGGCCGGCGTCGACAACGGGATCGCGATCGACGACGCCACCCCGGGCCCGAGCAAGCTGCCGAGCTGGGGAGCCTACTCGTCGATGCACACCTATACCGTCGACTGGATCGGCGGTGGCGCCGCGATCACCGCGCGCTATCACGACTCGAACTACTCGAACAACGGGGGCTCGTTGTCCCTCGCGATCCAGGCGCTGCAGTAGACCGCTTGGCGAATCGCTCGACGTCGGGACGACGGTGGACCAACCGTGAGGGTCGCATGACCAGAACGCGTGGCGCCCGGCACGGTGGGTCTCCACAGCTTCAAAGGGCGCGTGATACGCTGAGCGCCACTGGACACGAGCAACCATCGCCCGGCAGCGACCATCGCGATTGTCACGTTCGTGGTGCTGGTCCTCGAGCTCACGTCCACCAGGCTCTACGCCTACATCGGCAGCTCGCACGCGACCTCGACCGCGCTGTCGATCGCACTACTCGGCCTCGGCGTGGGTGCGTTTGTCCGCTTGCGCTTCCCGCGCTGGGCACAGCCGCGCCGAGCAGCTCCTGGGCTCGCCGCCGCGCTGTGCTGCCTGGCCTCGGCGGCGATTGGTGGGGCGTCCTTGCCGGGACTGGTGGCCCTGTCGCTGGTGCCGTTCGCCCTCGCAGGCATGCTGGTCTCGGACGCCTATGCCTCGCGCGGCAGCAAGGCCGCACGCGCGACCTATGCCATCGATCTGTTCGCAGCGGCGAGCGGCTGTCTGGTGGCCCCCCGTCTACTCGGTCCGCTCGCCCCGACCGAGATCATCACGGTGCTCGGCCTGATCTGTTGCGTGCTGGCGCTGATGCTGGTCGAGCGTCGCCCTCGCCCCGTGGCCGCGATCGCGCTGATCGCTGTGGCGCTCGTGAGCTTGCTGGTGACCGGGCGGGCGGGATACCTGCCCGACGGGCCGCTTCAGGTGCTTCTCCGATCCGATCCTCACTCCGAGAAGGCGATCGTCGAAGCGGGCACGTCGTCGCGCGACGTGCTCGATTCTGTCTGGAGTCCGCTCGGGCGCCTGGACGTGCACCAAGCGCCCGAGGAACGCGACCTGAGACTGGGCGTGTTCACCGATGGCATGAGCCCCACCTATATGGTGCAAGAAGCTCGAGCGAAGGCGGGCTCGTTCGAGAGCACGTGGGGCCTTCTCATGTCGTTGCCTTATCGTGCTCTCCACCCCGACCGCGTGCTCGTTCTCGGCGCTGGCGCAGGTGCCAGCGTATGGCTGGCCAAGAAGTACGGTGCGTCCCGCATCGACGCGGTGGAGGTCAATCCCGCGATGCCCGGCCTGCTGGCCCGCTGGAAGCACTTCGCCGGCGACGTGTACCACCAGCCGGGCGTTCGCCTGTTCATCGAGGACGCTCGCCGACACCTGGCCGACACCGCGGAGCGCTACGACCTCATCGAGCTCGCGTTGGCGCTGACCGGAAACGTCCACGCGCAGCCGTCGGGGATGGAGGCCCACTTGTACACGGTCGAGGCGGTCCAGCTGTATCTGCGCCGCTTGACCCCGACGGGAGTACTGGTCCTCATCCACAGCGATCCGGGGAATGCGTACCGGCAGCTGCTCACGGTGATCGAAGCCCTCGAGACGATCGGCGTTGGTCGCGCACGAGCACTCGAAGGAATCGTCGTCCTGCACGATCCACGGCCCGGGACTGCCTACCAGTACATGCTGGTCGTTCGTCCATCGCCGATGCCGTTGGATGTGGCCGACCGCCTCGACCTCCCCCCGGCGGAGCTCGTGTGGGGCCCGGGGGATCCGCCCGAGCGTAGTGTCCAGCTGCTCGATCGGGCGCAGCTCGGCGCCACAGGCGATGACGACCTGACACCGGTACACGACGAGCGTCCGTACTTCTTTCAGAACACCAAGGGCCTGCGAGCAACCGCGCTCGCACAACCGGGTCGGTTGTGGGTCCTGGCGGGCGCGATCCTGCTCGTACTCGTCCTGCTGGTCGAGCGCGGCCGCGACGCACGCTCGTTCCTCCGCCCGGCAGCCGTCGCGACCGGCCTCGGGGCCGCGTTTCTGTGCGTCGAGCTCGCGCTCATCCAGCGGTTCACGCTCGCTGCTGGCGGTTCGCTGTATGCCGTGTCCTTCGTCCTGTTCAGCTTGCTCGCCTGGAGCGCCGCTGGCGCGCTGCTGCTGGGCGGCCGGTGGCGTCGTCTCGACCGCGGCGTTTCGTGGGCATGTCTGGCGGCCGGGCTCGCGGTCGCCTCGACCGCTCTGCTCGTGCGGGACCTCGAGTGGCTCGACTCTGTCGGAAGTGACGCCGGCCGACTGCTGCTGATCACGGCGATCCTCGCGCCCGCCGGGCTCGCCATCGGCGGTCCGTTTCCGGTGCTCCTCGCCCACCACGGCGAGCCCGCTGGTCGCATCGCCCGCTTGTGGGCGATCAATGGAGCCGGGTCGGTGGCCGGCGGAATCGTCGCTGTGCTCGCGTTGCGGGTCGCGGGCTCGACGGACGCCCTCTTCCTCGCCGCCGGACTGTATCTGGCGGCGGCGGCGATCGCGCCCGCTGCAGACCGGACGTCGACGCGGTGACGCTGCTCTGCGAATGACCTGCGTTGGATGACGAGTCCTTGCTGCTGACGGACGAGTTCCGTCGTTCATGCGTGTTCCCGCTCGGTCGATTGTCGGCCGGAGCTCGCGATGTTCCGCTACGATGCGTCGCGTGTGGCGCTGGTTGTTCGCCCTGGTCTTCGCGGGCGCATGCGGTTTCGAGCTTCCGGCGCACGGCCTTCCGACCAGCATCGACGCGTCCACCGACGGCGCCGCGCAGCTCGACGACGGGCCCACGGACTCGACGTCGGACGTCACGCCGGATTCGATGCCGGACGCGCCTCCCGACGCGCCTCCCGTGTGGACCGATGTCGAGACCCGCCAGATCCCGTGCTCGGGTGCGAGCGTCACGTCGACCACGGTCCTCCTCGCGGGCGTGACGTATCGACTACGCGGGAGTGGCGTGTGCACCGTCAACAACACCAACAACTCTCAGGGCGACCCGGAGTGGCACTACTTCAACATCGGCACGCCGCGCGACACCGAGGCCAGCGTCGACAACGGGATCGCGATCGATGACGACACCCCCGGCCCGAGCAAGCTGCCGAGCTGGGGAGCCTACTCGTCGGTGCACACCTATTCCGTCGACTGGATCGGCGCTGGCGCCGCGATCACCGCGCGCTATCACGACTCGAACTACTCGAACAACGTGGGCTCGTTGTCCCTCGTGATCCAGGCGCTGCAGTAGACCGCGCCGCGCTGGCGGGCAGCGCCCGCGCCGGATCCGTTCTGGCTCGCGTGACTCGCGCCCCGAGGCTGGCGGCGCACGTCATCAGCGCGTGACGAAGCCGTCGGCGTCGATCTGGCACGTGCCGTTCGGGCTCGAGCTCTCCGCGGTGACCCTCAGCGACAGGCCCTTGAGTGCGGTCGTCGCGCCGAAGGGTGTGAGGTTCGCCTGTTCGAACCGGTAGAAGCTGAATGTCGACCTGACGTCGCCGATGATGCAGTCGTCGCCGGGCACCAGATCGGCGAGATTGCCATTGTCGGACACGTTCAGCGCGATCGGGCAGCTGGTATCGGTGGTGGCGAGATCGGCATCGGTGCCGTGCGTGATGACCTGAAGCGAGCCCGTGAGGTCCTTCATGGTCGTGGTGGGCGTGCCCCCGACGGTGCACGTCGTGGTGACCGTGCCGTCGTGAAAGGTCCACGTGCCGACGAAGGCGTCGGCGGGATCGTCGGAGGTGCAGCTCGTGAGGTTGAGAGCGGCGAACAGGACAAGCGAACGCATGGACGCCGAATATAGCCCTCGCAGCGCGAGCGAGTCCTGCCGGGGTTGCTCGAACGGGCTCGCGTCGGTGCAACGCCCGACTTCGGCCGCGTAGGCCTCGGCAGCGTCTACTGGAGCGACACGACGATGACGTCGGACGCCGGATGCTGGAACACGGTCTCGGCGCTGATGCTCGGACCGATGTACGACTCGTCCGCGCCGGACATGTTCGTCGTGGTGAACGTGTCGGAGTAGTCCGCGTGTGCGGTCAACGGGCCCGGAGGCACGAGCGCCGGCTGCTCGCACGCGAGCGTCGGACGACACCCATCCTCGATGACGCTCCAGTCGGTCTGATCCCACGAGAAGTCGAGCCACGCGCCCGGCATGATCTCCGCGACCTGCGCGATCGATCGTCCGCACACCGCGCACGAAGGACACGTCGCACAGTTGCAGATCTCGCACGTGTCCCGTCCCACCGCGACGCCACCGGGCTTCAGGATGGCGGTGACCTCCTGTCCGCTCCAGCCGCTCGCCTGGACGTACAGCATCCGGGTCCCGTCGTTCCGCACGCGGATCGTCAGGGTGCCCGGTGGCACGAACGGATCGCCCGCGTCCACCGCGGCATCGGGATTCGTCGAGGCGGGGCGTGATCCGCAGGCCGAGCTGCCAACGAGCACGAGCCCGAGCACGAGCAACACGAGCAGCCGACGGCCCATGATCCAAGGATGCCACGCCTGGCGCGGCTGCGGTGCGTGTATCGGGGGCCGACCCAATAGGGTCAGACCCCTCTGAGGTCGAAGCGGTCGAGGTTCATGACCTTGGTCCACGCCGCCACGAAGTCGTCGACGAAGCTCGCCTGCGCGTCCGCGCTACCGTAGACCTCCGCCAAGGCGCGGAGCTGCGAGCTCGAACCGAAGACAAGGTCGACACGGGTGCTGATCCACCTCGGTGCCCCGGTCTTGCGATCGCGGCCTTCGAACACGTCCCTGGCGTCCGACACCGGCTTCCACTCCGTGCCCATGTCGAGCAGGTTGATGAAGAAGTCATTGGTCAGCGCGTCCTGCCGCCGGGTCAACACGCCCTCCTTGGACTGCCCGACGTTGGTGTTCAGGACACGCAGTCCACCCACGAGCACCGTCATCTCGGGCGCGGTCAGCGTCAGGAGCTGCGCCTTGTCGATCAGCAGCTCCTCGGAGGTCATGGCGTACGTGGCCTTCTGGTAGTTGCGAAAGCCGTCCGCGAGTGGCTCGAGCACCGCGAAGGACTCGACGTCGGTCTGGTCCTGTGAGGCATCCATGCGGCCCGGCGTGAACGGAACCGTCACGGCGTGCCCCGCGTTGTGTGCCGCCTGCTCGACGCCTGCGCAGCCGCCGAGCACGATCAGATCGGCGAGCGAGACCTTCTTGCCGCCCGCCTGCGCGCGGTTGAACTCGCTCTGGATGCCCTCGAGGACCTTCAACGTGTTCGCCAGCTGTGCGGGCTGGTTGACCTCCCAGTCCTTCTGCGGCGCGAGCCGGATGCGCGCACCGTTCGCACCGCCACGCTTGTCGGAGCCACGGAAGGTGGATGCCGACGCCCACGCGGTCGAGACCAGCTGCGACACCGACAGGCCCGAGGCCAGGAGCGTGCCCTTGAGAGCGACGATCTCGTTGTCGTCGATCAACGCATGATCGACAGCGGGGATCGGGTCCTGCCAGAGGAGCTGCTCGGCGGGGACCTCCGGGCCGCGGTACCGCGCGCGCGGGCCCACGTCGCGGTGGGTGAGCTTGAACCACGCCCGCGCGAACGCGTCGGCGAACTGATCCGGGTTCGCCAGGAAGCGTCGCGAGATCTTCTCGTAGGCCAGGTCGAACCGGAGCGAGAGGTCGGTGGTCAGCATGGACGGCGCGATGCGCGTCGACGCGTCGTGGGCATGCGGCACCGTGCCGGCGCCCGCGCCGCCCTTGGGCTGCCACTGGTGTGCGCCGGCCGGGCTCTTTGTCAGCTCCCATTCGTAGCCGAACAGGTGCCGGAAGAAGTCGTTGCTCCACTTCGCCGGCGTCGTGGTCCAGGTGACCTCGAGGCCGCTGGAGATCGTGTCTCTGCCGTTGCCCGTGCCCAAGCTGTTCTTCCAGCCGAGGCCCTGCTGCTCGAGGTCGGCCGATTCAGGAGCGGCCCCGACATGCGAGGTCGGGCCGGCACCGTGCGCCTTGCCGAAGGTGTGGCCGCCGGCGATCAGCGCGACCGTCTCCTCGTCGTTCATCGCCATGCGGGCGAAGGTCTCGCGGATGTCCTTCGCCGCCGCGATCGGATCCGGGTTGCCGTCGGGGCCTTCGGGGTTGACGTAGATCAGGCCCATCTGCACCGCGGCGAGTGGGTTCTCGAGGTCACGCTGGCCCGAGTAGCGCTTGTCTCCACCCAGCCAGGTCTTCTCGGCGCCCCAGTAGACGTCCTGATCCGGCTCCCAGACGTCCTCGCGCCCCCCACCGAACCCGAACGTCTTGAAGCCCATCGTCTCGAGCGCGACGTTGCCCGTGAGGATCATGAGGTCGGCCCAGGAGATCTTGCGACCGTACTTCTGCTTGATCGGCCACAGCAGGCGACGAGCCTTGTCCAGGCTGACGTTGTCCGGCCAGCTGCCGAGCGGCGCGAAGCGCTGTTGACCTCTGCCGCCGCCGCCACGGCCGTCACCGGTACGGTACGTGCCGGCGCTGTGCCACGCCATGCGAACGAACAACGGTCCGTAGTGACCGTAGTCCGCCGGCCACCAGTCCTGCGAGTCGGTCATCAGCGCCGCGAGATCGCGCTTCACGGCCGCCAGGTCGAGGCTGTCGAACTCCTTCGCGTAGTCGAAGTCCTCACCCATCGGAGTGGACTTGGAGGAATGCTGGTGAAGGAGATCCAGACGCAGCTGGTTCGGCCACCAGTCACGGTTCGACGGACCGGCGCCGGCGGTGTGATTGAACGGGCACTTCGGGTCAGTTGGCATCGGCCAACCCTACCCCCGCCGATCCGGACCGGGGTCTGATCGAGGCCCCTCTCACGGACTCCCGTGGCGCACGCTGCGGGCGACCGGCTGTCGTGGTCGCGAGTCTGCTCGCACGCTGTCTCGCGCTGGCCTACGATGAACGGGTGATCATCCCGATCGGCCACGATCATGGGATCCGGAGAGTCCCGTGGGTGACGATCGGGATCATCGCGATCTGTACGCTCGTCCAGCTCTACTCCTCGCTCGTCGCGCCGAGCGAGGCCGACTTCCGGCATCTCCACGATCTGTATCTCCAGGCCGCCTCCCCGGAGGAGGCCGCCGTCATCAGCGAGCAGGCGGCGACGCTCGCGGAGAGCCTGCCGATCCTCCGCTGGGGCTACCAGACCGACAGCGGCTTCGGCTTCAACCTGCTCGCGTCGGCGTTCGTCCACGACGGCTGGCTCCACCTGATCGGTAACATGCTGTTCCTCTGGCTCGCCGGCGCCGCTCTCGAGGATCGCTACGGCAAGCTGAGGTTCGCGCTGTTCTACCTCGTCGGCGCAGCGGTCGCGACCTACGCCTTCGAGGCCAGCTACTCGGGCGCCGGCACGATCCTCGTCGGCGCCTCGGGCGCGGTGTCGGCCTGCCTGGGGGCGTTCCTCGTCCACTTCTCGAGGTCCGAGATCACGTTCTGGTACCTGCTCATGTACCGGACCGGCACATTCCGCTGGCCCGCGTGGCTCGCGCTGCCGTTGTGGCTCGGCGATCAGCTGCTGTGGTCCTCGCTCCAGGGCGCCACGGGCGGCGTCTCTGGCGTCGCCTACGCGGCGCACATCGGGGGCTTCGTGTTCGGCGCCGTGGGCGGTCTCGCGATGGGGAAGCTGTTCCCGCGCGACGGGCTCGACGAGGACGAGGACGAGGCGGTGGAGGGCATCCCGGCCGCGCGCGTGGTCGCGGGAGCCGGTGCGCCCCCGCCGATCGAGGAGGGGCGCGCGCGGCTCGAAGAGCGCTACCAGCAATGCCTCGAAGCGATCAAGGCGCGTGACGTCGCGGTGGTCAAGATGCTCGCCTCGCGGACGATCATCGATCTCGCTCGCGGCAAGGACGATGCGCGGATCATGGAGCTCTACAACGCGATCGCGAACCAGCTCACGCGCGTGCAGCTCACCGACGGCGCGTTCGCGGCCGTCGCCTCCGCGGCGGACACGCTCGGCGACCCGCGCAGCTACGTCGCGATCGCCGGCCAGCTCCTCGACCAGCATCCCGGCTCGCTCCAGGTGCCGAAGATCCTGTGGCGGCTTGCCCAGCTCTATCGCGACGACGGCAACCCGGGGCTGGAGGCCGAGGCGCTGCGCACCCTGGCCGAGAAGTTCCCGCGCGATCCGCTCGCCCACGAGGCCCGCCAGCTCCTGTCGGCGAGGTAGCGAGGCGGCGTGACGCAAATCGTGCGCGTGCGCGACCTCCTTGCGCCGGACCGCGCAGAGATTTCGCAGTCGACGCACCGTACGGGCGCGAGGAGTGGCACCTCGGATGCAACGCTGGACCGCATGAAGGGCGAGAAGATCCTCGACGCGATCCTCGAGCTGTCCTCGACGATTCGGTACGCCGCGCTCCACCTCGGAGGTGGCGAGCCGCTGCTCCGCGAGCGCCAGGGAGCATCGGGCGCCTCGGCGGAGAGCGAGCGCTGGGACGAGCTCGTCGTCAACCCCGTGCTGATCGAGCTCGCCAGCCGCCGTGGCGATGTCGACTGCGATGGACTCGACTACCTGGTCGTTCGCTACCGGCGGTTCTTCAACCTCGTGCTGCCGCTCGACGGCGGCCACCTCTCCGTGGTGCTCGATCCCGAGGCCGATCCGTTGCCGCTGGTCTCGCCGATTCGCGAGATCGCGCAGCAGTTCGGCGTCGCGTTCAGGCGCCATCCGAAGATCTGATCGCCATCAGCGCGGGTGTGCGACGAAGAAGTCGACGACCTCGGCTCCCCACACGAACGACGCCGGCTGCTGGCACCGGAACGAGAACAGCTGGCCGGGTTGGTCGCCTGGGTCGGTCGAGCCCGGAAAGCAGTGCCCGTGCAGCCTGGACGCCGCGACGAGCGGGACCTGCGCGCTCGACGAGTAGTCGTGGACGACGAGCTCGACGACCGTCCCGGTCGCGTCGCTCCAGCGCGTCCGCGTGTAGGTCGGGCTCGACGCGACGACGCCCTCTGCGGTCAGCCCCCACGCGCTGACGATCGCGTCGACCTGAGGCTGCGCGCATGCGAACGGGATGTAGTTGTCGTCCGCGCGACCGTGCATGTACAGGATCGGGACCTTGCGACTCGGGACCTCCGCACCGGTGAACGAGCAGGCCGGGGCGCCCGACGGGTTGCCGACGACCGGGCAGTTCGACGCGGCCGCGGCGGGCGCCACCGACGCGAACAGATCGGCGTGCGCGCACAGGAACCGCCACGTCATGAAGCCGCCCTGCGAGAACCCCGTCATGTGCACGCGATCGGCGTCGATCGCGTAGACGGCGATCGCCCGGGTCAGGAAGTCGTAGACCTTCGGCTCGTCGGACTCGCTCCACGAGGCCTGGGGCGGAGCGGGGTTCGCGCTGGGCTGCACGACCACGAACCCGGCGGCGCCGCCGCGGGCGCGCAGCTCGGAGTTCGCATCCTCCATCGCCGCGCTCATCGTCAGGCCGTGGACATCGAGGATGAGGCCACAGCCTCCGCCGGCGCACGCGGCCGGGACCTCGACGTCGAAGCGGAGCCCGTTGCACGCGTACACCCGATGCCCGGCGCCAGCGCCCGGGAAGCACGGATCGTCCACGACCTCGGGGGCGTCGATGCGTGGTGCATCGAGCGGCCGCGCATCGACCGTGCTCGCGTCGATCGAGTCGACCGCGGGTCGGTTGCCGCACCCGATGACAGCGACCATCCCCGCTGCGAGCGCTTCCCGGATCCTCATGGGCCGGCAATAGCAGCGGCGGCGGCGATACGTCAAGCTCCTTGACCTATAGGGCCGCGAGCTGGTAGTCCCGTGGCATGCGTGGAATGGTGATCGTCGTGGCGATGGTGTCGGCCTGTGCAGGGAGCTCCGGACCCGACGGTGCCCCCGATGCCGCGCCACGGCCGCCGGACGCCGCGATCGGCCACGACGCGCCGGAGCCCGACGCCCCGCGCTCCGCGATCGAGACCTGCTTTCCGCCCCCGGCGAACGCCTCGACGCCGCACCCGAACTACGACCAGTTCCACCCGATCGTGAACTCGGAGTGCACCGGCACGAACTACCAGGCGATCGCGGGGGTCGAGCGGGTCGTGTTCCTCGGTGACTCGATCACCACCGGGACCCCGCCGACGTTGC
>Ga0316603_10002246_pt1 | contig 10554 bp, 8 predicted proteins | sample OWC_soil_day10_n_FD_207649 | JGI IMG/M metagenome (GOLD analysis project Ga0316603, IMG submission 207649) | Wetland soil microbial communities from Old Woman Creek delta, Ohio, United States - OWC_soil_day10_noCT | ecosystem: Environmental > Terrestrial > Soil > Wetlands | place: USA: Ohio...
GGCAACTTCGACGACAACAGCCTGAAGAACTTCTCCGCCCGGCTGGCCCGCCAATTCGGGCCGGTGCAGGTCGGCCTGTTCGGCTACTGGGGCAAGGAGGAGCTCGAGGGCGGGCCCTCCACCAGCATCACGTACTTCGGCCCGGACTTCGTCGTCGACCTCGGCGAGAAGTGGCAGCTCAACCTCGAGTACCTCGAGCGGCGCGACGAGGACCCGTTCCTGGTCGGACGCACCGGACCGGACCTCAAGACGACCGGCGGCTTCGCCGAGTTGCACTTCTTCCCCAGCGGTCCGGACGGCCGCTGGGTCCTCTCGGCGCTCTACAACAAGGTCGACTCGGACGTCGAGGACGCGATCGTCGAGAACGCCTCGCTGACCGTGAACTACCTGCTGGCTCGCAACGTCCGCCTGATCGTCGAGGGCATGCACGACCTCGAGCAGAACGGCGATCGGCTGAGCGTCGGCCTGATCACCGCGTTCTGATAGCTCGGGACGGGAGCAGCCCCTTGTAGCGGCCGGCCGCTGGCCGGCCGTGCTCCTTCCCGCGACGGGCGCGATGTCCGCCCGCGAGCACCTGACAACGGAAGACAAGGGGCGGCCGCAAGGGCCGCCCCGCCGTTGTTCCCACCGCCTGGCCGATCACGGCTTGCCGTTGCCGCTTCCCGAACCGCTGCCGTTGCCGTTCTGTCCGCTGCTGCCCTGGCCGTTTCCCTGTCCCGCTCCATCGCACGTGCCGTGGCCCGAGCCGCCCTGGCCCTGACCGCCGCAGCCGCCGCACCCAGGTCCGCCGCCGACCGGCTTGCCGTTCGCGTCGACCGGTCCGCGCTCGCGCGGCGTCGAGACGATCTGCTCGTAGAGCGCCGCGTCGATGTACTGCGGTGTGTAGGTCGCGCCGAGCGCGGTGAGCTCGCCGACGAAGGCGCGCAGGTGGTTGCGCGAGCCGCGCGCGAGGTTCGAGTAGACGGTGTCGAGGTCGACGTTGTCGCTCTCGTCGACCAGCTTCATGACGTCGCGCAGGTCGAGGTCCTCGATCGTCGCGCCGACCGCCAACCCGTCGACCGGCGTCAGCTTGCCCTTCAGCACGAGGTCGTCGTAGAGCTCCTGCAGCGCGGCGTCGGTGAACACGCCGGCCGGGTTGGCGCCGACCGGGTCGGTCAGCGCGTAGCGGTCGAGCAGCGCCTTGACCGCGTCCATGTGCCGCTGCTCGCTGCCGGCGATGTGCAGGAAGATCGGCGCCTCCCAGGTCTCGTACAGCGCCGTGTACACGTCGCGGGCGAGCTTCTCTTCCTCGCGCGTGAACAGGAGCCCGGCCTTCTCGGCCTCGCTCAACGTGCCCGCCGGCAGTCCGTCGAGCTTGGCGCAGTCGCCCTTCCCGCCACCGCCCCAACCCTGGCCGCCCTGCGCGAACGCACCTGCCGCCGTCAGGATCACCATCGTTGCGAGTGCCGTCAATCGGATCGTCCTCATCGTCGTCTCCCTCCCAGTGGCCCGGGCCGTCTGCCCCGCCCGCCCAGGTCAGGAGCAACCCCGGTGCCAACCGTCCGCGGCAGCCGACACGTCAGGGCAAGTCGTGCGTGAGCTGAGGCTTGCAGGAACTGCCCGCTCACCGGACGCCTGCAACCTCATGCAGTCCCCCGCACCGGCCTGCAATCGGCTGCAGTTGCCCAACGGCCGTCAGGCGCGAGGGGACGCGACGACGGAGGCCCGGCGGGCGGCCGCTACGTTTCTCTGGGCTGTTCGCTGTCCCCGGTCCCCGGTCCCCTGACCCCTGGGTGGGCGGGTGGGGGCTCCGTCAGAGGTACTTCTCCAGCCCCGCCTGATGGAGGACGACGAGCGCCCGGCCGAGGTGCTCGCCGGGCACCAGGAAGTGGTCGGTGTCGTGGCTCGACAGCACGAGCACCGGGATCTCGACCTCGGCCAGCGCCCGCGCCGCGGCGGCGAGCAGGCCAACGGTCGAGAACGGCAGCACCGCCTCGAGCGTGAACGCCCGCCACCCCCGCGAGACCTTGTCCTCGGTCGTCGCGACCGCCTCGACCAGCGCCTCGGGCGCGATCAGGCTGACCTCGCCGTGCCCGACCAGCAGCGATGCCGGCGCGCCCGCCCGGTCGAGCGGCGGCAGCGGGTCGGGAACGGCCCGCAGCCGGGCAACCGCGTAGACCGGCTCCCAGAGGTGGACGTGGACGAGCGGACGCGCGCTCCGGCGCGCCACCTTCGTCTCGGGAGGGTTCGACGCTGGGCGGTCGGACGCCGCCTCGGGATCCGGCCGGGGCCGGCGCGGGGACATCAGTACGCGTCGAGGATGTAGTGGAGCGGGTTCTGCTTCTCGCCGTCCTGCCAGACCTCGTAGTGCAGGTGCGGGCCGGTCGTCCGGCCGGTCATGCCCACCCGCCCGATCGGCTGCTCGCGCGACACCCGGTCGCCGACCTTGACCAGGAAACGCTCGAGATGACCGTAGACGGTCAGGTAGCCGTAACCGTGATCGACCTTCAGGACTCGGCCATAGCCCGGCTCACGGGCGGCGGCGACGACGATGCCGGCCGCCGGGGCGCGGACCTCGGTGCCGATCGCGACCGAGATGTCGAGCGCCTCGTGGTAGGCCGGCCGCCGCGAGATCGGGTCGAGGCGGGGGCCGAAGCCGTCGGTGATGACGCCAACCACCGGCGCCACGGTCGGAGTGTGCGAGAGCATGATCGCCTGCTCGGAAAGCCGCTGCTCGACCCGGGCGAGGTGACGGTCGAGGGTGTCCTGGCGCTGCATCAGGCCCTCGGCGTCTTTGCCGAGCTGATCGACCGGGCCGCCGCTGCCGGACCCGGCACGCAGATCGGCGAGCGGGTTGGCGAGCAGGTCGGCGACGCCCGCCGCGATCGCCAGCGTCTTGGTCCGCTGCTCGAACTGGTCGAGCCGGCCCTGGACCTGGGCGATCGTGTCGGCGAGCTGCTGATTCGACCGCTTGAGCTGCTTGTTTTCCTTTTGCAGGGCGTGGAACAGGGCGCGCTGGCGCAGGAACGAACCGGACGCCGCGAGTGAAATGACCGAAAGGACGAGGAGCCCGATCCCGACAATCACCAGCGTCTTCAAGGTCCTCGGTGAGAGGCTGATCTTGTGGACCTTGCCGCGGGCGTGCGGGACGATGATGATGGTGCTGCTGCGCTTTTCCACCATCCGCCCAACCTCCTCAAAACGAAAGCGTTGCACGGGCGCGGCCAACGCCCGCTGGTGCAGCAGTGAATGCTGGCACACGAGAAAGCGCCGTGTCAACCGTTCGACCTATGAGACTGATTCGCGATAACTCCAGACGAAACGCCAACTTACGGAGGCTGCACGGGTTCGTGCCGCGGCGCCCCGACCGGGGCTGGCGACCCTCGTGTGAGCCCTGACACCCCGGCGGCGGTCGGCCATCTGTGGTGGTGAGGACCGGGCGGCTCAGCCGATCCCGAACCGGCGCAGCCGGTAGTAGAGCGTGCGCACCGAGACCCCGAGCAGCCGGGCCGCCTCCTCCCGGTTGCCGCCGGCGCGGCGCAGCGCTTCCAGCACCGCCTCGCGCTCGCGGGCATCGCGGTCGAGCGGCACGCCGCCGCCGGCCGGCGAGCCGGGAGCGGCCAGCGCGAGGTCCTGCACCCGGATCGGCGCCCCGCCCCGCACGACCAGCGCCCGCTCGAGCACGTTGCGGAGCTCGCGGACGTTGCCCGGCCAGTCGTGGCGCTCGAGCGCCGCCAGCGCGTCGGCCTCGAGCGGGGAAGCCGTCACACGGTGACGGGCGGCCAGCTGGCCGACCAGGTGGGAGGCGAGCATGGCGACGTCGCCCGGCCGCTCGCGCAGCGGCGGCAGTTCGAGGGGCACGACCGCGAGCCGGAAGTAAAGGTCCTGGCGGAAGCTGCCCTGCCCGACCGCGTCGGCAAGCTCGCGGTTGGTGGCCGCGACGAGGCGCACGTCGACCGCCAGGTCCTCGGCGCCGCCGAGGCGGCGCACGACCCGCTCCTCGAGCACGCGCAGCAGCTTGGCCTGGAGCGGCGCGGACAGCTCCCCGACTTCGTCGAGGAACAGCGTGCCGCCGTTTGCCTCCTCGAAGCGCCCGCGCCGCTGCCGGTCTGCCCCGGTGAACGCTCCCCGCTCGTGACCGAACAGCTCGCTCTCGGCCAGCGTCTCGGGCAGCGCCGCGCAGTTGACCGCGACGAACGGACCGCCGGCGCGCGGCGAGCGGGCGTGCAGGCGACGGGCGATCAGCTCCTTGCCGGTGCCGGACTCGCCGGTGACGAGGACCGAGACGTCGCGCGCGGCGATCCGGTCGACGGTCTCGAGCAGGTCCACGACGCGGGGGTCGCCGGTCACGAACGACGATTCGCCGGCCGCCGGCGCCAGGACCCGCTCGACCACCGCGGTCAGGGCGGCCGGCGACGGCAGCGGTTTAGTCAGGTAGTCGGCGGCGCCGAGTCGCACCGCCTCGACCGCGTCGGGAATCGTGCCGTGGGCGGTCAGCATGACGAAGGGCGGCGACGAGGGAAGCGCTCGCGCCCGGCGCAGCAGCTCGAGGCCGTCGAGGCGGGGCATGCGCTGGTCGGACAGCACCAGGTCGAAGCCGCCGCGCTCGAGCGCCGCCAGCGCCGCGGCGCCGTCCGCCACCTCGACCGCTTCGTGTCCCGCCTCCTCGAGGATGTCCGCGAGCAGGGCACGGAACGTCGGCTCGTCGTCGGCGATCAGGACACGCGCCACTCACCCCTCCGCGAGAGGCAGCCGGAGCCGCGCGACGGTGCCGCCGCCCGCGCGCACCGCCAGCGTCGCGTCGCCGCCGTTGGCGCCGGCCAACGACCGCACCACCGCGAGGCCGAGACCGGTGCCGTCGGGCCGGCTGGTCGCGTACGGCTCGAACGCCTGCATCGGCTCGAGGCCGGGCCCGGGACCCCGGTCGGCGACCTCGAGCACCGCGCGGTCACGCTCCCGGCGGACCGACACCTCGAGCGTGCCCTCCGCGTCGAAGGCGCGGGCGTTGGCGAGCAGCTCCTCGAGGATGCTCGCCACGTGCTCCGGGTCGGCCCACGCCTGAACCGGGGCCGCTGTGACCGTGACCGGCTTCGGGCAGCGCGCCGCGACTTCGCGCGCCAACTCGCCCAGCTCGATCGCCGAAGGGGTCGGCTCGGGCGGCCGGGAGAACTGCAGCACCTGGCCGATCAGCGCCTCGATCCGCTCACTCGCGTCGATCACTCGCCGCGCGCGCTCCTGCTGTGGGCCGGAGAGCTGGTCGGCGAGCAGCTGCGCCGTGCCCTTGATCGCGCCGAGCGGGTTGCGCACGCGGTGGGCGAGGCCGGCGCCGGCCAGGGCGACCGCCTCGAGCCGCCGCCGCTCCGATTCGGTCGCCGCGTGGCGCTCGCGCTGCGCCAGACCGCGCGCCGCGAGCAGCGTCGCGGCGATCAGCCCGAGCGCGGCGACCACCGATCCGCCGGCGACCACCGCCGAGAGCTTCGACGCGCTGCCGAGGCCCGCCGCCGGCTCGAGGCGCAGCGTCAACGGCGTGCCGCGTTCGCGCCACGGTCCGCCGCCGACGTGACCGAGCGACATCCGCCAGTCCCGACCGAGCGCGACCGGCAGCTCATCGGCGCGCGGGCCGACTTCCCCAGCTCGCGCTACGATCCCCTGCGGCCCGCGCAGCTCAATCCCCCGCAGCGTGCCCCGGTGGCGATCGAGGAAGTCGGCGAGCCCGGCGTCGGCCTGCGCCGGACCGCGCTCGCGCAGCTCAACGGCAAGCTCGTCGGCCAGCTGCTGCAGCGAGCCGCGGCGGACCAGGGCGTCGCGCTGGCGCAGCGTGGCGGCCGCCAGCATCCCGACGCCGACCAGCGCCGCTGCCAGCAACGCCGCGGCGACGAGCAGGGCGATCAGCGGGCGGCGCGGGTCAGCGGCGGTCACGGCGCCGCGGTCTCCGGCCCCGTCGCGCCGACCTGGGCGAACGCCTGCTCGAGATCGGCGCGCAGGTCCTCGACGTCCTCGCAGCCGACCGCGAGGCGCACCAGCCCCGGCGTGATTCCCTGCCTGAGCTGCTCGTCCGCGGCGACGCCGCGGTGAGTCATCGATGCCGGGTGCTCGATCAGCGACTCCACGCCGCCGAGCGAGACCGCCAGAGTGATCAGCTGCACCGCGTCCATCAACTGGCGGCCGGCGGCGACCCCGCCGCGCATTTCGAACGCCAGCACCGACCCGGGCCCGTCCATCTGCCTCTGCGCCAGCTCGAACTGCGGGTGCGACGGCAGCCCCGGGTAGCGGACCCAGGCGACAGCCGGGTGCGTTTCCAACCACGCCGCGAGCACCTGGGCGCTCGCCTGGGCGCGCTCGACCCGCATGCCGAGGGTGCGGATGCCGCGCAGTACGAGCCACGCCTGGTGCGGGTCTTGGGTGAAGCCGAAGCTCTTCGCCACCTCGCGCAGGGCAGCCATGTGTCCCTGCTCGCGGGCGACGACGATTCCGGCGACCACGTCGGAGTGGCCGTTGAGCGACTTGGTCATCGAGTGCAGGACGATGTCCGCACCGTACTCGATCGGGCGCTGGAGGTGCGGCCCGGCGAACGTGTTGTCGACGACCAGCGGAACCCCGGCGTCGTGCGCCGCCGCCGCGGCCGCGCGCAGGTCGACCAGCGTCAGCGTCGGGTTCGCCGGCGTTTCGACGTAGACGAAGCGCGTCTCCGGACGGATCGCCGCGCGCAGGCCGGCGGCGTCCTCCGCGGCGACCCAGCTCGCGCCGACGCCGAACCGCCTGAGGTGGTTCTCGAGCAGCCCGCGGCTCGGCCCGTAGAGCGGGTGGGTGCCGACGACGTGGCCGCCCTGCTGGAGGAGCGCGAGCATCACCGTGCTGACCGCCGCCATGCCGGTCGCGCAGGCGATCGCGCCGCAGCCGCCCTCGAGCTCGGCGACGCACGCCTCGAGCGCGTTGATCGTCGGGTTGCCGAGGCGCGTGTAGATGAACCCCGACGCCGCGCCCTGGAAGCGGGCGGCCCCTTCCTCCGCCGACGGGAACGCGAACGTCGACGACTGGTAGATCGGCACGGAGACCGCGCCCTGGTACTTGCTGGGGTCGATCCCGCCGTGCACGGCCTTGCTGTTGCGCCCGTTCGCACCCTTGCTCATCGCGACCTCCGGATTCGAGACTGTAGCAGCCTAACGTTGCGCGCGCAGCACGAGCGCCACGCCGATCAGGATCACCACGGTCGCCACGATCATCCGGCCGGTGATCACCTCGCCGAGGATCGACCAGCCCAGCAGCATCGCGACCACCGGGTTGACGTACGTCGAGCTGGCGACGCGCGAGGCGTCCCAGTGCCGCAGCAGGTAGAAGTAGGACGAGAAGGCGACGCACGACCCGAAGACGACAAGGAACAGCAGTGCCGCGACCGCCTCGGGCACCACCGGTCCGACCAGGTACTGCCCGCGCGCCACGGCCACGAGCAGCAGGACCACGGCGCCGGCGCCCATCTGGACGGTGGTCAGCGCGAGCGGGTGAAAATCCCGACGGATGCGCCGAACGAACAGCGAGGCGAGCACCCAGAGGACGACCGAGACCTCGACCGCGATCGTCGCAGTCCAATCGAACGTCGGCGAGGCGCTCGGCGCCAGCAGCAGCGCGGCGCCGGCGAAGCCGACGGCCACGCCGAACCAGCCCGCGCCGCCGAGGCGCCGCTCGCTGCCGAACGGCGGCGACAGCACGCCGGTCCACAGCGGACTGGTCGTAACCAGCAGCGCCGCGAACGCCGAGTCGAGCCGCGTCTCCGACCAGAAGACGATGCCGTTGCACACCCCGACGAAGACCACGCCGACCGCGGCGGCGGGCAGCCAGCGGCGCACCGGCCCGGCGAACGCCGCTCCCTGCCGGCGCGCGATCGGGATCATCAGCGCGGTCGCCAGGACGTAGCGCACGCCGGCGTAGAAATACGGCTCAAACGAGACCAGGCCGACCTTGATCGCGAAGTAGGTGCTGCCCCAGATCACGCAGATCGCGACGTAGGCGGCGGCGAGGGCGACGCGGGACGGTTGCGTCACGGTCGGCGATGGTAGCAGCGGGAAGGCGGGAGAGCTGACAGCTCACGGCCGACAGCACCTCCCAGGATTACCGTGTCGCGACCGCGCTCACGGCAGACGACGAAGTGCGCCGCCCGTCACGACGACGGGCGGCGCACCGTTCGAACCGTGATCGTCAGCCGCCGGTCTCTAGCTGCGGGCGGCGGAAAACTCGTGACAACTGCTGCAGTCCAGCTTCTTGTCGCGCACGTGCTTGTCGTGCAAGGTGTAGAAGCTCTTCTTCTCCTTGGTGCCGTGGCAGCTCTGGCACAGCGGCTTGCCGTTGCGCGTCGTCCTCGGCGTGTAGCCGAGCGCCGCGAAGTCGAGACGTGCGCCGCCCTCGTGGCAGCTCGCGCAGGCGAGCGCCTGCTCCTCCGGGGCGACCTCGTGGAAGATCCCCATCCAGCGCTCGGTCTCGGCGAACTGGTGGCCGCTGTACGTCCAGTTGACCGCCTTGGCGCCTTCCACGATCGCGGCGTCGATGTTGCCGGTCGAGAAGAAGATGCCGATCTTGAGCGGCAGCAGCCTCCCGCTCGGGTCGGCCGGCTGTCGTCCGGTGTGGTGCTTGAACGGGAAGATCTTCGCGCCGGCGTCGCTGATCGAGCCGAGCGGACCGGCCATGACCACGCGACCGTCGGCGCCCGGCACCGCGGCGGACCCGAACTGGTAAAACTCCGAGCGGCCGTTCCAGAAACGGTACTCCGGCGTGACGTGCGCCGCCTTGACCATGTGCGGCTCGTACAGCCGGGTGGCCGGATCGACCTCGCCGGGCAGGCTCCAGTCGCGCACCATGTCCGTCGCCGCCACCCGGGCAAAAGCCGGGATGTGGCAGCTCGTGCAGTCGACCCGCGCCGTGTGGCGGTCGAGCGTCGAGTTCTCGTGCGGCGTCCCGCCGTGGCAGTTCTCGCAGCGCACCGGGTCCGGCAGGTCGCGCTCGCGCATGTCGACGCCGCGACCGGCGATGCGGTGGCCGCTCTCGACGTGGCAGCTCAGGCAGGCGAGCCCCGCCCCACCGCTCGCCTTCGACGCGAGGTGGACGTCGAAGTCGGGCGTCGCCGAGCGGTGCGCTTCCTCGAGGTCGCCGCGCTTGTAGTTGTTGCCACCCCCCGCCCTGGTGTGACAGTTCAGGCAGGTGTCGCTGGTCGGCTTGCGGATGTCGACGGCTGCCTGCAGGAGCGGGACGGTCATCGCGGCGGTGTTCGGTACGAAACGGAACTGCCCGTCGACCTGCGCGACGGTGCGCTTGTAGCTCGGCGAGTGGCAGAGCAGGCAGTCGATGTTCTCGAGCTGTGCCTGGGACGCCTCCGCGCTCGGCTTGGCGCCGAGACCGGCGTGGCATCGGGCGCACCCGCCGTCCACCTGCACGCCCTCGACGGTGGTCAGCGTGCCGATCCAGTTGATGTCCGGATAGATGCAGAAGTCGTTGATGCCCCCGAGTTTCCCGGCGCGCGTCGAATCGAGTCCCGTGCTTTCGGACGCGTCGCCGAGCCACTGGTAGTGCACCGAGCCGTGCATGTCCTGCGCCTCGGTCAGGTGGCAGGTCAGGCAGGTCCTGGTTCCCTCGAACGAAGTGAAGCGGCCGGCGTGCGAGCCGGTCACCGCCGGCGCGTCCTTGATGGTCACGGCAACGCTCCCGCTCCTCGTCACCCCACCTTCCGTGAACGACGCCGACACCCTGACCGCCTGGTCACCGGTCACCGCCACCGTGGTCAGTGCACCGGCCTCGATCGTCGCGAACGCGGAGTCCTCGCTCCAGATCGCCTGGGCGGTCGCGTCGCGGGTCGAACCGTCCGCGAAGGCGGCGGTCGCGGCGTATCGCGCCGTGGCGCCCTCGCCCACCTCGGCTGGGCCGGACACCGTCAGCGCCAGCAGTGCGGGCGCGGCCGCGTCGCAATCCCACGGGGCCTTCTCGACCGTGCGCTCGGCCGTACTGCCCGCCGCCTCGGCGCGCACGCGACACGGCACCGGTCGAGGATCGCTCACCCTGAGCTGCCACTCGCCGCTCGCGTTGGCGGCGACCGTGCCGAGCACGTCCGCCGTGCCGGTCGTCCGGCGAACGACCACCGAAGCGCCGGCAGGTGCCTTCCCGCCGACCTCGAGGTGACGCGCGTCGGCTTTCCACTCCGCCTGGTCGAGGCGCAACGTCGCGCTCCCGGACCTCAACGTCCGACGCGGAGCGTCGGCGCGGCCGAGACCCGGCACGAGTGCTGCAATCAACGCCAAGACCGAAACCAGTTGCCGCATGAACCGCTGGCTCATGTCCCCCCCTTTCGGTGCTGCGCCGGCGCGACGGTGCGCGGCGCTGATTCCCCGAAGCCGGGCTCAGCATGACCTGCAACCATATAGCCAAGAAGTGACATAGGTCACGCCGGAGGATGCCCCTCGTCAGCCAGGTGTTCGCGAGCGCGCCTCCCCGCGGCGGACTTCGTGGTCGTTCAGTCGCGCCGGCGGCCCGCCGGGCGGCCGTGGTCGGGACGCATGTCATCGCGAGGAGTCCTGCCGCAGGCAGGACGACGTG
>Ga0316603_10002248_pt1 | contig 10552 bp, 10 predicted proteins | sample OWC_soil_day10_n_FD_207649 | JGI IMG/M metagenome (GOLD analysis project Ga0316603, IMG submission 207649) | Wetland soil microbial communities from Old Woman Creek delta, Ohio, United States - OWC_soil_day10_noCT | ecosystem: Environmental > Terrestrial > Soil > Wetlands | place: USA: Ohio...
ACCTCGCTGGCCAGCGCGACCGCGAGGGCGAAGACCACTGCCAGCGCCGGAAGTCTGAATCTCATCGTCCCCCCGCCGGGGTCAACGGTCCGGACGGCCTGAGACTTCCGCCTCCGCCCGGTGGGACCGGGGGGAGCTACCATGGCGGCCATGACCGACACCCCGACGCGCCTCGGCCGACACGCCCAGTGGCTGTTCGCCGACTACCTCGGCAAGATCGAGCACTGCCTCGGCCTGCTCGACGACCGGGCGGTCTGGCAGCGCCGCGGCCCACGGTGCAACTCCATCGGCAACCTCGTGTTACACCTCGAGGGCAACCTCTCGCAGTGGGTCCTGGCCGGGCTCGGCGGGGCAGCCTACGAGCGGGCGCGCAGCGCCGAGTTCGCGGCCCGGGAGGGCGCCGGCCGCGACGAGCTGCTCGCCCGCCTGCGCGAGACCGTGACCCGGTGCCAGGAGGTGGCGGGGACGCTGCGCGAGGAGGAGCTGCTCGTGCGGCGGGTCATCCAGGGGTACCAGCGCGACGGCTTCGGCGCCCTGCTCCACGCGATCGAGCACATGAGCTACCACACCGGGCAGATCGTCCACATCACCAAAGAGCTGCTCGGCGAGGCGTGCGAGATCGAGTTCTATCCCCACCTCAAGGGCACGTGATCCCCGCCGGCTCGGGGCTCCGGGGTCCGGGGACCGGGGAAGAGCGACGGGACGCCGGGCGGAGCCTAGCGGACCTGGCCGGAGTCGGGGTCGAGCATGAGGCTGGAGACGTCGACCGCCTCGAAGTCGCTGCCCTTGACCAGGCGCAGCTGGTTGACCAGCACGTCGTTGTTCCAGCGCTCGTCGGGGACGCCGGAGACGAACCAGGCGCTGCCGTTGTCGGCCAGGATCAGGCCGTAGACCTTCATCGCCATCAGGATCACGCGCACCTCGGGCGCGAAGCCCGAGAGGTCGTACGACGCCTTGAGGCGGAAGCGCTGCCCCATTGGCGGCAGCGCCGGGTCGGTCTGGCTCGAGGCGAAGTGCCGCGCCGGCCACACGTACGCGCGCCGGGTGCGCGGCGCGGTGAACCGGATGGCGTGACGGATCGCGCCGGCGGCGACTTCCTCGTAGCGCACCAGGCCGGGCAGGATCGGCAGCCCGGCGGCGTCGGCCGACGTCCAGCCGGCCGGCCGCAGCGCGTGCGAGGCGAGGTCGAAGACCGCCCCGGAGCCGGCCCGCCAGCTGCCGTTGGACTGTGGATACGCGGAGAACAGCTCGTAGAGGCGGCAGCGGTCGCGGTCGAGGACGAGGACGTGGCGGTCGCCGGTGCTGGCCGGTCCACCCTCGATCGGCACGTCGGGGGGGATCGGGTAGGGGCCGGGGTCGCTCTCGTCGGCGTACTCGAAGCTGACCGGCACGAGCGGCTGGCTGCCCGGCACGGCCACGTACGGAATACCGATCGGCCCGCCGTCCCAGGTGCCGGATCCGAAATCGGGGTGGACGCCGGCGCTCCCGCCGATCGAGCTGATGTAGGCGGCCGAGTTGGCATCGACGGGCAGCGTGTCGATGGCGACGTTCCAGATGTTGTCGGACGGCAACACCGGGCAGCCTTGCAGGCTCGGCCCGGCGCCCGGCGTCGGCGTGCGGGTCGGCGTGGCGGTCGCCGCCGGCGTCGCAGTGGCGGTCGGCGCCGGGGTCGGCAGCACCGTGGCGATGGGGGTCGGCGTGGAGGTGCGGGTCGGAGTCGGTGCCCCGGCGCGCGGCAGGTGGCGGCGCACCCGCGCGCCGTTGGCCTGCTGGGCCCACACCGCCAGGCCGGCGCCCAGCCACAGGGCCACCAGGACGAGGCCCGGCAACACCCACTCCGCCCGACGTCGCGACATCGCACCTCGATCGTGCGCCGATCGGTGGGGCGCCGATGTGGTCGGCGTCACCGCCGGACCCGAGGATTCAGGGCATCGCGGCGCGCAGCAGGAAGAAGTAGGCGGCGGCGCCGGCCGCGGTGAGCAGCACGGGAAGCCAGAGGTGCCGGTAGACCGGGCCGAACGGCGTACCGAAGTAGCGATTCGAGACGACGTAGCAGAGGTGGATCGGACTCGCCATCATGCCGAGGTGGCCGCAAGCGTAGGCGAGCACCGCGAACGGTCGCAACGCCGGTGCCGCCGGCAGCGCCGCGACCAGGCCGACGACGATCGGGAAGCTCGCGCCGACGAAGCCGAACGCCACGCCGGTGACGAGGCCGGCGATGAACGGCAGGAACACGACGACCAGGACGGCGGGCAGGCGGTGGTCGGTCATCTCGACGGCGATGCGCGGCGGCAGCCCCGAGCGCTCGAGCAGGTGCTGGAACACCATGATCGAGACGACCAGGCCGGCGAGCGGCGAGAAGAGCTTCCGGCCGACCAGGGCCAGCGTGGCCGGCACCGCCAGTCGCAGCGCCGAGGTGGTCCACGCGAGGCTCGCGAGCAGGCCGGCGACGATCGGCAGGAAGCGGGTCACGGCGGCGGCGAGCGGCGTCGCGCCGCCCTGGATCCCGGCCACGCGCAGCGCCGCGCTGACCAGCGCCCAGACGGCGAGGACAATCCAGATGCTCGCGGTCGCCCTGGCCAGGCTACCGGCCGACACCGGCCGCCGGTCCGCCGCCGCGGGCGGCAGGGTCGGGGCGGCGCGGCGCAGCAGCGGCAGCCCGGCTGCCGCCATGACGAGCGACATCGGCAGCTGGAACGCGGCGAACGCCGACAGGCTCGACCCGGTCAGCGTCATCGCCAGGATGACGCCCGGGTAGAGCGGGAACCAGTACTCCCAGACGTGGCGGTACCAGTAGTTGATCGCCGAGAGCAGCTCGGCCGGCGCCCGCCCCCCGCCGGCGGCCGAGGCGACCATCGGCGCCGAGAACAGGGCGCCCCCGGGCATCGGCAGGAGGCCGATCAACGCGGGCAGCACCGCCAGCGTGAGCGTCGGGCGGCGCAGCGAGGCCTGCGCGAGGCCGACGAGCTCCGCCATGCCGCCCGAGCGCTCCATCAGTTCGGAGATCGTCAGCAGGAGAACCACCGCGAGCAGCACGGCGAGGGCGAGCGGGCGCACCGCGCCGAGCACCGCCTCGCGCCCGACCGCGGCGAGCGGCATCCCGGCGCCGACGCCGAGCAGTGCTGCGCCGGCGACGATTGCCAGGGCGAGCGGCACCCGCAGCCGGACCAGCAGCAGGATCAGGGCGAAGCCGGCGAGGGTGACGAGCAGCGCACTCACCGCCTCCTTATACCGTACGGCGGGCCCACGCTGGGGTACCCTGCTGGCGACGGCACGCGAGGCGACCATGACCGACCTCCCCGACAGCCCGGCCCTGCCGCCGCCGGAGCGGCGGATCTACTGCAACCGAACGCTCAACCTGCGGGCGATCCGCGCGGTCGGCTACGACCTCGACTACACGCTGGTCCACTACCGGGTCGAGCCGTGGGAGCGGCGCGCCTACCGCGAGTTGCAAGACAAGCTCGCCACCCAGGGGCTGCCGGTCGCCGACCTCGTCTTCGACCCGGAGCTGGTGACGCGCGGCCTGGTGGTCGACACCGAGCTCGGCAACCTGGTCAAGGCCAACCGCTTCGGCTACGTGACGCGGGCGGCGCACGGCACCCGGCTGCTCTCGTTCGACGAGCTGCGCGCCGCCTACGGCCGCACGCTGGTCGACCTCGCGGAGCGGCGCTGGGTGTTTCTCAACACGCTGTTCGAGCTTTCGGAAGGGTGCATGTTCGCCCAGCTCGTCGATCGCCTCGACGCCGGGCGCCTGCCGGTGCGGCTCGGTTACGGCGAGCTCTACCAGGCGGTGCGCAAGGCGATCGACGAGGCGCACCTCGAAGGCGAGCTCAAGGGCGACATCGTCGCCGACCCCGGCGCCTACCTCGAGCCCGATCCGGAGGTCGCGCCGGCGTTGCTCGACCAGCGCGAGGCCGGCAAGGTGCTGCTCGTCGTGACCAACTCGGACTGGACGTACGCCCGCCGCATGCTCGACGTCACACTGACGCCGCACCTGCCCGGCGGCGTGCGCTGGGAGGAGCTGTTCACGCTGGTGATCTGCTCGGCGCGCAAGCCCGACTTCTTCAGCCGCCGGATGCCGGCGTTCGCCCTGACCGGCGACGGCGAGCTGCTGCGCGCGGCACCGGGCGGGATCCGCGCGGCCGGCGTGTGGATCGGCGGCGACGCGGGTCAGGTCCAGGAGTTCCTCGGCGTGCCCGGCGAAGACATCCTCTACGTCGGCGACCACGTCGTCACCGACGTCCAGGTCACCAAGGCGGTGCTGCGCTGGCGCACGGCGCTCGTCCTCCGCGAGCTCGAGGCGGAGCTCGGCGCGCTCGCCTCGTTCCGCGAGCGCCAAACCGAGCTCGCCCGCCTGATGGATGAGAAAGTCCGGCTCGAGCACGCGATGTCGCAGGCCCGGCTCGGGCTGTTGCGCGCCGAGGGCGGCTACGCGCCCGCGCCGGCGTCGCCCGGAACCCTGCGCGGCCGCATCGCCCGGCTGCGCGAGGCGATTGCCGCGCTCGACGAGCGGATCGGGCCGCTCGCCCGTGACAGTGGCGAGCTGCTCAACCGGCGCTGGGGCCTCCTGATGCGGGCCGGCAACGACAAGAGCCTGCTCGCGCGCCAGGTCGAGGGGTTCGCCGACGTCTACACCTCGCGGGTGTCGAACTTCCTGCTCGAGACGCCGTTCTCCTACCTGCGCGCGCCGCGCGGCAGCCTGCCCCACGACGACGCGCCGTTGCCCGACTGAGTCGGCCCTCTCTGTCTCCGGGGCAGCTAGGGCGCCGCGGGAGTCGGGGTGGGCGCGGCCGCCGCGCGCAGCTGCTCGACCGCGGCGCGGTAGCCCGGCTCGCCGCGGATCGACTCGAGGTCGGCGTCGGCCTCAAGGGCGGCGAGGTCGCGATAGCCGACCCTGACGGCGTCCTGCAGCGCCGCCACGGCGCCGCCGGCGTCGCCCGAGCGGGCGCGGGCGCAGGCCAGGTTGTAGTTGAAGACGACGTTGTCGGGCTTGACCTCGACCGCGAGCCCGAGCGCGACCGCAGCGTGCCGGTAGCGCCCGGCGGCGAACAGGTCGCGGGTCAGGTAGTAGCCGGCCTGGACGGCGATCGTCTCGAGCACGCGGCCGGCGGCCGCGCCCGTGCAGCCGGGCTCCGCGGCGCGCTTCCTGATGCCACCAACGCCGACTACCGAGAGCACGCGGGAAAGGGTCGGCGGCCGCTCCGAGTCGCGGATCCGCGCCAACTCGCCGCCGACGGCGGCGAGCTTCTCGTCCTCCCAGGCGTCGCAGCGTTGCTCGGCGCGCAACGCTTCGGCTGCCGCGTCGGAACCGGCCAGCCGCGCGGCGCGGCGGCTCGCCTCGGCGGTGTCGGTCAAGCCCGCGAACGTCCGCGCGATCGCCTCCCAGCGGCGCTGCGCGGCGAGGACGTCGCCGTCGCGCTCGAGCGCCTCGGCCGCCGCCGCATCCTCGGCGTGCAGGCGCTCGACCAGCGCCGGGTCGGCCGGGCGCAGCTGTCGCTGCATCGCGACCAGCTCCATCCAGCCGACCGCCTGCCGGGCGAGCGGCTCGGGCAGCCACTGATGCCCGCCCTCGAAGTACTCGACGCGGTGCGGCAGGCCGCGTGCGGCGAACAGCCGGTCGACCTCGCGCGTGTCGCGGTGGTTGAAGTCGAGTCTGCCGGCGGCGGCGAAGCTCGCGAACGTCGCCTTGCCGTCCTCGACCCGGTCGATGACGCGGCCGCCGCTCGCGATCACCCCGGCGACCCGCCCGGTCGCCTCGGCGAGAATCCAGCCGAGGTGCGCGCCGCCGGAGAAGCCGGCGACGTAGATCCGCCGAGGGTCGCTGGCGAAGCGCGTCAACGCCTCGGGCCAGAGCGCGTTCATCGCCTTGACGTTCGGCTCCATCGGCCCGTCGCTGCGGGTGTCGTTGGACGAGACGACGATCCAGCCGTACTGCTCCGCGGCGGGCCGGAACAGCTCGGCGGCGCTGCGCGCGCGACCGCGCGGGTCGAAGACGAGCAGTAGCGGCCAGCGCCGCTCGCCCGGGTAGGCCGACGGCAGGTAGAGCGTGTAGGTCTGGCTCGGGTCGGCCGAGGTCGCGACCCCGTCGACGAGCGTGCCGGTCGGATGGACGGCCGGCTCCGCGAGGGCGGCGGCGAGCAGGAAGGGGGCGATCACGACTCGTCTACGGAGCCGCGCCCCGCCGGGTTGCCCGGTCCGTGCGCCGCCTGGCGCTCTTCGAGCTCCTCGAGTGTGCGCGGCCAGTCGCCCTTGAGCAGCCGCGAAAGCGCCCGGTCGGCGAGCAGGCGGCCGCCGGTCTGGCAGCGGGCGCAGTAGTCGACCTCGCGGTCGGCGAAGACGATCCGCTGCACTGCCGCGCCGCAGTCCGGACACGGTTGGCCGTGGCGGCCGTGCACCGCCATCCCGGGGCGGAACGCGGTGACGTGTTCCGGGAAGCCGTCGCCGGCCTCGCGGCGCAGCCGCTCGGTCCACTCGGTCAGCACCGCCCGGCTCGCGGCGAACAGGCGGCCGACCGCGTCGTCGCCGAGCGAGCGGGTGAGCGCGACCGGCGACAGGCGGGCGCGGTGCAGGATCTCGTCCGAGTAGGCGTTGCCGACGCCGGCGACGATCGCCGGGTCGGTGAGCGCCCGCTTGAGCGTGTGGTTGGCGCGCCGCAGCGCCGCCGCGAACGCCGCCTCGTCGGCTTCCAGCACCTCGACACCGCCGCGGTCGAATTCGGCGAGCGCCTCCCTCCCGGCGACCAGGTGGAGCGACGCCCGACGCTTCGAGCCGGCCTCGGTGAGCAGCACCGCTCCGGGCGGGAAGTCGAACGCCGCGAGGCCGGCCCGGCGGGGCAGGGCCGTGCCGGCCGCGACCCAGCGCAGCCGGCCGGCGCGCATGAGATGGACGAGCAGGAACAGCTCGTCCTCGAGTGCGACGACGAGACGCTTGCCGAGGCGGGTCACCGAGTCGACCCGCCGACCCGCGGCGACGTCGAGCGACGGCTCCACGGTGCGCAGCACGAACGGGCTACCGAGGCGGACGCGCTCGAGCGGCTCGCCGACGATGCGGCGGGCGAGAGCCTCGGCGTAGACGGCGAGGTCGGGCAGCTCCGGCAAGGCCGCTCTACGGCGGGGGAGCGGCGCCGTGCTCCTTGCTGGTCAGGGTGACGGCGAGGGTGATCTGCGCGGAGTCGCCCATCAGCGCCTGCGACACCTCGAGGTCGGGCGTCCACCAATCGGCGCGCAGGACGAGCTGACCCGAGGCGAGCGCGCGACCCCAGCGCTTTTCGTCGTCGCGCGCCTTGCCGTTCAGCCAGACCATCTCGTCGCGGGTCGGTGCGCCGTAGCGCTGCGAGAGCAGCGACTTGGCGCGGACGAAATCGCCGAGGTGATCGTCGTAGGCGGTGAACGGCCGGCGCGCCTCGTAGGCGCCCTGGAACAACTGGCCGCCGGCGAAGTAGTAGAACACCGCCGCCGGAAGGCCGGCGAACTCGCCGGCGAACTCGAGCACCTGGTACTCGCCGACCGTCTTCTCGCGCACGAACGGCGCGGTCTCGAGCAGGCGGACGTCCTGTTTCGGGGCGCCCCAGGCGGCGAAGCGGAAGCCGTCCGGCGCGGCGGTGGCGGCCGGCCCCGCCGCGGCGGTCGGCGAGGGGGGCGGCGATGACAGCGTCCGGGACAGGTCGGCCGCCCGTTTCCGGCTGATCGCGATGCCGAGCGCGACGAGGACCACGCAAGCTCCGGCCACGAGCGCCAGCTCCAGCCACCGGGTCCGCTTTGCCATCGCTCGCACTCCTCCCGCGCCCGGCTCACCAGCGGTGGAACGCCGGGTGCCCTTCCTGGACGGCGACGAACACGCCGCGGCCGCTCGCCGTCTTCCGGCCGCCTGCCTCGAGCGTGGCCTCGACCTCGGCGCGGTCGGCGGTCGCGCCGACCACCCGCGCACGCAGCGTGACCGGCCCGGACGACGGCGTCGGCCGGTGCAGCGTGACGTGGTATTCGGCGGTCACCGTGCACGGCGGCCGCTCGGCGTCGGCCGCCCGCATCAGGTGCCAGGCGGCGGCCCAGTTGCAGTGGCAGTCGAACAGTGTGCCGATGATGCCGCCGTTGAGGACGCCGTCGAACGCCTCGTGGTGCGGCGCCGGCCGCCACTCGCAGACCACCTCGTCGCCGCGCACCACGCTCTTGATGCGCAAGCCCTCGGGGTTGGCCGGCCCGCAGCCGAAGCAGCGGGTCGCGGGTGCCCAGCGGTCCTGCAGGCTCTCTTCCACTCGAATCCACCTCCGACTGTGCGACCGTTATTCACCGCACCGCAGTGAGCATGATCTCGACTTTGGCGCCGCGCGGCAACTCGGCGACCTCGACGGTCGCGCGCGCCGGTGGCGCCTGGGGAAAGAACGTGGCGTAGACCTCGTTCATCGCCGCGAACTCGCCGATGTCGTCCAGGAACACCTGCGCCTGGACGACGTCGGCGGGGGTAAAGCCGGCCGCCGCGAGGACGGCGCGGCAGTTCTCGAGCGCCTGGCGGGTCTGCGGACCGACGCCACCCGGTGCGAACTCGCCGGTTGTCGGGTCGACTCCGATCTGGCCTGCGAGGTAGAGCGTGTCGCCGACGCGGACCGCCTGCGAATACGGGCCGATCGCGGCCGGCGCGCCGGGGGCGGCGGTGATCGCCTCGCGGCCGCCGCGCGAGCAGGCGGCGACCGCCAGGACGAGCGCGATCAGGGCGGCCTTTCTCACGCCGCGGGCGCACCGAGGGCGCCGATGAAGTCACGCCGATCGAGCATGGTCACCTCCGCGGCCGTCGCCCCTGCCGGAGAGCAGGCAGGGGCGGGTAGCGCGGTCATTGTAGCGCCGGCAGTTTCGCGGTCAGGTTGTCGCGGATCCACTTCGCGTCGAGCCACTCGATCGGGTCGACCGAGCGGCCCTGGAGCAGGATCTCGAAGTGCAGGTGATCGCCGCCGGCGAGTCCCGTGGCGCCGCTTGCCCCGAGCGTCGCACCGCGCTGGACCTCACGGCCGGGCTCGACCGCGAGCGACGAGAGGTGGCCGTAGAGCGAGGCGAGGCCGAAACCGTGATCGACGACGACGGCGTTGCCGTAGATGCCGAGCCAGCCGGCGAAGACGACCCGGCCCGAGTTGGCTGCCGGCACCGGCGCGCCGGCGACCGAGGCGAGGTCGAGGCCGAGGTGGGTCTGGCGGTCGACGACGCGCCCCTGATAGCGGTACGTCCGCTCCTCGGCGAAGCTCGCCCGCCGCTCGGTGCCCGGCATCTGCAGGAACGGCCCCGCCCAGGCGACGCGCTCGGCGCTGCCGAAGGTGATCTCGACGAGCTTGCGCAGGTTCGCCTCGCGCAGCTTCCCGTTGACCGCGAGGAACCGCTCGAGCGGCGAACCGGAGGCCGTGAAGTCCGGCGTGCCGGAGAGAATCGCCGGCACGACCCGGGCGAGGAAGTCGTCGGTCAGGTTGATGCTGTCGCGGCCGGGCGAGCGGGCGCGGAAGTTGTCGACGAAACGCCGCTCGACCCGGTGGCCGGCGTCGTCCTCGGCGAACAGGACGACCTGGAGCGGGTTGGCGAGCCGCCACGGCACGCCGTACAGCGTGAAGCGCTCACCGGCGGCTCCGCCGGGGCGCGGGTAGGAAACGCTTTCCGCGTCGCCGGCGCGCACGCCGGAGCGCATCGTCGTCGCGCCGGTGCGGAAGACGACCACGCCGGAGCCGCCCTGGCGGACGTAGTGCTGGCGCGACAGCAGCTCGAGGCTCGGCGGGTCGCGCCGGACCACGACGCGGCGCTCGGCTAGCGCCGTGCGACGACCGCGCAGCGGGCCGGTCACCCGGTCCGCCGAGGCGCGCAGCACCGCCTCGCCGGCGGCGAGGAACGGCTGCGGCTTGTAGCCGGCTACCCCGGCGAGCTCGGCGCTGCGGGTGCCGGCGCCGAACATGCCGGCGGCCGGGAAGCGCTGCTCGGCGAGCGTGACGGTGCGGCCCCCCTGCTCGAGTTCGAGCCGCACCCCGGTCAGGCCCGGGCCGCGCGCGGTGAAGCGCGCGAGCACCCTCGTCGACGCGCCGAGCGCCGGGTAGTCGGTGGCCAGCGAGATGTCGGGCGCGGCGCCAAGCCGGAACAGCCAGCCGAGCGCCACCGCGGCGGCAACCACTGCGACGGCCACGACCACCAGCCGTCCGTGGCCCTTCCGTTGCCGTCCCAGTCGCATGTCCATCGGCGATCCTCCCGGCGCCGCGGCATCCGACGCCTCTCTGTGAGTCTAGCGAACGTGCGTCAGTGAATCGTCGGCCCCGGCTCGTCGCGCACGACCCTCAGGCCGCGGCGCCGGCGCATGCGGTCGAGCTGGCGGCGCAGCCACCACTGCCGCAGCTCGAGCCAGCGGCGACGCAGCCCCCGACCGGGGCCGCCGGCGGACAGCTGGGCCCAGGTCGTGCCGGTGGCAACGACCAGTCCGGCGAAGCCGGCGAGGTCCCGGGTGGCGAGGAAGCCGACGAAGGCGAACAGCACGGTCAGCCAGAGCAGCCAACCGGCGCGCACCGGCAGGACGAAGAACAGCAGGATCGTCGCCG
>Ga0316603_10002249_pt1 | contig 10549 bp, 9 predicted proteins | sample OWC_soil_day10_n_FD_207649 | JGI IMG/M metagenome (GOLD analysis project Ga0316603, IMG submission 207649) | Wetland soil microbial communities from Old Woman Creek delta, Ohio, United States - OWC_soil_day10_noCT | ecosystem: Environmental > Terrestrial > Soil > Wetlands | place: USA: Ohio...
GCGCCCCGCTTGGGCACACCGACGTGCAGGCCGGCGCCTCGCCCTTGGCCTGGCGCTCGGCGCAGAACGTGCACTTCCGCACGTACGGCAGCGCCTTGTCGTATTCGTACTTCGGGACGCCGAACGGGCAGGCGACCATGCAGTAGCGGCAGCCGAGGCAGCGATCCTTGTGGTACACGACCGGCCCCGTCGGCGTCTTGTCCAGCGCCCGCGCCAGGCAGGCCGACGCGCAGGCGGGCTCGATGCAGTGCATGCACTGCTGTTTGACGAAGCGTGCCGGAGAGGCCGCCCGCTGGTTGACCACGGTGAACGCCGCGGTGTCGGTCTTGCGCGGCGCCGCGAACACCGCCGCGTCGTCCGGCATCGCCGGACCCGCCAGCACGTTGGCTTCCGCGCAGGCCGCTTCGCAGGCCCGGCAGCCGATGCACTTGGTGGTGTCGACGAGGACGCCTCGCCGGCCCGCAGCGAGCGCCTCCGCGTGGCTCGTCGCGCCGGCCTTGCTGGCGGGGGCGAGGGCGACGGCGCCCGCCGTCCCCGCGACTTTGAAGAATGTCCGTCGATTCAGCTTCATACTCGGTGACTCCGCGTGGAGTGGATCGTGGTCTCAGGCGCGGCCCAGCGCCGCCACCAGTGACGAGGCGCCGACGAGCAGGAGCCCGAGGAGCGCGAGCGTGGGGATGATCATCATCGGAATACCTCCCTTCGGGCCAACGCGTCCGGCGCCGGCGCCGCCGCCCCAGCCGGCTGGCTGTGCGCCCGGATCCGGGTCAGCACGTCCTTGAAGAGCGGGCAGGCCTCGTAGTCGTGCCCCAAGCACGGGTCGGCGCTCGCGATCCGGTCGAGCGGGACCAGCTTCTTGACGGGGTAGGCCTGGCAGTACAACATCACGACTTCCTTGAGATACGGGCAGGACATTGCTGATGCCCCTTTCGTTCACTCCATGAGAGAGCAAGGTCCGGGCCATCAGCGGTTCGGAGCGTCCTGTGCTCAATAACGCATTGATGAATAAAGAGATAATCGATTGCGCCGGCGCCGACGGCAGCTGGGCTGATCAGGGCTGGCGTTGATGTTTTCAGCGGCCATCTTGGCGTTGACGGCCGTTCCGGCAGGTAATGCGAGGAAACATTGGGTTTTCACGGCATTTGCGAAATTCAACAGGAACGTTGGGATTCTCTCCGTTGCGGGCGCTCATGAACGCCGCCGAGACGGCCGATAAGGCGCTGAGAGCCCCAGGAACGGCATGCTGCCAGACGACCATCCCGACCCGTCCACCACCTCCAGCCGGTCCGTGCTCTGTCCGCGTTGCAGCGCGACGGTTGGCGCCGGGATGCCCACCTGTCCGGCCTGCGGCATCGACGTCGCCCTGGCGGCGGTGCTGCTCGAACGCCAGGCGCTGAGCGTGATTCCCGCCGAACCGGGGACGCCCTTCGTGGGCGACGTCATGCTGTCGAGGTTCGGCGAGTTCCTGATGAAGCGGGGTTACGTCACGGCGGGCCAGCTCGAGTCCGCCCTGGCGCGGCAGCAGGAGATGGCCGGGGCCGGCGTCAAGGAAACGCTCGGGCAGGTGCTGCTCGAGCTGCGGGTGATGACCCGCGAGCAGCTCGAGCTGGCGAGCGTGGAGCAGGTGCAGGAGCTGCAAAACGCCCTGCGGACGGCCAATGCGCGGCTCGAGCAGCGCGTGGCGGAACGGACGCGGGAACTGGAGCAGGCCTACCGCAAGCTGACCGAGCTCGACCAGCTCAAGGGCAACTTCATCGCGAACGTCTCGCACGAACTGCGGACGCCGCTCACCAAGATCAAGGGATTCAACGCGCTGCTGGCGGCGGGCGACCTCGGGCCGCTCACCGGCGACCAGCGGCAGGCGGTCGAGGTCATGGGCCGCGGCGTCACCGAGCTGGAGCGCCTCGTGGGCGACCTGATCCAGTTCGCCACCGGCGCCCGTGGCGAGATGGTGCTCAGGCCGGCGGCGGTGCCGGTCGCCGACACGCTGGAGCGGGCCGTGGAAGGGTGCCGGGACCGGGCCGAGGCGCGAGGCCTTCGGCTCGTCTGCCGGCCGCCCGCCCCGGGCGTCCGCGTCCGCGCCGACGAAGAGAAGGTCCGTTGGGCGCTCGACCAGCTCCTCGACAACGCCATCAAGTTCACGCCGCCCGGCGGGACGGTCGAGGCGGGCGCGGAGCGCGCCGGCGATCGCGTGCGCCTCTGGGTGGCCGACACCGGGCCGGGGATCTCGGACGCGCGACTGCCCGAGCTGTTCGAGCCGTTCCACCAGCTCGACGGATCGTCGACCCGCCGGCAGGGCGGCACGGGCCTGGGCCTCGCGCTGGTGAAGATGATCGTCACGGCGCACGGCTCCGCGGTGGCCGTGGACTCTCAACCCGGCCGCGGCAGCCGCTTCAGCTTCGACCTGCCGGCGATCTAGCCGCGCTCCCAGCCCCCGTTCTCGCGGGGATGACCGGCCGCCGTACGCCGGTGCTGAAACCGGTCCTACGTGTTGAAGGCGTCGTCGTCGCCGCGCCGCAGTCCGTACTTCCTGATCTTGTTGTAGAGGGTGACGCGATCGATGTCCAGGGTCCGGGCCGCCTGGGTCACGTTGCCGCCCGTGTGCTGGAGGACGGCGGTGATGTGGCGCCGTTCGACCTCGTCGAGCGTGAGGCTCGGATCGAACGTGTCCGCCCTGATGCCCGCCCCGGACAGGCCCAGGTCCTCCGCCTGGATGAGCTTGTCCTTCGCGATGACCATGCCGCGCTCGAGGACGTTGCGCAGCTCGCGCACGTTGCCGGGCCAGTCGTGGCGCATCAGCGCGGCCAGCGCATCGGCGGACACGCCTTCGATCTGGCGGTCGGTCTCCACGCCCAGGTGCTCGAGGAAGTGCTCGATGAGGAGGGGGATGTCCTCCCGGCGCTCCCGGAGCGGCGGCAGCAGGATCGGAATCACGTTGAGACGATAGAAGAGATCTTCGCGGAACTGCCCGTCCGCGACCGCCTTCGTCAGGTCGCGGTTGGTGGCGGCGATGATGCGGACGTCGACGTCGACCGGCTCGGTTCCGCCGACCCTGGTGACCTTGCGCTCTTCGAGGACGCGGAGCAGGTCGAGCTGGAGCTTCGCGCTGATGTCCCCGATCTCGTCGAGGAAGAGCGTGCCGCCGCCGGCCTGCTCGAAGCGGCCCTTCCTGCGGGCGACGGCGCCCGTGAACGAGCCCTTCTCGTGGCCGAAGAGCTCCGACTCGAGCAGCGTCTCGGTCAGCGCCGCGCACGACACCGCCACGAAGGGCGAGGCCTGGCGGGGGCTCTCGGCGTGAATGGCCCTCGCCAGCAGTTCCTTGCCGGTGCCGCTCTCGCCGAGGATCAGGATGGTGGACTGGCTCTTCGCCGCGCTCTTCGCCAGGTCGAACACGCGGTGCATCGCCGGGTTCTTGCTGAGCATGTCTCGGAAGTGGAAGTCGCGCTTCAGCACCTTCCGCAGCAGGACGTTCTCGCGGACGAGCGCCTGCTGGGCGACGATCTTCACCATCATCAGGCTGAGTTCTTCGGGGTCGAACGGCTTGACGAGGTAGTCGTACGCGCCGCTCTTCATGGCCTCGACCGCCGTCTCGACCGTGGCGTACGCGGTCATGATCACGACCGCCACGTCGGGCTGGATCTGCTTCGACGCCTCGAGGACCTGCAGGCCGTCCATGCCCGGCATCTTCAGGTCCACGAGGAGGATCGACCAGCGGCCCTCGCGGAGCATCGTCAGCGCAGTGGGGCCGTCGTGGGCGGTGGCGAGGGTGTAGCCGTCCTTCGCCAGCCATCCCGACAGCGATTCCCTGACGATCTCCTCGTCGTCAACGACGAGGATGCGGGTGCGTTCCTTGCTCATGATGTCCGTCCTTCTCGCGAAGCTCCCGGTACCGGGTTTCGCATGGTCCGCAGAGCGTCCTGGCCTTCGCGTCGACCTCGATGAGGTTGAGGGAACGCGTCATGACGCACCCCGGCGTGTCGCAGTGCAGCAGCCCGAACGTGTGCCCGAGCTCGTGCACGCATTCCTTGACGATGCGCTCCGTCACCTGCGCCGGATCCTGGCCATCGCCCTGCTGGATCGTCAGCCGCGCCGTCGACACGACCGCCGCGCGGCCGCCGAGCTGGGCCTCGCCGTACACGAAGGTGAGCACCGGGATGAACAGGTCGGCGTCGGTGATCGCGAGCGTCCGGTGGCCCGGCTGTTCGCGGCCGACGAGCCACTTGAGGATCGCGGTCGACGAGTGCTGGCCGCGCCGGGGGTCGAACGCATGATGCGGGCGGTCCGCGTGGCGGTACAGCCGCGTCTGGATGCCGAAGGCCTCGGCGGTGCGGTCGCGGATGGCGTCCATCAGGCCGTCGTCGGCCGCGTCGGCGCCGATCCACCAGATGTGCACGTCTGCGGCCATGGCCCCGTCCCGCGCCTCAGGCCTCCGCCTTGCGCGCGACGGGCAGGCGGATCACGACGGTGGTGCCCCTGCCGACGTCGCTGCGGATGTCGATCGTGCCGCCGTGGCGCTCGACGATGCCGTAGACGACGGAGAGGCCGAGCCCGGTTCCCATTTCCTTCGTCGAGAAGAACGGGTCGAAGATCTTGGCGAGCCGGTCCGGCGGGATGCCGACGCCGGTGTCCTCGCAGGTGAGCTCGATGTGCCGGCCGTTGGCGGACGGGGCGCAGCGCAGCCTCAGCGAGCCGCCGGCCGGCATCGCCTCGAAGCCGTTGAGCACGATGTTGACGATGGCCTGCCGCAGCTGGCCGGCGTCGGCCTTGATGAGCGGCACGGCCGTGACGGCCTTCTCGATGGTCAGCCCCTTGAGGGCCGCCTGGTGGCCGACCAGCGAGACGGCCTCATCGAGCACCGCCACCACGTCGGTGTCCTTGAGCGACAGGGGGCGCTGGCGCGCGAAGTCGAGGAGATTGCGGACAATCGCCGTGCAGCGTTCGGTCTCGCGCTGCACGAGCTTGAGGTGCTTCAGGCTCGTGGCCCGCGTCGGTTCCTCGACGGGCTCGGAGTCGAGCATCCGGATGAGCAGCTTCGCGTAGGTGAGGATGCCGGCGAGGGGGTTGTTGATCTCGTGGGCGATCGACGCCGCCAGGCGGCCGAGCGACGAGAGCTTCTCCGACTGCACCAGCTGCGCCTGGGCTTCCTTGAGCGCGGCCGTCCGCTCGTCGACCTGCTGCTCGAGCGTCTCGAGCAGGGCCTGCCGCTCCGCCCGCGCCTTGGAGAGCGCGACGATCATCTCGTTGAAGGCCTGCTCCAGCGCGCCGAGTTCCCCCGTGGTGGCGACGCGGATTTCCGTCGTATAGTCCCCGGCCGCCACGGCCTGCGTGGCGGACACGAGCTGGGCCACCGGCCGCACCACGGCCCGCTGGGCCACGAAGCCGACAAACGCCCCGAGCACCAGCACGGCGAAGCCGGCCGCCAGCATCGTGTTGCGGCGGATGGAGGCGAAGTGCGCGTCGATTTCCGCGAGCGAGATGCCGATGTCGATGACCCCCAGCACCCGTTTCTCGGCCGGGTGCGCATGGCAGGCGGAGGTCGAGCAGGCCGTTTCATTGTAGATGGGCGTCACCATGCCGAGGACCCGGTGGCCGCGGGAACTGTAGGTGCGGTTGCGCGTGCTCGTGGTCAGCCGCTCCAGCGGCCGCCCGGCGTCGTGACAGCCGTAGCACTGCTCGGCCCGCTTGTCGACCATCGTGCCGATCTCGGTCCGGTCGCTGGAGAAGGTGACGCGCCCCTCCTTGTTGAAGAACCGGACGCGATCGATCCCCGCCTGGTGCCCGATGGTGTCCATCACGAGATACGCGCTGTCGCGCCGGTCGGCCAGCATGTCGTGATAGGTGCTGCTCTTGATGGTCTCGCTGAAGAGCGCCGCCCCGCGGCGGACCTCGTTCAGCAGGTGGCGCTCCTGCGCCTGGAGGAACAGCAGGGCCGACGACCCGACGAGCAGGAGCGTGCCGACGGCGATGGCGGCCGGGAGGATGACGCCCAGTCGTTTCCACCACGGCACGTTGGACAGCGGCATGGTTCCGGGCTCCGGCGAACCCGGGCGCGTCGTGTCGGCGGCCCGGGTCATCGCGGTATTCGGGAATACGGCGGGGGCGTATTCAGCCGGCGGCCGGCCGGCGCAGCGCCAGTGTAGAGCAATTCAACGGAAAGCACCAGCCGGAATTCTGGCCACCGTCGAGACCGTCAGGCGCGTCGCAATTCTCCACGCCTCAACTGGCGGTACATCGACAGCGCTTCCTGCAGAATCTTGATGGCGTCGCCTGGACCGATGAAGTCTTCAACGACCACCTGCTTGTTCTCCAGCACCTTGTAGTCCTGGAAGAACCGCTTGATCTCCTTGGTCAGGAAGGCGGGCAGCTGGGTGTGGTCGTCGTACCCGCTGACGGCGGGATCCGACGTGCAGACGGCCAGGATCTTGTCGTCGAGGCCCTTCTCGTCGCGCATGCGCATGACGCCGATCGGCCGCGCCTCGACGATCGTGAGCGGGTGGACGGGCTCCTGCCCCAGCACCAGCGCATCCAGCGGGTCGCCGTCGTCGCAATAGGTCCGCGGGATGAAGCCGTAGTTGGCGGGATAGTAGACCGCGCCGTACAGCACGCGGTCGAGCCTGAGCAGCCCGGTCTCCTTGTCGAGCTCGTACTTGTTCTTGCTCCCCATGGGCACCTCGATGACCACGGGAAACGCGCGTTCGATGAGGTGATCGTCCACGTAGATGTCGTGCCACGGATGCATGCCCGCCTCGCTCGTCACGCGGCTTCGCAGCCCGTTGTCGCGGCCCCGGCAGGCCGGCGCGCGCAGGGTGCGAACCCGGCCCTATGAATCGACCCTGATGATGCCCTGCTTGATCGCGAACCTGATCAGCTCGGTCCGGCTGTGCAGGTCCAGTTTCTCCATGATGTGTTCACGGTGCGACATCGCCGTCTTCACGCTGATGCCCAGTTCGTCGGCGACGTCCTTGTTGCTGTGCCCCTCCGCCACGAGTTTGAGCACCTGTTTCTCGCGGTCGGTCAGCGCCTCGTACGGGTCGGCGGGCCGCGACCCGTCGGCCGCCGCGGCATGGTCGAGCATCGCCTCGCGCGCGACCTCCGGATCGAGCACGAGGCCGCCGCGGTGCACGGACCGGATGGCGGCGGTCAGGTCCGACCCCGCCGACTTCTTCAGGACGTAGCCCGACACCCCCGCCTTCAGGAACCGGCGCACGTATTCCCGGTCGTCGTATTGCGAGAGCACCAGGATGCGGGTGCGGGGGCAGAGCTTGCGGATCTCGAGGGTCGCCTCGAGGCCGCCCAGGCCCGGCATCGCGATGTCCATGACGGCCACGTCGGGCTCGAGCGCCTGCGCGCGCGCGATGGCTTCGCGGCCGTCCGCCGCCTCGCCGACGACTTCCATGTCGTCGGCCATGCTGATGAGCGCCTTCACGCCCTCGCGGACGATGGCGTGGTCGTCGGCGATGAGCACGCGGATCTTAGCCACGCGCGTCCTCCGGGGGAACGGGAACGGTGATGACGATGCGCGCGCCCTGGCCCGGGGCCGTGTCGATCACGACGGTGCCGCCCAGCGCCTCGACGCGCTCGGTGATGCCGAGCAGTCCCCAGCCGTGGCCCTCCTCTTTCGGGCGCTTGACGGCGGCCACCTCGAAGCCGTTGCCGTCGTCCTCGATCTCGATGGTGAGCGCGTCGCGCTCGAAGCCGCACTGGATGAGGACGTGCTCGGCGTTCGCGTGCTTGGCGATGTTGCTCACCGCCTCCTGCACGGCCCTGAAGAGGGCGGTTTCCATCAACGGAGGCAGGCGCCGTTCGATCTCGTTGAACTCGCAGTGGACGGCCACGCCGCGGGACTTCAGCTGGCGGTCCGCGTACCACTGGATGGCGGACCAGAGCCCGAGATCGTCGAGCACCGACGGCCGGAGGTCGTAGATCAGGCGGTGCAGTTCGTCGAGGGTCCGCACGGCGAGGGCGCGCGCCTCGAGCAGGGGCGCGTTGTCGGCGCCCTGGGGCAGGCGGGCCACCGCGGTTTCGAGGCGCATGTTCAGGGCGCTGATCGTCTGGCAGGTCTCGTCGTGCAGCTCGCGGGCCAGCCGCTTGCGCTCGTCCTCCTGGGCGGTGATGACCTGGCGGAGCAGCCGGCTGCGAGCCTCGTCGCGCTCGGCCAGCTGGGCGTAGAGCGCCTTCAGCTCGGCCGTGCGCGCATCGACCCGGCGCTCGAGCATCGCGTTGGCCTCCTCGATCGCGCCCATCGAGGACTTGATCTGCGTGCGCATGTGTTCGAGGGACCGGCCGAGGCGGCCGACTTCGTCCGCGCCGAGATCCGGAATCGGCGGCTCCATGTCGCCGGCGGCGATCCGCTCCGCGGTCCGGGTGAGCACGCCGAGCGGACGAAGCAGACTCTGCGACGCCCCGTACGCGAACAGCAGGCCCAGGCCCAGGAGTACAGGGCCGAGCGCGAGCAGCGTCGTGCGGAGGCGCGTCGTCCCGGCGAGCGCGACGGACTCGGGCTCCCGCACCCGCACGCCCCAGCCGAGCGGCTTCGACGAGGCGAAGGCCATCAGATCCGTGGTCCGGCCGTCGGAGCCCTCGTGGCAGGAGTGGCACGTGCCCCGGGTGGACCCGCCGGTCCGGATGAGGTTCGACAGCAGCTGGCGGTGATCGCTCGCGCGGCCCTGGCGGGCCGCGTCCGTGCTCGCGATGATGAAGCCCGAACGGTCGAGCACGTCGATCGATCCGCCTGAGCCGGCTTCGTGCACGCGCAGGACCGCGGCGACACGCGATCCCTTCGGATCGATCTCGCCCGCCACGAGGCCGGAGGCTTGGCCGGTCCAGTCGCGGATCGGGACGAACAGGTAGACGGCCGGGCCGTTCGGGCCGTTGACCAGCGCCGTGGCGCTCGGGCGCCCGGCGCGCGCCGCCTCGCGGGCCCCGGGCAGCGCGATCGGCTCGGCGGCGGCCACCGCCGGTTCGCGCAGGAGGACCCGGCCGTCGGCGTCGGTGACGAAGGTCGCATGCATGATCTCGGCGCGGAGGTAGGCCGTGCGCAGCCCCGACAGCACCTGCGCCCGGCTCTCCTCATCGGCGTGTCGAGACGCGATGCCCGGCCCGGTCGCGACTTCCTGCAGCTTGCTCCACTCCCGCGCGACCACGTCATCGAGATGGCCGACCGTGGCGGTTGCCACGCCCAGCCGGCCGAGGAGGATCTGGTCGGCCAGGGAGGCGAGGCTTCGCCAGGCAATCCAGCCCGGCACCAGCATGGACGGGAGGACGCCCAGGACGACCAGCAGGCCGACGCGGGACTGAATGCCCCTGATGTTCCAGCGGGTTCGGGACGGGCTCACGGCTGCCTCATTCGCGCACGCTGCCGGCAATCTTCAGCAGTTGGTCGAGGGTACCACGGTACCTCACCAGAATGATCCGCCGTCCCGCCTGCCACTGCACTTGCTGCCACACCGCGCCCTCCGCATCGCGCACTCGCGAGACGACGGCGGGGTACGGCCCGAGCGTGGTGTCCTCGCGCTGAAGCTCGAGCGACTCGGGCAGGAGGGCGGCCGCGATGCCCGCCGCGCCTGGCGGCGCGCAGGCGACGATCAGGGCGATCCCGCCGGCCGGACGCTGGCGGCACCAGATCGCCGCGGATCCCCCCGCGTGCATCCGCGCCTCGGCGGGCGGCCAGGCGATGGTGTCGGGATAGTACGCGGGCACGGGCATGCGCCACCCCGTCGCCCGCTCGAGGTCGGCGACGCTGGCCGCTCTCACGACGCCTCGCGGCACACCGAGCAGCACGCCAGGCAGCGCGTCCGCAACACGGAGGCCGAAGGCGGCGGCGGCGACGACGGCCAGCCAGGCACCGACGATTCGCACGCGGCCGCCGGCCCGGCGCGCATCCGGGATCGGGCCTTCGAGGCGGTCTCCGCCGGTCCCGGGTGTGGCGGCCATGCTCTACACCACCAGGAACAGCACGGCTGCCAGAGCGGCACCGGTCAGGCCGACCCGCCACGCCCGATGCGGCTGGGACCGGGGCAGGGCGCCTTCGAGCAGCCGTTGGCAGCGGGCGTCGAGTGCGCGGCGGTGCGCCGACGCCAGCAGGCGGTCGGCCGGGTGCCCGCTGTCCGAGGGCAAGGCCAGGTCGGAGTGCACGTCCGCTGCGAACGACAGGCGATGGACCGCTTCGGCCAGGCCCCTGGACAGGCCTTGGATCGTGACGTCGACATCGGCGCGGCTCTCCAGTTCCTGGACCGCCTGCCGGGCGACAATCTGGACGACGGGATTGAAGCACTGCAGCGTGCGCGCGGCCATCAACTGCCAGCCGGTTCGAGGGTCGCGGCGCGCGAGATGGGCGAGTTCGTGCGCAAGGGCGGCCCGAAGCGCCGCATCATCGAGGCGGTCGAGCGTCCCGGTCGAGACGACAATCGACGTGCGCTCCACGCCCGAGCACAGCAGGACCGGCGACGCGTGTTCCAGGACGATGAGGGTGGGCGTCGGCAGCAGGCCGGCCGCCGGCAGCGTCGCGAGCGTGTCGCGGACCCGCACGCTGGCGGGGTGGTCGCGCCTC
>Ga0316603_10002252_pt1 | contig 10544 bp, 11 predicted proteins | sample OWC_soil_day10_n_FD_207649 | JGI IMG/M metagenome (GOLD analysis project Ga0316603, IMG submission 207649) | Wetland soil microbial communities from Old Woman Creek delta, Ohio, United States - OWC_soil_day10_noCT | ecosystem: Environmental > Terrestrial > Soil > Wetlands | place: USA: Ohio...
AGTCACTAACCGCTCTCCTCACATCTGATGCTGCTGGTGCCCTTCACGCAGCTCCTGCGGCCCGTGGGACCCTCCACCCTTTCCCGCATGGTACAGCGCATTCCCGGTGGTCCAGAGCCCGAAGGCGAGCAGGAGTGCCCCGGCGATCCGTCGCAATGACGCGCGGGCGGCGAGACCGCGTGCGATGCGATCGAAGGCCACGGTTGCGGTGACCATCGAAGGCAGGGTGCCGATCCCGAATGCCAGCATCACGGCCGCGCCGGTCGTCGCGCTGGCTGTCGTTGCGGCGAGCAGCAGCATCGAGTAGGTCATTCCGCAGGGCAGCCAGCCCCAGGCGAGGCCAAGCCCGATCGCGCCACCGATGCCGCCTGCGCGGCTCTGGCGGCCGGCCCAGGGTGCGATGCGGCGCCACAGTCCGGACCCGGCGGATTCGATCGGCTCGAGGAAACGCCAGCCGAACAGCAGGCGTCCCGCGGCCGCGAGCATGATCAGGCCTGCGAGCACGCGAAACGCGATCGACAGCGGTTTCACGTCGACGGCATCGAGCAGAGTGCGACCGAGCAGGCCCGCGATGCCGCCGGCGACCGCATAACTCGTGATCCGCGCGAGGTTGTAGGCGAGCGCCAGGCCGATCCGCGAGCCCGTCCCCGATTGCTGGCTCCGCATGGCCAGTGCACCGGCAATGCCGCCGCACATGCCGATGCAGTGCCCACTGGCCGCGATGCCGGCGAGCAGGGCGGCGCCAAGACTGAGCGTGTCTGCGCCGGGGGTCATGATGGACGTTCCTCGTCCTTGCCGGGGTCTGCGGGCGGTTTCGACTCGTCGTCTGACAGCACCGACCAGCCCGGGCTGTCGAGGTCGTCGAACTGTCCGTCGCCCACGGCCCAGAAGAACGCCCACAGGCCGAAGGCCACCAGCACCAACCCTAGCGGGATCAGCAGGTAGAGGATGCCCATCTCAGGCCGTCTCCGGCTGCCCGGGTTCGGGCACACCCGGGCGCGGCCGCCGGTCCCATCCGCGGGACAGCCGCATCGCGTTGAGCACGACTGCGACGGAGCTCAAGGACATGCCGATGGCCGCGAGCCACGGCGGGACGAAGCCGAGGGCCGCGAGTGGCAGGGCCGCGACGTTGTACACGATCGACCACGTGAGGTTCTGGCGCACGACGAGTTGCGTGCGCCGGGCGAGCTGCACGGTCGCGGGCAGGTCGATCAGCGAATCCCGCACGAGGATCAGGTCCGCGCTGGTCTGCGCAAGCGCCGACCCGCGTCCCATGGCGATGGCGACGTCGGCGCCGCGCAGCAGCGGCGCGTCGTTGATGCCGTCCCCGACCGCGACGACGACGGCGTCGTCCGCCTGCAGCGCCTTCAACCGCGCGAGCTTGGACTCCGGGCCGAGCCGTGACTGATGCCGTTCGATGCCGCAGCGCGCCGCAATGCGTGCGACGGCCGCAGCCTCGTCGCCACTCACGATCTCCGATGCGAGTCCGAGGGCCGAGAGATCGGCCACGCACTGGCCCGCTTCCCCGCGGACCGGGTCCGTCAGCCGGAACGCCGCGATCAGACCGCACTCGCCGGCCAGGTACACCCAGCTCTCGCCGCTCACGTCGCCCGTCGCGCCGATGCCTCCGGCCGCGATTCCGCCGGCGAATTCGAGCGTTCCGATCCGTAGCCGCTGGCCGTCCACGCGGCCCTCGAGCCCTTCACCTGCAAAGACTTCGACGTCGCTCGCAATCCCTGCGTCCGCGCCCGACGCGAGAAACGCACGCGCGATCGGGTGCTCCGACATGCGCTCCAGGCCCGCTGCCAACGCAAGGCACCGTTGCGGCGACAGGTCCGAGAGCGGCCGGACGTCCTCGACGCGGACCAGGCCCTTCGTGAGCGTGCCGGTCTTGTCCCACAGCACGTGCGTCGCCCTGGCCAGGGACTCGATGGCATCCGTGTGCGCAACGAGAACGCCGCGCCGGGCGAGCGCTGCGGTGGCTGCGGCCAGCGCTGCCGGCGTGGCCAGCGACAGAGCGCAGGGACAGGTCACGACGAGTACTGCGAGCGTGGCCGAGAAGGCGCGCGACGGGTCGACGAACCACCACACCACGAACACGAGCGCGGCGCCGACCAGGATGCGGCCGAGGAACCAGGCGGCGGCGCGATCCGCCGCCCGGGCGAGGCGGGGGCGCTCGGCCTGCGCGCGCTCGAGCAGCGCGACGATGCCCGACAGCACGGTGTCCCCCGCCACCGCCTCGACACGTACACGCAGCGGTGCGGCGAGATTGTGCGTCCCCTGGTGCACGCGTGCGCCGGGAGCCTTGGGCACGGCGACGGATTCTCCCGTGAGCATCGATTCGTCCACGCGCCCGTCGCCCTCGATGACGGTGCCGTCGGCCGCGAACACCTCGCCGGTGCGTACCAGCAGCTCGTCCCCCACGGCGAGCTCGACGGCCTGGACGTCCTCGGTACGCCCGTCGCGCCGGCGGCGCGCCGTCACCGGCGCGAGGCGCGCGAGTGCATCGGCGACGCTGCCCGCGCGGTGGCGCGCGATCATCTCGACATAGCGGCCGAGCGAGAGGAAGAAGACGAACATCGTGACCGAGTCGAAGTAGACGTCCCCGTGGCCGCGCAACGCGTTCACGACGCTCGCGACGAACGCGAGCACGATGCCGATGCTGACCGGCACGTCCATGCTGATGCTGCGGGCGCGCAGCGCGTGCCACGCGCCCCGGTAGAACGGCCAGCCGGCGTAGAGCGCGACCGGGATGGAGATCAGCATGCTCACCAGCCGCAGGTACTCGCGGATGTCCGCGTCCATGCCCGACGACTCGCCGATGTACAGCGGTACGGCGAACATCATCACCTGCATCATGCCGAAGCCGGCCACGGCGAGACGCTTCAGCGCCGCGCGACGCTCGAGCAGTGCCAGTTGTTCCGACGGTTCGCCGGCCAGCGGGTGAGGGCGCAGGCCGACGTGTTCGAGGACCCGCAGCAGGTCGCCGAGGCGCACTTTCGCCGGGTCCCAGACCAGTCGCGCGCGTGCCGTGGCGGGGTTGACGCTCACGTCGAGCACGCCGCTCTGCAGGTGCAGCGCCTTGTCCGCCAGCCAGCTGCAGGCCGCGCAGCGCAGGCCCTCCAGCAGCACGGTGATCGAACGCGCGCCGTTCGGCTCGGGCCGCGTGAGTCGCTCGACGAGCTCCGGGCGATCGTAGGCGGCCCAGCGGTCGGGCCGAGGCGGCTCGTCCGCGCGCGTGCTGCCGGTATCCCGATAGCGGTAGTAGTCGCCGAGCCCAGCCCCTGTGATGAACTCGGCGACGGCCTTGCAGCCGTGGCAGCACACCGGCTCGTCGCGACCATCGATCCGCGCATGGATCACGAGCCCACGCGGAATGGGTTCGCCACAGTGAAAGCAGGGCAAGCCGCCCGGGCTCATGGTTCGGCTGGTTTCGTGCCCTCGGCCTCGCCGCAAACCATGGTCACCCCGTCCTGGACGCAGTCGCGGCGAACGAGCGTGTCGGGATGGGACACCGCGAGGTACAGCGTGAATCCGCCGCCGATCACGGCCGCCGCGGGCGGCACGATCAGCAGCCAGGGCCAGAGTTGCCGATACCAGGGCCGTGCGGGCGTGGTGTTCATGTGCGCAGGGTATCAGTCCGTCGGGGCAATGAAACGAGCCTTGCCGCTGGCTTTGAGTCCGGGCCGATCCACGGCCTCGACGGCGACCTCGATGTCGGCTCCACCCTCGAGCGCGTCGTCGGGAATCCGGATGCGCACGGGCACGCCCTGCACTTCGCCTGGGCCGACCCACACGCTCGGTCCCGCGTAGTCGACGATCAGCCCCGGCAAGCCGCTGCCGGTGATCCGGAACTCGTGCGCCACGCCGTCCTTGTTCAGGATCTTCACGTTGTAGACGTTCTCGATGGTGTCGTCCGGGCGCTCGCGGAAGAGGGCGTTGCGGTCGCGCAGTACGTCCACGCCCACGACGTTGCGATTGGCGATCGTGACGACGAGGCCGGTGGCCAGCGCCGTGAGCAGGGTCGCGTAGACGATCGTCCGCGGCCGGACGACGTGCTTGGGCTTGCCCTCGACCCCGTGCTGCGTGTCGTAGCGGATCAGGCCCCGCGGGTAACCGACCTTGTCCATGACCTCGTCGCAGGCGTCGATGCATGCGGCGCACGCGATGCACTCGTACTGCAGGCCCTTGCGGATGTCGATGCCGGTCGGGCAGACCTGGACGCACATCGTGCAGTCGACGCAGTCGCCGAGGCCTCTCGCCTTGTAGTCGACGCCCCTCTTGCGCGCGCCGCGCGGCTCGCCGCGCGTGTCGTCATACGTGATGATCAGCGTGTCATCGTCGAACATCGCGCTCTGGAAGCGCGCGTACGGGCACATGTACTTGCAGACCTGCTCGCGCATGAAGCCCGCATTGACGTAGGTGGCGCCGCCGTAGAACAGCACCCAGAACGTCTCCCACGGCCCGGTCGCGAAATCTGCGATCTTGCCCGCGAGTTCGGTGATCGGAGTGAAGTAGCCGACGAACGTGAAGCCTGTCCACAGCGCAAAGGCGATCCACAGGACCTGCTTGGCGCCCTTGCGCAGGACTTTTTCCGTCGTCCACGGAGCCCTGGCAAGCTTCATCTGCTGCGAGCGGCTGCCCTCGACGAGCCGCTCCATCCAGAGAAAGGTCTCGGTCCACACCGTCTGCGGGCACGCGTACCCGCAGAACAGTCGCCCCGCGAGCGCGGTGAAGAAGAACAGCGAGAGTGCCGCGATGATCAGCAGCCACGTCAGGAAGAAGAAGTCCTGCGGCCACAGCGTCAGGGCGAAAATGTGGAACTTGCGGGCCGGCAGGTCGAAGAGCACCGCCTGGCGGTCGCCCCAGGGGATCCAGGGCAGGACGTAGTAGATGCCGAGCAGCACCCACACGGCGATCGTGCGCATGCGCTGGAAGCGGCCGGCAATCTCGCGCGGGTAGATCTTCTGGCGGGTCGCGTACAACCCACCATCCATCTGGGGCTCGGGTGCGTTCATTCGTCGCTCCGGGTCCCGTCTTCAGTCGCGTGGGTCTCGGGGGGCTCCGGATGGGCGGTGCGGACGAGGTATAACGTCATCAGGCTCGACAGGGCGGCAATCAGCCAGAAGAAGAAGAAGCCGACCGCGTAGCCCGTCATGCGCGTCGAGAATGCGGGAGGAGGGTAGTCGTCGTTGCCGACGAGCACCGGGTCAATGAAGGCGAAGCAGACCATCGTGGCCACGCTCGCCACGAGGAAGGAAGGCCAGACCACGATGGCCACGTCCTGTCCGAGGCGTGGCCACCGCAACCGGCCTGAATACTCGTCAGAGGTCGTCCTGAACACTGTTCCTCTACTGTCCGGAGCCGGACAGGCGCGTCACGTAGGCGGCCAGCAGGCGCACCCGCTGCTCGCCCAGCTTGTCACCGAACGACGGCATCTGCCCGTTGCGTCCCTTGACGATCGTCTCGCGGATCGTCGCGGCATCGCTGCCGTACAGCCACGTCTGGTCGGTCAGGTTCGGCGCGCCGAGGAGCGGGTTCCCCTTGCCGTCCATGCCGTGGCACGCGGCGCAGACCGTCTCGAAGCGCGTCTTGCCGGCAGCCGCCTTGGCGGCGTCGGCCGGCTGACCGCTCAGGGTCTGAACGTACGCGACGGCTTCCTCCACGCCATCGGGCCCGAGCACTTCGCCCCACGGCGGCATCGCCGCCATCCGGCCGGCGGTGATCGTCTGTACGATCGTGTCCGCGTCGCCGCCCCACTGCCAGTCGGCGTCACTCAGGTTCGGAAACCCCCTGGCGCCGCCACCGTCCGAGCCGTGGCACTGCGCGCAGTTGTTCTGGAACAGGTTGTTCGCTGTGGACATGGCCTTCGCATCTCCGGCCAGCTGCGGCACGGTCATGGATGCGAACGGCGCGAACCACTCGGCCGCCTTGGCCTCGACGGCGGCCCTTTCGGCCTCGTACTGGTTCGCCTGTGTCCAGCCCTTGATGCCCTTGAAGGTGCCGAGTCCGGGATAGAGGACCAGGTAGACCAGGCCGAAGACGACCGTGATGTAGAACAGCCACAGCCACCACTTGGGCAGCGGGTTGTTGTATTCGCGCAGGTCCTTGTCCCAGACGTGCCCGGTGTCGGCGCCGCCGCCGATCTTCTCGGTCGCACTCTTGGGTTTCGCCGTCCAGCGCAGCAGCCAGACGCAGGCGATGATATTGACGATCGTCACGAGGACGACGAACAGGCTCCAACCGCTAGTCATGGGGTCTTGCTCCCTTGTTCCTTCTTCGGCGGATCATCCTGGAGCGGCATGTGCGCCATCTCGTCGAAGTCCGCCTTGCGGCGCTTGCTGTAGGCCCAGAACACCAGCCCGATGAACGCCAGCATGAGCACGAGTGTGATCAGCCCGCGGACCGTGCCGATCTCCATGGCTCAGCTTCCCGCCTTGACGTTCGTTCCGAGGCCCTGCAGGTAGGCAATGAGCGCGTCGAGCTCGGTCTTGCCTGCCACTGCCGCGGCCGCTCCCGCGAAGTCGTCCTCCGTGTACGGGTGGCCGAGCCTCGCCAGCGTGCGCATCTTCCTCTCGACGAGTGCGCCGTCGATGCCGTTCTTCGCGAGCCACGGGTAGGCCGGCATGTTCGACTCCGGCACCACGTCGCGCGGGTTCGTGAAGTGCACGCGGTGCCAGTCATCCGAGTAGCGGCCGCCGACGCGCGCGAGGTCGGGTCCCGTACGCTTCGAGCCGAACTGGAACGGGTGGTCGTACACCGACTCGCCCGCGAGCGAATACGGCCCGTAGCGCTCCGTCTCCGCGCGGAACGGCCGGATCATCTGCGAGTGGCAGTTGTAGCACCCTTCCCGGACGTACACGTCGCGGCCGGCGAGTCGCAGCGCCTCGTACGGCTTGATGCCCGGCGCCGGGTTGGTGCTCGCGCCCTGGAAGTACAGGGGCACGATCTCGACCAGGCCGCCGAAGCTGATCACGAGTGCGATCAGCACGCCCATCAGGCCGATTTTCTTTTCTACCGTTTCGTGATTCATGCGTGCTTCCTCAGGCCGGCTGGACGACCGGTGAATCCGCCGTGCTGGTGCGCGCGGCGACGGTCTTCCAGACGTTCCAGGCCATGATGAACATGCCTGCCAGGACCAGCGTCCCGCCGACGAGGCGGACCGCGTAGTACGGGTACGTGGACTTGATGGACTCGATGAATGCGTAGGTCAGCGTCCCGTCGGCGTTGGTCGCGCGCCACATCAGGCCCTGCATCACGCCGGCGATCCACATCGAGGTGATGTAGAGCACCACGCCGATGGTGGTGATCCAGAAGTGCACGTCGATCAGCTTCGTGCTGTACATCTGCTCGCGCCCGAACAGCTTCGGGATGAGCGCGTACATCGTGCCGATGGAGATCATCGCGACCCAGCCGAGAGCGCCGGAGTGCACGTGGCCGATCGTCCAGTCGGTGTAGTGCGAGAGGGCGTTGACCGTCTTGATCGACATCATCGGCCCTTCGAACGTCGACATGCCGTAGAACGACAGCGACACGATCATGAACTTGAGGATCGGGTCCGTGCGCAACTTATGCCAGGCGCCCGAGAGGGTCATGATGCCGTTGATCATGCCGCCCCACGACGGTGCGAGCAGGATCAGCGAGAACACCATGCCGAGCGACTGCGCCCAGTCGGGCAGCGTCGTGTAGTGCAGGTGGTGGGGGCCCGCCCACATGTAGATCGAGATCAGGGCCCAGAAGTGCACCACCGACAGCCGGTACGAGTAGACCGGCCGCCCCGCCTGCTTCGGGACGAAGTAATACATCATCCCGAGGAAGGCCGCGGTCAGGAAGAAGCCCACCGCGTTGTGGCCGTACCACCACTGCACCATCGCGTCCACGACGCCCGTGTACACGATGTAGGACTTCGTCATCGTCACCGGCAGGGCGATGTTGTTGGTGATGTGCAGGACCGCGATGGTGATGATGTAGGCGGCGAAGAACCAGTTCGCCACGTAGATGTGCTTCACCTTCCGCAGGGCGATGGTGCCGAAGAACACGACGGCGTACGCCACCCACACCACGGCGATCAGCAGGTCGATCGGCCATTCGAGCTCGGCGTATTCCTTGCTCTGGGTGATGCCGAGTGGCAGCGTGATCGCGGCGAGCAGGATGACGACCTGCCAGCCCCAGAACGTGAACGCCGCGAGCTTGTCGCCGAACAGGCGCGCATGGCAGGTGCGCTGGACGATGTAGTAGGAGGTCGCGAAGAGCGCACTGCCGCCGAATGCGAAGATCACCGCGTTGGTGTGCAACGGACGCAGCCGGCTGTAGGTCAGCCAGGGCACGTCGAAGCTCAATGCTGGCCACAGCAGCTGCGCCGCGATGACAACGCCGACCAACATGCCGACGATGCCCCAGACCACGGTCATGATCGCAAACTGCCGGACCACCTTGTCGTTGTAATGAGTGGCCGTCGTATTCATGCTCGCCTCGAGAGGAAGGAAACAGTCCCTGCTTGCTGTGTGCAGTGCACACAGACAGGCGGAATGCTACGGAGGTGGCACTGATCAGGACAGTAGGGGCCCGCTGTCGGCGGGGTAGGTATATTCCGCAGTGCCTTTTCCGCATTGCGGCTGCGGCCGGAAATGCGCAGAGTTCGTTTGAAGAGAACCACGTACGGGCGGAGGCTCACAAGATGAAACGCCTCGACCGCATCCTCGCCGTCTTCGACCCGACGTCGGAGGCACAGCCGGCGCTCGGCAAGGCAGCGTCCCTTGCACGAGTGTTCGGCTCCACGCTCGAACTCTTCATATGCGACTTCGACCCATCGCTGAGCGGGCAGCCGTTCTTCGACACCGACAAGCTCCGCGAACTGCGGGAGGAATTCCTCACGGAGCGTGTCGAGTTCCTGGAGGAGGTGGCTGACGGCCTGAGGGCGCAGGGGATTGCAGTTGAGACTCACGTGCACTGGGACAATCCTCTGTACCGAGGCATCGTGCGCCGCGTGCAGGAGTCAGGCCCCGACCTCGTGGTCAAGGACACTCATTACCACTCGGTGATCCGCCGCACGGTGTTCACCAACACGGACTGGAGCCTGATCCGCGCGTGCCCGGCGCCGTTGCTGCTCGCCAAGCCGGGCGACTGGCGCGTGCCGCCGAAGGTGGTGGCCGCGCTCGATCCCGGACACCTCGGCGACAAGCCGGCCGCGCTTGACCACGACATCCTGGACTGCGCGCAATTGCTCGCCGGGCGGCTGTCCGGCGAGGTCCACGCCGTGCACGCGTTCTTCCCGGCCGCGCTCCTCGCGGCGACCACGGCAATGACCGGCATGCCGATGGTCAGCGGCGTGACCGCCGGGGAGATCGTCGAGACGGAGCGCAAGCGCATCGCGGGCGTGCTGTCGGGGATCGTGGCCTCGCACGCGCTGCCCCCGGAGCGGATCCACCTGGAGCAGGGCTCAGCTGCAGACGTGCTGCCGCGCCTGGCCGAGAGACTCGCGGCGGACGTCCTGGTGATGGGTGCCGTGTCCCGCAGCCGGGTGCAGGAGTTGTTCGTCGGGAGTACGGCGGAGCGCGTGCTGGACCGCATCGGCTGCGACGTCCTGGTGGTCAAGCCGGCCGACTTCGGGGAGAAGCTGCCCTTCTAGCCATCGCGGTCGAGGCCTGTGACCCGCCTCACAATCGGTCGCCGCCGAGGTGTCCGGACCTCACGTTTCCGGCGTCACCCCGGCCGTATACTCGGCCCCCGATGATTTTCACGAACGTACTGCTCGCCTGCGCGCAGCCCGAGGATCAAGACAGCGTTCGCACGGCCCTGGACGCAATCCGGGGCCAGCCGTATCGCCTCGACGTGGTCGACACGCTTGCCGACTGCCTCACCGCGGTCCGCGAAGGCCGCGTCGATGCCATCCTGCTCGATCTGAACCTTCCGGACAGCGTCGGCATCACCACGTTCCTGCGCCTCCAGCCCAAGGCGACGAGCATCCCGATCGTGGCGCTCGTCGCGGAGCAGGACGAGGAACTTGGCCACCAGGCCGTCCGGCGCGGCGCGCTCGATCATCTCGTAAAGGGCGAGGTCAGCGCCCAGCTGGTGGACAAGGTGCTGCGCTACGCAACCGAGCGCACCCACACGCTCAAGGCGCTCAAGGCGTCAGAGCAGCGTTACAGGGAACTCTTCCAGAACGTCACGGCAGGGGTCTTCCAGACCACCGTCGACGGCAAGTTCATGGCCGCCAATCCAGCGCTGGTGCGCATGCTGGGCTACGACTCCGAGGACGAGTTGCTCGCCGTGGACCTGGCTCGTGACGTGTACGTCGACCCTGAGCACCGCGACAGCTGGATCAAGGCGATGTCGCAATTCGGCGAAGTCCGCAACGCCGAACTCGTGCTCAAGCGCAAGGACGGCAGCAAGCTCATCGTGCTGGAGAATTCGCGAGCGGTGCGCGAATCCGGCGGCGAGGTGCTGTTCTACGAGGGAACGCTGACGGACATCACGGCAGCCCACGCGCTGTCCCAGCAGCTCTCGCACGATGCGAGCCACGACCCGCTCACGGGGCTCAAGAA
>Ga0316603_10002254_pt1 | contig 10538 bp, 9 predicted proteins | sample OWC_soil_day10_n_FD_207649 | JGI IMG/M metagenome (GOLD analysis project Ga0316603, IMG submission 207649) | Wetland soil microbial communities from Old Woman Creek delta, Ohio, United States - OWC_soil_day10_noCT | ecosystem: Environmental > Terrestrial > Soil > Wetlands | place: USA: Ohio...
CCCTGGAGGAGGAGAGAGTGGACTAACTAACGCCTTCAGTCAGTTAGACGACGACTCAGTCCTGAAAGTTTGGCGGACGACAAGGAGTCGCTGTTCACGATATGAGCATCAAATCAGAGAATGACCCTCTGTTCTTACGCATATAGGGCTAGAGGCTAGTCTTCGCAGCCTGTGGAGCGGACGGGTCGGAAGGCGCATGACAACGGGCCAAGTCGTGCCAAGTCGCGTCAAATGACGCCATGGTCCCGATGTCGCACCTTGACGCTTGCCAATCTGTATCAGGAGGGGCACAGTGCACCTGAAGCTCTTGACGGATGGGGTGTTGCGGATGCAGATCGGCACGAACGGGTCCAAGCCGAACGGCAAAATGCGGCTCATCGAGGCCGCCTTCCTCGTGGAGCGGCTGCAATCGCGCGCCGCTCACGCCGGCGAGGTTGAGGCCCTCAAGATTGCCAGGGACGCCCTCCTGACAATCGTTGCGGAGGGCTACGTCACGCTGGCGGACCGCCTCGGCGAACGGACCAACGGGACAGGGCGGCACGAGACCGGCTAGCCAGCCAGTTTCCGCCGCACGGCCTCGTTGATGGCCTTGCCGTCCACCGGCTTTCCGGCAAGGGCGGCCATAACGGTCTTCATCACCCGGCCCATGTCCTTCGGGGACGTGGCACCCGTTTCCGCGACGGCCCTGGCGACGGCCTCCTCGATTTCCTCGGCGCTGAGTGGCGGCGGCAGCATCCCTTCCAGCAGCACGACTTCGTACTGCTCCTTGGCCACCAGGTCTTCCCTCCCGCCTTTCTTGAACTGCTCGATCGAGTCGCGCCGCTGCTTGATGAGCGCGGCTACCACCTGAAGCTCTTCTCCGGTCTCCAACGCCCGGCCCTTCTCGATCTCCTTGTTCGTGAGGGCCGACTTGAGCATCCGCAAGGCGGACAGCGTCGGAGCGTCGTGAGCCTTCATGGCCTGGGTGATTCTCGCGTTGACGTCTGCAAGGATGGACATGGTGCCTCTTTCGCGTTCGGACGGTCGTCCCGAGTGTACCGCATTCGCGGCCGGCAGGGCCGCCGGTGGCACGCGACCACCGATCCCGTGTACGATCGCCCGACACGCGCGCATGAATGCCGGCACGCCTCCTCCTATTCCCGTCAGGCCCTGGTGGTCTCTCCTCCGCGCTGCCTGTGCCGCCAGTATGGTTGCCGCCTTGGTGGCCGCGCCGGCGCTGGTGCTGGTCTACCAGTCGCGGCCGGCGATTCGGCTCGGGATGGACCGTGGACTCCCTGAAGCGGCCCAGGGCTTCTATCCCCTCGAACGGCAGGGCAAGACCGGCTTCGCCTGGAGCGGCGGACGCGTCACATTATCGTTCGACCGTCTGGACCGGCGTGGCGCCTGGCGCTGTCTGGCAGAGGTGATCAACTGGCGGCCGCCGGCCGCTGGCCCGGCAACCGTTCGCGTGAGTTCCGACGGCGTCGTGGTGCTCGACCGGCGCGTGGAAGAGCCGACGGCGACGCTGGCCTTTCTCGTGCCGCCGGACCCCGCCCGTTCCGCCTTCGACATCGGCATCGACGTTTCGCCCACGTTCAGGCCCGGCCCGAAAGACCAGCGGGAACTCGGACTGGCCTTCGACGCATTGGTCTGCGCGCCGGAGGAGGGGTTCTCGCCGTGGCCCGCGCGTGCCGTCCTCGCGCGCGGCGTCGCATCGGCGGCGGCAGCAGGGGCCATCGTGGGTCTGACGGGCCTCCCGGTACTCGCGGCAGCGGGCATCGGCGGCGGGTTGGCGCTTGGGCAGTCCTGGTCGCTGGCCTCGGGGGGGGCCGCGCTGAGCGTCGCCCGGCCGCCGCTCACCGTATTGCTGTGCCTCTTCGGCGCGTTCACCCTGGTGCCGCTGCTGGTGTCTGCCGGCCTGTTGCGCCGGCCGCTGACAACCGCGGCACGGCTGGCGATCGTCGTCTCGGCCTGCGGTTTCTATCTGAAGCTCGCCTTCCTGCTCCATCCGGACAAGGACGTCGTCGACGCCGTGTTCCACGGCCACCGTTTCGACTGGGTGCTGGCAGGCCGCTTCTACTTCACGCAACTCTCGACGAGCGCCACGCCGTTCCCGTATGCGATCGGCCTTTATGTCTTCTCCGCACCCTGGTCGCTGTTGACGCAGGATCACGTGACGCTGTTGCGCATGGTCGTCTGCGCCTCCGAGGCCGTGGCAGGGGTGCTGCTCTACCCGCTCGTGGCGAGGACCTGGGGTGATCGCGCGAGCGGCGTCCTGTCGGTGCTGCTGTTCCACCTGCTGCCGCTGCCGTACGCGGTCGTCGGCAACGCGAACCTGACGAACGCCTTTGGCCAGTCGGCTGCGCTGGTGACCATGATTGCGGCCATGAGCTGGACGTTCGGACCCGGCCGTGTCTCGGCCTGGCTGGGGCTGACGGCTCTGGCGGCACTGGCGTTCCTGTCGCACGTCGGGACGCTGGCGTTCCTGCTGCCGACGCTCGTGATCCTGTCCGGGCTCTATTACGTGTCGGGGACGAACGGTTTCCGCCCGCGTGCCGCCCGCGTGCTCGCGGCGAGCCTGGTCGCCTTCGCGCTGGCCGTCGGGCTGTACTACGCCCATTTCGGCAGCGTCTACCGCCCACACATCGCGCAGGCCAGAGCGGCCATACTCGGCCTGGCCCAGACCGACGCCGCCGCGCCGCGACCACCCGCCTCGTCGCCGAAGGCCGAACCAGCGCGCAGACCGCCGCTCGAGCTGGGCGTGAAGGGCGCGTGGGGGCAAACCCGGGGCAGCCTCGGCTGGCCGATCATCATCCTGGCCATGGCCGGCGCCGTCCGGCTGGTACTGAGGAAGAAGATCGACCCTCTCGTGCTGGGCCTGTCGGCGTGGCTCGTCGCGTGTGCGATCTTCCTCGGCTGGAGCATCCTGCGCACCGTCGAGCCACGTTACGTGCAGGACGCGTGGGAGTTCATCGGCCGCGTCGAACTGGCCACGTCGCCCGCCGCGGCAGTGCTTGCGGCCGCCGGGGCTGCCTGGATTTGGCGCCTGGGCCGGCCGCTTCGCTTCGTCAGCGCGGCGCTCGTGTGCGGCGCGGGCTGGGTGGCCGCGCGGGCCCTCTCCGCCTGGATCTTCTGAGGCCGGTGTGATGATCTGAAACCGCCGGCAGGGCCGCTTCCGATCAGGGGCGACCGGGCTTGCGGAGCCAGATCAGGTTGAGAAACCCCCATCCCGGCACCGGAAGCAGCCGCGTGAGTGCGGTGTGGAGCCACTGCAGCGACACCGGGTGCTTGCGCACGAGGGCGGCGAGCACCGGCACCGTCGGGAACACTCCCCGGCGAGATTCGACCGTGAATCCGCACGCCATCGCCAGCTGAAGGTACTCGGCGACCGGCCGATCGCCCGGGTGCTTCGCCAGGTTCGCGGTTCGTATCAGCCGTCCCTGCAACAGGAAGTGCACGCGGGATTGCAGGTGGGCGAGGTTCGGCACCGAGATGAGCGCGCCGCCGCCGGGCTTCAGCACCCGGAACAGCTCGGCGATGGCCACGGGCTGCTCGGGAAACGTCAGGTGTTCGAGTACGTCGAGGCACAACACCTGATCAAACGAGGCATCAGCGTACGGAAGCGCCGTCAGCGAGCCTTCGCGGACCAGCTCCGAGCGGTAGTTCGCGTCGACGCCCTCAATGCGCAGCGTGCCCCGGTATTCCTGTACGAGTACGCCCTCGCCGCAACCGGCGTCGAGCACCGTCGTTCCGGCCGGGAGACGATCGAGATGACGGCGGACCTCGGCGAGCTTCGCGAGGTAGGTGGGCCGGTAGTCCCACCCGTCATCGAGGTGGCGATGGTACTCACCTCGGGTCTCGTACTCTCCGCGCCGTTCGGGTTCCGGCTGCTCGCCCATGACCTGCCTATTCTACGCGGCCACTATGAGGCGCCGCCGACGGCGTTGCGGTAGATCGCCGCGAAGCGCGACGAGGTGACCGCCTGGCTGAACTCGCGGGCGAGGACGCTGTCGGTTCCCGGAAGCGTCCTGCGGCGCCGTTCGAGGAAGTCGACGACTGCCCGGGCGAAGGCGGCCGGGTCTGCCTTCGGCACGACCCGCACGTCGTCGCCGAACAGCCGGCCGAGCTCGATGCCGCCCGGATTGTCGGTCGAGACAACCGGCGTCCCCGAGGCGAGGGCCTCGATGGCGACTGTCGGCAGCGCCTCCAGCTCGGACGGCAGCACGAACAGGTCGGCCGCTTCCTGGTATCTCGCGACGGTGCGGTTGTCGACGAGGCCCGTCAACGTGAGTTTGTCGGCCACCCCCAGTTCCGAGGCGCGCGCGAGCAGTTCGTCGCGCATGGGGCCCGATCCGCAGATCACGACGCGGGTGTCCGGGTGGGCGCGGAGGATGCCCGGCATCGCCTCGATCAGCCGCTGCTGGCCGGCGAGCGGATGAAGGCGCTTCACGTTGACCAGGATGTTGGCTTCCCGCAGCCCCAGTTCAGCGCGGGCCGCGATCCTGGCCGCCTCGTCGCGCCGCGCGAAGTACGGCGCGACCGGTGGATAGACCACGCTGAGCCCGGCGCGCTGCAGGCCGAGATCGATGGCCCGGTCGCGCAGGAACCCGCTGTAGAAGGTGACGTGCGCGGCGGCTCGATATGCGCGCGTGAACAGGTCCGCGCCGAATCTGCGGCGCCTGTAATGCCAGATCTCGGTGCCGTAGAGGGTCAGCACGAACGGCTTCCGCAACCGGGCAGCCAGCAGGGCCGACGCCTCCGGCAACAGGCCATTACTGTGGATGTGCACGACATCGGCGCCAGCGAGGCACGGGAGCGCGATGCGCCGGATCCGGGCGAGTTCCCGCAGCGACGAGATCTGGGCGACGACGGGCACGCGCGTCCGATGCGAGCGCGGCCCGATCCACGTCACCGGGCCCGGCAGTTCCTGCTCGACGGCCCGGAGCGCCGACTCCGTGGCGCCGCCCAGCGCCCGGGGCGGATGGGCCACATAGGACGGTTCGTCGCCGGCCTGGCGAGCCCACTGGCCGAGGTGCAGCGGCAACAGCGCATTGGCGGCCTGGTCGGGCGGCAGGTGCGCGGTCACGTGGCAGATGCGCATCGGACGGGCCTCAGGCCGAGGGATCGCGCTGCGATCCCAGGTAGAGCGCCCGGAACTCGGCGAAGGTCACCGGGATGGCGCCGAGATCGTTCACCGCGAAGGCGAGCACGCGCTCGAGCCGGTCGAAGAATGCGTCAAGCTCCTGCGCCGTCCTGTTGTACGGGCTGCCCCCGACAATCGCCTCGCTCGAGTGGAAGATCAGGTTGAGCTGCGGAACCCCGTCGGCTTTCATGCGGCGCGCAAGGGCGCACATGTCGTCGACCGACGAGTAGGACGGGCGCAGCCACTGCACGCGGGCGATCCCGAGCTTCCGCAGGATGCGTTTCGTCGTGTACGGCCTCGGCGCACGCGCGTAGAGCCGCTCGACAAACGACGGCACCCGGCGGTTGAGGGCCGCCGACACGGGCAATTCCAGCAGGTTGCTCGTTCCCGCGACGGTCGCATCGTCGTAGGCCAGAAAGTACGGCGTCGGCGGCGCGCCGGCAAAGTCGGGTCCGCCCTTATGGGCCTCGTAGAACAGCGGTGCGACGCTCGACTCGACGGTGTAGCCCGCTCGCTCGAGGTCCGACACGTGCGCGGCGGCAAAGCCGAACCGGCCTGATCGGTACGAGAGCGGGCGTTCGCCCACCGCGTCGCCGATGGCTGCCGTCAGCGACGCGACCTGGGCGGCGAACCTGGCAGCCGGCAACTGCGACGCGTAGGGATGCCGCCGGACGTCCTCGTCGGTGCACGGGGGCGTTTCCCACGCGTGGTGGTGCGCGCCGATCTCGCAGTCCCGGCCCGAGAGCAGCTCCCGCAGCACGGCTGCCGACCGCGCGTCCCGCGCCACCGGCCAGGTGATGAGGTAGGTGGGGCGGACCCGGTGCTTCTGGAAGATCGCGTGAAGCCGGGGCAGGGCGTAGATGTTCTCGAACCGCTGGTGCAGCCTCGCCTCGGCCGACCACTGGTTGTCGCCCTCGGTGTCGATGCCCACCAGCAGCGAGAACATGCTCAGCGGTCCTGGTCCGAATCGCCGAGGGTGACGTGCCAGCCGGACGTGTCCTGGTAGAACGACGGCGGCACCTCGACGGCATTGATCTTGGCCGTGAACTCCATCGTGGACTTCACGTGAAAGTAGCCCGCATGCTTCAGCGCGCGCCCGAAGGCGCCGTGCAGGCAGAAGGCGCGGATCTTGTCCGAGTTCTCCGCCTTCGCTTCGCGGTCGACCCATCCCAGCAACGTCTCGATGCCGGACGCATCGTCGGGGTCGGCCAGGAAGTCCACCAGCAGCGTGACGCGGCCCCGGGCTTCCTGGAGGTGGCGGTATACCGCGTAGCCCTGCGTCTCCTCGCCCCGTTTCAGCGCCACGGCGTTGTAGCGCACGTGGGGCGCTTCGCAGAACTTCCAGTTCAGGTACCGCGCGTCCCGCCGCACGGCGAGCGCGAACTTCGGCGCCAGGCGTTCCCACAGCGCGGTGAACTCGTCGCCGAACCGTCCCACGCGCGACACCCCGGCCCGCAGCGGGCGGGCGCGCGCCACCAGGCGCACAAGCGGCAGCGTGGCCCACGACACGAACCGGTTGATGGGCATCGGCCAGTTCGGCCGCCGCAATGCGCGCCGCGTCAACGGCTTCACGAAACACGGCACCGGGCCCACGTTCGGCCACCGCATCTTCTGGAAGAGCCGGTACGACGATTCCGACAGCCCCAGCCCGAGCGCCGCCCCGACGTTCTGCTCCCACGTGCGGAACAGCACCTCGCCGAGGCCCTGCCGCTGCCGCTCGGGCGCGACCATGACGTCCATACCCCAGGATCCGTAGATTTCCCGGCCCTGCACCGAGACCCGAACCGGCATCGCCGCATACTGGCCGATGATCGTCGGACCCTCGCGCGCGACCCAGATTGTCGGCCCCTCGGGCGGGCAGTTGGGGTTGCGCCGGTACTGCCAATCCCAGCGCAGCCGGTTCCCCTCGGCGGCGTCATTGCCGAAGACGCGCCGGTACATGGCCGCAATCTGGCGTTCGTCTTCGGGTCGGTAGGTGTCGATCGTGGCCATGGCGTGCGCGGCTATCCTTCCCGGTTCCGGACGAGGACGTACTCGACGTTGCCGACGACAATGTCCTGGATGAGGGGCGCATCACGGAGCCAGCGCACGACCGGCGCGGGCGCGCGGCGGAACGTCCCCGTCACCTGCAGGGCCTCGTTGACGATGGTCAGCCGGGCCTGCCGGATGTGCTCGCGCAGCGTGGGGATCCGCACCTTCTCGAGCAGGTCGTCGTGCTTCGGCCGCCCCTGGCGTGCGAGCTTGATGAACGAGTTCTCGTGCTCCGGCTCCTGCAGCGCCCAGGGCGCGTGCCGCGCCAGCCACACGAAGATGCCGAACGAGAGGCGGCGCCCGAGGAGGAGGTGCAGCGGGAGCGGCACCACCAGCCGCGGCAAATGCGCGCCCGCGAACGACAGGTACGGCGCCGTCGACAGGTACATCGTGCCGCCCGGCTTCAGCACGCGCGCCAACTCGCGCATGTAGCGGGCCGCGTCGGCGACGTGCTCGATGACGGCGTGCGACAGCACCATGTCGAACGAGGCGTCCGGGAACGGCAACGCCTGGCCGTCGGCGCGGGTGAAATGCAGGTTGCGGAGGCCGCGCTCGGTGGCGAGCCGGTGGCCCGCATCCACGAAGCGCGGCGCGAGGTCGATGCCCACGACCTGGCGCGCCTCCTCGGCGAACGACAGCGGCATGCCGCCCCCGCCGCACCCGGCGTCGAGCACCGAGCCGCCCACGGTGACGCCCGCCTGTTCCAGGAACTTGAAGACCTTCGCGCTGCGGTAGTACTCGAACAGTGCGTAGTCGTATTCCGACCGGAAGCGGCGGGCCGCGTGCGACTTGATGGCTGCTGAATCGATCTCCCGCACGCGTCCTCCGATGGGCCCCGCGCACGAAGGCCGCGCGGCGCCGCCGGGCCTCGAGCTGCGCAAATCCTCTTTATTCTATCGTATGGCGGAGGGCGTTCCCGGCCCCGCCGCGGGGGTCAACGCAATCACTCTCCGGCGCGCGGGCTGGAGGTCGGCTGCCGGGACAGGCTCAGGCGACAGTTCTACCTTGCAGCAGCGCCGGCACACCGGGAACAGCTTCCGCTCGAGGAGCAGCTTCCGTAATTCCACGTAGCGCGGGCTGTTCCAGACCTCCTCGATCGACGACATGTTCAGGTCGCCGACCTCGATACGGATGAACGGGCAGAAGTAGACCTTCCCGCTGAACCCCACCCGCGCGTGCAGGAACGGGTAGAGGCACCGGCCGAGCAGTGGGGTGCCCGGGCGGTAGTAGTTCTCGACGATGGTGGGCCAGACCTTGGGCCTGAAGTCGAAACGCACGCCCTTCTCGCGGCACCGTTCCTGGAGCGCCGACACCTGGGACGCCACCGCTCTGGCGTCGAGGCCCGGGTCCGGCGTCACGAAGGTGGCGATGACGGACGTGTCGGGCGCGCCGAGCATCTTGGCCGTCTGCTCCGCCTCCTCGGGCGTGGCGAACATCAGGTGGTTCAGGCCGATCGCGTCGACGCCCAACTCCCCGGCCACGTCGACCATGGCATGCAACGACGCGAGCGACTCGGCCGCGACCGTGGTGTTGATGCTCACCCGCAACGGCGCGGCCTTGCGCCGTGCGGCCTCCTGCAGGCGCCTCAGGCCGGCGGCAGTGCGCTCGAAGGTGCCCTTCACGCCGCGAGCCGCGTCGTGCAGGTCGCCGGGGCCGTCTATCGACACGCTGATGTGCTTGAGGAATCCCCGCAGGGCCAGTTCGGCGAGCGCATCGGCGCGCTCGTCATCGATGATCGTGCCGTTCGTCGTCAGGTAGCCGCAGACGTATTTCTTCTCCGCGAACAGCGCGAGGACGTCCATGATGTCCTTGCGCATGAAGATCTCGCCGCCGGTGAGGTTCACCTGGAGGCCCTCGCGCTCCGGAAACGCGCGCCGGATCATCTCGAGCGGCATCTCGCGGCGCCACTCGCCTTCGATGTTCAGCAGGTCGCCGACATAGCAGAACTCGCAATGCAGGTTGCACCGCATCGTCGACTCGTAGACGATGCCGTGCGGGAAGCGGTCGGCGCGCCCGCTGCCGTCGCGGATGAAGGCCGACACCTTGCGCTCGTACAGCCGGGACCGCGTCCGCGCGTACCAGTGGTTGACCGCGGGGACGGCGCGCAACTGCCCGATGAGGGCTCCGGCGAGACGGCGCAGGGTCTTCATGGCCTTCAGTCGATTGTACCTGCAAGCTCGGGCCAAAGGCGACCGCCGCGGCCCCGGCGGGACGGGGAGACGGCCGCGGCCCGCGTGGTAGACTGCCGCCCAGTACCGTCGAACGCATGCGAATCAAGGCCGCCCTCCGCTCGAACGCCGCGCTCGTCTGCGCGGTCGCCCTGGTCCAGTTCGGGCTGTTCGAGGCGGGAATGCGTCTGCGCGGCGGAACCGAAGCCGCGCCCGAGTTCCAGAAACTCTTCATGCCCGACCCGGTGGTCGGCTACCGCCTGAAGCCGGGAGCCACCGCCAGGTTCACCACGGCTGACTTCGACACGCGCATCAGCATCAACGGGGCGGGCGTGCGCGACCGCGAGATCGAGCCCAAGGCGCCGGCCGAGCGCCGCCTCGTCGTGCTCGGCGACTCGCTCGTGATGTCGGTGCAGGTGCCCGTCGAGGACACGTTCGTGGCGCGCCTGGAGCGGCGCCTGAACGCGTCGGCCGTCCCGCCGGCCACGTACAGGGTGATCAACGCCGGCGTCCAGGGCTATGGCCCGGTCGAGGAGTATCTCTTCCACCGCGAGGTGACGGCCGCCCTGAGGCCCGACATCGTGATCCTGGCGCTCTACCCCGGTAACGACGCCGTGGAAGCCGGTGCCACCGCCTACAAGCTCCGCACGCCAGGGCCCTCACGATCAGCCGACGCGGATCTCAGCGCCTGGCAGCGCTTCACGCAGTGGCGGCGGCGCCTGATCCGCAAGAGCATCGTGCTGCAGGTCGCGCGCCTGCGCGTCACCACAGTGCTCGACCGGTTCGGATGGCGCCCCGAGATCGACCCGCCACTGCGGACGTATCTTCCGGACACGCCGCCGGAAATCGACAAGGGGCTCGCGGTGACGAAAGACGTGGTGTCCCGGCTCGACGCCTTCACGAGGCAGGACGGCGCCCGCCTCGTGGTCGTGCTGCTCCCGGCGAGGTTCCAGATCGACGATGGAGACTACGGCCGGCTGAAGGCGATCGTCGCGCGGTCGGGACAGACGCTCGAGCGCGATCGGGCGACGGAACGGTTCAAGGCCGCCCTCGCCGGGCTCGATGTGCCGGTGTTCGACGCCCTGCCGCCGCTTCGGGACGCGGCCAGGGCGTCCGACGTGTTCATGCAGTCGACGGCGCATTTCACGCCCCACGGCCACGAGGCGCTTGCCGGGATCCTCGAGCGATACCTGAAACAGGGCGTGCTCGAAGAAGGG
>Ga0316603_10002255_pt1 | contig 10537 bp, 6 predicted proteins | sample OWC_soil_day10_n_FD_207649 | JGI IMG/M metagenome (GOLD analysis project Ga0316603, IMG submission 207649) | Wetland soil microbial communities from Old Woman Creek delta, Ohio, United States - OWC_soil_day10_noCT | ecosystem: Environmental > Terrestrial > Soil > Wetlands | place: USA: Ohio...
TGTAGGTAATTCTTGCCATAAAGCATTATATTATAACACTTTAAAGATACAAAATAAATTTCACCCCCAGAAAGAAAAACATAATAAAAAAAGAGTGCCCAAAACTTATTGGACACCCTCTTTTTTTCATTTATGATGAACCGAAGTTTATTTCTGTCTGATAAAAATATTAATTGGTGTACCATGAAAGTCCCAATTCGCTCGTATCTTATTTTCCAGAAAGCGGCGATAAGGCTCTTTGACGTACTGTGGCAGATTGGCAAAGAAAACAAACGAAGGAATGTAAGTTCCAGGCAATTGGGTTACGTATTTGATTTTGATGTATTTTCCCTTGAGTGCAGGCGGAGGATAATTTTCGATCAGAGGCAAAAGCAGTTCGTTGAGCTTTGCTGTAGGCACTTTGCGCTGTTTGTTTTCAAAAACCCGCACAGCAGTATCCAATACTTTCAGTATGCGTTGCTTTGTAAGTACGGATGTAAAAATGATTGGAAAATCTACAAAAGGAGCAAGCCGTTCACGAATGGCTTTTTCTATTTTCTTGATATCATTTGCTTCCTTATTATCGATAAGGTCCCATTTATTGACACAAACAACCAGTCCTTTTTTATTTTTCTGGATAAGTGAGAAAATATTGAGATCCTGACTTTCGAGACCACGTGTCGCATCGAGCATGAGGATACATACATCTGAATTTTCGATAGCCCGTATTGACCTTACGACAGAGTAGTACTCCAGGTCTTCGTTTACCTTGGCTTTTTTACGGATGCCGGCTGTATCTACCAGATAAAAATCATGGCCGAACTTATTGAATCGCGAATATATACTGTCACGGGTGGTTCCGGCGATATCTGTTACGATAGTCCGGTCTTCCCCGATAAATGCATTAATCATTGACGATTTGCCTACGTTGGGTCTTCCCACCACAGCAAAGCGTGGCAATTCCTGTTCAATTTCTTCACTGACATCGGGTTTGAAATGCTTCATCAGTTCATCCAGCAGCTCACCGGTACCCAGCCCGTTGATGGCCGACAGAATGAACGGATCGCCCAGACCAAGTTTATAAAACTCAGCGGCCTGATATTGCATTTCGAAAGTATCTGTTTTGTTTGAGACAAGGATAACCGGTTTGTCGGCTCTGCGTAAAATCTGTGCAACATGAATGTCCAGGTCGGTTACTCCGTTTTGCACATCTACCAGAAACAGGATCACATCCGATTCTTCGATGGCAAGCAGTACATGTCGTTTAATTTCTTCTTCAAAAACATCAGTGGAGTTGACAACCCAGCCTCCGGTGTCGATCACTGAAAATTCTCGCCCACACCATTCGCTTTTTCCATACTGACGGTCGCGTGTTGTTCCTGCTTCTTCGTTAACGATGGCTCTGCGGCTATTGGTAAGCCTGTTGAAAAGTGTGGACTTGCCCACGTTGGGACGTCCTACAATTGCTACAATATTTCCCATTGATTTTTTGTTTAGTCCGGATATAGTTGTTTCCGAACGGTTTAACTTACATTTTATTTGTTTCTGCCCGTTTCGTCGCGAAACAGTACAGTGGGTACAAATATTCCGGATGCAAAGGTACAATATTTTTCCGGATAAATCTTAAATGAATATATGTTGCTCTTTTTGTGTAAATTAGCAGCCATTCTTTCAATCAGATAGCACATCAATAAAAGAGGGATGCATATCACATCCCTCTTTTAAATTGTTATTATGTATCTTATTTCAGCATCTTATCGATAGCGCTTGTATTGTCAATTGGCATCAGTGTAAAACCATAAGAAATATTTGTCTCTTTTGGAATAATACGGTAGGGCAACATGGGCCATTCGCCCCAGCTATTGTTGCCACCAACGCCCATCATGCGATAATCGATAAACAAATCCACTTTGTCTGATGGCTTGTATTCATTTATGTGTTTGTTTTTAGGCGCTGTGCCCACTGCTGCATCGTTGTTCCAATCTTCGGCGTTGGCAACTGTTTCGAGCAGGTAGTTGGATACGTTGAACTGGAATTTGTCATCAGCAAAAAATGCCATTCCCTTGCCCGAACCAAGTGTAACTGCCAGCCAGGCTGCATCTGTATGATGTGCATTTTCCTGTGTCATTACGTATTTATCCACCATGTCGATGATGGCAGATTTGTAACGGTCAACAAACGTGGAAGTTTTCCGGTCTTCATAGTTTGCCCAGGAACCCCTGCCGTAATATTCAGCGTTGACAAATTCACCCGGAAGTTGCATACGCATCCCAATGCGCGGAATGAGTGGAAGATCGCATTTGGTAGCATCCACAGTGTTTTCCACATGGATAGAGCCGTTTTTATAAATCGTGTAAATTACCTTCCAGCTCGTATTGGTTTGAGGGAAGCGATAATCACAGCTAACAATCGTATTTTCACCGGTTTTTACATTCAGATTTTCCGCTTTTAATTCTGTATAGCTTGCTTTTTTCCAGTTATTTAATTTTTTTGGCAGTCCTGCTCCGTATTCGTTATCTGTGGATGCTCTCCAGAAGAAAGGTTTCAGACCGAAATGATCGCTGATATATTCAGTCCCTTTGTATTTATACGAAGTCATCACACCTGTTTGCTTATCAAAAATCACCGAAAAATCGGTACCATTGAAAATGAGATTAGTCGTATTTTGAGTAACTGTTGCCGGTGTTTTTGCATTTAACACCATTTTCGGGTATTCATTTACTATAAACTGATCACGGGCAACGACCCATCCTGCAGGAATATATCTGGTTTCAGTTTTCTGTCTGGCTTCAAAATTAATTGTAACCTGATTTTTTACTTTAAAATATTTTGAAATATCCGGAATGACAACGGTTTTAGTTTCGTGTGGTTTTACATTAAGAGCTATCTGTCCTGTTTTCAGAATTTTACCATTTGATTTTATGGTGTAATGAAAGCTGTATTGGCTTAAATCAATGAAAAAGTTTTCATTATAAACATCGACAGTACCTTTCAGAGCATCAAAGTTCTTAAACCAAATATTCTGATAAACTTTTCGCATTTCTTCTGTGTGTGGTTTGGTGGTACGATCCGGCAGGACTAATCCGTTGCAGCAGAAGTCGCCCGATGAGGGTGTCCCTTTCGGTCCGAAATCGCCTCCGAAGGCCCAGAACTTATTTCCTTCCGTGTCTTTTTGCGCAATTCCCTGATCCACCCAATCCCATATGCATCCTCCCTGGAGCAGAGGATTTTTGCGAATGATATTCCAGTAATCAATAAAATTGCCCAGACTATTGCCCATGGCATGAGCATACTCGCATAAAATGAGCGGACGGTCAGCATTTGGATGTTTGGCATAATTTTCAATATCTTCGGGTCTATCGTACATCGGACAGAAAATGTCGGTATTCCATTCGAGTCCGGCACGCTCGTACTGAACCGGACGGGAGGTGTCTCTGCCTTTTATCAGATTGTATGTTGCGTACATATTATAACCGTTGCCGGATTCATTTCCGAGCGACCATGTTACAACACATGCGTGATTTTTATCGCGTTCAATCATTTCGGAGGTACGGGCCAGATGTGCTTCGAGGAAAAGTGGATTATTGGCAAGCGTTGCACCTTTTCGCAGGTCGTAACCCATTCCGTGCGCTTCAATATTTGCTTCATCAATTACATAAATGCCATACTCGTCAGCCAGTCTGTAGAATAATTCCTGTTGCGGATAATGACAGGTACGCACGGTGTTGACATTGTATTTGCGGAACAATTCAAAATCTTTCCGCATCAGTTCTTCGCTGACGTAATGACCTGTAAATTCGTTATGTTCGTGAACATTTACCCCCTTCACTAATACAGGCTTTCCGTTGATCATAAACTGTTTGTTTTTGATTTCAGAAGTTCTGAAACCAACTTTAACGGCTGTAGCTTCCTGGGTATTCCCGTTTTTATCTTTCAGTTCGATACTCAGCGCATAGAGGTTAGGTTCTTCGGCTGACCATTTTTTCACATCCGGGATTTCTTTCAAAAAACTAATATGAGTTTTGTCTTTGATATTTACCGTTTTCGTTTCGGAGGCAGTTGTCTTTCCTGTGGCATCTTTCAATGTGTAAATTACAGCAAGTTCTTCACTGGTTTTTGCGTTATTTTCAAGAACAACATCCAGGGTGAATTGTCCGTTGGTATAAGTGGCATCCAGTGGAGTGTGTGCAAAAAAATCGGCAATATGAACCTTTGGGCGGGCATAAACATACACATCGCGCTCGAAACCCGAAAGACGCCAGAAATCCTGACATTCCAGGTAGTTGGCATCCGAAAAACGATGTATCTGAACAGCCAGAACGTTTTTTCCGGCTTTTACTTTTGCTGTAATATCAAAACGGGCAGGAAGTTTACCAGCCTTATTCATGCCTATAAATTCACCATTGAGGTAATAATAAGCTGCCCCTTTAGCGGCATCAGCACTCAGAATTATCTCCTTACCTATCCAGGATTGTGGAATTTCAAACTCGCGACGATAAGTACCTGTAGGATTAAATTCTTTGGGAACATAAGGAGGATTGGGTCTGTTCCAGAAAGGTTCGTGTCCGGGCGAAGTAAATTCATAAGTTGTATTAACGTAGATTGGATAACCAAATCCCTGAATTTCCCAGTTTCCTGGAACTTTAATGTCTTTCCAGCCTGATGCATCAAAATTTTCGTTGTAAAAGTCATTCATTGGCCGTTTACTGAAATCTTCAGCATAGTTGAATTTCCAGGTACCGTTCAGTAATATAAAATCACTTCCTTTGGATGAGTAAAGAGCTTTTTGAGCTTCTGTAACATTACTGAATGAAAAGAAGCTGCTATGAGCAGGTAATTTATCAATACATGTTAGTTTGGGATTTGTAATTTCGTCATACCGGTTTTCCTGCAGTTGAGCAAAAACACCAAACGTGATGATGATGCCCATAAATAGCATAAATGAGCGTTTTTTCATAGTCATAAGTTATATTTATTACTAATTATTATGTGACTTACAAAGATACAGAATAATCCTGTATTCAAAAAAGCCAAATATCACATTTTCAGATATAAGAAAAGCGTCTGATAATCAGCAAAAAAGATGTATTGTGGAATATATTTCAGGAAACTAATCGAATTTAGCTGTAAAATATTTTGTAAAATGTATGAAAAAGGCTATCTTTGCACCGCTAAAAAATAATGGCGAGATAGCTCAGTTGGTTAGAGCGCATGATTCATAATCATGAGGTCGCCGGATCATCCCCGGCTCTCGCTACAAAAAAAAGGTTGTCATTCTGGCAGCCTTTTTTACTTTAAGGATATAGTCATGTATTATTCGGGCAAAAAAACACTCCGAAAAACAGATGATTTTCGGAGTGAAATAACGTTTATTCAACATGTCGCAAACATTTCCCTGCTCGCAGAGTAAAATTAGACAGCTTCAACATAAGTTTTTCCTAAAATCCGTTTATTGACGCTACAATATGCCCATGGAAACCAGATACCTATTGTAATGGCTGTCAGCAGCAACTGACCCCAGATAAATAACAAGTCTTTTCCGGCTTCAATATCATAACCAAATGTTTTACTACTGGCTTCTGAACGTGCTTCAGTTCTTTCTGCAAAATACTGAAACAATTTCAGTGTGGCAAGCGGAGAATATATACCAATCGTTATCACCGAAAGGAATAGTTGTAAAGCTATTTGAGCAGCTGAATTCCAAAAATTTGTCTTCCATTGAATCTCGTAGCCTTTAAATCTGAAATTCACATACCATTTATACACATAGTAGCAATAAGGAATGAGAACCAACAACATTAATACCACCATAACTATTGTTGTAACGACACTCATATTGCCGGGCTTCACATCCGTTCCCAATGCCACTCCCACCAGGGTTGAAATCAGTATTACCATGACAATAACCATCGGTATTACCAGAGTCAAGAGAATAATCACAAACAGATCACTTCCCTTTCCCTTAAATTCGATACCATCCTGTTCATAGCGGGTATTACCTGCATAAAACCTCATTATTTTCGCGAGAAACCAGGGACCGTATATTCCAAACGTAATTAGGGTTAGCAGAAATCCAGGGATAAGCACACGCATAAAATCACCAAATTTACCGGTAAACGTCAACAGTTTTTCGTTGTATTCCACATGTTCTAACGTCAGTTTCACGATGTAAAACATGAAAGCATATTCAACAAGTAACAGCAATAACATCAGGGCATACCAGGGTGTCATCGCACCTAAGCTTGCCACACCCTGAAGAGTATCCTGAAGATGCTGTAATTGGTACTGAACAAAACTGTAAGGTATAAAGAAAAATACAATCAATAAAGCCCAAACCGGAAACAGCTGCTTTCCGGTCAATGTAAAATTAAAATAGTTCTTCATGTTTAGAATATTAGTTGTTAGTCTTATTTAAAAATTCCGGCTGTTCAGCCACTGATTAATGAAGGTAATCACGGTAACACGAGTGTTAACATTAATTCAACAAAGCTACAATTTTCATTTTGAAAATAAATAAAATTTTCAAAAAATTAATAGTAATCAAAAATATTAAACTATAAGTTTAATGACACTGGGTGTCTTAATCTTGTCATTTATCGTGTTCAGAAGTATCTTAAAAGAGATGACTGAAGAAGTAAAGAACCAATACAAAGTATATCAGGAGGCTTCTGCACCATCCTATAAGTCAAATGAATTTGTAATGAGAGTGGCAGCCAATAAAGCGGGAAGTTCTGCGGTTATCCGTCACAGACCGGCGAACAGATATGTGAACAGGCAAAGTGAAGGGAATGTACATGTGCCAATAAAGAGTGCGGATAAAGCAATTTCTTCGGGCTTTTCAATACCCGATTCAGACAATATTATTTATTCCCGAAAATCAAAAAAATCATTGGACGAAAATTCTCTCAATTTCAGGTCAATGGCTGTAATATCTTCCTGGAGTACAAAACCATTGGGTACTATGAATCTGGTTACATCAGGTAAAGATTTACAAAGCGAACTTCTTGCTTCAAATATTTCTGTACCTTTTTCCGGAAGTAATAACCCCGGTCCAATGAGAATGGATGGTGGGGATGATAATCCGCCGCCCGAGGGAGCACCGGTTGGTAATGGGATTTTTGTAATGCTTCTGCTCGCAGCCGGATATACTCTTTACCGAAAGAAATTCTATGCTGAATAGTTGAAGAATTATTCATAAAAAGATACATCTGTCAACTAATCTTACGCATATCAGAATTTGGAGTTAAGAGAAAAATTAAAAATAAGACTTTACCCGCAAATCAAAATTCATTTCTCAAATTTTAAATATTTTAACCGCAAAACATGATGTATCGAATATGCAACACTTTTGAAGAATTCTTTGTGTTGTATCTTTTCGGACAAATAAACGTTAAATAATTGTGTTAAATCCATCCTTGGGATCATCAATTTAGTTTATTATCACTAATATTGCAAAACCTTAAGCTGTTATTAACAAACAGTTGTACTATCAGAAAAAAAATCTTCTTACCTTCCTGCTGTTTGTAATTTATCTGTCATTAATCAACAATCTAATATTGAAAACTTATGATGAAAAATTACAATTTCAACAAATACAGTTTCCGCATAACTACTTTAATACTGATAGTGTTAAGTTTTCTATGCGTATCAGGCATTCAAGCCCAAAACGTCGGCGACTACCGCTCAAATACAAGTTTGGGGAACTGGACATCACTTAACAGTTGGCAGCGTTATGACGGAACAAACTGGGTCACCCCTACCCTAGCTCAGGGATATCCGGGTCAATTCGCAGGCACAGGCGCCGTCACCATTAGTTCCGACAATATTATACTGGCAAACTTTATAACTGCAACTCCACAAACTACCATTCAAATATCTGTGATTGGTATAAACAATAATAATCCTTTCACAGCATATACTACCCCTAACCCAATTGGAATAATCACAGTCCAGAGCACTGCTATTTTAGCTTTGCAAGGCTCAGGCACAGGGAGCATCAATTATACCACTTATTTAAAAACGTCTGAAATTGACGTTAATTCAGGTGGACAAATTTATTTCAGTGCTACCAAAGTAAGCCTTGCATTACCAGCAAATGGTGTAATTGAAGTTTGTGCTGGCGGGATAACAGGGACTTCAACTAATGCCAATCAGGACATTTATATAGGCAATCAGTGGTACGCTGTTGGAAACAGTAATCAAACTCAGTTTACATTTGATGAAATAATGACTGGTTGCATTGGAACACTTGATGCTGAAATAGGATACACTTCGCCGGTATGTATTGGTAATTCCATAAACTTAACCGGGAGTGTAACTGGTGTGATTGGTACAACTCCCACATATACCTGGTCTGTAATATCCCCCGACGGTATCACTACCACCTATACTAACCAACAAAACATTTCTTTAACTGCTCTAGAGGTCGGTATTTATACAGCTAAACTTACTGTGACAACAACCCGTAACGGTTATATTTACACAAACAGCAAGACAGTTACGATAACTGTATTACCGAATGCTTCACTGGCACTCACATCGGGTGCTGCCACTACCAACCAAACGGTTTGTATTAATAAACCGTTGACCAATATCACTTATACAGCAACGGCTAGCACCGGAGTAACATTCAGCGGTCTGCCAGCAGGTGTTACCGGAACTTATTCGGGCGGAGTGGTAACCATAAGCGGTATGCCCACCGTCGACGGAACATTTAATTATACTGTCACCGCTTCAGGATACTGTTTATCTGCCCAGCAATCGGGTACGATAAAGTCAAACCAATCCTATTGGGTGGGTACAGTGAGTTCCGTCTGGGACACGGAAGAAAACTGGACCTGTGGCATCCCTCCTGCCGGAGCAGATGTTGTTTTTGCTGCAACTACTAACAGCTACGGTTCGATGGCTGTACGTGACTTACACCTCGATATCAACAGAACCATCGGAAGTCTGGTTAATGCAAGCGATAAGAACCTTATCATTAAACCCGCAACAACTCTTGTCATCAACAACACGGCTCCTGCCAATGACAATCCCGCAAAAATTCAAATTCTGGCAGCTCCCGATAATGTTAACGGCAGTCTGATATTTACAAATCCACTATCAAACCCGAATGTGAATGCCACAGTACAGATGTACACTACAGGATACAGAGGTGCAACTCAATGGACATGGATTGATCCGGATGGAAAACCATATTCCGGATACTACCGCTGGCAATATTTCGGAGTTCCGGTGGAAAGCACTTCAACGCTGGTATCAAACACCTCGCTGTGGGGCTCGTACATTCGCAAATACAATGAGAGTCTGGAACTTAACAAGTATTACCAGAAATGGAGTGACCTCGGAAATTACGACCGGTTATATTCCTTCAACGGATATGAAATAACACAAGGCAGTCCGAAAATCATCTCATTCAGCGGAAAGCTTGTAACCGGCAATTGTACACTGACTTTATCCAGATCAGAAGTAGCCGGCACAAAGAATTATGGTTCGGGATATAATATTTTTGGAAATTCATTTACAGCTGCAATTGATATTTCAAAAATGGTATTCGGCAATGGTGTACAACAAACTGTATATCTTTACAATACAGGAAATCTTCAGGACTGGGGCAGTCAACAAAACATTTCCGGGAATAATGCCGGCGCTTACTATGCAATTCCGGCCAATACAGCACCCGCAATGGGTTCCATTCCATCGATGCAGGGATTTCTGCTTATAACCGGCACAAACGGATCCACCGTAACCATACCTTACAACAGCGTAACATCAGCTGCCACAGCTAATACCTCACAGCAACGGGTAAGGCAAAAAATCTCAGCCAGCGAAGAATTATCCCGGATGACTGTTGATGTTACAGGTGAGAATGGTTTTGACAGGGTATGGATTTTCAGTCAGCCAGGTACAACCCACGGATTTGATAACGGCTGGGATGGTGAAAAAATCCTGCAAACAAACGGAGTGGCATTGTACGCGGAAGAAGAAAACAGAAAATATCAGGTAAGCACAACCGAAAATCTGGAAAATACATGGCTCACATTCCAGGCAGGAACTACAACCGATTATACACTTACTATCAATAAATCGTCATTAAAAGACAACAAAAATATAATTTTGTTTGACTCCATTGCTAATACGATTATCAACCTATCCGACAGTATTACGGTCTATCCGTTTGTAGCATTCAATAATGGAAGTCCGGAAAAACGGTTCGTATTTAAGATGATAACAGACATCAGGGACTTTGAAAATAATAAATCTGTAAAGTTAAAAGCATTCACCGCAAACAATGCTATTAAAATACAAAACCTGACAGAAGAAAACGCGACATACAGCATTAGTGATGAATTTGGTGTTTTCAAGTTCAGTGGAGCGATAGGCCCAAAGTCAACAATCTCGCCTAATATTAAGTTCGAATCAGGCGTCTATTTTGTATTTATTAAAACGAAAAATCAAAATATAATCGAAAAAGTAATTATAAAATAAATATCACGCGATAATCAGAAAGAGCAGCCTTAAAAAAGCTGCTCTTTCTGATTATTAAACTTTTATAAAC
>Ga0316603_10002259_pt1 | contig 10532 bp, 15 predicted proteins | sample OWC_soil_day10_n_FD_207649 | JGI IMG/M metagenome (GOLD analysis project Ga0316603, IMG submission 207649) | Wetland soil microbial communities from Old Woman Creek delta, Ohio, United States - OWC_soil_day10_noCT | ecosystem: Environmental > Terrestrial > Soil > Wetlands | place: USA: Ohio...
TCTATGATGATGAGGAAAGATGGGAAGAGATGTAATCATATACAGATCAGAGGACTCGGTAGCAAAACTGTCAACGAGACACAGCGAGTGTAGCTTTGGGAGGCCGGTTCTTGTTATCGATGGTAAGGCGTACAAACCCTCTGACATTCTTCCGTCAGGACTTTCAGCCGATGAGATGGTCCAGCTTTTCTTGATGGGGGGTAACTCTGAAAAAGGAGCGTGGAGTCGTCGTTCGAAACTAGCTGTAGCGATGGCCGAGAAATTTAAATAGCACAGATCTAGAAGTGATTGAACGAGACAATATCAAGTGCCAATATTTGACCCTTCTTATCTCATACTTTTGTCGTATTTGTAAAATCATTCTTGACATTCTCTAATGACTTCTATTTAGAGTTAATGACCTCTATATTATGTTTCTAAATCGGTGTCTCTGCACCGGTATCTTGTTATAGGCTCAAGGGGAGAGGCCTATATCCTCATCAAGTAGGCTCCAAATTTACTTTGTTCAACGGCCATGCACGACTTTATCATTTTGGTGCATTGGGTCTTTTGGGGCCAATCAAGATGTTGTGCCTTGGGTGCCACAACCGATTCGTTTCTAAACGCAGGGCGATGCCTTGCCCTGCTCGTTCCTCCGACACGTCCCGGTAAACTATTTCTTTCAACACAATCTGTTCAATGTAGGGGAGGGGTCTATGTTGAATGTACTGAAGCTTGTCGTGAAGTTCTTCTTCATCTTCCTTTTGCCAATAATATTTTGTGTCGGATGCAGCGGTGGTGGCGGCGATGGTGGTGATGTAGACGTTGATACGACCCCTCCGCCTGTCCCGACGGGTCTCACAGCAACAGCGGTATCCGCATCCCGAATTGATGTGTCTTGGACGGCATCAGCAGACGCCGAGGGCTATAAGGTCTACCGTAATGGTACATTCTACCTCGACGTATTTGGAGCGAGGTCAATCCAGGATATTGGTGTGATTGCAAATACAACCTACAACTACAGGGTCTCGGCCTTTGACTCGGCGGGTAACGAGTCGGCACAGAGCGCCTTGGCAAGTGCAACGACCCTGGATACCGCAACGGTGCTTCTTGGAACAGCAGCAAATGACTATGCACGGGGAGTCGCACTCGACAGCAGCGGCAATGTCTACGTGAGCGGCTGGACGGCAGGGGCTCTCGACGGTCAACCCAACCCGAACGGGGCCGACATCTTCTTGACGAAGTACAATGTTTCCGGTGTTCGTCAATGGACAAGGCTTCTTGGTACGACGGGTGTCACTGAACCGTTTTCCACAACCGCTCCGAACTTGGCCGATTATGGACTCAATGTAGCCGTTGATAGTACGAGGAGTTATGTCTATGTCACAGGATACACAACAGCGTCCATGGATGGGCAGGCAATGAATGGGAGCCAAGATCTTTTCCTGGTACGATATGATCTGAACGGCAACAACAAGCAAACAAGGCTTTTCGCTTATTATTTGGCGGAAAATGCGGGGAACTCCGTTGCCGTCGATCTCAATGGGAATGTCTACGTCGCCGCATACTCCCGAGGCACTACAGTCGCGAAAGACATTATATTGATCAAATATGACTCCTCTCTCACAATTCAAAACTTCAGGGTGTATGATTCTAATTCGGGGCTTGATGACGTCGCCACCGCTGTGGCCGTAAGTGCTGATGGTAATGCTGTGTATGTCACAGGCCTGACCTCGGGGGTGCTCCCCCAGGATATAGGCAGTTATTCAGGAGGCGGTGATCTTTTCCTCGCAAAATTCAACGCTGTTCCCGATCTGCAGTGGACAACCTACCTTGGATCATCAGAGTTGGATGCGGGGCTGGCAATTTGTATGGATGGGACTACCGTCAAGGTGGCCGGAGTTACGGCCGGGGCACTTCCAGGCAAAACGAATGCTGGGGGCAACGACGTTATTGTTGCAAGCTTTGATAGTAATGGTGCTCTCCTATGGAGCCAGCAATTCGGGACGCCTGCAGATGATTCCGCATTTGGGATTGTCGTGGACTCCATCGGGAACCCCTACGTCACAGGCTTCACGTCGGGCAATCTGTCACCGTTCAAACCCAATGCAGGGTTAGAGGATCAGTTCATGGCCAGATTGTCTATCGGCGGCGCCATTTTCAGCTACACGATGTCAGGAACATCGCAAGGGGATGAGGCACGGGGGATCGCTATCCGTGAAAGCGATGACCTCCTCTACACTGTGGGTTTCACGGGGGGCAATCTTGATGGAGAACCTTACTTTGGAGGAATAGATGCGAGCCTGTTGAAGTTTAATCTTGCCGGAGAGCAGCAGTAGCGCATTTAGTGTTAATCATTAACTATAGAGGCAGGGTCAAAAATGGCCCTGCCTCTTTGGTTACTTCAACTGAAATTATTCACCTAGACTTATTACACTGAGCCATAGACTCAAAGGTGTAACCTGCAGTTAATACATTCCATTCCTTTGCATTCGTCTGCAATGTAATGTGCCGTTCAAGACAGAAAGATCAGACCTATCTATTTCGCCTCCCCGCCAATATCTCCTCCACCTGCTCATCCGTTAACCTCCCAACCATCTCGCACTCGCACAGGAACCGTTCACTTAACATAATCTCCATCATCTCCCGAGCGCCATCCCAGTCAAGTCCCCGCTCGTAGCAGAAATGATAGAACCTCCTGAAAAAAACAGTTTCTGGCTTATCGTACATGCTCCGGTGAACGCATTGCCTGGGGTCATTCTCGGACCCTTTCTTTTGACATAGGTACTGAGTGCTCCTGAGGTATGTGCGAAGATCCAGGATGAAGCTCGTGAGTCGGGCAGGATCCAGCAGGTAGGTCATCGTTGCTTCGCGGGATTTGAGCTTCTTATGGGGGATAACTATCATAATGGTTAATCTCCTTTTTCATATTGTTCGGTCTGAAATAAGTGCTAAGATGTTCACATGAGATAGATGGGAGGTGTTCCAATGAGTACTGGTTTAAAGCTCGACAGATTAGATACGGCATACGCGGAAAAGGCACATGAACTGTCGCTCAAGAACAGGAACTGGTTGAGACACGGGATAGGAACGACTGCAGATAAGATTGATGAGATGCTCCTAGACGGGGCAACTATCGAGCAGATGGCCAAGAGGGCAAAGACCACAAAAGCAACTGTGTCCGTCCATCTCTCACATTTGAGGAAGGAGCACAAGTTGGCCATAATCAAAAAGGATGGGGTGCTCAGGTATGATGTGGACAGGATGAATGGAAATAGGAAAACGAAGAAGGTGCCGGGGAAGTCTCGAAATACAGGTTAATCCAGGTGGTTAAACGTACGGATAAACAAAAAGAAGATAAGAGCCTAGATTCATACATCATGATTCTGGCGTGCGTGATCCTGTGCCTGATCGTTTTTCTCATTCTAATCAGCCAATCGAGATAACGCCCGTGCTTTCTTTGAACGAAATTGATCTGGATTGAAATCATTGCGTAAAAATTCTAAATACGACGATCATAGATAAATGATGGAAATTTCCCAATTTAGGTCCAATATGAAAAGATGTTTGGTTATTACGTGGATATTCCAATCCTTTTTCTACTCCCCTGCCTTTGCAGATGAACTGACAATCTATTCATCTGAGGGAATTCAGAAGATATCAATTCCGGAATTGGCAGACACCAAGACTAACCAGAATACTTACAGGTTCGTGGGGGAGAAATGCATCCTGAATTGCAAAGAAGAGGTACCAAAGATCCAACCGACTGACAAGACCCTCGCAAGAGAGACATCAGATAGCAAAGAAAAACCTGAGCAATCCATAACCATCAATATCTATCCCAGTGAGCCAAATCCTAGCCAGTATATAATCGTTCCTTACAAAAAACCCCATAGAGATCACAAGCCCCCTGACCGTCTAAAGCCGCCTATGCATCCTTCAATCAACTCTGGAACATCCTCGATCAGCGACAGATTCCCCCTAAAGTGAGCTCTCAATCTGCTATAAATATGATGATTCGTGAATATGGCGAGTTGGGCATATTTTGTGATATAAACCGGGGGTCAAGAAGTCAGGAAAGGTCTTACATGGGCTGGTCTGAGTTCGTGATTATAATGCTTCTTATCGTTGCTATGATCGCAGCCATCCTGTTCTGGCAAATGCGATCCTACGGGTATGCTGCCATTTTCGGACTCCTGTTCGTTGTCGGCGTTTATGCGATGATGCAGGGCCCTATTGGGGAACAGATCCGCAAAGAGATGCAAGAGGACAAGGCGGCGGCAAGTCAGGTGAAGCGGACAGGGTGACGTTCGGGGATTAGGTGAAGCCCGGTGGGCTTCGGAACTAGCCGAAAATATGGCGTGACGTACTTCTTCAGGGGTGAATGGAACGGGGGAAGCGATGGGGAGTTAGAGATCTTCGAAGGGGACTGGTATCGGGTTTTTGTGCTCTGTACAAGCTCTGTTTCCGGTGATAACAGCATAAACCCAGACTATTAATGAGGCTCAGATGAGGAAAGTATTATCTTTGCTGCTTATTGCCGCAGCGCTGACCTTTGGCGCCTTGAGTTATCATTTCATCCTCTTGGATGAGGGGATCAAGATCTTGCGAAAGACGGAATTAACCTTTGAGGATACATTCGTCGATGCACGAGGTGCCAAGAAGCTTCAGCTCTTGTTCAAACCCGCACTCATAAATGCAGGCATAAAGGATATGCTGGACACCAAATAGATTCGCTTAAAGGCTCCAAATATGAAGGGATCCCGGTTGATTCGGAATCCCTTCATAATGTGATAGCATGACAAAAATGTAAGTTACTTCACGGCATCCTTCAGCCCCTTGCCCGCCGTGAACTTGGGAACTTTCTTCGCCTTGATCTTGATTGCCTTGCCGGTCTGGGGGTTGCGTCCCGTCCTGGCTGCCCGCTTGGCCACCTTGAATGTTCCGAACCCAACGATGGTCACGTCAACGCCCTTCTTCAGCGACTTGGTTATGGCCGTGAAAACAGCATCGACAGCAGCCGCAGCTTCCTTCTTCGTGTTGGTAACCTTCTCGACTTCCTTGATGAGATCCGCCTTGTTCATGTTCTCCTCCTTTTGTGGTTGATTTATTGACATGGATCTGGAAGTGTCTATAGTGTAAATTCCTAGAAATATCAAGGCATTATTGTGCGGGAGGGAAATATCTTAGGGAGGGGATGACAATATGGGAAAGCGTCTTCCTCGCCAACCAGGGACCTTTACATGGAGATGTATCGCAACAGCAGGAGTTGATACATAACGACACCGCTAAAGAGGACAGCGATGACCATGATCGACACCTTGGCCATCCGAAAATGACTGTGCAGACATAGAAGGATCGCTCCGCAGGAGACTACTGCAAACTTCAGGCACCATGCATTGCTCCCGTAAGAATCAATCGCCCATCGAACTATAGGGTTGACCTCCCAGCCACCACTTTCCAGAATAATTATGGTAAAAAAGGCATCGAGAATATTCAGCCCTGCGATCACAAGAAGGTAGAAAAACAGACTCTGACCGTAGCAGTCAACGTAACCGCCTTTTCGTTGATCCACCGCGCGTCTGAAAGAACACCGTCTGCCGGATAAAGTGTAGCGGCTCAGAATAGGGGTGGGCTTTTTCCGACGATCCTGAATGGCTCTATCGTCCATCTGATGGAATGTCCTAATATGAACTCTTATGTACATCTACCTCAAATGCCATCTTATTCCTATACGTCGGAAGCATGAATTCCTCTACAAAAAAAGTATTAGAGAACAGATAAAAACACTATAAAGGATTCTTTATGAAAAGTAGGCATTCAGGGCAAAATCCTTCATGTAATCGAATCCGGGGTGCTTTATCCTGAACAGGCTGAGAGCATAATCCACGTCGCGGTAGAGTCGCTTTGCGCTGATATCCCCCAGCAAGAATTTAACTTTATCCGTTTCTATAGAACTGATTAATCGAACGATATCGGATTTTTCGTAGGGTAACCCTTTCATGTCATGAAAGTTGGCAAGTTTTCCCTCAATCTCGTGATTCAATTCATCATTGGAAGTCTTGGCGGTCGCCTTTTTCAGTAAATTAACGTTGATATCCAGGATCTTCACTAATGACATTTTTTCTCACCTTTACGAATATGTAGTTTGTTTGGTGACAGCTAGCTTTCAAGCCACGGCGGATAACGTCCGGAAAACGACGATTTCTCCTCTCGTTTCCTTGTGATATCTGTTGTCCCGAACCCACGTGAGCATGCACGAAGAGCAGAGCAGATAGCCGTTGTTCGTGATGCACCAGTCGATTCCCTTCCATCCCATGTGCTTTCCGCAGTCGTCGCACAGGCAGGGACCCTGGTGAGCTTTTCTTGTGGTCAGCAAATTCTTCATGGCTAATACCCCGTTCGTGTGTCCGTCTTAACCTCTTAAAGGGCACCGAATGTGCCAGGTAAGTGTCATTCGGTTTAATTAATTATATCAAAGAGATAAGGGAATCCGTTTAGCAACAGACTCTCTGTGGGACTGTGCCACTATGGAGGGCTAATTTGAAATGATCAGAACATCGAGGGGTTAGCTGACATGGCCATTTTGGGATAGTTGTTTGTGGGGTGGGTTATGAACCGGTGGGTAAAATCCGCTCCACACCATCCATGTCTTCCTGCTCTGAAATGGTGCATTCGCAGATCATACAAGATTACAATCGTAAGTAGCAAAAAAGCAGGGCAATTTCTGGCTCTGCCTCTCCCAGTGGCATTTACTACGCCATACTTTTTCTTCAGGCGCGAATATTGCACTTTTCCGTTTGCTTTGCATGAAATCATAATCTATACGGCCCCTTCTACTTGCTTGAGGCGAATCAATGATACGGAGGTAGAGCACCATGTCAAATGGTACCGTGAGGTGGTTCAATGCGAAGACGGGAGCTGGATTTATCAGGACTGATGACGGCGAGAATGTGCTTTTCCTTAACGGTGCCATTCGGGATTCCGACCCGAGTTCGATTCGAAAGGGCATGAGGGTGTACCTAGAGGTCCTTAAAAGTCAGTACGGGCTTACGGCAATCAATGTGAGAGCCTCCGAATTGACTGAAGGACACGAGTAACCATAGGGGTCATGCCGCCAGTTCATTTTCTCACTTATCTCGATGGCTGGGACATACCATTTTGCATGCACTGCAAAATGATTATCAAGTGAACCGAGGCACCGCTTTCATCGGTTCAGGAATCAGATTATTTTACAGGGGTCCTCACCGGTGTTCCAGCATATTGACAGAAAAGAAATATCTGAAGGGTGTCCCGTCTCTCTACATTTGAAAACAATTACGGTTCCAGCGCTGGAGGTGATGATTATGAAATGCCTTAAGAGGATTCCGTGTAAAAGCATACCGGAAGCATGTTCTCAGAAAAGACAGATACCGATCAAGGTGCCGGTCTGTTTTCTTTTTTCAGTCCTTATCGTGTTATCTATGGCCACGGTGGTCGTTGCCCAATCAAAGACGCTTCCACAAGGCTCGCCAACTACTCAAGAAGAAGACAGAATTTTGAATATTCTAATTTGGGATTTTGATCCATATAGAGATCAGAATATTCCACAGGATTTTAAAGAACTCGAGCATTATATGAGAGATGGGTGCAAGAAATCTCTTTCCGGGTATTGGCGTTGGGATACGTGGGGAGATATTGTCGAGATTATGTACGATGAGAAATACAAGGTTTTTCTGGGGAAAGTGAAGCAACCAGTAAAAATGGGTTTAGCCCCAGGCCATATTCTTTTTAAGGCATATTTTCCTAAAAATAGAGGAGCACTGCCACTTCCCAACAAAGTAGATATTAATTGGCTGCGGCAACAACAACAGTGTAAGTATTGGCGGTTTGAGGGAACAGAGCTTTCATTTGATCAAATTACAAGAAAGAAAACCGACATGAAACTCATATTAGTTTTAAATGGTGATCAACTTGAATATAAACTTGAAAAGAGAGCCTGGTATTTGAACCGGATACGATAAGGTTACCCTGATCTCAAATGAGGAGGATGACTATGAAATCCAGTCGGTTATTCGGAACAGTCCTCGTCTTTTGTGTCCTCTTCTCATCCTTTGGACCATGTCATGCCCAGCAATACTCTCCTGAGTTTCAGGCTCTTCTGAATCAGATTCAACAGAATTATCTTTCGCCAAGAGGAGACAATCTTTCCTCCATGCGGAATCAGTATCCCAACGTTGTGGCCGCTCTCGTCGGCCATGCCCTGAGGCAGCAGGCGCTTCATGTCCAGCAAAATCCCTCCTTGAACAATCGATTTGCGAGCCTTCAACAGCAAGCTCAAGTCTACATAACGGATGTCGCCCGGACAACGTCTTCCCGTGTCCGAAATGAGGACGGCAGCCCGGTGACACCGGAGAGTTTATGGTTTGTGGTTAACAAGTTTTACCAGGGGCAGGAGGATGCATGGATCTGGCAGAACTTTCGTGTTCGAACCGGGACGATGCCCTCGGTTTTGGCTACTCGCTCTAGACCTCAAAAACCGGGCCCGCCTGTCGGGGATCCACTGATCAAAACAGAAGAAAAAAACCAAATCGAATTGTTTGGTATAGGGGCTCCATCGGTAAAAGGGCAGCCGCAAGCAACGTCCCCGTCCCAGCCCCCTCCGAGACAAATAACACTTAATCCTGACGGTATCGTGGGAACATGGTTCAACAGAAAAAGAACGTTCCAATTGAAGGTGTGGAAACAGGGTGACATGTTCCTCGGCAGTGCAAGCGGCGAAAGGAGCATAATGTACCCCTTCGTATCTAACCAGGTTAACCTCCGGCTCAAGTATGCCGGAGCTGGCAAGTATGGGCCGGTCTACAAAGGACAGTGTTATATGGAACGTGGGGCTGATGCCAGCCTGCATATATGGGAAGACGTGACCTTCTATTACAAAGTTGCCTATGGAAAGGTGATGTTTTCAAACAGTGAGAGTGGGGTTGGAACAGTGGATTTAGAAAAATGATGATAATTATCGGCCTTTTCCGCTAAGGTCTTCGCATCATTATGTCTAAGCGTTCTTTTACGATACAACCATTGAAGTGCTGTCACCTCTTGCGGTCGCATCGATCTTAAAGAAGGCTATGCCGATCTCATTAAACCGCAGCTTCGCGGAGATTTTAATCTCTTTCCATTGGTAATTATCAATAACATCAACCATCAGCTACTGAACAGTTGTACTACTCTTTAGTAAAAGGAGATAATCGGATCAGGCAGCTTTCGACTGTACAATACCAATTAGTTCGCACGCGTTGTCGAGCTCTGCGAACAAGAGGGTCGTGACTTCCTCAAAGTCCTTATTCGTGAATCCAAACCGGCTCATGGCCTCATCGAGCCTGTGAGAAGACAGACCGTCCGTGCCGACGCCTATGCCCATCATGAGACATGCTTGATCGGCAAGATAAATTAACCAAGGCACAGGGCTTGCGGTCACAGGATGGCAATCCGGCTGATGATGATAAGTGATAGCTTGCTGGATCTCTTGGGGGAAACGCCACGCTGCGCAGATCATTCCACCAATGCCAGCATGGTTCACGCCAAGAACTTCCTCTTCCGCTCCGAGTAAGGAACAGGATCTCACGGACATGCAGTTCTTGATTTCATGATATTTCTCACTCACGAACTCACCGAGGATTATCTTCCCGATATCATGCAGGAGCGCCGCTGTAAAAAGTTGCGAGTCTTCATGCTTGAGGATCTTCTTAGCTAAGATCTGGGACATCAGCGCAGTACCCACAGCATGCTCCCATAGATCCTTTGCTTCCACTTCGTAGCCAGGGGTATCTTTGAAGAAACGAGAAGCACCGGCTGTCATGACGGCCCGCACTACGTTCTGCTTGCCCAGGTACATGATGGCATCGCGGACATTATCCACCTTGAACCTGAGCCCGAAGTAGGCTGAATTGCTCATTCGAAGAATGTTGGCCGTTATGCCCTGATCCAGTCGAATGACTTCCACGAGCTCCGAAAGGGATGAATCCGGGTTGTTGACGAGGCATGTTACCTTGTGCACAGTGGCCGGAAACGGCGGAAGTCTGTTCAGTGATTTCCAAATTTTGCTGTTGAGATTCATTGTAATTCTTCCCGATTGCTGTCTGGTCCTTGATAGACAATTTCTCAGGGATTAGACTCAAATTGTGATCGGCAGATAGGGAAACTCAAATGTATTTCAGCTTGAACGTATTATCGACATTTCACATGCCACCTTTAAGGCTACCGAAGGTGCTTAACCGTAACAGAAGATTCTTTTAAGTAATAAACCCAAACTTCCGACCAGTAAATAGGAGCAACCGAGAATAACAGGACGCAATCAATAACGCTGGAAATCAACAGAGAAAATCAAGGCGAGAGCAAAATATGGAAGAAAATCGACTGTTAAGCGTGGACGAGGTCGCCGACTACTTGAAAATACCGAAATCCACCCTGTACAAAATGTGCCTGGACCGAGAGATCCCAAGCGCAAAGATCGGGAAGCACTGGAGATTCGACAAGAAATCAATTGATGAGTGGTTTATCGGTAAAATGCAGAA